>Ga0335076_10004213_pt1 | contig 14530 bp, 9 predicted proteins | sample Lox_Sample_25_FD_206717 | JGI IMG/M metagenome (GOLD analysis project Ga0335076, IMG submission 206717) | Soil microbial communities from Loxahatchee National Wildlife Refuge, Florida, United States - Lox_Sample_2.5 | ecosystem: Environmental > Terrestrial > Soil > Wetlands | place: USA: Florida... | reverse complement strand
TAGCGCTCCAGTAGCACCGGCGCCATCGCGTTTTCGGCTTCTTTCACAAAAATCATCTTGTTCTCCGAAGCCATGTCGATGCGCACGAAATCGCCCAGCTTCACCTGGCCGGTTGCAACCAGGTTAGCTAGTGGGAATACTAGATTCCGTTCGATGGCTCGCTTCAGGTGCCGCGCGCCGTAGCGAGGATCGGTGCCTTCCTTCAGTAGATATTCCTTCACTGCCGATGTGCAGTTGAACACGAATTGGTTTGTTCCGGCAGCCGCCAGGACGCGCTGCTGCACCATGCCGAGTTCGATGTCGAGAATCTGCGCCAGATGTTCATCGCGCAGTGTCTTGAACACGACGGTCTTGTCGATCCGGTTCATGAACTCCGGCGTAAATTTCCGCCGCGCCGCCTCGACTGCCGTCCGCTGAATCTTATCGTCAAACGACTCGTCGACCTCAACTGCCTTGGGCGCAAATCCGAAGCCGCCATCCACCAGGCTCGTCATCTCGCTCGCGCCCAGGTTCGAGGTCATGATGATGATGCATTGCGAGAGATCCACGCGGCGGTTGTCGCCCAAGGTCAAAGTCGCTTTGTCCAAGATTCCCAGCAGAAGCTGCCATAGCGAGTCCGACGCCTTCTCGATTTCGTCGAACAGGAGAATCGAGAGCTTCAGCTTCTCCGTGAACCATTGATTCAGGGCTTCCTGCGTGAGTAGAGGATGCGTCTCGCGATGGCCGAGGTATCCCGGGGGCGAACCGATCAGCTTGGCAATCTCGTGCGAGTGCTGGAACTCGGCGCAATCGATCTTGATGCAGGCGCGAGAGTCGCCGAACAGTGCTTCCGCCATCGCTTCGACTACGCGGGTCTTGCCCGATCCAGTAGGCCCCAGGAACAGCAGGTTACCCACCGGGCGTCCCGGCGCGTTGAGGCCAGCCAGGAACATCTGATAGATCTCGACGACCTTGTCCACCGCGGCATCTTGTCCCACAATGCGGCGGCGAAGGGCGGTTTCAAACTCTCCAGCATCGTTGCTCTTGCGGTTTGGATCGAGCACTGTTGCGAGATTCGTTCTCATAAGGTCGTTCGCCCACCACCCCGGGCATTGTCCCTTTCGGCCGTTTTCTTCGGCTCTCTTCCTGGTTTTGCCGGAAATCTTCGGCTTTCCCCCAACTTCAGCCCGCTAATCTGGAAGCCTTCTTGTTCGATTCCAGAATCGGCGTTTCCGGCTGCCCTTGAAATAAGCAAACTGTAGGCCACGGATTATACGTTTCCCACAAAGAAGTGAACTAGAAGATTTACAAGGGGTTAGGTCGATGTGCCGCGAGACCTGCCACCCCCAGCCGCAGACCCCTCCGAAGATAAGAGAAAACCTTTGCACCATGTCGGAAAGGAACCGTCCTCCAGTCCCGGGTCGCGAGTCCTGAGTCCTGAGCGAAAGCCGTCGGCGACACCGGGAACCGTCGCCCCGACGCGAACCTTGTAGGCCGGTAGCTCTTTTACGTTCCATCGCGTTGAAGTGTTTTCGCTCAGGACTCGGGACTCACGACTCGGGACTAGCAAAACCGAAAGAGTAGTCCGCACGTAACTAGCGGACCACAAACCCCGCGGCTACTATCGCGATTGGGAAGTCCTGCGGAGGAACCCTTGCGCCTTTCGTCTTTTCGCATCGTCACTGCTACGTCTTGTCTTCTTTTTGGTGCTGCAGCCTGGCGGCTCGGACCACACACAGTTGCCGACTTCGCCGTTCAAGCCCAGACGCCTAAGGCAGCGGTCGCCACTACCTCCGAAAAGCAGGCTCCGCAAGCGCAATTGCAGCCCGTGAGCGCCAGTATTCCATCGAGCGCAAAGATTTCCACGCCCGATCTTAAGCCACTCGCCGCCCCGGGCACAGAACTCTATACCGCCAAGCGCGGAGAAGCAATTCCAACGATTGCCCGGCATTATATTGGCCAGACGAGCTATCTCACGTCCTCCGAACTCGCCGACGCCATCCGCACGACCAATCATATTTCCGAATCGACAAACATCCTGAAGTCCGGGCAGCAACTGGTGATTCCTGGCATCCTTCCGGCTCCAATCACGGAAAAAACGATTCCGGTCCCTAGGGACTTCGAGGTCCGTGCCATCTATCTGACCGGTGTCATGGCAGCCAGCGATCACGGGCTGCGCATCATCAAGCACTGGCGCGAGGTGGGTGGGAACTCCGTAGTCTTCGATATCAAAGATTCCGACGGCAGCGTGAACATCCCATTCGAGCACCCGCTGCTGGGTCAGCACCACGTTTACATTCATGATGTGCCGAAGTTCGTCCACTTCCTGCATCAGCAGAATATGCACGCCATTGCGCGCATCGCCATGTTTCGCGACGAGCGGCTGGTGGTCGAGCATCCAGAACTGGCAGTCCAGTCTCGCAAGAACCACACAGCGTGGCGCGAAAACGGCAAGCTGGTCTGGACCGACCCCTCGAACCCTAACGTTCAGGATTATGACATCGCTCTCGCCAAGCACGTCGCCCATCTCGGCGTCGACGAAATCCAGTTCGACTACGTCCGCTTCCCGGCCGAAGGCGACCAGAAAGACGCCCAGTTCGTTTTTCAAGGCCAACAGCCTGAAGCAGCACAGTCGGCAGATGCCAGCGCCAACACTGACGATGGAACATGTGGGGACAGGCGCCCGGCCCGTATCGCGAAAGCGAAGCCAAGCGGCCCGAGCAACAAAGCGGACACCAAGTCTTCGTCCGTGACTCTTTGCTCTGCCAAACCTCACGGCCCGCAGCGCGCCGACGTGATCGCCAGCTTCCTGAAGAAAGCTTACGGGGAGCTTCATCCCACCGGCGTCCTGCTCTCGCTCGACGTTTTCGGTGTGATGGCGTGGCAGCGCCAGGTGGATCTCTCTCACACTGGCCAGGACATCGTTCAGATGGCTCGTTATTGCGACGTGCTGAGCCCCATGATCTACCCGTCACACTTCTTCGGGATGGATAACATCGCGCACCCCGGCGACGAGCCCGCTCACTTCATCGGCGAGTCGATGGACCGCTTCGAACTCATCACTAAGGGCAGCGGCGTAGTCATTCGTCCCTGGCTGCAGGCATTCCACTGGCGCACCAAGACGTACTCACCGGAATACATCAAGGTTCAGGTCGAAACTGCTCGTAGCAAGGGAGGCGTCGGCTTTTTGTTTTGGAATGCGGCCAACGACTACTCGAAGCCGTTCGTGGCCATGCCAGAGATGAAGGAAGCCAACTCCAAGGAAAAAGACAAATTCTTCCGCGGCGACGAGCAGCCAGCTGCCACAGTGCAAGCCGCCCTCGTCCCGGTGAGATAGTGCCCATAGTGTCGGGACTTCTCTGCCCCGGCGAGAGCGTCGCACTCCACTCTGTCCAAAACTGTTGACAGCAAACGCCTTGTTAATTATTTTGGTTCAGCACTAATCAGCTTTCATACGCGGGAGTAGCATAACCACGGCAATGCGCCGGGGCTCCATCCCGGAGATGACGGTTCGATACCGTTCCTCCCGCCCCAGTATTTCCTCAGCCTGACTTCAGATTTTCTCCTTCTTCCAGCGACCTCGCTTGAACAGGATCGCGCTCGCTGCCGCCATGGCACTTTCGGCAATCGCAATCGAGAAGAACACTCCGTTCGACCTCATGTGCATCGGGATCGCCAGCCAGTAGGCGATTGGGATCTCGAACAGCCAAAAGCCGAAAAAGTTCACGATCGTCGGCGTCACGGTGTCGCCCGCCCCATTAAAGGCCTGCATCATCACCATGAAGTAGGCATAGCCGAGGTTGCCGTAGCTCACGATGCGAAGGCATGCAGCCGCCAGCCGTACCACCTCCGGATCCTGCGTGAATAACCGCACCACGGTCTCCGCACAGAGCACGAAATAAACCCCGACCGCTCCCAGAAAAATCATGTTGTAAATGCCCGTCCGCCACACCACAGACTCCGCACGATCGGGTTCGCCCGCACCCAGGTTTTGCCCGACCAGCGTTGCCGCTGCATTGCTCAGCCCCCAGGACGGCAGGATCACGAATACCACCACGCGGATGGCGATCGTATATCCCGCCAAGGCCGCCGCACCAAACAGGCTCACGATGCGCACCAGCCCGATCCAGCTCGTGTGCGCGATGGCAAACTGCAGAATACCCGTCAGCGAGACCCGCACCAGGCGCAACATGACGCTCATGTGCAATCGAAGCTGCCGGCGCAGCACGTGAATTCGCTCCGTTCCGCGCAGCATCCGGTAAAACTGGAAGAGCACGGCGATACTGCGTCCGGTAAAAGTGGCCAAGGCTGCCCCGGTTACGCCCAGCTTCGGGAACGGTCCCCAGCCGAAAATCAGGCAGGGATCCAGAACCAGATTGATGATGTTCGACACCCAGAGCAGCCGCATAGCAATCGCGGCGTCGCCAGCGCCTCGAAAGATCGAATTGTTCAGAAACAGCAGCAGTACGGCACAACTTCCACCGAGGCAAATTCGGGTGTATCCACTTCCGATTGCGACCACATCGGGGCTGGCTCCCATAAGCCGTAACAAGTTCGGGGCGAAAATCAAGCACGGCAGGCCGATGGCAACTGAGATAGCGAGTCCCAGCATCACGGCCTGCACGGCGGCATCGGCCGCACCTTCTGCATCCTTTTCGCCGATGCGGCGAGCCACCATGGCCGTCGTTGAAAGGCTCAATCCCATCGCCACCGAGAAGACGAGGCTCAGCATCGACTCGGTCAAGCCGACCGCGGCGACCGCATTCGCTCCCAGTCGCCCCACCCAGAACACGTCCACCACAGCAAATAGCGACTCGAGGACCAGTTCCAGAACCATGGGCACAGCCAGCAGAAGAATCGCTCGATTCAGATTCCCTGCCGTGTAGTCCTGATGAGACCCTCGCACCGCCTCTACCAATGAGGACCACAATGAGCGTGGCGACTCAGTAGTGGTCACAATTCCTTCCATAGGAACCAGAACTTTCCGCAATCAATCTTCGTCGACAAAGGCGAAGTTTGTGCAGTCTCAAGACACCAATGACAAGTCAGGAATCCCGCGATGAGCGGGCTTAAGCAGGGTGGCGACTTAGCGAGGGATTAACATGGCAGTTCCTTGTCGCAGTTCGCATTCGAATTGGGCCCCAGGGAAGGAACCGCGACGCGAATGATTCTAGCGCAATCGGTGCAAATCGCCAATAAAAGATCGCGGCAAAAAAGATCGCGGCGGATGGGTCGCAACCATCCGCCGCTTCCTCAGGAGGTATGAGTGATGTTCGCTCTAAACCAACTCCATCCTAACCAGCTCAAACGAGGATTCCGAGATCACTAAAGTATCCGGCATGGCCCTGAGCAGAGTGTTCGGGCCGTTTCGGGATCGGTGCCGTTTTGGGAAACCCTATTGATGCTTCGGCACAACCACAGCTCGCGCCGTGGCCGCCGTATTACTCACCATGCCGCCGAGGATCATCGGCCCAATCGGAGTCGACAGAATCCCACCGCTGTCCATTCTTGGATCGAAAGTATCCTTCACGATGGATTCCCATTTCCCGTTGTGAAGGTCAAACGCAAAAGTAAGGGTGGAAAGCGCGACCGGCTTCCCTTCGGCATCGTTCCCTTTGTAGTCGTGAAGGGAGGCCGATCCTCCGGAGAAGAATATCTTCGACTTTTCGGCCCCGCCTACAATGCCGAACCGTGCGTCTCCCGGATGTGCCGGCAGCTTCGTCCACTCGATCTTGGTTGGATCCTTCCGGTCGATCTTGCCTCGCCAACATTCGTCTGACGGTACGTACGGCGCCCCTTGACCGGGATTCTTTTTGGCTCCATCGACAAAAACAATCTGCCCCTCTGATACCGCTCCGGAGTGCCCAAAAACTGGAGTGCCCGGAAAAGGCGTCGCCTGGCTCCAAATATTCCTTTCGTAGTCATAGACCTGGACGATGTTGACCGGCCCCTTCTTGGACCGTCCTCCGATCAGATAGATATAGCGATCGTGGTCGAGCCCTATGACCGCGCTATCCACTGGGACGGGAATATCTTCAGCGCGATACCAGCGTTTGTCGTCGGTCAAGTAAGCGTTCACATCGCCGATGGTCATCTGGTTACCTTGGCCATCGACCACGAAGCCGCCAAACACGTAGATGTGTGCCTTGACCCCGATCGCGGCTGCATTGACCCGCCCTGCCACTCCCGGCACAGGCCGCTCCACACTCCATTTCGCCGACCGCAAGTGCAGCACGTAGACTTTGTTGCTGATGTCGTCCCAGGTCTTCTTGGGTCCGATGCCCATGAGGGAGTACACGTCGAGTCCGCCATTCAACGCGGCGACCGCATTCCCGGAAACCGCTCCCGGCATGGGTGGAATCTTGGGTTGTTCGTCCGCCAGTACTAAAACCGCACAGAGCAGGAAAAGCAGGAACAGAAACGGTTTTCTCATTGCTGAGATATTACCCTTGCCCGGCATTCCGGTAAAAGCCGCTACTTCACGAATCCTTGCCGGACCGCATGGATGTAGTCGGTATAGGCCGGAGTCTGTCCGTTCGCGCGCATGTGGCTGGCGATCTGTCCGCGGTGGTAGGCCGAGTGCATCACGACATGTAGGAGGACATCGACAATCGCGCTGGTCCAGTCCTCCCCCTTGCTGTTTTTGTAAGAAATCGACTGGGTTACATCCCCAGCCGTCACCAGTTCCAGATACGCAAACCACAGCCGGCCCAGCTCCTGCGCATCCGCCTCGCACTGGTCGAGATCGGGTTTCGGCCAAACTGGCACGCTTTGCGGCTGCTGCTTCAATCGCTCCAGCCAGACTCGCTCCGCAGCCAGAATATGCGACATCAGTTCCAGATCTCGTTCGCGGGCGGACGTGCTCGTCCGGATCGCTTTCAGGACTTCTTGATTCGCCCATGCATCGTACTCAAACTGCCGGCGCAAAGAATCGGCCACGTTCACGCAACCACCTCCGCTGTGCATTGGATGCATGCCACTGAATATCGTCTCGGTAGCCGAAACCCCGCCTCCGGACCATCCTGTAATGATCCTTTCACATTTGAGGGCTACACTGGAAATGATCGCGAGTCGGCCCTTCGGCCACCTGATCAAATTCACTAGGTGAAGATGCCGCGCAAAACACCGCCATCGAGCAATGGGACCTCACAGGCCGAAACCGAGGAGTCGAAGCCCGCAGCAACTAAGTCGCGCCTCGGCCCCGACGATCTCACCCGGCTTGCTCTGAAAGCTTGCCTGATTGCCCGCGATGCTGCCTTCAACGTGCGCGACCTGCTTACCCACTCTTCGCGGATGGCATTCCTCGCCATCAAGGATTGCGAAAAGGAACTCGACCTGATTGAGCGGCAAATCGACGAGCGTATGCCTGCTGCGATCACCCGCGTCAATGAATCTCGCGCACGCCAGCTACTTTCGAGCCTGAAATGCACCACCGACCTGGAACGCATCGGCGATCTCGTCATGAGCGTCGCACTCCGCGTACAGGCGCGCACCACAAAAATTCCCGCTTCCGATGCACGCCAACTGGTGGAAATGTCGGCGGTGTTGCACGACATGCTCGACCTGATTCACCGCGGATTTTCTACGCTCGATCTGGAATGCGCGCGCAAGGTATTGCAGATGGACAAAGGCATCGACCGCAACTGCCATGCCCTCTTCCAGAAACATCTGGCGGAGAATGTCGCGCAAGGCGATACCTCCGGCTTCGAAATCCTGCTCATGGCCCAGGCCCTGGAACGCGCTGGGGACCACTCCACCAATCTCGCCGAGGAACTGTACAGCCTGATCGAAGGACGCAGCCTGCGTCACGCTCCGAAAAAGAAGGCTGCCAACTGAAAGAGTAGGGATCGGGGCCGAGCTACTGCCCGCCGGTTGTGAGCAGCGACAAATTCATCGTTCGTTAACAATCGAGCAACATTCGCGCAACATAAACCCAATACAGTTTCCCCTGTACCCCACCAGCCCTACGGGTCCAAGTGTGTGGGTGTGGCCAGAATGCATCTCAACAGCGAATCCCCCCGACGCTCCGAGACGAATGCGCGCCTTGACTCCATCCGTCCGGTGATCTTCGTCGTAGAGGACGACGAGGACATTGCCCGGCTGATCTCGCACAACCTGCAGGCCGCGGGTTTCGAGGTACAAAGCTTCGTCAGCGGCGCCTCAGTGTTGACCGAGGCCGCCCGTGAACTGCCCTCGCTGATTCTGCTCGACATCATGCTCCCCGGCGCCGACGGATTTGAACTATGCCGCCAGATCCGCCAGACTCCGGCCCTGTCCACTGTCCCGATCATCTTTCTTACCGCCAAGACTTCCGAGGCTGACCGGGTCAAGGGACTGGAGCTCGGCGGCGATGATTACATCACCAAGCCATTCAGTCCGCGTGAGCTCGTGGCCCGCATCCGCAGCGTGCTTCGCGGGTTAGGCCAGACTCCTACGCCGACGGAAGTGCTGCGCCTGGGCGGCTTACAAATTGATGTGTCATCGATGACGGTGCAAGCGCAAGGTAGGAATGTCATGACCACTGTTCGGGAATTTCGGCTGCTCGAGTACCTGGCGGCCCATCGCGGCCGTGTGCTCACTCGCGATCAGTTGCTCGATGCGGTGTGGAAGGAAACACCATTCGTCACGCCACGTTCCATTGATGTCTACATTCGGCGGCTCCGGGAAAAAATCGAGCCTGATCCCAGCCATCCGCAATATCTCAAAACCCTGCGCGGCATCGGCTACCGCTTCGAAGTTCCCAAATAATCGGCGAGCCACCGATCTACACCGATTTCGAAGGCCAAGCTCGTTTATTTCCCCTTAATCCGTGTCCAACCGCGTAAATCCGTGGCCAGTATTTGGGTTGTTCCCTATCGTCATTTATCCTTTCCTATTCCATGCCTTCGAACAAACTCAAGCTGCTATGGGCCGCCGAGGATCAGCACTCCCGTCTGACCGAACTCACCGCATCGTCCAACGAACCCGCAAAAGATAATCCTCTGCGCAGAGATGTTCGTTCTCTGGGCGCGATCCTGGGACAAGTCCTCGTCGAGCAAGGTGGCTCCGAGCTTTTTCGATCCGTAGAAGAACTGCGAAAGCTTCTTATTGAGCATCGTGAGTCGGTGCGTCGCAATCCTGAGCTTGCGTCGAAATCCGATCTCATGGCGAAAGCCAAAGATATTGTTTCTAAGCTTGATCTCGCCACGGCGTATCAGGTCACCAAGGCATTTGCCATTTACTTCGAACTGACCAATCTTGCCGAGACCAATCATCGCAAACGGCGTCGCCGCGCAGGCAAGCTCGACGGCAAGCACTCGGCACTTCCCGGTTCGTTGCGTGGAACTCTGCTGCGACTGAAAGAAGCCGGCTTGAATGCCGACCAAGCCTTAGCCGCTCTCGAGCAAATCTCGATCACTCCCGTCTTCACTGCGCATCCGACCGAAGTCGCACGCCAGACCGTGCTGCTCAAGCGCCGCCGCATCGCACAACAGTTGGAACACCTTGACCAACTGCCCCTCACCGACGAAGATGCGCATGACTCTCAGGAGCACATCCACGCCGAGGTCACGTCCCTCTGGCAGACCGATGAAGTCCGCCTCACTAAGCCCACCGTGAATGATGAAATCCGCATGGGGCTGCGGTACTTCCGCCTCTCTTTGTTCGAAGCGCTTCCGAAAATTTATGACGAGATCGTGGAGTCTTTCCGCGATGTCTATTCGCTGACCCTCGACGAGGATTCTGTTCCCAACATCGTTCACTTTGGTTCGTGGATCGGAGGCGACCGTGACGGAAATCCGCTCGTCAAGCCGGGCTGCATCCGCGATGCGCTCTCCATGGCCCGCGACCTGATCCTGCGTGAATACCTAGACGACGTTGAAGCGCTGAGCGACCGCCTCAGTTCGTCGCGGCGGCAGGTATCGATTTCGAAAGAACTCCTTTCACGCCTCGCCCACTACGAGCAGACAATTCCTGGTGTGCACCTCGCCTGGGGTCCGAACAACCAGACAGAAAGCTATCGCCGCTTCCTCTCTTACATGTTCCATCGCCTGCAGAAGAGTCGCGAGGGAGTCGACGTGGTTGGGGCTTACGCCAATGCAGCCGAATTCGAGCACGATCTCTTGTTAGTTCAGCAGAGCCTGAAGTCCGGCCACGGCGAACGCCTCTCTCACACCTACCTCGGCTCCCTGCTGCGCAATGTCCGCAAGTTTGGCTTCCATCTCTATACGCTCGACATTCGCCAGCATGCCCGGGTTCACGCCGCGGCAATCTCAGAACTCGGCCCCGCTCTCGATCGCACGCCGGAATCACCGCAAACTATCGAATTGCTCGAGACGTTGAGAACGGTCGCCGATCTAAAACGCACCCATCCCAAAGAATCCATTCGCCAGTACGTGATCAGCGGTGCGGAAAATGAAAACGATGTCCTCTCGGTGATCCGCTTGGCGAAGCTGTGCGATGTAAACGTCGCCGGCAGTTCCAGCGATCCCGGCCTGATGCCAGTTCCACTGTTCGAGTCGATCGAGGCGTTGCGCAACGCGCCCGGCGTCATGCGCCGAGTCTGGAGCAATCCGGAATACCAGCCCCTGATCGATTCATGGGGCCGCTGGCAGGAAGTCATGCTCGGGTACTCCGACTCCAACAAAGATGGAGGCATGCTCACCAGTACGTGGGAACTCTACAAGGCCCATCGTGAACTCCACCGCGCTGCGAAGGAATACGACATTAAACTCCGCCTCTTCCATGGTCGCGGGGGAACTGTCGGCCGCGGCGGAGGCCCGACTCATTCCGCCATCCTCGCCCAGCCCCCCGGATGCTTCTCCGGGCAGATTCGCGTTACCGAGCAAGGAGAAGTACTGAACTGGAAATATTCTGATCCGGTGCTTGCCGAGTGGAATCTGGAGTTGATGATCGCCGCCAGCCTCGAAGCCCTGACTCGCCGGGAAGAGCCAGCAGAGCACATGGCGGCGTGGGAAGAAGCTATCGAGGAAATCTCGCAAACCGCTTTCGCGGTATACCGGCGCGACATCGCGGACAATCCGGAAATTCTCGAATACTTTGAGCAAGCCACGCCGGTGAATGAGCTCGACACAGCACGGATCGGTTCCCGCCCGGCCCGTCGCGCCAAAGGGCGCAAGCTCGAAGATCTTCGCGCCATCCCGTGGGTTTTTGGCTGGATGCAGAGCCGGCACGCCGTTCCCGCGTGGTTCGGGGTGGGACAAGCTCTGCAGCAATTTGCCAAAAAGAGTGCGAGCCACGAACAATTGCTGCGGCAAATCGCACGCGGATTTCCACTCTTCGCCGACCTTATCCGCAATATTGAAATCGGCATGGCCAAAGCCGATCTGGCCATCGCGCGCTTGTATTCCGGACTCGTGAAAGATGCGGCGCTCGGCAAGCGCGTCTTCTCCATGCTCGAAGACGAATTCCTGCGCTCCCGCCGCATGATTCTTCGCATCACAGGTCAGCGCGAATTGCTCAGCCGTAACCGAGTGCTGGCTCGCTCGATTCGGCTGCGCAATCCCTACGTGGATCCCATGAGCCTGATCCAGGTCGAACTCCTGCGCCGCAAACAGCAGGGGAAGCCCTCTACCGAACTCGAGTACCCGATGGGTGCAACGATCAACGGCATTGCCGCCGGCCTGCACAATACCGGATAAGGGAAAGAATTCTGAAATCTATCTTTAGAATTATTTCTTTGCTGCGTCTTCGGCAGGGTTAATGGCCTGACTCAAAGCTCCGCTGTGGGTTTTTTGCTTGGTGGGACGTTTCGCCGCTTCGGCACGTTTCCGCTCCTGATAACGGCGGTCATGAAACTGTTGATCGGACGCCTGTTTCTTCATCCTCCTATCATGTCACACATCTGGTCAGTCCCGGATACTGTCTCCATCGGGCGGTGCCTCAGTTTGAATCTGAACCATTTCGTTGCGTCCTTTGAGTATTACTCTTTGCGAATCTTTGCGATTTAAAGATGCTTGGCCACAGGGGATTCGACGTCAGTCCCAGAGTGATGCACTACCCCCCCCGCCGCTCCCGTTTGTAGTATCGTGTTCCACGGAACCCCCTGCCGTTCCCATGCGTATATTCCATAGGCTCAGTCTGTCCAATCTCAAGTCATCGTAAAAAGAGGAACTATGTCCATCTCCCGTCTTGCCGCTGCGCTTGTCCTGTGCCTTACTACTTGCGCAGCCTTCGCCCAATCTGCCCAGTCCCCAAAAACCACCGAACCCAAACTCCAGCACTTCGATCCCGACCTAGCCGACAAATCCCTCGACCCCTGCAACGACTTCTACAAGTACGCGTGCAGCAAATGGACCTCCGCCAATCCCATCCCTGCCGATCAAGTCGTTTGGAGCACCGGCAGTGGACTCGAACTGTGGAATGAGACTGTTCTCCGTCAGACTCTCGAAGCCGCGAGCGCCAACGATCCCAAACGCGATGCCGTCCATAAGAAGATCGGCGACTATTGGGCCTCCTGCATGGATGAAGCCGGCATTGAAACCGCTGGCCTCAAGCCGCTGCGGCCCGAGCTCGCCCACATCGCTGCGTTGAAGTCCAAGAAAGACATTACCCTCGAAATCGTGCGCCTGCATCAAATGTTCCCCGGCGCATGGGAGCAGTCCGACAATCAGACGAACGCTCCCTTCTTCGGATTCAGCGGACAACAGGACTACGACAACGCCTCCCTCGTCGTCGCACAGATTGATCAAGGTGGCCTCAGCCTTCCCAACCGCGACTACTACCTGAAGACCGATGACAAGACGAAAGAAGTGCTAGCGAAGTACAAAGCGCACGTGCAGAAGATGTTTGCGTTGGCAGGAGAGCCGGAATCGCAGGCTGCAGCCGATGCGGCCACAGTTCTTGAACTTGAAACCGCGATGGCAGAGGCGCAGATGGACAACATCGCGCGCCGTGATCCCAAGAACATCAACAACAAAATGACCCTGCCGCAAGTGAAAGAACTGACGCCCGCCATCGATTGGGATGGGTACCTGAAGGCCGTCGATGCCCCCGCCAGTCCGCATTACATCGTAACGTCCCCGAACTTCTTCCGAGCGCTCGATAAACTCCTGAACGAGCATCCGCTCGAGCACTGGCAGACCTACATGCGCTGGCAAGTGATCCATCGTTCGGCGCCGCTCCTGACCAAGGCGATGGTCGATGAAAACTTCGACTTCTTTGCGCACACCCTCGCCGGTGCCGAGCAACAGCAACCCCGCTGGCGCCGCTGCGTTCGCGCTGCTGATCGAGATTTGGGAGACGCACTGGGTCAGGCCTACGTCGACCGCGCCTTCTCAGCCGACAGCAAGGCGCGCACCATTCAGATGGTGCACGACGTGGAAGCTGCGCTGTCTGCCGACATCCAAAGCCTTACCTGGATGTCCCCGGCCACCAAAGATCAGGCGATCGTGAAACTGAAAGGCATTGAAGACAAGATCGGTTACCCCTCCCATTGGAAGGATTATTCCAGCGTAAAGATCACGCGCGAGAGTTGGCTCAACAACGTCTCCCAGGCCTCCGCTTTTGAAGATCAGCGCTTTATCGCGAAGATCGGCAAGCCCGTTGATCGCTCGGAGTGGACCATGACTCCACCCACCATCAACGCGTATTACGACCCGCAACTCAACACGATTAACTTTCCGGCGGGCATTCTGCAGCCGCCGTACTTCGATCCCAGCAAAGATGAATCGGTCAACTTTGGAGCGGTGGGCATGATCATCGGACACGAGATCATCCACGGCTTCGACGATCAAGGCCGCAAGTTCGACTCCCACGGAAATTTGCGCGATTGGTGGACGCCCGAAGACTCCAAGCTCTACGACGAACGCGGCAAGTGCATCTCCGACGAGTACACACAGGAAGTGCCTGAGGCGGGAGCGGGAGTCAAACAGAATGGCCTGCTCACGCAGGGAGAAGATACTGCCGACAACGGAGGAATCCACCTCGCCCTGAACGCACTCGAAGCAGCGCTAAAGAAGCAGGGTAAGTCTCTCGACGACAAAGGTCCCGACGGCTGGACCTATCGCCAGCGCTTCTTCCTCGCGAATGCGTATTCGTGGTGCTCCAATTTCCGTCCGGAAATTGCGCGCCTCGCGGTGACGGCCGACCCGCATTCGCTGCCGGTCTATCGCATCAATAACGTCATGTCAAACATGCCGGAATTCGCCGGAGCTTTCGGTTGCAAATCCGGACAGAAGATGGTCCGAGCCAACGCCTGCAGAGTCTGGTAGAGAGACGTCTCGATGAGAAATAGCTTCAAGGAATTGTCATGCTGAGCGAAGAATGAGCAGCGCGTATGCGCTGCTCATTCGCAGTCGAAGCATCCCTACCCGCGGGTAGGTGTGGCGGGGGCTACCGGTTTATATCTTCCTTGTTCTGCAACTTCTTCACATAATTCTCCAGATTCGGCTTGTTCGAGTCCGGAGCATTCGCCAGCGACAGCTTCACTTCCTTCACTGCGTTGTCGAAGTCTCCCTGAGCGCTGTATACGCGCGCCAGTCCCATGTGCGACGTCCAGGTATCCGGATATTTCTTCGCCGTCGACTTGAAGACTGCCATCGCCTCATCCTGC
>Ga0335076_10004211_pt1 | contig 14537 bp, 13 predicted proteins | sample Lox_Sample_25_FD_206717 | JGI IMG/M metagenome (GOLD analysis project Ga0335076, IMG submission 206717) | Soil microbial communities from Loxahatchee National Wildlife Refuge, Florida, United States - Lox_Sample_2.5 | ecosystem: Environmental > Terrestrial > Soil > Wetlands | place: USA... | reverse complement strand
CAAAGGTTTTGAGGAGAACATTGACGCCAAGTTCGACGTGCTGGAGGGCAAAGAGTACACAATCGACGTTCCGCTGGAGCAGTTGCCATCCTCGCAGGCCCAGCCCGATGTTCCCTTAGACCTGCTGGAAGCCCGCGACGCGGTTGCGATTGCGAAAGCCGCGGGCGCGGAACAGTATGCCAATGCCAGCATCATGAAAGCGGAAGACATGCTGCAGCGCGCCGAAGATTACTATCAGCGGAAGCAGGGACGGACTCCCATCGGCACCGCGGCACGCGGTGCCACGCAGATGGCGGAAGATGCCCGTGTGCTGACCCTGCGCAGGAAGGAACAGCAGCGCGAAGAAGCGGCACGACGCGCTGCCGCGGAGGCACAAGCCCAGGCTCAAGCCGACGCGGAAGCTGCAAAACGGGATGCCGAACAGGCCCAGGCCCAGGCCAACGAAGACGCGCGCAAACGAGCCGAGGCGGAAGCCGCTCGCGCTGAGGCAGAACGTCAGCAGGCTGCTTTGCAGGCGCAGCAACAGGAAGCGGCTGCCCAAGCTGCGGCCGCTCAGAACCAGCTGGCACAGGCGCAGCTTGCCACCCAGCAGGCCGAGCAGGAAAAGAACGAAGCTGTCCGCCAGAAAGAAGAAATGCGGCAGCGTTTACAGGCACAGTTGAACCAGGTCTTGCAGACGCGCGATTCGGCCCGCGGTCTGATCGTCAGCATGCCCGACGTTCTATTCGACTTCAACAAATACACGCTGAAGTCCGAAGCCCGCGAACGCCTGGCCAAGATTTCGGGAATCATTCTGGCGTATCCCGACCTGAAGCTCGATATCGAAGGCCACACTGACAGCATCGGAACCGACGATTACAACCAGCAGCTTTCCGAAAAACGTGCCGACTCGGTGCGCGGGTATCTGATCTCCTCCGGCGTGAGGCCGGACAACATCAAAGCCGTCGGTCTGGGCAAAGCCGATCCCGTAGCCGACAACAGCACGTCTGCAGGACGCAAGCTGAATCGCCGCGTGGATATGATCGTTTCTGGCGACGTGATCGGAACCCAGCCTGGGACACAGGGCTCGATCACTCCGCTGCCGGAGGCGGGACCCTCCATGCAGTGATGCTAGCCGAGGCGGAAGTACCGATCGTCCTTAGCCTCGGCAGGCGCTGAACGATTATTGCTTCGCGGGTTCGACAAAAACTGCGGTGCCGTAGGCGAGCACTTCCGTGACGCCCTGCATCACTTCGGTTGCGTCATAGCGCGCCGCTACGACGGCGTTGGCTCCGAGTTCGGCAGCGTGCTGCAACATCAGGTCAAATGCCTCCTGCCGCGTCTTCTCGCAGAGATTCGTTAGCAGCGTGATGTTGCCGCCGACAAGCGTCTGCAACCCGGCGCCGATCGTTCCGAAAATCGACCGCGAGCGCACAACAATTCCGCGCACCACTCCGAGCGTGCGCGTCACGCGAAAGCCGTCCAGTTCAAACTGCGTGGTGACCATGTTGTGCGCCACCATCCTGCCTGCGCTGTAGCCTGTCGCCATGCGTGTCTCCTTTCTTTATCGCGAAGCAGTACGACGAAGGATGTCCCAGGAACAGGTAACTATAGCGCGTTGCTGGACAAGAGGCTAAATGAGAGACAGAGGGAAGGGCACGAGTGTACTCGTGGCTGAGTCTAGGACATACGGTGGGGGAACGAGTTCCACGCGGGGCTGAGCCTAAAGACAGACGGGAAGGACGAACTCCACTCGAGACTGAGTCTAGAGCAGAGGGAAAGCACGAGCTCCACTCAAGGCTAGTCTCGAAATAGAAGGGGAAGGGCACGAGTTTCACTCGTGCCGACAGAGCCGCACGATCGAGTGCGCCTTCAGCCGCTGAGGTACGCCTTACGGAGTTACCCAGGGGCGAGGAAAAAATGCGCCCCAAGAAAACTCTGCTCAAGATCAGGACTCGAGTTCGGCACGAATGAAGAATTCCTGGGATGACATGTCGTACTCAACGTGCAGCACGTTCGGTTTGCAGCATGCCTGGCAGTCTTCTACGTAGCTCTGTCTGCGCCCGGCGGATTCGTCAACCTTGGTATCGTTCCACTCCCCGCACGACCCGCACTGAAATCCTGATTCCATATCGTCTCAAGAAGCATACCCCAGCGGCTGAAGCCGATCGCATTGTGCCGCTTCAGTCGGCACGAGTGGAACTCGTGCCCTTCCCTTTCGTACCCATCGATTCCCTCTGTGCCTCCGTGCCTCTGTGGTGAATCCAAAGCTTGTAGGAAATCCGGAAGCGAGAATCCCCCTATAATGTGCGATTGTCACTCGGAAGCACCTGGAGGCTCAATGATCTCGCGGCGAAAATTTCTTGCCGGCAGTGGAGTCGCTGCCGGCGCAGCTTTGACCCCGGCTATCACATTTGCCGAACAGTCCGCGAACACAAAAGATGCCGCCCTGCCCCAATCGTTCTCTCGCTTAACTGCGCGCAAGAGTGAGGCCAAGCCCATCACCCGCGAAGAGCGCCAGGAACGGCAGGAGCGAGCCCGTAAATTGATGGCTGAAAATTCTCTGGACGCCATCGTCGCGATGGAAGGAACCACCTTGCGCTATTTCACCGGCATTCGCTGGTGGGGTGGCGAGCGCTTGTTCGCCTTCGTCCTTCCCGCCAAGGGCGATGCATTCTACATTTCCCCAGCGTTCGAGGAAGGCCGGGCCCGTGAGCAAATCTCCAACGCACCCGATGGCGAGAAGCCGGACGTCCGGGTATGGCAAGAGGATGAGAGTCCTTACCAACTTCTTGCGCAGGGATTAAAAGACCGTGGCATAGCTACCGGCCGGCTTGGGATCGAGGAGACCATACGCTTCGTTTTTTCTGACGGCATCGCGAAAGCATCGCCGCAATCGACCATCACGAGCGCAACGCCCGTTACTGCGGGATGCCGCATGATCAAAAGCGCGAACGAAGTTGCGCTCATGCGCCTCGCCTCTGAAGTGACTCTGGCTGTGTACGAGGCCGTTTATGGAGCCATGCATGCAGGAATGACCCAGCGCGATGTCAGCGACTTGATTGACAAGGCCTACGCCAAGACCGGATTCGCCGGAGACGCCAGCGTGATGGTGGGCGAATATTCCGCATTCCCGCACGGGTCAACGACGCCGCAGGTGATTAAGGACGGTTCGATCATCATGTTCGACGACGGATGCAGCGTTGAGGGTTATCTCTCGGACATCACGCGAACGTTTGTGCTGGGGAAAGCAACCGACAAAATGAAACGAGTATTCGACATCGTGCACCGCGCCCAATCCGCGGCACTCGCGGCGGCACGGCCGGGTGTAGAGTGCGGATCGATCGACGATGCAGCCCGCAAAGTGATTACCGATGCCGGATACGGCCCCGACTACAAGTATTTCACTCACCGCCTGGGCCACGGCTTGGGAATGGACGGCCACGAGTGGCCTTACCTTGTCCGCGGCAATCCGACGAAGCTGCAGGCGAATGTGACAACGAGCAACGAGCCGGGAATCTATCTTCGCGGTGAGTTCGGCATCCGCCTCGAAGATGATATGCACATCACGGAAAACGGCGCCGAGTTGTTCACGCCGCAGAGCCCATCGCTGGAGGCGCCATTCGCGAAGGCGTAAGAAGACGGTCGATCCTTATCACGGAGCTTGTTCCGCATCGGCCTTGGATCGTTGCCAGGGAAATCGCCACTTGGTCTTCGGCCCGAGCCGCCGCCACAAGAATTTAAACAAGCGCACCACAACGACCAGCAAAACAACGATCGAAAACACCCAGACGATGATCAGTGGCAGGTTGATAAAGAAAGCCACCACCGAATCAACCCAGTCCGCCATTCCTGACAGCATTTCATTGAAGGCGACTTTCGCCTGTCGTAATGGCCTCCAGTGAATTCCCGCCACCGTCTCGTCAGCCTCAGACCGGAGGGAAATCTCGAGCGTCGACATATCGATCTGCGAGGTCAGATATTTCATCTCGCCCTGCAGCCGCTCGATCCGGCCCCTGACGTCGCTGAGTTTCTCGGTTACATCGAGCGTGTCTTTGATGGTCGTGGCGCGCTTGAGAATCAGCAGGTATTGCGCCTCTTCCGCCTGGGCATTGCGGAGCCGGGCATCGAGGTCGATGTAGTCGTGAGTGACATCGCGCGCTTCCACACTCTGCCGGTCGACAGTGATTGCGAGATGCTTGAGGTCCGATATGACCTGGTCCAGCTTTGGCGCGGGAACCCGGACAGTCAAATTCGCGTTGCGCAGGCCGCTGCTGGACTGAGTCGACTTCTCGACGAAGCCTCCTACCTTGGACACAATGGATCCGACCTGATCGACGGATTGCGGGACGTCCACGACCAGCAGGTCGAGAGCTCCATTGCGGATGATTTTGCGGGCGGTGATGTCCCCGGACTTCTCGGAATCGACTAACACATCTCGTTCGGCTAGTCCGAGACTGGCAGTGACAGTTTGAATCTTCCGCTCACTCCTGCTTGCTTGTGGCGAATAGAGATAATCCATCGCCCCGGGGCCGGACGCAATATCCGCAACCCTCTTCACGCAGGAGACAGCAAACAGGGCTAAGGCGAGTAGAGGTACTGCGACGGCTCGCCTTAGCCCCAATCCGCGTTCTGATTTCATACGCTCAACTTACCAGCGCAGCTTGCTCAAATACTCGTAACTCGTCTTGATGCTCTCAATCGGCTGCTTAGGATGATCGTGCTCGACGATATAGTGCTTGATCCCCGCCTGCTCGGAGTGCGCGAAGATTCTCTTCCAGTCGATGATGCCGCTGCCGACCTCAGTCAGATCCACGGTGTCGCCGAAGTTCTGCGCCCCGCCGGTCGAAATCTTGGGCAGCTTTTTCACGTCTTTCACGTGGACCAGCGGGAATCGTCCCGGATATTTTTCAAAATATTTCACCGGATCGCCTCCGGCCGTCGTGATCCAGCAGAGATCCATTTCCATCTTCACCAGATCTTTATCGCAAAGATTCAGCAGTTCGTCGTAAGGCAATTTGCCGTTGGTCGGAATGAACTCGAACCAGTGATTGTGATACCCGAACTGCATGCCGGCTTTCTTCGACGCTTCACCGCAGCGGTTGAATTTGTCTGCGGCCTGCTTCCAGATATCGGGTGATTTCCGCAACTCTTCGGGAATCCATGGGCAAATGATGTATTCCAGCCCGATCGTCTTTGACGTGTCAATCACCGACGGAAACTTGTCATCGAGCTCGTCATACTGCACGTGAGTGGAAGGAGCGGAAAGACCATTCTTGTCGAGAATGGCGCGCACCTGCTGCCCGGTGCGGCCAAAATATCCCGCGAACTCGACTTCCTTGTAGCCAACCTGCGCGACTTTGGCGATCGTGCCTTCAAAGTCGTTCTGCATCAGATCGCGAACCGTGTAAAGCTGAACGCCAACCTTGTCGATCTTGTGTTCGCCCGCTGCCCATCCAAACTTTGTAGCGAACAGAGTAGCTGCGGCGATGCTTCCAGTTGTTTGAAGAAAGCCACGACGGTTCATAGCATGAAAACTCATGAGGACGTTCCTCCAGCCTCGGGAGTTGAATTCGCGAGCATTATACGCCGCTGAAGGAAAGGAGCTGCCGGAGAGGAAAAGATTGGGGCGCGGGTTGCGCCCCTGGAATTCCCGTTATGGTTTGACGACTTGCAGATTGTTGGTCACAGAAAAAGTCCCGGAAACGGTGTTCGCGCGCAAGCCGGCCAGGTTCTTGTCGTTGTCGTTGTCCACCACGCCTTCGAGAGTCACGTGTCCGCCCTTCACGATAATGCGAATCGGCTTTTGCACGCCCAGTTCGTACTTCTGCAAGGCAGGAAAGCCGTAGATAGCGCGAAAAAGTCTCAGGCGCAAGCGGTCGTCGATGGGGGAAGGTGGCAACACTTCGATCTGATTGTCGACTCTCTCGACTCCTTCAATGTGCTTCACGACGTTCCCGGCGTCGTCCTTTAATGACGGACGCACCACCTGCCCCAGCAGGGTCACGTTATAGCCGTCGACTTTGTATGCAATGTTGTCGAATACGCCGAAATACGGAAGCATGAGTAGCTCGTGGCGCACTTCGCGCGTAATCCGTTCCTGCCCTTTCGCGGAAGCCTGATCGCGTTGCGCGTCCTGCGCAAATCCTGCGGTGACCAGCAATAACATGCCAGCCAACAAAAGCAGCGCCCTTGGTTTCATAGATTGTCTCCTTGCCTGGAAGTTCGCGGTCGAAATCCTTGGGTGCGCCAGGTTTAATCCCGACGCAGCGCCTGTGTGGTGCACCAGTCGAATGAAAGCAAATCTAACGATTGTGACAACACCCCAAAGTACGCCACACACAGATTGGAAAGATGATTTTTTCTGCGAAGAGGTTGCGGGAAAACTGTGGCACGACGTCACTCTGCCACTCGAATAGGAATTCAGGATTTGATCGGGTGTTCTCTGAGCTTCAGCAGCAAGCCGCCGCCTGTTTCTACCAAGCGGATATCTCCACAATTATTGGCAATCCAATCCGCCCCGGCCTTTCGTAGAAGCGGCTCCTCGGTAGTTGTTCTGAAGGCAATCACGCCGGCTCCCGCCGCTTTGCCGGAGCGGATCCCGGCCGGCACATCCTCAAGCACGACGCACTCAGATGCGGGAAATCCAAGAGCCGCGGCTCCTTTCAGATAAGGTTCGGGATCGGGCTTGCCGTGAACAATGTCAGTTGAGGTAATCATTTTCTTGGGCAGTGGAAGTCCCGCGGCTCGAATGCGGACCTCCGCCAGCTTCCGCGTGCAGGAAGTGACAATCGTCCAGCGGTTCTCGGGCAGGCTGGCAAGCAATTCGAGCGCGCCGGGCAGCGGAACCACGCCGGCGAGGTCTTCGATCTCCCGCCGTTCCACTTCCCTGTTCTCGGCTGCGTGATCCGCGTTGGGCAGATACTCACGAACGGTCGTCAGGCTCGGGCGTCCGTGTGCCCGGGAGACAACTTCTTCCGGGTCGAAGCCGTGCTCCAGGGCCCACTTGCGCCAGACGCGCGCGACCGCAGGAGTCGAGTTGATCAGCACCCCGTCCAGGTCAAACAGTAATGCGGCACAGAGAATCTCGTTCACCAGTCTGATATTCCTGATTCGCTTGGGAGTGTAGTGCCAGACGCAGAAAATTCAGTCTACAGATTCTCTATCATGCTGTAAGAGATTTTGCCAAGGGAACAAGGACAGTCAGGAAATAAAGATACGGCGCGGCCGGTACTTCCAGCCACGCCGCGCATGCTTTTCTCGCCTACGACTGCACGATCTTTTCGAGCGCCGTGCGATTGCGGATCAGCAGAGTCGACCCTTTGAGTTGCAGAAGCTGTCTCTTCTTGAATTCCGAGAACAAACGGCTGACGGTCTCGCGCGTCGTCCCGATAATCTCGGCAATTTCCTCGTGAGTCAGCGTGAGCTTGACCTGGCTCGAGCCGTCATTGTCCTTGGTCTTCGACGACCAGGAGAGAAGCAGCTTGGCAAATTTTTCGGATGGCGACGTCGCCAGGCCCAGCGTACGAATCTCTTCATATGCCGTGTAGTAGTTTCGGCTCAGTTGCTCGGCGACTCGCAGCGCCACCTCTCCGTAATCGCGCAAGAACTGCAATAACGATTCGCGAGGGATGAAGTTCGCCTGCCCCGGTTCCATCATCTCGGCAGTTACCTCATACGGGCGATTTGAGATGACTGAATTCAACCCCAGCACATCTCCGGCTTCGGAGATTTTGGTAATGATGGTTTTGCCTTCGCGTGACGAGGTAGAAAGTTTTGCTTTTCCGGCACACAGCACGAAAACCCCGCGTGGCTGCTGCCCTTCGATGAAGAGCATTGCGCCCTTCGGGTAGACGGCGGTTGATTTTATTTCATTAAGGCGTTGTCCAGCCTGAACCGTAAGATTGCAGAAAACATGCTCTTCGCGGACTGGACAGGTCAAACAATTATCAAGAATATTTAGTCCGTAAGGGGCGCGCACGCAGCACCTCCCCTTGCATTACATTGTACGCACGCACTTTAGGTTGTGATCACAATCACATGCCCGTGTGATCTCGGGCGCATCGCGACACTGACGGATGCCCAAGACTCTGCCATGATGGCAGTTGTGTGGCGCTGCGTTGTCCTCTCTTGAGTATGAAAAAATGAGCGAATTCGGGGAGTTGGAGGCACTCCTGTGAACCCGGCGTACAACCCGACAAGCGCATCGCCGGTCGACAAGATGTACGTGACCGCGCCACCTGCTCGCGCCGGACTCCAATCCATGTTCATGCCCCGGTCGGTCGCTGTGATTGGCGCAACCGACCGCCCCGGCACTGTAGGACGCAGCCTTCTCTCCAACCTGCTGGAAAATACGTTCCCTTTAAAGCTCTACGCTGTCAATCCCACTCACGACGAAGTGCTCGGAATAAAAGCAAACAAGCGAGTTTCCGACATCGCAGGCGGCGTCGACCTCGCCCTGATCGTGACGCCCGCTCACATCGTGCCTGGCGTCATCGGAGAATGTGTCGACGCGGGTGTGCGCTCAGCGGTCGTAATCTCCGCCGGATTCCGCGAACAGGGACACGATGGCGCTCTGCTGGAAGATGAGATGCAGCGGCACCTGAGCCGCGGCACCATGCGGTTGCTCGGCCCCAACTGCATGGGCTTCATGAATCCCTCGACCGGATTGAACGCGACCTTCGCGAAGTCGATGCCGAAAAAAGGAAGCGTGGCGTTCCTCAGCCAGAGCGGAGCCCTGCAGACGGCAATCCTTGACTGGAGCCGGCGCGAGCACGTCGGATTCAGCGCGATCGTCTCTACCGGCTCCATGCTCGACGTTGGCTGGGGAGATCTGATCTATCACTTCGGCGACGACCCGCACACCAAGAGCATCCTCGTGTATATGGAGTCGATCGGAGACGCCCGCTCATTTATCTCTGCTGCGCGCGAGATTGCCCTGACCAAGCCCATCATCGTCATAAAAACCGGACGCTCCGAGGCCGCCTCCCGGGCCGCGGCTTCGCACACCGGGGCGCTCTCCGGGAGCGATGAAGTTCTCGATGCCGCTTTTCGGCGATGCGGCGTGCTGCGGGTGCAAAATATCGCCGACCTCTTTTATATGGCGGACGTTTTGAGTAAGCAGCCTCGCCCTCGCGGCCCGCGGCTCACGATCGTCACCAATGCGGGCGGTCCAGGGGTGCTGGCCACCGACGCGTTGATCGCCACTGGCGGTGAGCTCACCACGCTTTCCCCGGAGACCCTGCGCGAGCTCGATGGGTTCTTGTCTCCGCACTGGAGCCATGGGAACCCTGTCGATGTGCTGGCCGACGCCGATGCAGAGCGATTCGTTCGCGCCGTCGACATTGCGTCCAAGGATGCCGCCAGCGACGGACTGCTGGCCATCATCGCCCCGCAAGGACTTGCAGACCCTTCCCTCGTTGCCGAGCGCCTGAAGGCCTATGCAACAAACACCGGCAAGCCGCTCCTGGCAAGCTGGATGGGAGGTGACGGAGTTGCTGCGGGAACTACAACTCTGAACGCGGCGGGCATCCCGACTTTTTCTTATCCCGACACGGCGGCACGCGCCTTCACTTACATGTGGCGGTACACCTACAACCTGCGCGGCCTCTACGAAACTCCGGCGCTAGTCGACGGTCCGGAACCCGCCGCTGCCGCTCGCTCCAACGTGAGCGCGTTCGTGCAGCAGGTACGTGCCGCCGGTCGCACGCTGCTGAACGAATCGGAATCCAAACGTCTGCTCGCGCAATACGGCATCCCTATAGTCGAAACTCGGGTCGCGGAAAACGAAGACGAAGCTGTCGCTCACGCTTCCGAGATCGGATTTCCAGTCGTCCTCAAGCTTCTCTCAAACACCATTGCCCATAAGACCGATGTCGATGGCGTGCGCCTGCGCCTGCAAACCCCCGAACAGGTGCGCAGCGCGTTTCACTCGATTCGCAACGCGGTTTCCGAAAAAGCCGGACTGGAGCATTTTGCCGGCGTGACGGTGCAGCCGATGGTACTGCGCGATGGTTATGAATTGATCCTCGGGAGTACCGTCGACTCGCAGTTCGGTCCCGTCATCCTGTTTGGCTCCGGCGGCGTGATGGTTGAGGTGTACCGCGATCGCGCGCTCGGCCTGCCTCCTCTAAACACGACGCTGGCGCAACGCCTCATGGAACAGACCCGCGTCTTTTCAGCGCTGCAAGGTGTGCGTGGGCGCAAACCCATCGATATCGTCGCGCTTGAGAAACTGCTGGTTCGCTTCAGCCAGCTTGTGATCGAGCAGCCATGGATCAAGGAAGTTGATATCAATCCACTCTTGGCCACTCCCGAGCGTCTGCTCGCCCTCGATGCCCGCATCGTGCTCCACGATTTGACCGTACAAGCGGAACAGTTGCCCCACCCCAGCATTCGGCCTTATCCGCTTCAGTATGTCTGGGACTGGCGATTGAAAGACGGCACGGCTGTCACGATTCGCCCGATTCGCCCGGAAGATGAGCCGCTGATGGTGCGATTTCATGAGACGCTCTCGGAGCGCAGCGTCTACCTGCGTTATTTTTGCGCTCTCAGCCTGATCACAAGGGTCGAGCACGAGAGGTTAGTGCGGATTTGTTTCGGGGGCTACGACCGCGGATTCGCCCTGGTCGCCGATCATGCTGACCCCGACACCGGTCAACACGAAATCCTCGGTGTGGGGCGCTTCAGCGCTATCAGCCGCACCGAAGCCGAAGCCGCCGTGCTGGTCTCTGACCGCTGGCAGGGACGCGGCCTTGGAACCGAGCTTCTCGCTGGTGTCACCCGCGTCGCCCGCGAGGAAAAATACCGCAAACTTTCCGGCGAGATTCTCCGCGACAACCTGGCCACCCAGGCCATCTTCAAGAAAGCAGGATTCAAGCTGAGTTCGATGGACGATCCATCGTCCGTTTCCGCGGTCTTACACCTGTGATGTGGAAGCCGGCAGCTTACACAATCGTGGCCGGCTTGCTGATTTCCAGTTGCGGCTCGAAGTTCAACACGGTTCCGATCGCGCGCGATACCAGGCAGAGTTTCTCGGCTTTTTTGAGCAAGTCGAGGGCGCGCTCCCGCTCTTCGCTCGAACCGATCTTCAAATTTGGACGGATCACGATCTGGGAAAAACTGTAACCAGATTCCGCTTTCCGCACCGTTCCGCTGGCCTCCACCTGCAAATCCGTGAAGTCGAATTCCGCGCTGCCGGCAATCGCTCGCAATGTAGTCGTGTAACAACCAGCTAGCGCAGCCAGCAAAAGTTCTTCCGGAGTCCACCGTCCTTCCAGTCCCCCGAATTCCGTTGGTGCCGTGAAATGGATGGCATTGGGCGCGGAATCAGACTTTGCCAGTCCCGTCCGGCCGGATGTCCACCACGCTGCGACTCGGTATTGGTGTTCGTCACTCATCACGATCAGATCTCCCTGAAAACAAGAATTCGGAAATGAATGCGCCGGCAAGTTAGAGGTGTGATCACCAGGATCGAACCGGCACCTGAAATCGGCGGGACGCTAGGCCGCTCCCTCTTTTTTCTGCAAGCCCCGTTCCCGCTGAATTCTTTCGATTTGTTCTCGCAGCCATCGGCCGAGAGCTTCTTCCATTTCGATTTGGCTGCCGGTGCGATAGAAATCCTCCACCGTCAGGCCATCTTTGGTGAGCGGAATAAAGCGGCAGGGAATACTCTCTGTACGCTGGGCATCGGGCACAAACTGCTCCAGCAGGCATTCCTGGCAAGGATGCGGCCGCGTGGGGTCGCAGAAATTCGGGCAGATCGGAGAATCCTCAAAAATCGCCGGAGCACGCCATGGCGCATGCGGAGACCGTCCATAACCTCCATCTTCCAGAAAGCGCAACTCGAACTGCAGGACCTCCAGAATGTCGCGATTGTCTTGAGCCATAGGGCACCTCAATTGCGGCTAAGAATGACAGACGTTCTGTGGAAACTCCGTGCATCGCGTCACCAGGAATTGTGATTTGTGTCACATGGCTTGCGGATCGCTCAGATCGCGACTGCACAATTTGTTGGAATTTTCGAAGAATGCAGGCTTTTGCAGAGTGACTCAAATCATCATAGCCAGTGATCTGAATCACACGTCATCCCCGGCGGGGCGCCCCGCGCCCTTGCGCGGTTTATAGCGGAACGGAAAATTCGCCATGCTCCAGCAATCACACTCGAACGTGACTGGCATCACTCGAGCACTGCATGAAGCGAAACGCGCGGCCTTCTCGATTTGCAGGCACAACGCCCTAAGGTTCGTAGGCGCAACAAGGTTCCGGCGCAAACAAATCGCCGGTCATGGCATACGCGCGTGCGCGCGATCCGCCGCACACATTGCGCGCCGGGCAGCGTCCGCATTTGCCCTTCAGCTTTGAACTGTCGCGCAGGCTGACAAACAACTGCGATCCGCAATACACATCCGGCAAAGGCTGCTTCGTGATGTTTCCCGCCGGAAGTGGCAGGTAGCGGCTCGGGTAAACATCGCCTTTGTGATTGATGAACACGAAGCTCTTGCCATCACTCAGGCCCCTGGGGTAGGACGTGATGGCGTCGGTTTCACTCATCCGGCCGCGCGACTCGCGCGCGCGTTGCTGTAACAGGTAACGCTGGTAGTGCTGCGCTTCCGTCGTTCTGATCTGGAAGTGCACGCGCTTCGACGCTCCGTAGAATCTCGCGAACGTCTCCTCATGCTCCTTCGCGCTCAGCATTTCTCCCGCGTACCCACGATCGGATGGCACAAAGAAGATCACGTTCCACAGCGCGACGTCGAGACGCGTGAGCAATTCGATCATCGGCTCCACATCGTGAAAATTTCTGCGCGACAGGATGGTATTGATCTGCACCGGCAGATTCACTTCATGGCACGAACCAATCACCGCAAGTGTGCGGTTGTGCGTGCCGGGCAATTTCCACTGAGCGTCGTCCAAAGCCGCGGTCGACCCATGCACCCAGAATGCGACCCGCATCAGGCCGCGTTCCTTCAAGTCGGAAATCACTTGTGAATCCAGCAGCGGGGTGGGCAGTAGCGTCAACGAAGTCCGCACGGAACGATGCGCTGCGAATTCCACGATCGGGAACAGATCCGGTCGTAGCAGCGGGTCGCCTCCGGTCAGCACCAGCAGCGGCACATGCATTTCCGCCACCTGGTCGATCAGATAAAAAGCTTCGGCGGTCGAGAACTCTGATTTCTGCATAGATCCGCGGCCGTTCGCGCGAGCGGACACCGATTTCCATTCGCAGGCCTGGGTCATCTCCCAGGTCACCTGCAGCGGCCGAAGCTGGAACGGCGAAACGCTCGAACGGTCCGATTCCGACTCTTTGAATCCCGAAATCCAATCCGTTGTTTGGCAGAGTAACGAGGACCTCGATGCAGGCATGCTGGAATTCTAGCGGTCCGGTTCCTCTGTGACCGTGCGGCATCGCACGCGGAAACGTGATAAGTGTCACAAAACACTGGAGAAAAACATGGTGATTGCCATCACAGGGCGGAGTGACTTCTGGCATAGGTCCGGCCTCATCCCCAATGCGAACCTACGGCTGCGAGTCAGACCAACGGCGAACGGAATGACATTCACTCTCCTTCCGGAAACCCGAAGGGAATGACAAGCCTGGCGACATGCCATGCACGCTCTGTGATAATGTGCGTGCAAAAAATCCTTCTCAGGAGGAAGAACGTGAAATCTATTTCTCTACGAATGGCGTTGCTGGCTTCCCTGGCAGTTGGAATGATCGCGGTGTGCAGCTCGCCCGCACTTGCGCAGGACGCTGCTGCCACCTACAAGGCAAAGTGCGCAATGTGCCACGGTGCGGATGGCAAAGGTGGAAAGATGGGCACTCGCGACTTCGCGTCGCCCGACGTCCAGAAGGAAACCGATGCCCAGTTGACTGACATCATCACCAAGGGCAAAGGCAAGATGCCGGCCTACGACGGAAAGCTGAAAGACACCGAGATCAAGGATCTGGTCACTTACGTCCGCAGCCTGGCCAAGAAGTAGCTGTCGGGAAAGCGGCCCAACGCGGCCGCGGGGCGTTTTTCAAATCTTAACGAATTGGCGGGTGAGAGCATGTCTATGCGAATACGACGGAGACTTTTTGCGCTTGGAAGTGCTCTCACGTTTCTCATCGCGGCGGCCCTCCCCCTGTTTGCAGCCTCGAAAGAACCTGCCAAGCCCACCGCAGATGAATGCCTCGCCTGCCACAGCGATGCCAGTTTGACCCATGAGGTAAACGGCAAGACAGTCAGCCTTCACGTTGATCCCCAAGCTTTCAAAGACTCCATTCACGGCAGCATGTTTACCTGCGTCGACTGCCACACGGATGTCAAAAGTGCGGCGCACGAAACCACTCCGCGCAAGATCACTTGCGCCACCTGCCACGCCGACGAGCAGGCTGCCTATGATCGCAGTTTCCACGGCAAGGCGGTTCAAGGCGGCAATAACAAGGCTGCCACCTGCGTAGATTGTCACGGCAGCGCCCATGAGTTACTGCCCGCGAGCGATCCGAAATCGCGCGTGCACCACACCAATATCCCGGCAACTTGCGGCGCGTGCCACAGCCAGACGTTCGTCAT
>Ga0335076_10004209_pt1 | contig 14543 bp, 12 predicted proteins | sample Lox_Sample_25_FD_206717 | JGI IMG/M metagenome (GOLD analysis project Ga0335076, IMG submission 206717) | Soil microbial communities from Loxahatchee National Wildlife Refuge, Florida, United States - Lox_Sample_2.5 | ecosystem: Environmental > Terrestrial > Soil > Wetlands | place: USA... | reverse complement strand
AGACACACCCGTATTCACAATTCGAATAATCAAGCCTTCTCAAATTGCCGTGTATCCACACGATCTTCCGCAACCCTTTCTGGGAGCGACAGTGCCGATTCTGCTCAGTTGTCAAAGGGCCAATTTCCATCAAGCAACATGTCGTCCAAGATTAGTGTCGTTTCGACAAAGAACGCACCTACCCCGCTGTCGGCCTACTCGCAAGCGATTGTGGCGAACGGATTCGTTTACTGTTCTGGTGCCGATGTCTACCAAAATCTATTGCTCACGAACAAGGTCAACTCCCGATCGATCCCAGTGGCACTCTAGTTGAAGGCGATATCAAAGCTCACACTGTATCTACCCATCCACGCTAAAGTAGACTAACTGAAGAAACAATGCATCTCGAACTTGGCTGCAGTGTTAGAAGCTGCCGGTTCAAGTATTGAGTCTGCCGTAAAGCTAACCATTTTCCTCGCGGATATGGAGGATTTTGCCGCTATGAATGAAGTTTATGAACAGGTATATTCCCCCGTTTTTGCCTTGAGAATCAACTGGGATAGACATTTAGAACGTCGAAACCTGCGAGGAGTTGTGTTGCGGTCAAGACATTGCCGAAAAATGTAGATGTGGTGATCGAATGTGTCGCAGTTCTCGAATAAACTGTCATCAATACCAATCTCCGTCAATTTGAGATTTAATTTTCACATGAGTGCTTGTCATTCTCTGTCGCGCAACTTTCGCACTCTCTCAGGAAAGCTTGCATTTGCGAGGGCAGCGTCACCCGTTCTGTCCTCAGTTCTTATCCGCCAATTTCCCCGCTGTAGATCCTGTCGCTGATCGCCCAGTCGCCTCCGCTTTTCCGACCATCATGACGCATCAGTTCACCACACTACCCCCAAAATGTATTCAAAGCCTGTGTGGAATACTGACATCAGCCTCCTATGCCGTCCTGGAATTCCCGGAGCCTCACATCGTCATACTAAGTCTGACCGCCCTACCCATGAATCAGGTTCCCCTTCACATACAGGAATCAACGGACTGAATTCGCCAGGCGAACACAGCTGCTCGGATCGAAACGGAGAAAGCGGTCAAGTGGTTCGATGCTGAAAGGGAATTGTGGGTGATGGTTGTCACCGGAGCCAAGAATTCTCGCGCATTTTCAGCGGGTGCGGATTTAAAGGAATGGCTCGAATTGTAGCAACCGTGCCTGGGGCGATACTGATGATTTCTTTCGCAGGAAACGGAAGGGGCTTTCTCCGCCTGGGATTGATTTGATTGAAGGATTTTGTGGAATTTCCAGACGGAAAGGGTTCAAGCCTATCATTGCCGCTGTGAATGGATACGCATTCGGTCTGCCCCTTGAATCGATTATCGTTAACTTTTATTAGGGGGCGGTTTCGAGATTGTGGTCAACTGGTATCCTCTCATCACTCAAAATTCTGACACTAGCGACATTGTCATTGCAAGCGACAAAGCTTCTTTCGCTCTTCCTGAAGTGAAACGTGGGGTCTTTGCAAAAGCCGGTGCTTTAGGAAGAATCGTCCGTTTCATCGGTGAAATGATTCATCAAGATATTTATTAATGGACAGGCCTACAAAGAGCATCTGAAATGGCACTGATAGGGGAGCCGATATCAGCAGAGAAAATGCACGAGTGGGGTGTTGTCAATGCCGTCGTATCGCACGAAGAATTGATGCCCACCGCTCTCCAGTGGGCAAGAAAAATCTGCCAGAATAGCCCCGACGCCGTCATCGTCAGTCGGACTGGGATGCTGTCGTCTCTTGAATGTATTCATCCGTTTCCACTTTCGAAGGCGGTGTTGAATTGACGGTATAGACGGGAGTCTTGAGAGGGGCACTCAGCTACATAATGCTAGCCGTGAGGTTTATGAATTGGAAACTGGGTTCAATATCGCAGAGGGTCTGACTGCGTTCAATGAGAAGAGATCTCCAAGGTGGAGGAGTTCCAAAATCTAGGAACGGAGATATGTGCGTCTGGACGATCAGAGATTGGTTGCGGAGATTTCCCGTTGCTACCCTGTAGTTAGCGTATGAAAAGTTCGTATGAGACGTTCCCTTCAATTCCCGGTTCGCATTCTGATTCGCAACCCATGACTAGCAGAATAAATTTGCTACCGAAGGGTCTACGAGCACCTTGGTAAAAGCCTTAATTTAAATGCTCTGGGCTGCGATCTCGGCGGCGCCTCTGCAATTAAATTCAAAAAGACAGACTGTGGCGTTTTTTTTTAAGTGTCATTACATTGACGAACGCATATTACGATGATACACATGTACACGGCGATTCGTCCATCTACCGCCATGTTGTGAGCATTATTTTGCGCTTGGCCAGCAAAACCTCCTCTGTGGAAGGAGCTCCTACTTTCGTTCGTTGTTCATATGCAACCTTAGGCCTTGAAACCACGACAGAGCCATCGAGGCGAGGATTATCCCCTTCATCCTCGGCGCAGTTGGTTCTGACAGACATGAGGCGTGGCCGATGAGGTCAGACAGGGGACGAAGTTCCATTAAAGCCTCCAGAAATGTGAAGAAAATTTGAAGGTCATTGATAATGTAAGAAAGGAACAAAACTGTCATTTTGCTTGGTTTCTAGATAGGATACCAACAAAAAGTTTATCCGTTTCAACTCAATTTCATGTCTTTCTCTGCTTGATTTACCTCTATCTCCCCTTGAGCTTCTGCATCCTTCTCGTCATCAACCTTGTTTCCTTGATCATTGGCACGTTTGTCGTCGAATAGAACGTAATATGCGAACACGGAACACAACGCATAGCCCGTCATAGGAACGACAACGGAAATATGAGTCGATTTTGCCGTTGCAAGAGCTCCCATGGCCTAACTGGTAAGGAAATCATTGCACTGAACGGGCTAATACCGGTGAGAAACAGGCGCCGCCGATGATAGATTGAATCAATAATCCGGCACCACGTTTCGTATATCTCCCCAATCCCATGAGACCCAATGCAAAAATCGTCGGAAAAGATAGACTGCAAAAGTGAGACAGGACAAGGTGTTTAATTACCTTTCAAAAAGGAATAAAAGTGTATATAGAACGACGGCTGCCGTCCCATTGACGAAACTTGCCAGAGCAGAGACAACCACAAGAGTTGAAATGAAAGCGGTGAGAATATATTTTGCGTGGATCCATCTCATGGTTAGGGTGCACATGAACCGACCCAACGTGAAGATCCCTTGAGCAACAGACAGTAGCTTCGATGCTTTTGAATCGGTGTATCCTGCGACATCTTCCACGTAATTGATATAGAATGCCCCGACGGCAACTAACGATAAGACAAAATGCAAGCGACTTTGAAACCTTCCGCACCGACGTACATAAACTGCGCAAAAACAGCTAGGAAGAGACGATGTTGCTTTAAAAAGGGCTTCTGATCATGTCGTAATGCGCCCTGGATAGTTTCTTGAAGATGTTGCATATCATCATCCGAGATCTCCGGGATTGGTGAAAAATAGAACACAGCCGCTAGGCTCCACACAAATACGGTGACGCCCAAGTATACCTATTCAGGTTAGACGACGTCCCTATTATGAGTCCTGCCCACTGAACCGATGCGAGACTGTCCCCGTTTGAGGAATTGAAAAAGGTATCGGCTGCAATCAACGGACCAACGACTTTCCCAATCCCATTAAAAGCCTGCGAAAAGTTCAACCGAAGAGAAGAATATTCCATCGGTCCGCAGGAAGCAATATACCTGAGCGCCCCTCAGCCTACTGCCTGAAACAAGGAAGGTACGGATTCGCGCTGACTTCAAGAGTGCCCAATCCCAGACCAATGACGAAAGTGCAAACGCAGAAGCCGGCAAAGGATCGATATTTCGCACAAGGCCAAAATAGGATTGCGCCCACCCCGTAGATGATTAATCCAAGCATGAATGTGTATTTATATCCCCACCGCCTGAGGACGTAGACACTGAAGAGCATGGGACTGACAAAGTATGCACCGAAGTACGCGGCTTGAAGCCCAGAAGATTGAACTTTAGATACCCCGAGAGTATTTTGGAAGTGCTGGGCTTAGACCACGGACCAAAGGACGATAACCTTATTAAGAACGTCGAGCATGCCATAGGCGAATCCCCATAGAAAGAACTCGAGTTGTCAACAAGAACTATTCGGGCTGCATACCAGAGTCGTCACTAGCGAAACAGGAAAATACGACTCTCTGAGTGTAACTGGCCCCGTTTTCCCAGCTGGAGGAGTTTGTGGTTGAACTATAGACCCCATCGAATTGCGTCTTGTACTGGAACAGACGAGGGTCGGTTGGTGTAAAGCACTAATATAGGACCAGGAACACTGGGACGGAAAGAAGGAAGCCAGTAATCCGGGACGCGGGCAACTGGAACTTTTGACGGGCGAATCACGGTGCACAGTTTTCCACAGGATAACGGCGCCATTTGTCCATCATTCAAATGGAACGACCCCCATTAGCCCCATAATAGACACGAAAACGCCCCATCGTAGTTTCAAGGTCGTTGAGCGGGATCGTCTCGACTGGAAAAAGATCCACTAAGCCGAACAGGTGCATCCTCGGGCCTCAGCGGTCCCGGATACTCCTTATCCTGAATAGATGCGAATTGGGATTGAATCCTACTTCTTTAATGATGTTGGTTTGCCTGGGCGATTCGAAGGTGGCGTCCCCAGCCTTTTTTGAGTTCGAACGAGGTTAGCGACGAGGGCTGATTGATCGATCGACATCCGACCCCTTTACTGTAACTTAATCTGTAAGTATTTACACCTTTTGTCCGAGCTGGCTCGCCTAGACGTTCTTTCTTCTTCCATCAACTCTATTGTTCCCATTTTCCTTGAATATTCCGTTACTTGGATGTCTCCGTCAACATCGTTCCATTGTCGCGATCACTCCATCGACGATTACCGCCCTGTCCGTGTCATCATCGCTGGCGCAGGACTAAGTGGAATCATTTCGACAATCCGGCTCCTCCAACGAATCTGGAACGTGTCGATCCAACTCTACGACAAAAACAGCGATTTCGGAGAGACTTGGCATGAACACCGCTATCCAGGGGTGGCTAACGATACACCAACCCTGTCCTACCAATTGACGTTTGCTCGTTTCCCAAATATGCTGATGATCAGAGACCCCAACTCCGAAATCGGGACAAGTCATGCTTGAAAACGTCGAGAACTACGCCGTTAAGTGCATTCAAAAAGCCCAATTCGAGCACATCAGATCCATGGCCCCGTCTGCGCGTGCTGCAGCCGACTTTTCCGACTTCGTCAAAGCTTATTCCACAAGCGGGAAAAACTGTGTTTGGAGAAAATCGTCGGAATACGTATCGCAACGGTCAAAACACAGCAAGGGAAATCTGAGGCAAAGGCGCATGCACCGACGTCCGGAAGTATGGACATCTGTTTTATCACAGAGACTCCATCGAACGAAGCACAACCACACATCGAGCCCCAGAATGTTGAGATCACTGAGGGACCCATGGCGACAATAGGGGCGGTCGGGCAGCTGCTGTCGATTTGTGTTCGGCATCCTGGCTGGATCTGATCGAGGTGTCCAATTATCAGAACGAGGAGTAAAAGCATTGGCAATTGATTCATTTGAGTATTGTCTATATCCGGAAAAGGAGCCGCCGGTACTCTCTCGAGTCGTGCCTCTCCCCTGTGCCTGTCAGGTTTGGGCTGGCTAATCTACAATAATACCTCCATTCGTATCAGGCTTGATTGTCATCCCCTGGGCCACGGGTATCGGCATGAATCTATATAAAATCGATAAATCGATCTTACCGTTCGTCAAATACATCCTCCCAGCCCACTCGGCTTGTAAACATTTCCCTTTCTTTAATCCGTAACTCACCGTTCCAAAAGCATCAATTCGGCCTCCGATTTAGGCTACGTATCCGTGAGGATATGATGTCTCGAAGCAAGAGCGCTTCATGTCGCTTCTCGAATTTCAGGATTTCCTAATCGAAATACAATCTTTGTCGTTTGAAAGGAAGGCAACCTTGTAGGGTTTCAGGCCCATGATGAAACTTGCGTCATCGGTGACAAATCCGCATAGCCTTTATGATCCTCGGCGTCATCGCTTTTCTTACAAAAATTTCCGAGGAAGAGATGGTCTGATTTTGAGGCTGATGGAGCGCCCATTTTGTCCTACGTCCGGGACGTGCTCGACTTCGATCCGAGATCCGGTGAACCCCATCTCTTCATCGCCGGAAAATCTCGGATGGATGAATTCGTTCATTGCGTATATATTCAGATGACGATAGGCAACAGGCTGGACGTTGTTCGAGATATTGCCTGCTTCCCATCACCGTGAAGGTCTCGTCGATTCAGCATGTACCGAATAGCAGGACCGCCACGCCTTTTGGCATCAATCCCCACGCTCAACTTATACGATCGTCCATGATATCAAAAAAAACAAAAAAAAAAAAAAAAATACCAAGGTTTCTTCAAGATATATGGATCACCCTTGATATGCACCCGTTTGAGTTATTGCCTCTCCTCCATAGAACATAAATTGCGTGTTTATGTAATTGAGGTCCGAAATAAAATTCCCCCCACCGAAATTTTTCAGGGGGTTAGATTATCCTAGTCGTCATGCCGCGCCCGGCATACTGCAAGGAAATAAGCGGGATGTTGACACGCGTTCGAAGAGACGCCCCACTCTCGGAAATTGGACAAAATTATTGCGCGTAAATGCCTGTGACAATCCATCTTTCAGCCTCTCACCTGCTGGGGCGCTAATATCTCGCGTAGCAAATTCTTTCCTGAGGGACAAATCACACAGCAATGTCGACAGTGACAATGTGAATATAGAATGTTACAGACAATCGAGCACATGCAACCTCGGTTTTGGTGAAAAGGATATATATAGATCATAAATGGCCGACCGTGGTAGACCTACTGGAATCAGGCAAAATAGCTTTCCTTCCCACCCCGGGCTGTTTCACCTTGAAGATCCATCTATCTCGAGTTTCTTTGTCCCGAGCGACTCCACGACCCCCATTCCACTTTCCCTGAAATGGCGACAATTTTCCCCGAGCGTGCCCGAAAACGTGGGAGTCATTTACAATCCACCAATTGAGTGTGGTCCCCTTAGAGGGCATATCTGCTCGGGGGCCAAACCTATCACGGAAATAGACAAATCGGCCAATCACGCGCATGGGCTTATCATCGTCATTTCATTAATTACCCTTTTCTTACTTAATACTTAAAATGGGACCTTGCAGAGCAGCCAATAGCAACGCAAATATTACCCACCCCACTGTACCCCACACGATCCCATATCATTTGGAATTCCTGCACCTGAGCCCATCCCGAGCCTTCGCTCGTGATCGGGATGGGTCGGAGCCGCTGATAAGGAATGCGTTTTCCAAAACAATGCCGCGTTCTTTGAATTGGGAGATTAACTTCGAGTATGGCTTATCTCTGGCTTATTACCGTAGGCCCCCACGGACCGTTGTGGGAAATTGCTGGGCCACGAAATAGAGCTGCTTCCTATATATATATTTCTTCTTCCTCGAATTGTGTCGTGTGCCCTTGTTCGCTATCTCGCTGCGGCATCAACCGATCACAAGCTAAATAGTTTGACAGCTGAGCCTCACAGCCATTTTTATCACCGATTTTCCTTCTCCCACCCCTTCTCGAGTGGTTTTCTCCATAAATATACCATCCTTTAGACTAAGGTGCCCTGGTTTTCATCAAAAGTCTCATTTCCAGTTTTATTTCTCGATAGTCAGTCCTTCGAGATGGCGAGCTACAACGCATCCAATCCCTTGACGCCTCCCTGGCTTGATAAGGGCGATAACGCCTGGCAGTTGACCGCTGCTTCATTGGTCGGTCTGCAGAGTTTTCCCGGCCTCGTCGTTATGTACGCCGGTATGGTCAAGCGAAAATGGGCCATCAACTCGGCCTTCATGGTCATTTACGCATTCGCCGCCGTATTGATTTGTTGGGTGTTATGGGCGTATAAAATGGGTTTTGGGGAGCAATGGGGAGCCGCGCCGTTCATAGGCATGCCTGGACCGATTGTCGAGATGGACGCTGAACTCATGCAAGCTATCCTGCCCACGTCCGGTATCACCGCCAACTTCCCCATGTCGACCATGGTATACTTCCAGTTTGTCTTCGCTGCAATCACCCTCGTTCTTTTAGCCGGTGCTCTCCTCGCTCGAATGAACTTTATGGCGTGGATGGTATTCGTGCCATTGTGGTTGACCTTCTCGTATACCGTCGGTGCTTTCAGTCTCTGGGGCGGCGGATTCCTCGCTACGAGAGGAGTAATCGATTATTCCGGCGGGTACGTCATTCATTTGTCCTCGGGAACCGCTGGTTTCGTCGGTGCTTTTTGGATTGGACCTCGTTTGCAAGCAGATCGCGATGATTTCCGTCCCAACAACGTCCTTCTCGCCTTGGTTGGTGCTGGCATCCTCTGGATCGGCTGGAACGGTTTCAACGGAGGTGATCCGTATGCTGCAAGTCCCGACGCTGGCGCTGCCGTCCTCAACACAAATGTCTGCACCGCTATGAGTCTTTTGACCTGGACTATCCTCGATATCATCTTCTTCAAAAAGCCCTCCGTTATCGGCGCCGTTCAAGGAATGATCACGGGTTTGGTCGCCATTACTCCGGCTGCTGGTGTCGTTGCCGGCTGGGGTGCAATCATCATCGGAGTTTGCTCCGGTTCGATCCCCTGGGTCACCATGAATATCGTCGGGAAGATGAGCTTCATGAGACCATTTGATGACGTCCTTGGTGTTGTCCACACTCACATGGTGGCCGGCTTCGTTGGTGGCTTCCTCGTTGGCCTTTTCGCTACTACTGACGGCTGTGCGGCTTTTGGATTGACCAACGCTGGTGGAGCTATTGATGGCAATGGCAAGCAAGTATCTCCCCCACAAACTCGAAAAGAAAAAGTATCTAATTAGCAGGTTTGGCTTCAAATTGTTGGCGCCCTCTTCATCATCGGTCTTAACATCTTCATCACATCATTTATTATGCTCTTCATCAAATATGTCCTTCGTATTCCATTGCGAATGTCGGAAGATAAGCTGCGTGTTGGTGACGACGCGGTCCACGGCGAAGAAGCATACGCTTTTGGCGATATGCCCAGCCCGATTCACAGGCACTCTCAAGAAGTTGCCCGTCACCACGACGATGCAGAACTGGGCGTCATTCAAGGAGAGAGCCCTGCAAATGGCGATGATGAAATCAATCCCGTTGGGAAGAAGGAAGGGCTTTAAGTAACTCTCCGCCAGCCGAGGTAAAATTCGATGTCGAGAAGGCAGCTAACGACCAGGGTTGTGTTTTGACTTGAAATTGTTTGCGTAGCTAGGTTTACCCAACTCGGGAAAATGAGAGTCATCTTTCGTTGAAGAAAACGTAGGAACCTGTATTAATCTTAATAAAAGGATCAATCAATGTAAACTTGCCGACCTTACTCGTGCCCCTTTTTGTGTTTTCGCTTTCTCCTATGATCCATCGATTTTGTCTTATCTTCTCCTTTCCCTGGAAACTATGCTTGTAGAATCGGACCCACTACCCAGTTCGCGCCCGCCGGCGGGGGTCTGGCTTCTGATGAACGATGCTGCGGAAAGCAGCTGGCCACCTATTCGCTTGAACAATGGACGAAATCCTGATCCTAAAACTCGTCGAATCGCCTTCGGGCCCGCCTTGACAGTCAGTGAAGCTGATCACGTTCTAAGCCCTCGTGCACTGTTCTTCCCTTTTGGACATAATCTGACTGTCGCGCTCGGAGGCTTCTGGCTAGCTGGTGGCCCAGGGTGGGTTCTTTTCGTTTGGGGCTTGACATTTGATCGATGGATAAGCAAATGGAAGTTGTGACCACAAACGGGTAAGTTGCACTTTGCCGGCGCCATGAGAATAATGCGGACTTGTTTTGGGCATTGAGAAGGTCGGGTATGAACGGTTTTGCACTGGTTACGAAGTACTGAACCAGAAAAGAAATTGTATCCGACTCAACTCACATTGATCATACCGAAATCACCCCGGTGACCAAATAACTCGGAGTATATCGACTTCGATGAAGGCGCTTAAATCAAATCCCCGGAGATACATATAACCGGAGGTATTGTAATCCACGCTGATTCCTTGGAATAGGCGGTGGATATGAATTATCTATTCGACTCCTGTCCATTCGAGAATGTGTCGAACCAATCTTTTCGAGGAACCGTCACGGGAGGAGCTTTTCATAGGTCAAGAGTTCTTGATACCACCATATCAAAGGTCACTTTATAAATACGACAGCACTCTTACTCCGGCGACGGCTCCGCGAGACAAGGTACGAAGACCCAGGACTCACTTTGATAGCAGCTTCTGATACCATACACAAAATATTCTATTGGATCTACCTAATGGAACCATCATTGTTAATTGTCGTATGAAGGCCGGCGCTCTCGCTTATATTCTTAGCACTGACTTGTACATCGCCATTTTATTCGGTCTAGAAAAGCCACGGGACGACGAGAAGATGAAACAATGGCTTCGAATGCATGTTCAAAGGCGGATACCGCTGCAATATCTTGCAGACTATGATGCATCTCAGAGGAAAGGACCTGTAACAGGCACAGATTCGTGAAGTCTAATATTAGATAATGACTTCCGAGCCTGTGAAAGTTGGCAAACGGTTAAGCAGAAGTACCATTAGCCTGACTGCATAGGAAGTTATCAAAAAGAAATTTAATTAAGTAGTTAGGAACCAGAAATATTTGGAACGCTTCTTGTGTAGAAGGGGAGATATGCGAAAAAGATAAAGCAAATGGATCCAGTGCTGCTTCGTATATGTACATGGAATCGGTTCCAATTTCTGACTACTCCCACACTTGAACCCGCCTCAAAATCTCGCAATATTCGCATTCGAGGAAGCGTAAGTCGGAGGTGCACTTATCGCAGAGATTCCGATGTCCGAACGCTGTGCGGCGGCGCACAAATCGACGAGTTTCGAGCAGGTGGGAAGTAATACATCGAAAACCTGTGTTGTACGGCTGTGCGCCTTGGACGTTGTATTCCTCCCTAGTGTTTAGGTTATTCTGTTTACAGAAAATACGGATGTAGCAATAGTGCTGGGAAATTTCGCGGATACGACATTATTGGGATTTAGGGGTTCGAAGGACGCAAGACTATTGGAGTAAGAATCGGTGGCCGTAGCGTAACCTTTCGCTTTAACCAGGGTTTTCTGTCTGAGCCGTGGAAACTGTTCCTTGTCCTGAGATGGAGACGACTATGGTACAAAACACTGTTCTCTCCATGTATTAAGAATGAATAAACCTCATTAAAGACCCCTTTCAATCGTGCCGCATCCCCTTAACCGAATTGGACGACAATACCTCCGAAGTAATAGGTCAATATTCGGATACATCGTCAGGAATCAACGCGAGGTTGGCTCCGAAACATTCGGAGATGCAGGAAATACTATTACACCCTCCGATATGGCGCTGGAATAGTTTCCCCTTAGGGTGCGTGTCGGTCCAGGAGGCAAAAAGGGGTCGAGCGCTCATGCAGATTATTTTGTCCACACAAAGGGAGATACGCGTTGACGCTGCTCACGGACGCTGCACGCTGCACGTGTGGCAACTGACCTTTGCCGGGAACTTTAATCATTCATCGCCAGCTTGGGAATATTTTGAGATTTTCGGATGTTGAATAACTTTCCTCACCTGGGGTCGCATTGATCGGGGACAGGATTTACAGGGCCTGGGTTGACAGAATAATGTGCAGTAGTTAAAAATTTGGCTATCGGAATAGAATCTACAGTGCGGTGTCCTCAAGTATACAAGTACGCGCTGAATGCAGTTTTCACGCGCATGCAACGCTTTGCCAATTCCATGCTCTGGTATTCGGACATGTTCGGAACCTCGGAACATGATTTTTTCTTGGAAGAACCTATTTGCGCAACTTCGAAACAGCACGCGCTTGATACGCTCGGTTCACTTTGGCATTGTTGCAGGTATGAACCGACGGGCATGGATTGCAGCTCAGACCCTTTGAGACAAACCTGGACCCCACGTTACGGGGTGGCTAATTTCCCATTGCTTTTATTCGCCGAATTGGGTTACTCGCGTTGGCCCCTGTCGATCGTTGCCGAGGTCAAAGTTTACCACGATTTGCCGCGGATTACTATGTATTCTCTTAATTTGGCCGGACGGACTCTGAACGGACGTTAATGCTGAAAAAAACGTTGAGAGGAGGAAATGCCGACTTTGAATGGCCAAGTGCCTCTAAATCTAGTCGTTAGGCCTAGGGATATTTTGTACTATACGGAACAAGTCCGGTTCATTAGTCTCAGCGCTGTTACTAATCTAAATCGGGCCGAAGTCTTGGGTGAACTTAGCATGAGCCGAGTCACTCCTACTAGATCGTAACTCAAAAGGGCGAGTTATAGGCTCGTACCAAATGAGGGACTAGAAAGGGGACTGGGCGTCAGTCTTCCGGATATACCCGGAAACGAGCGTCGGAGGGTGGGGTAGCCCTATACAGATCCAAATTGGGAAAACCGATTTCTGGTGGTTAGGGTTCAGGATTTTGCCGAGCATGAATAGCTGGGAGTCGGTGCGTAAAAAGTTCCGGTGGCTAAAGAAGGGTATGGGACAAGTTTTCTCTAAATTGAACGACCTACGAAGAAGGACGATGTAGCTCGAAAATCCCGTTGTAATACGGGCATGCCATTCATGGGGATTAATACGTGCGAAAGACCGTGTTGATGTGGCGATTTTCATTAATGACCGAAATGCCTTAAAAATTTGATCGACGGCGCCCGAGCGCGTTTTCGTGTGATGATCCATGACGATCCTCTATTGTCAACCCGTTTTGGTACGCGCCGACCCCCATGTTATGACCAGGAACAGACAGCAATGGCTTCGGCCGTCGTCTATAAAAATGGTCCTTTCTTCGCCTTCTCTTGATTTCACCATTCACCATCAAACAATCTCTCCCTCGAAAAGAAAAGCCTTCAAACGTTCCCGCTTTCGAAAAACCCATCTCCGCAAGCCAAGAAATGCAATACTTCAAAGTCATCGTCGTTGTCTTCGCCGTTGCCCTCGGCGCGTACGCCGCCCCAGTCCCAGAACCCCAGCCGACATGCAACAAGTACATGGGCAATGGCTGCTAAAAGCTTGAGCAAGGTACAGTTTCTTACAGCAAAATTGAATACTAATTAATACAGATTGCCTTGATGTCACTGGCATTCATTTCCTCTCCTTCTATTCTCTTTTGTCCCAGCATCTCTATCCCAAGTTACCAAAGCTACCGGCTGGACCTCGGTTGCCGTGGCATTTAAAAGCAGAGGAGGTTGGAGTGTGCATTTGTAGATACTGATTATACCAACTCGTGGCATTGGGCGTGGTGGATTAGGCCCCCCGTATTCATAGAGGTTGCTAGAGACGTAATTTAGACGTTGAGCCACTAAATCCGTCCCTCCTTTGGATGTGACCATCTGATGAATCGTGCCTGGGATTCGTGGTGGGAAACGGAACGCAAACCTCGACTTCAAAGTAACCGGGCAATACATCAACCGAAAAAGGGGTAAGACTGTGTGGATTAAGACAATTTAAAACTAGTCATTGACAAAGTATTACCATTCACTAAAAGACTCCGTATTTACGACCTTGCCAGTGCCCAGAAAATGCCACCCCCGCGCCTTGCACCGCACCGCGGCTCGACAAAATGAAACCGCCACACACCACTAAAACGGGTTGATTTATTTGAGGGGCTCAGAAGATTCGTTGTGAGGTGATAGAGCCGTGACGTCCAAGCTGTTGGTCCGCTTTCCCGTTCCTGGGTCCGATATGTTTGACGCCTTTTCGAGATCTGAGAAGTAGCTGGATTTCGAATCTGGCTTTTTCTCGCTGAAGAAGTTCTTAAAGTGCTTGATACGATGCGAAAGGCCAGAGGAAGTGGTAACTGAAGAGCTCGTCGTAGTAACAGCTTGACGAGCAGCGCCTTCCGCAATATGCGATGCCCAAATTGAGGATAATGGCAGCGATGCAACGAGAACGGTCAAAGTGAGCTCGGTGAGATTGAATTTACCATTGGCATAAGCCTGCTGGATGATGAGGAGAACAACTACGTTATTAGTGCGAATTCAAGACTGGTGTTGATACGAGGAACGACTAAACACTGACCAAACATTATGGCCAAAACGTGAAGAGGTCCAAAAGACTTGAATCCCATGCCTTTGCGACGTTGGATCGTGACCAAGAGTTTGTAAAGGAACAGGACGCAGGAGAACCCGACGAACACGATCAATCCAATGCTCCAGATCCGAAACAATTCGGTGAAGTTGTTGAATGTCGGTGCTTGTCCGTACAGGATCTCGAAAATCCAAACGACATACGCAAACATGGCGCCGTACACTAACATCGCAGTAATGGTCAGAAAGACCGTGACCAAGAGTCTGGATTTCGGTTCGGCGGCAAACACGACTCGCACTTGGAGAATAAGGGATGCCATTATAAGAGGATAGCAAAGGAGTTGGCAAATGTGGCCGATAGTGTTGAGGGAGTACGCGCTGGCCACATCGTATTGTGCGACGAGGGCGAACATGGT
>Ga0335076_10004208_pt1 | contig 14544 bp, 11 predicted proteins | sample Lox_Sample_25_FD_206717 | JGI IMG/M metagenome (GOLD analysis project Ga0335076, IMG submission 206717) | Soil microbial communities from Loxahatchee National Wildlife Refuge, Florida, United States - Lox_Sample_2.5 | ecosystem: Environmental > Terrestrial > Soil > Wetlands | place: USA... | reverse complement strand
AGGTAGTGGTGCAGCTCCGCCGGCAGCACCTGGCGCGCTTCGTTGCGGCACGCGCGCAGGTACTTCACCGCGTCCAGGATCGCGATGCCCTTCGCCCGGCCCATCGGAGAGGTATCGGCGCCGGGCAGGCCCGGGTGGACCGACCTCGCTCAGGAAGCGTCGGGGCTCTTCTTGGCGCCGAGATGCCGGCGCAGGAGTGCGTAGAAGCGCGACCGATCGATCGGCTTGGTCGCGAAGTCGTCGCAGCCCGCGGCCATGCAGCGCGCACGCTCGGTGTCCATCGCGTGCGCGGTCAGCGCGACGATCGGGGCCTGGTAGCCCTGCCGTCGCAGGATACGCGTTGCGGTGTAGCCATCCATCACGGGCATCTGCATGTCCATGAGCACGAGCGCGAACGACTGGCCGGAGAGCCGCGCCTCCTGCACGCGCTCGACGGCCTGCTGGCCGTTCTCCGCGATCACCACCGTGAGGCCGAGCTTGCGCAACAAGAGGCCGAGCAGCCGCTGATTGTCCGCACCGTCTTCGACGAGCAGCACGGTGCCCGACACCTCGGGCTCTTCCTCGTCGCGGTGCACCTCGGCGATCGGTGGCGCGGGCGCCACGCGCGCGACGCCTTCGATGTCGCCCGCGGGCACCTCGACCTTGAAGATCGTGCCGCGCCCGGGCTCGCTCTCGACTTCGATCGTGCCATCCAGCAGGTCGATGAGCCGTTTCGAGATGGTGAGCCCCAGCCCGGTGCCGCCGTAGCGCCGCGTCGTCGAGCTGTCCGCCTGCCCGAAGGGCCGGAACAGCTTGGCGTACTCCGCCTGCGTGATGCCGATGCCCGTGTCCGCGACTTCGAAGTGCAGGTGTGCGGGGGCGGGCTCGTCGCGCAACCGCACGCGCAGCCGCACTTCGCCCATCTCGGTGAACTTCACGGCGTTGCCGACCAGGTTGATCAGGATCTGGCGCACGCGCGTCGGATCGCCCTGCACGTGCGCGGGCACGGCGCCGTCGAAGTCGATGTGGAACGCGATGCCCTTCGCCTCGGCACGCACGCGCATGAGGCGCTCGACGTCGCGCACCACGGCGATCGGCGAGAACGTGACGCGCTCGACCTCGAGCCGGCCCGACTCGATCTTCGACAGGTCGAGGATGTCGTTCAACAGCGCGAGCAGGTAGTCGCCGTTGCGCTGGATCGTGCGCAGGGCGTCGACCGTCGCGACGGGCGCGCTCGAGCGGCCGGCTTCTTCGAGCAGGACTTCCGTGAAGCCGAGGATCGCCGTCATCGGCGTGCGGATCTCGTGCGACACGTTGGCGAGGAACTCGGTCTTGATTCGCGTGGTCTGCTCGGCGTGCAGCATGGCCTGGCGCAGCGCAGAGTTGGCCTCTTCGAGCGACTCGCTGCGATTGCGCTCCGCGCGCAGCTGGCGGCGCTCGCTCTGGTCGCGCAGCACCGCCAGCCAGCGCACGCCGCCCGCGCCCTTCGCGGCGTGCAGCGCGAGCTCGGCCGGCACCTCTTCGACCTCGTGGTGCGAGATGCGCAGATCGACGCGCTTCTGCGCCTCGCCGCCGGCTTCGCGGCGTTCGGTGACGTAGGCGAGAAAGCTCTTGTGCGTCGAGGTCGCGACGAGCGCTTCCAGCGCGACGCCGTACAGCATCTCCTGCGGCTGGCGCAGGAGGCGCTGCGCGCTCTCGTTGGCGCGCAAGATGCACAGCTCGGCGTCGAGCCAGAGCAGCGCATCCGAGACGAGGGCTTCGAGGCCCCGTTCGCCGGCCGCGCGCGAGGAAGCTGAAGAGGCGGACATAGCTCCCAAGGCGCATCGTCCTGCGAGCCGCGCCCGCTTGAGCGCCCGGCCGGCCGGCGGGAATCCGCAGCCGGGACGGCGGCGTAGTCTGGAGAAGCGCAAGGGAGGGATCATGGGTCGTTCTGCGCACCGGACCGCCGCGCTGGCGGCCGCACTCGCGCTCGCCGCGGCGGGCGCGCGAGCGGGAACGGTCTTCACGGATCCCTACGGCCAGGGCGCGCCGGACGTCGTGGGCGACCCCGCCGACTTCGACATCCACTCGCTCGAGGTGTCGCTCACCCGGGACGAGCTCGACATCGAGATCCGGACCAACTTCCATGGCGGCGACACGACGCTGGCCGCGTTCACCGTGCCCGGGACCTCGTACGCGTCGGTGCCCGTCTCGATCGGCGACCTGCTGCTCGCGGGCAAGAGCTCGCTGTGGGCGATTCCGCTGGTGGCCGCGGGCGGCGTGGGCGGGATCGGCGGCGGCATCTACTACGCGGTGATGGGCCCGGTCGCGACCGGCGAGCCGATCACGCGGGGCATGGGCTCGGTGCTGCCCGGCAGCATGTACGAGGTGACGGGCACGGCCACGGCGGGCGAAGTGCTCGGCGTGGGCGCCGCCCCGGATCTCCGCGCCGACGTGCCGGTCTGGGGCGCGGGGAACATCGGCGTGTACGGGCCCGACTACATCGGCAGCCTGCCGGTGGTCACGAGCCTGGGCGGGCCCGAGCTCGACATCCAGCTCGCGATCCCGATCGACGCCGCGTTCTACGCCGACGTCGCCGGCGGCTATCGCGTGCACTTCGCGTCGGGCACCTGCGCCTGCGACGTCATCGACGGCGCCGTGCCCGAGCCGAGCGCGGGCGTGCTGGCCGCAGGCGCGCTTGCGGCCGCGCTGCTCGCGCGCCGTATGAATCGCTTCACAGCGCGCTGACTTCCGTTCACGCATTCTCCGCCCCGAAGAGGAGGGCCGGTCATGACCGAACGAGAGTCACTCTGGACCAACCTGGCGTCGCTCGCCGTCGTCGGAGCGTCGTTCGCCCTGCTCGCCTTCGTGCTGACGTCGGTGCTCGCGCGCTAGTCAGGTGACCCGCACGCCGCGCGCCATGAGCAGCTTCCCCGAGCGCACGATCTCCGGCAGCTTGAACGGCCGCAAGAGGTCGATGAAGGCGTCGAGCTTCTCGCTCGGCCCGTGGATCTGCAGGATCAGCGAGTCCGCGCCGTAGTCGACCACCTTCGCCTTGAAGTGCTCGGCGATCTGCAGGATCTGCGTGCGCTGGTCGATCGGCGCGAACATCTTCACGAGCGCGATCTCGGTCTCGTAGCTGTCGTCGCCGGTGTGGTCGATCGCGTGCACCACGTCGACCAGCTTGGCGAGCTGCAGGATGATCTGGCCGAGATCGCGCGCGGCGCCCGACGAGACGATCGTCATGCGCGAGAAGCGACCCTCTGCGCCCGGCGACACCACGAGGCTCTCGATGTTGAAGCCGCGGCGCGAGAACACGAGCGCGACCCGCACCAGCACGCCGGGCTTGTTGTTCACGAACAGCGAAATGGTGTGCAGCTGCGTGCGCGCGGCTGGAGCCGGCGCGGTCGCGGGCAGTGCAGGAGAGGCGCTCATCAGGTGCTCCCGGTCGGCTTCTCGAGCCGGTGCTTCGGTTTCTCGATCAACATCTCGGCCAGCGACGCGCCGGCCGGGATCATCGGGAAGACGTTGTCCTCCTTCACGACCTCGGCCACGACGACGCACGGACCCGAGTCGTGGGCGTGCGCCTGCGCGAGCACGCGGTCCACGTCGGCGGGCCGGCGGATGCGGAGGCCCTTCACGCCGTACGCCTGCGCGAGCTTCACGAAGTCGGGGTTGCCCTCGAGGTCGGCGCCCGACAGGCGGTTGTCGTAGAACATCTCCTGCCACTGCCGGATCATGCCCAGGTAGTTGTTGTTGATGATCAGGCACTTCACCGGGAGCTTGTGAATCGCGGCCGTCGCGAGCTCCGAGCAGGTCATCTGGAAGCCGCCGTCGCCGACGATCGCCCAGACCTTCCGCTTCGGGTTGCCGAACTGTGCACCGATGGCCGACGGGAAGCCGAAGCCCATCGTGCCGGCGCCACCGCTCGTGAGCCAGTGCCGGTTCGAGCGGGCCAGGCAGAACTGCGCCGCCCACATCTGGTGCTGACCCACGTCGGTGGTGAGGATCGCCTCGCCGCGCGTGAGCTCGTTCAAGCGGTCGAGCACGTGCTGCGCGCGCAGCCCGCCCTGCTTCGGGTACCGCAGCGGGTACTGCTTGCGCCAGCGGTTGCACTGCGCGAGCCACTCCTGCGTATCCGCCATCTCGACCTGCGGCACCAGGTCTTCCAGCACCAGCCGCGCGTCGCCCAGGATCGCCACGTCGGGCGTGATGATCTTCCCGAACTCCGCGGGATCGATGTCGACGTGGATCTTCACCGCGCGCGTGCAGAAGTCACTGACTCGACCCGTGATGCGGTCGTCCCAGCGCGCACCGATCGACATGATGAGGTCGCAGTCGGCCACGGCCTTGTTCGCGTACGCCGTGCCGTGCATGCCGAGCATGCCGAGGTGCAGCGGGTGCGTCTCGTCGACGGCGCCCTTGCCGAGCAGCGTGTTCACCACCGGTGCCCGCAGCTTCTCGGCGAGCGCGGTGATCGCCTTGCCCGCGTCGGCGATCACGGCGCCCTGCCCCACGTACAGGATCGGCCGGCGCGACTCGCGCAACAGCTTCGCCGCGCGCGTGATCGCCTCTTCGTCGCCGCGACTCGGAACGGTGTAGCCCGGCAGGTCGAGCTGGTCGGTGAACGGCGCCGTGCACGGCCCCTGGCCGATGTCCTTCGGCACGTCGATCAAGACCGGGCCAGGCCGGCCCGTGGTCGCGATGTGGAACGCCTCGCGCACGATCCGCGGGATGTCGCTCGCGTTCTTGATCAGGTACGAGTGCTTCACCACCGGGTAGGTGATGCCCGTGACGTCGGCCTCCTGGAACGCGTCCTTGCCCAGGCTCACCGCGTTCACCTGGCCGCAGAACACGATGATGGGCGCGGAGTCCATCTGCGCCGTGAGGAGCCCCGTGACGGTATTCGTCGCGCCCGGCCCCGAGGTCACCAGCACCACGCCCGGCCGCCCGGTCGAGCGCGCGTAGCCGTCGGCCATGTGGGTGGCCCCTTGTTCGTGGCGCGTCAGGATCAGCTTGATCTTGGAGTCGACGAGCGCATCGAACATCGGCATGGCGGCGCCGCCAGACAGCCCGAAGACGTACTGGATCCCCTCTCTTTCCAGGCACTGAACGATCTTCTCACCGCCGCTGGGGATCTTCTGGGGCATCTTGGGGTCTCCGCAGACGAGCGAGGGGCGCTCGATGCGGCGAACTTGACAGGTTTTCGGCCATCCGTCCAGTCGCAGTGCGAGTTGGCACTCGAACCAGGCCTCTGAGCTCTGCAAAATTCGAGCTCTGGGCCGAGTCGACGTCGAAACAGGCTCAATGGGTGGCCAAGATCTGGGTCGATCGGCAGCTCAACCCTGAAAAACAGGGGTCTAAGAGGCGTCGAGTCTGACCCGGCCGTCCGGGCCGACCCCCACTCGGGGCGCCGGGGCCAGGCGCAGCCCCCGGCCGTCGCAGCTCCGGCCGGTGCGGACGTCGAACCGGTAGCGGTGCCAGGGGCACTCGATCTGCGCGCCCTCGAGCGGCGCGTCTTCGAGCGGGCCGAGCCAGTGGGGGCAGACCGCGGAGAAGGCGACGAGCTCGCCGTCGACCTCGGCCACGCGCCACGGGCGCCCGCCCGCTTCGACCACGAGCGGCAGCTTCGCGCGCACCTCTTCGAGCGTGCCCAGCTCGATCCGACCGGACGTGCGCTCGGCTCCGTCTCGCTGCGCGCGCCTGCCGGCGCTGGCACGCTCGCTCGGGGCCGCCCTCGCTCGCTCGAGCAGCCGCGTGCGCCGGCGCAGCATCGCCTCGTCCTCGTCCCACAGCCGCGCATAGAGCGCGCGGTAGCCGGCGCCGAGCGTCGCCGCGCGCTCGGGCGACACGTCGGGCACGAGGAACTCCACGCGGATCGCGGTCTCGTGCTCGCCCTTCGGCTCGAGCGACGTCCAGATCTCCGTGCCCTTGCCCGGCCCGTCGATCGTCGCCGACACGTAGCGCAGGTTCTCGCGCTCGAGCACGACCTGGAGCAAGACGTCGCGTGCGGCGCCGGGCGTGCGCACCTCGGCAGTCCAGCCCCAGTCGCCCGAGTCGATGCGGCGGATCGCCGAGAACGACGCGCGGTGCAGACCCGGAAGGTGCTCCCAGTCGAGCACGTTCTCCCAAACGCGCTCGAGCGACGCCCGAACCACGCGCTCGTAGACGCCGACGGAGACGACGCGCGGCTTGCGCATGGCGGGGAGGATACCACCCGCCTGCGAGCTATCATCCGCGCCATGCCGGACTTCGTCTATCAGCCGATTCTCGAGCACGGTCACGACGAGACGCCGTACCGCAAGCTCACGAGCGATCACGTCTCGGTCGCGCGCTGGAACGGGCGCGAGATCTTGGAAGTCGCGCCCGAGGCACTCGCGCTCCTGGCGCGCGAGGCGCTCGACGACGTGTCGCACCTGTTGCGCCCGGGTCACCTGGCGCAGCTGCGCCACATCCTCGACGACCCCGAGGCCAGCGAGAACGACCGCTTCGTCGCGCTCGAGCTGCTCACCAACGCGAACATCGCGGCCGGCCGCGTGCTGCCGAGCTGCCAGGACACCGGCACGGCGATCGTCGTCGCGCACAAGGGCCAGAACGTCTTCACTACGGGCGACGACGCCGAGTCGCTGTCGCGCGGCATCTTCGAGGCGTACCAGCGCCGCAACCTGCGCTACTCGCAGCTGGCCGCGCTCGACATGTACACCGAGAAGAACACGGGCACGAACCTGCCCGCGCAGATCGAGATCTATTCCGAGCCCGGCGGCGAGTACAAGCTGCTGTTCCTCGCGAAGGGCGGCGGCTCCGCGAACAAGACGTTCCTGTACCAGGAGACGAAGGCGCTCCTGAACCCCGAGTCACTGCTCAAGTTCGTGGCGGAGAAGATCCGCACGCTCGGCACGTCCGCGTGTCCGCCGTACCATCTGGCGCTCGTGATCGGCGGCACTTCCGCGGAGTACACGCTGAAGGTCGTGAAGCTCGCGAGCGCGCGGTATCTCGACGACCTGCCGACGACGGGCAACGAGCACGGCCGCGCATTTCGCGACCGCGCGCTCGAGGAGCAGGTGCAGAAGCTCTGCAACGAGACGGGCATCGGCGCCCAGTTCGGCGGAAAGTACTTCGCGCACGACGTGCGCGTGATCCGGCTGCCGCGGCACGGAGCGTCGTGTCCGGTCGGGCTCGGCGTGTCGTGCTCGGCGGACCGGCAGATCCTGGGGAAGATCACCCGCGACGGCGTGTTCCTCGAACAGCTCGAGGCCAACCCCGCGAAGTATCTCCCCGACGTCGACCCCGACGAGCTCGCGGGCGAGGTCGTGCGCGTCGACTTGAACCGGCCGATGGCCGAGATCAGGGCCGAGCTGTCGCGCTACCCGGTCGCGACGCGGCTCTCGCTCAGCGGTCCGATGATCGTGGCGCGCGACATCGCGCACGCGAAGCTGAAGGAGCGCCTCGACCAGGGCCTCGGTCTGCCGCAGTACCTGAAGGACCGGATGATCTACTACGCGGGCCCGGCGAAGCAGCCGGAGGGCCGCGCGTCGGGCTCGTTCGGACCGACGACGGCGGGCCGCATGGATTCGTACGTCGACCTGTTCCAGAGCCACGGTGCCAGCCTCGTCATGCTCGCGAAGGGCAACCGCTCGAAGGCCGTGCGCGACGCGTGCAAGAAGTGGGGCGGCTTCTACCTGGGCTCGATCGGCGGCCCGGCGGCGCGGCTCGCCGACCACTCGATCCGCAGGGTCGAGGTGCAGGAGTACCCCGAGCTCGGCATGGAAGCGATCTGGACAATCGAGGTCGAGGACTTCCCCGCCTTCATCGTGATCGACGACAAGGGCAACGACTTCTACGCGGGGCTGCTCGAGAAGAAGCCGAGCCCGGTGCTGCAGATCGGCGGCGAGTGACTCGCAGAGCGGCGAGCTCGGGAGAGGCGGAAGTGAAGCGTGCCACCGAGCTCCCGTTCACTGCGCCGTTCCTCCTCGCGCCGATGGAAGGCGTCACCGAGCCGTGTTACCGCGACCTCGTGCTCGCGCGGAACGATGCGGGCTCGCTCGGCGGCGCGTTCACGGAGTTCGTGCGCGTGAGTCAGCTGCCGGTGCCCGTCGCGCAGCTCGAGCGCGAGCTCGGACCGGCGCGCTTCGCGCAGCCGGTGGGTCTGCAGCTCATGGGCAGCGACCTCGGCCATCTCGCGCGCACGGCCGAGAATGCGGTCGCCGCAGGGGCGCCGCTCGTCGACCTGAACTTCGGCTGTCCCTCGAAGCGCGCGGTGCAGGGCTGCGCGGGCTCGTCGCTGCTGCGCGAGCCCGGCGCAATCGAGAAGATCGTGCGCGCGGTGGTCGACGCCGTGCCCGTGCCCGTCAGCGCGAAGATTCGCGCCGGCTGGGACGACGCGTCGCGCGTCGAGGAGCTTGCGCGCGCGGTGGAAGCCGGCGGTGCGGCGCTGCTGACCGTGCACTGTCGCACGCGCGCGGAAGGCTATTGCGATGCGGTCGACTGGACGCGCGTCGCCCGTGCGGTGCGCGCGGTGTCGATCCCGGTGTGCGGCAACGGCGGCATCGCGAGCCATGCCGACCTGGAGCGCATGCGCCGCGAGACGGGTGCGCGCTTCGCGATGGCGGGCCGCGGCGCGCTGGCCGACCCGTGGCTGTTCGGCGGCCACCTCGCCTCGCGCGCCGAGGCCGTGAGCTTCCTGCTCGACTACGCGGAAGCCATGCGCGAGCGCGCGGCGCTCTCGCCGCGCGCGGTCGGGGCGCGCCTGAAGCAGCTGCTGCGGGTGTGGACGGCGGGCGCCCTGGTCGCCAACGACACCGATCGGTGTCGATGGCTCCGCGATCCCGACCCACTGGCGCGGCTCGAGGGCCTGGCCACCTAGCCGCGCGGCCCGTCCAGCACGCAGCGCACCCCGCCGGTGTCCATCTCCGCGACGCACGCGTTGCAGTGCGTGCAGCGGGAGCGCGCGCCGGGCTCGGCCTGCATGCGCAGCACCAGGTCCGGGTCCGCGATCAGCGCGCGGCCCAGCGCCACGAAGTCGAAGCCCTCGGCCATCGCGCGGTCCACGTTCGCGCGCGACACGATGCCGCCGAGCAGGACGAGCGGCATGCGCACGGCGGCGCGCACCTTGCGCGCCTGCTCGAGGAAGAACATCTCCTCGAACGGATACTCGCGAATCACTCGCGCGCCGAAGAAGCGCAGCGCGAGCTTCTGCAGCCGGCTCGGCTCGGCGGCGATCATTTCCGCGAGCGGCCGGCGCCCGCGGAACAGATAGAACGGCGAGCGGCTGGTGAAGCCGCCCGACAGCACGAGCGCGCTCGCCCCGCCGGCCTCGAGCAAGCGCGCCAGCGCGACGCAGTCGTCCAGCTCGAGCCCGCCGCGGAAGCCGTCGCGCAGGTTCACCTTGCACAGCACCGGGTAGCCCGGCCCGACGGCTTCGCGCACGCGGCGCAGCGCTTCCAGCGACAGGCGGGCGCGGTTCTCCAGGCTGCCGCCCCAGCGGTCCGTGCGCCGGTTCGTCGCGGGCGAGAGGAACTGCGACAGCAGATAGCCGTGGCCGAGATGCAGCTCGACCGCGCCGAAGCCCGCATCGCGCGCCAACACCGCCGCGCGCGCGAACTCGCCCGGCACGCGCGCGAGGTCGCGCTCGCGCATGGCCAGGCCGAGCGGCTTGCCTGCCGTGATGCCGTACTGGTTCACCACGAGCGACGGCCCGCGCGGCAGCCACGTGCTGAGCTCCGCGTTCTTCGTGAACCAGCCGCAGTGGCCGAGCTGGAGCGACGCGGCGCCGCCCTCGCGCCGCACGGCGTCGGTGACGCGCCGCAGCGGCGCGACGGTCTCGGGCCGCATCACCATTTGCTTGGCAAAGGTGCGCCCGTCGGGCGCGACGGCGCAGTACGCCACCGTGGTCAGCGCGACGCCGTTCGCGGCGAGCCGGCGGTGGTGCTCGACCAACGCGTCCGACGGCACGCCGCCCGGGCACATGCCCTCGTACGTCGCCGTCTTGATCACACGGTTGCGCAGCTCGAGTGACTCGAGCCGGGCAGGTGCGAACGCCGAGTGCGCCACGAGCGCCTAGAACTCCGCCCAGCCGGGCACGCGCGGGAACGGGATCACGTCGCGGATGTTCGCCATGCCGGTCACGTACAGCATCAGGCGCTCAAAGCCGAGCCCGAAGCCGGCGTGCGGCACCGAGCCGTAGCGGCGCAGATCGAGATACCAGCCGTAGTGTGACTCGTCGAGGCCGCACTCGCGCAGCCGCGCGCGCAGCACGTCGAGCCGGTCCTCGCGCTGCGAGCCGCCGATGATCTCGCCGACTTTCGGCACCAGCACGTCCATGGCGCGCACCGTGCGGCCGTCGTCGTTCGCGTACATGTAGAAGGCTTTGATCTCCTTCGGGTAGTCCGTGACGATGACCGGCCGGCCGACGTGGCGCTCCGTGAGCCAGCGCTCGTGCTCGCTCTGCAGGTCGGCGCCCCACTTCACCGGGAACTCGAACGGCTCGCCGGAGCCCTCCAGCGCCGCGATCGCCTCCGTGTACGTGAGGTGCGCGAACTCGGCGCCGGCCACGTGCTCGAGCGTGGCGCGCACGCCGGGCGCGATGCGCTGGTCGAAGAACGCCATGTCCTCGGCCGCTTCGTCGAGCACGGCGCGCAGCACGAAGCGCAGGAACTCCTCGGCGAGCGCCATGTCGCCGCGCAGGTCGCAGAACGCGACCTCGGGCTCGATCATCCAGAACTCGGCCAGGTGGCGGCTCGTGTTCGAGTTCTCGGCGCGGAACGTCGGGCCGAACGTGTACACGCGGCCGAGGGCGAGCGCGCCGATCTCGGCTTCGAGCTGGCCCGACACCGTCAGGAACGTCGGCCGGCCGAAGAACTCCTCGGGCCCGTCGCCGGCCGACACGCGGAACATCGCGCCCGCGCCTTCGGCGTCGCTCGCCGTGATGATCGGCGTGTGCAGCCACGCGAAGCCGCGCTCCTGGAAGAAGCGGTGCACCGCCTGCGCGGCGACGTTGCGCACGCGCAGCACCGCACCGAGCGTGTTCGTGCGCGGGCGCAGGTGCGCGATGGTGCGCAGGAACTCGAAGCTGTGCCGCTTCTTCTGCAGCGGGTAGTCGGCGTCGACCCAGCCCACCACGTCGAGCCGCGCCGCGCGCAGCTCGAGCGCCTGCTCCTTGCCCTGCGAAGCCACGAGCTCGCCCGTCACTTCGACGGCGCAGCCGGTGTCGAGCCGGCGCACCTCGCTCTCGTAGTTCGCGAGCGCGGGCTCGCACACGACCTGGATCCCCGCGAGCGACGAGCCGTCGGACACGTCGAGGAACGACACGCCCTTCGAGTGCCGCGCCGTACGCAGCCAGCCGCGCACGAGCACGGACTGGCCGGCCGCGCCGCGCGCCAGGAGCTCCCGGACCGAGATCGCGTTCATGACTCCCCCAGGCGACGACGATAGCGCGCAGCCGTTGACAGCGAGAGCCGCGTGCCGTTCCTTCCGCGCGCCGCATGGCCCGCGACGCCGACGACGAACGGTTCCTCGGCGGCATCGGTGCGCGCGCACGCCGCGCGCCGCTCGGTGCCCAGGCGGCGCTCCTGCGCCGCGACCTGGCGCTGGTGCACACCGACGCGATCACCGGCAGCGTCATGGTGGGCACGGGCGAGACGTACATCGCCGCGTTCGCGCTCGCGCTCGGGCTCGGCGACATCGTGTCCGGCATCGTCACGACCGGGCCGCTGCTGGCGGGCGCCGTGCTGCAGCTGGTGTCGCCGTTCGGCGTGCGCAGGCTCGGCTCGCACCGGCGCTGGGTCGTGCTGTGCGCGGCGCTGCAGGCGGCGAGCTTCGCGCCGCTGGTGCTCGCCGCGCTCGTCGGCCGGCTCTCGGCCGCAGGACTGCTCGCGATCGCCACGTTCTACTGGGCCGCGGGCCTGGCGGCGGGCGCGGCCTGGAACACGTGGGTCGGTACGCTCGTGCCGAAGAGCCTGCGCTCGCGCTTCTTCGCGCGGCGCAGCCGCGTGGGCCAGCTCGCCGTGCTGGCGGGGCTGTTGCTCGGCGGCGCGATCCTGCACTTCGGCGAGTCGGGCGAGCGGCACCTGCTGGCGTTCGCGGTGCTGTTCGCGATCGCGGGGATCTCGCGCGTGGGCTCCGTGTTCCTGCTCGCGCGGCAGAGCGAGCCGGATCCGCTCGTCGAGCCCGAGCCGCTCTCGCCGGGCGCGGCGCCGCTCGCGCGCATTCCCGGCATGCGCCGCCTGCTCGCGTATCTGCTCACGCTGCAGGTCGGCGTGCAGATCTCGGCCTCGTACTTCACGGGCTACATGCTCGGCGAGGGGGCGCTGCACCTCGGCTACGGCGCGTACATGCTGCTCATCGCGACCTCGTTCGTGTCGAAGATCCTCGCGCTGCCGGCGCTGGGCCACTTCGCCGCGCGGCGCGGCGCGCGCGCTCTCTTGCGGATCGCCGGGCTGTCGGTGGTGGGCCTGCCGGCCCTGTGGACCGGGTCGCACGACTACCGCTGGCTGCTCGCGATCCAGCTCTTGTCGGGCGTCGCGTGGGGCGCGCACGAGCTCGCCACGTTCCTCTTGTTCTTCGACGCGATCCGGCCCGAGGAGCGCACGCAGATTCTCACGCGCTACAACCTCGCGAACGCCCTGGCGATGGGTCTCGGCGCCTCGCTCGGCGCGCTGCTGTTGAAGCGGCTGGGCGTGGACTTCGCGGGCTACGCCGTGGTGTTCTGGATCAGCGCTGCGGGTCGCGCGGCGACGCTGCCGCTGCTCGCGTGGCTGCCCGACGCGCGCGTCTCGGCGCCTCCGCCCGCGCTGAGCGTGCTGGCGGCGCGGCCGTCGGCGGGCTCGATCGACGACCCGGTGCTCGCCGAGCGCCCGGACAGTCCGCTCGAGCGGCCGACGCAGCCGAGTGACTCGCCCGCGCTCGGCTGACTCGCCTGCACTACGTGGGCGAGCCGGTCACCGCCTGACCCTTCGAGAACAGCTCGAGGTGCCGCGAGATCCGCGCGGCGAGGCCGAGTGCGCCCACGGCCTGCGCGCGCCGGAGCGCCTCCTGCTCGACTTTGACCGCGTTCTCCGTGTCGCCCGCGGCCGCGAAGGCGAGCGCGAGCACGTCGAGCTCCCCGGGCGTCTCGCAGCGCACGGCCGTGCACGCCTGCGTGGCCAGGCGGAACGCCTCGGCGGGATCGCGCAGCGGCTCGGGCTGGGTGGCGCGCAGCTCGGCGAGACCGAGCAGCGCCCAGTGGTCGTTCGGGTCCATCTCGAGCTGTGCGCCATAGTGTGCGACGGCCTCGTCGGCCCGGCCGGCGTCGGCGAGCGCATGCGCGTAGTAGATGTGCCACTCCATCGCCGCCGTCGGGTGGGGCTCGAGCTCGAACGCCCGCGCGAAGTGCTCGTTCGCGCCCGCGGTGTCGTTGCCGAGGAACAGCGCGAACGCGTAGTTGGCGTGGGCCCGCGCCCAGCGCGGGTTGAGCGCGAGCGCCGTCTCGAAGTGGTCGAGCGCCTCCGCGTTCCGCCCCACGTTCAGGAGCTCGATCGCGAGCTCGGTCTGCGCGTAGAAGCCCTCCGGCGCCACCTCGACCGCGCGCTGCCACAGCACCACGTCGTTCTGCCAGTAGCCGAGCTGCGCCCGGGTCACGAGCGCCAGCGCGAGCGCCGTTGCGCCTGCGAGCGCGGGCCCCACGGCCGAAGGCGCGCGCAGCCGCGCGAGCAGGTCGGCCGCGCCCCACGCGACCGCCCAGGCGACACCGATCTGTGGCAGGTACGCGTAGCGGTCGGCCGAAGACTGGAAGCCGACCTGCACCAGCCCGACCGTCGGCGCCAGCGCGAATCCGAACCACAGCCAGGCGGCGGTCACGTAGCGCGGGCGGCGCAGCAGCGCGAGCGGCAGGCTCGCGAGCGCGACCCCGGCGCCGACGAGCGTCGAGAAGCGCAGCATCAGGTGCAGGCCCGGGACCGGATGCGGGTACATCGCCGCCAGGCCCATCGGCAGGAAGCCGTGGCCGAGGGTCTCGCACACGGCGAGCACCGCGTTCTCGAGCCGGCCCTCGAGCGACACCTCGAGCTGCATCGCATGCACCTGTGCGCGCATGGTCACGAGCGACGACGCGAGCGAGAGCGCGACGAACGGCAGCTTCTCGGCGATCGTCCGGCGCGAGAGCGGCCGCGCGAGCGGCCACAGGTCGAGCGCGAAGAAGAGCAGCGGCAGCGACACGAGCATGGGCTTCGCCAGGAGCCCCAGGGCGGCGAAGCCGAGCGCCGCGGCGTATGCGCCGCGGCCGCCCTCGCGCGCGAAGCGCGTCCATGACAGGAGCGCGAGCAGTCCGAATGCGGCGCACAGCAGGTCCTTGCGCTCGGAGATCCACGCCACGGACTCGACGTGCTGCGGATGCATCGCCCACAAGAGCGCCGCCGCCGCGCTGCGCCCGTTCGCGCCCGTGAGGCGCGCGAGGAACAGGAACACGAGCACCGTGCAGAGCGCGTGCAGGAGGGCGTTCTCGACGTGCGGCCCCGCGGCGCTGCCGCCGAAGACGCTCACGTCCAGCATGTGCGAGAGCCACGTGAGCGGATGCCAGTTGCTCGCGTGGAAGGTCGTGAACGCCCACGCCAC
>Ga0335076_10004207_pt1 | contig 14545 bp, 11 predicted proteins | sample Lox_Sample_25_FD_206717 | JGI IMG/M metagenome (GOLD analysis project Ga0335076, IMG submission 206717) | Soil microbial communities from Loxahatchee National Wildlife Refuge, Florida, United States - Lox_Sample_2.5 | ecosystem: Environmental > Terrestrial > Soil > Wetlands | place: USA... | reverse complement strand
GCGAGCAGCGCCAGCGCCGCGCCCGACGCCGCGACCCACACCACGGTGTGCCGAGTGACTCGCGCGGTGTATTCGCCCGTGCGCTCCGGCTCCATCGTCGCCAGCGTGGGCAGCAGGGACGCGCTCACCGCTTCCGGCACGACGCGCAGCCGGTCGACCACGTTCACGGCGATGGCGTACACGGCGATCTGCACGGGATCCAGGCGGAGCAGCGCCATCACCACCACGTCGACGCGCTCGTGCACCTTCGCGAGCAGCACCTGCAGCCAGCCCTTCACGCCGAAGCGGAGTGACTCGCCGAGCTCGCTCCCGTCGAGCGTCCACTCGAGGCCGCTCTGCCGCAGCGTGAGCGCGCCCATGCCCGCAAGCAGCGCGAGACGCGCCGCCGCCACCGCGACGAGCGTGCCGACGAGGCCGCAGCCCAGCCCGAGCAGTGCCACCGCCCCCGCGGCGAGCGACACGAGCGGGATCGCGATCTGGTTCGCGTTGCGCAGGTCGAAGCGGTCGATCCCGCGCGCGACCGCGTCGGACAGGCCCGAGAACAGGTCCGCGGCCGCCAGCGCGAGCGCGAGCCCCAGCACGAGCGGCTCGGCGCCCAGCAGCACGCGCTCGCGCAACGGCGCCGCGAACAGCCACGCGAGCGCGCAGATGACCGCGAACGCCAGGACCGTCCACTCGAGCGCGGCGCCGACCGCGCGCGGGCGCGACCCCGCGGGCCGCGTCATGCGGTAGATCACCGTGAACCGCATGCCCAGGTGCGAGAGGTGCTCGGCGAACACGCCCACCGTGGCGACGACGGCGAACACGCCGCGATCGGCCTCGCTGAGCCAGCGCGCGATGAGCACGCCGAACACGAAGCCGAACAGCCCGCGCACCACCTGCGTCAGCGCCGTCGACGACGCGTTGCGGGCAAAGTTCATGGCCGCCACGGCGCGTAGACTAGCCGCGCGCCGTGGCGGGGACAGGGCTCGGGCTCAGTGCGTCGCGCGCGCCTCGCCCATCATGCGTGCCCTCGTACCCGGCTGATAGCCGCCCGCGGGCACGCGGAAGCTGATGCAGAGGCGGTTCCAGCCGTTGATCGCGATCAGGGCGAGCGTCAGGTCCGCGAGCTCTTCCTCGCTGAAGTGCTCGCGTGCGCCCGCGAACACCTCGTCGCACACGTGGCCGTCGGCGACGAGAGTCACGGCCTCGGTCCACTCGAGCGCCGCCCGCTCGCGGTCGCTGTAGTACGGCGCCTCGCGCCACGCGTCGAGCCCGTACAAGCGCTGCTCGGTCTCGCCCGCGGCGCGCGCGTCCTTCGAGTGCATGTCGAGACAGTACGCGCAGCCGTTCAGCTGCGACGCACGCATGCGCACCAGGTCGAGCAGCCGCTCGTCGAGGCCGCTCTCGTCCACGTGCGCCTGCAGCGCGCCCATGGCCTGCATGCGCTTCGCGCCCACCTTCTGCACGTCGATTCGCGCTTTCATCGCGCGTCTCCTCTTCGGTTCGTCTGGAAGTTCTGACGACCGAGGAAGAGCTTCGATGTTCGGCGGATCTTCAGCCCTTCGGCGGCATGCGGAGCGCGCCGTCGAGGCGGATCACCTCGCCGTTCAGCATGCCGTTCTCGACGATCGAGCGCGCCAGATGCGCGTACTCGACCGGGCGGCCGAGGCGGCGCGGGAACGGGATGTTCGCGGCGAGCGCCTGGCGCGCGGGCTCGGGGAGCCCCGCGAGGAGCGGCGTGTCGAACAGGCCGGGCGCGATGGTGACGACGCGGATGCCGAGCGAAGACAGGTCGCGCGCGGCCGGCAGCGTCATGCCGACGACCGCGCCCTTCGATGCCGCGTAGGCGATCTGGCCGATCTGCCCGTCGTACGCCGCGACCGAGGCCGTGTTCACGATCACACCGCGCTCGCCGTCGGCGTCGGGCGGGTTCTTCGACATGCGGTCGGCCTCGAAGCGGATCGCGTTGAACGTGCCGATCACGTTCACCTCGAGCACTTTCTGGAACGGCTCGAGCGCGTGCGGGCCGTCCTTCGTGACCGTGCGCTGCGCCCAGCCGATGCCCGCGCAGTTCACCGCGATGCGCAGCGAGCCGAACTCCGCGACGGCGCGGTCGACGGCGGCCTGCACCTGGTCGGCCTTCGTCACGTCGCCCGGGCAGAAGATCGCGCGCCCGAGCGACTTCGCGAACTCCTCGCCCTTCGAGCGCGGCAGATCGAGGATGCACACGCGCGCGCCCGCGGCCGCGAGCTCCGCGGCGGTGGCACCGCCGAGCCCCGAGGCGCCCCCCGTCACGAGCGCGCCGGCGCCCTGGATCTGCATGGTCTACGCCTCGCGAGGGCCGCCCCGAGCGGGGCGGCAAGCGCCGGAGGCGCGCGCAGTGAGGCGGAGCCGAACGGACGCAAGCATGCCTAAGCCTCCTGCTCGAGGTACGTGTAGCCGCTCATGCCCTGCTCGAAGCGCCGGCGCAGGAGCGCCGACTCCTCGATCGTGAGCCGGCCTTCGCGCATGGCCGCTTCGGCGGCGAGGCGCACCGACTCCGAGAGCTGGCGGCGGTCGTAGCCCAGGTACTGCACCACCTGCTCGACCGAGTCGCCCTCGACCACTTGCTCGACGGTGTAGCCTCCGTCTTCGTACACCTTCACGTGCGCCGCGTCGGTGTCGCCGAACAGGTTGTGCATCTCGCCGAGCGTCTCCTGGTAGGCGCCCACGAGGAACACCCCCAGGTAGTACGGCCGGCCGTTCGGCGCGTGCAGCTCGAGCACGCTCTTCACGTCGCGCAGGTCGATGAACTGGTTCACCTTGCCGTCGGAGTCGCACGTCAGGTCCGCGAACGTGCCGCGGCGCGACGGCGCCTCGTCGAGCCGGTGGATCGGCACGACCGGGAAGAGCTGCTTCATGGCCCACGAGTCGGGCAGCGACTGGAACACCGAGAAGTTCCCGTAGTACGTGTCCGCGAGCTGGCGCTCGAGGCGCTGCAGGTCCTCGGGCGCGTACTCGAGGTCGCGCACGATGCGCATGATCTTCTCGCAGCACGCCCAGAAGAGCTCCTCCATGCGCGCGCGCGTCTGCAGGTCCAGGTAGCCCAGCGAGAACGCGGTCGTCGCCTCTTCCTTCAGCTGCAGCGCGTCATTGTAGGACTCGAGCACGTTGCGGCTGGTGATCGAGCTCCACACTTCGTGCAGCTGCTGGATGACCTTCGGCTCGTCCGGGCCCGGCGCCTGCGGCTGCGTGGCGCTCCTCACGCCGTCCACGCCCAGCACGTCGAACACCAACACCGACGCGTGTGACACCAGCGCGCGGCCCGCCTCGGTGACGATGTCGGGGTGCGGCACGCCCTTCTCGTCGCAGATGTCGCGGATCGCCGACACGACGTCGTACGCGTACTCCTGCGTGGTGTAGTTCATGGACGAGTGGAAGTTCGTCTGCGAGCCGTCGTAGTCGATGCCCAGCCCGCCGCCCACGTCGAGGAGCCGCATGGGCGCGCCCAGCGCGTGGAGCTCCGTGAAGATGTGGCTCGCCTCGCGGAAAGCGTCCTTGTGCGAGCGGATCGCCGTGATCTGCGAGCCGTTGTGGAAGTGGAGCATCTCCAGGCAGTCGAGCATGTCGTCGTGGCGCAGGCGGTTCACGACCGACATCAGCTCCTCGGCCGACAGGCCGAACTTCGAGCGGTCGCCCGAAGACTCGGCCCACTTGCCCGCGCCGCGCGCGGCGAGGCGCGCACGCAGACCGATGTGCGGGCGGATGCCCAGCTCGCGGCTGGCCTTGATGAGCGTGTCGAGCTCGTTCGGCCGGTCGATCACGATCACGACGTGCCGGCCCAGGCGCTGCGCGAGGAGCGCCAGCTCCATGTACGCGCGGTCCTTGTAGCCGTTGCAGATGATGAGCGCCTCGGGCGTGTTCAGCAGCGCCAGGCCGACCAGGAGCTCGGGCTTCGAGCCGACCTCGAGCCCCAGATGGTAGGGACGCCCGTAGTTCACGAGCTCCTCCACGACCTGCTTCTGCTGGTTCACCTTGATGGGGTACACGCCGCGGTAGCGACCCTTGTAGTCGTAGTCGCGGATTGCGCGCGCGAATGCGTCGGAGATGTGCCGCACGCGGCTCGCGAGGATGTCCGAGAAGCGGATGACGAGCGGCGTGCGCAGGCCGCGGCCGCGCAATTCCTCGACCACCGCGCGCAGGTTCACCGTCGAGGTGCCCGGCCCGTTGGGGTGCACCAGCATGTCGCCTTCGGGACTGACGGAGAAGTAGTCGCCGCCCCAGTACGGGATGCCGTACAGCTCGGCGGCTTCACGAACGGTCCAGGCACGCATCGATCGATCACTCCGGTTCATGTTGAAGGGACTGAAAGAGCGCGGCGGTCGCGCCGAAAGGCGCGAGTCGCGGCGCATGTTATCTCCGCTCTCCCTACAGGTCGAGCAGAACCGCGAAAAACTTGCGTCACTCGAGCGCCAGCCGGAGCACTTCGGCGAGCTCCGCGATCTCGAAGTGGGGCAGACCGGCGGTTCCCACGCCGCTGCCGGGCGGCGCAGCACCGGCTTCGCGCAGGAGAGCGGTCGTCATGCCGACCGCGCGCGCGCCCGCGATGTCCTGCTCGGGTGAGTCGCCCACGAACAGCACCTGCTCGGGCCGCACGCCTGCCTTCGCGCACGCGAAGCGATAGATCGCCTCGTGCGGTTTGCACGACGCGGCTTCCTCCGAGCTCGTCCAGTCGTCGAGCAGCTCCGCCAGCCCGGCGCGCGCGATCATCGGGTCGAGGTAGTCGTCGTCGATGTTCGACACCACGGCCACGTGGAGCCCGCCTGCACGGAGCTTCTCGAGCGTGGCGGCGCAGTCGTCGCGCAGCTCGAACGACTCCGTGACGATTTGGCGTTGCAGGTCGATGAGCCCCTCGACCCAGTCGCGCCGCGGCTCGCTGCCCAGGCCGAGCGCGAACCGGCGCCACGTGTCGGCGAAGAGCTCGCGGTGCAGGTAGTAGGGCTGGTCCTGCAGCGCGAGGTACGCATCGCGCGTCGCGTCGCGGTAGGCGCTGCCGATGCGCGCGGGCTCCGCGGCCACCCCGAGCCGCCTCACTGCATCGCCGATCAGCCGCCCGGTGCCGCCGCCCACGCGGCGATAGCTGAACAGCGTGCCGCCGAAGTCGAAGAACACGGCGGCGACTCGTCCCGGGGGGGAAGACGGAGGTTCGTCGGGCACGGCGCCGAGCGTATGAAGCAGAGCGCCCGCTGTCAAAGTCCGCAGCCACATTTTCGATAGAATCGCGCTCGATGTCCGACGAACAGTTCGCGATCGCCGTGATCGGCGGCGCCACGGCGGGCGCCGAAGCCGCCGACATCTTCGCCAAGCAGGGGATCCTGACGGTCGTGTTCGAGCAGAACGCTCGGCCCTACGGAAAGGTCGAGGACGGCCTGCCGCGCTGGCACGTGGGCCTGCGCGCGAAGGAGTACGCCACGATCGACCAGAAGCTCGGTCAGGCACACGTCCACTTCGTGCCCAACACGCGCGTGTCGCGCGACGTGTCGCTGCGCGAGCTCTGCGACGTCTGGGGCTTCCACTCCGTGGTGTTGGCGAACGGCGCGTGGCGCGACCGGCCGCTCGCCGTGCCCGACGCCGACAAGTACGTGGGCAAGGGTCTCGTGTACCAGAACCCGTTCATCCAGTGGTTCAACCACCGGCACGAGGCCGGGTATCGCGGGCCCGTGTTCCAGGCGCTGCCCGACACGATCGTGGTGGGCGGCGGGCTCGCCTCGATCGACGTCGTGAAGGCGATCAACCTCGAGATCGCGTCCGAGGCGCTGCGCGCGAAGGGCGTCGAGCCCGACCTGGAAGAGCTCGAGGTCGCGGGCATTCCGAAGCTGCTCGCCGAGCACGGGCTCACCTGGGAGGCGCTCGGCAAGAAGGGCGCGACGCTCTTCTACCGCCGGCGCATCGAGGACATGCCGCTCGTGTCGATGCCCGACGATGCCAACGAGAAGACGCGCGCGAAGATCGAGAAGACGCGCGCCCACATGCTCGAGAAGGCGCAGTCGAAGTACCTGTTCGGCATGCGTCCGCTGCGCGCGCCGCTGGCGCTGCTCGTCGAGAACGAGCGCGTGGTGGGCATGCGCTTCGCCGTCACGAAGCTGGAAGGCGGCAAGCTCGTCACCACTTCGGAGACCGAAGAGGTGCGCGGCTCGCAGGTGATCAGCTCGATCGGCTCGATCCCGGAGCCGCTCGAAGGCGTGCCGCAGAAGGGCGAGCTCTACGCGTACAGCGATTGGGACTACGGCCGGCTGCCCGACTTCCCCACGCTGTTCTCCGCGGGGAACGTGGTCACCGGCAAGGGCAACATCGTCGACTCGCGCAAGCACGCGCGGCAGGTCGGCCACCACGTGCGCGACGAGTACTTGAAGCTCGCAGACGACGTGAAGGCGCTGGCGCCGCTCGGGGCCGCGCAGCGCGACGCACTGCTGCGCCGCATCCGCGCGCGCCAGGAGAAGGTCGGCTACCGCGGGTACGCCGAGTGGATCGAGGGCGCTCGGCCCCCGGAGTTCATCTGAACCGGCTCTCGCGCGAGACCAGCGCCTACCTGCGCCAGCACGCGCACAATCCGGTCGACTGGTACCCCTGGGGCGACGAGGCGTGGGCGCGCGCGAAGCGCGAGGACAAGCCGGTGCTCGTGTCCATCGGCTACTCGTCGTGTCACTGGTGTCACGTGATGGAGCGCGAGTCGTTCGAGGACCCGAACACCGCGCGGCTCATGAACGACCTGGTGGTGGCGATCAAGGTCGACCGCGAGGAGCGGCCCGACGTCGACCAGATCTACATGGAAGCGGTGCAGCGCATGACCGGCTCGGGCGGCTGGCCGCTCAACATGTTCTGCACGCCCGACGGGCGGCCGTTCATGGGCGGCACGTACTTCCCGCCCCGGCGTCTGCACGGGCGGCCGAGCTTCGCGGAGGTCGTGCTCGCGGTCGCGCGCGCCTGGAAGGAGCAGCGCGAAGAGGTGGACAAGGCGGCGGCCGAGGTGCTCGCCTCGCTCGGCGCGCGGCCCGAGGTCACCGCGCCCGATCCCGTGGGGCGCGCGTCGCTCGAGCTGTTGGTGCGCCAGGTGATGGCGCGCGCCGACCGCCGCCACGGCGGCTACGGCGCCGCACCGAAGTTCCCCACCGCGACGAACCTGGAGGCCGTGCTCGCGGCGTCCCATCTCGGTGTCGCCCGCGGCGACGCGCTCGACCACCTGGTCTTCTCGCTCGAGAAGATGGCGCGCGGCGGCATCTTCGATCAGCTGGGCGGCGGCTTCCACCGCTACTCGACCGACGAGCGCTGGCTGGTGCCCCACTTCGAGAAGATGCTCTACGACAACGGCCAGCTCTTGCGCGTCTACGCGGAAGCGTACCGCCAGACGCGCGACGAGAAGCTCCGCTGGCCGGTCGAGGAGACCGTCGCCTGGCTCGAGCGCGAGATGCGCGACCCCGCGGGCGGCTTCTACGCCAGCCAGGACGCCGACAGCGAGGGCGAGGAAGGCCGCTTCTTCGTGTGGAGCCCCGACGAGCTGCGCGAGGTGCTCGGCCCCGAGCTCGCCGACGAGTTCGCGAGCGCCTACGGCGTCGAGCCCGGCGGGAACTTCGAGCATTCGGGGAAGAGCGTGCTCGCGCACGGCCTGGCCGGCGACCGGCCGCGCTACGCGGACGCGCGCGCACGCCTGTTCGCGGCGCGGTCGCGCCGCGTCGCGCCCGCGACCGACCGCAAGAACGTGTGCTCGTGGCTCGGCTACGCCGTCTCCGGGCTCGCGCTGGCGAGCACGTGCTTCGAGCGGCCGGAGTGGCTCGCGGCGGCCTCGCGCACGGCGGACTTCGTGCTGACGCGCCTGTCGAACGGCGGCCGCGACCTGTTGCGCGTGTACGAAGCGGGCGAGGCCAAGATCCCCGCGTTCCTCGACGACCACGCCGCGCTTCTGGGTGCGCTGCTCGACCTGTACCGCGCGGGCGCCGGCGAGCGCTGGCTCGACGCGGCGGTGGTCGTGGCCGAGGAGATCCGCACGCGCTTCTTCGACGCGCGCACGCGCGAGCTCTTCTTCACGCCGGGCGGCGACCCGACGCTGGTGCTGCGGCCCGCCAGCGACTCCGACGGCGCGACGCCGTCCGCGTCGGGCCTGGCCGTGCTCGGCCTGGTGCGCCTGGCCGAGCTCACGGGCCGCGCCGACTTCGCCGAGATCGCCGACGCCGTGCTCGAGCGCGAAGGCCCGGTCGCGAGCCGCGCGCCCATCTACCTGCCGACGCTCGTGCGGGCGGGCGCATTGCGTGAAACACAGATTGGTGTTGCCATCATCATCGGCCCGCCGGGCGATCCGCGCAGCGAGGCGCTCGCGGCGCGTGCACGCGCGCTGCTCGGGCCCGAGGACGCCGTGGTCGTCGCGGCGCCCGGCGCGCCGCCGCGCGCGCTCTCGCCCGAGTGGACGGCCGACCGCGGCATGCGCAACGGCGCACCGACCGCGTACCTGTGCCGCGGGCGCGTCTGCGGGCTGCCCGCGACGGACCCCGACGCGCTGGTTCTGCCCGGCGCGTAGCGGCGCCGGGCAATTTGTAGATCTGCGCTCGCCGGGCCCGGCGCCGCGCGCGCCGCGGGCCCGGCGCCGGGCACGCCCTTCGCACGTCTCTCGTGCGAAAGGAGGACGCCATGCCGTTCCCGTTCCGAGTCATCGTCCTGTCGAGCGCGCTCCTCGGCCCGCTCGCATTCGCGCCAGCGGAGCCGAGCCATGCGCAGAACTCCAATCCGGACGGCATCACGGACTGGCCGAGCGCGCCGCCGCTGGACCCCAGCGCGCCGTCGCGCACGAGCGACGCCGGGGTGACGCGCGAGATCCGCGACGTACTCACCACGACGCCCGGCCTGTCCGTCGACGCGCGCAACGTGAAGATCACCGCGCGCGCCGGCATCGTCACGTTGGAAGGCCCGGTGAGAAGCGACGCCGAGCGCGCCACCGTGGTGGCCATCGCGAAGCGCGCCCCGGGCGTCTCGGGCGTGGCCGATCACATGCTCGTCGAGACCGAGTGAGCCGCCCTCCGGCGCGGTCCGTCAGCCCGCGAGCAGGCCGTAGTGGCGCAGCAGCGCGCCGGTGTGCGGCTCGCGGCCCCGGAAGGCTTTGAAGACCTCCATTGCGGGGGCGCTGCCGCCCAGCGCCAGCACCGTGTCGCGGTAGCGGCGGCCCGTCGTGCGCAGCGCCGCCGCGTTCTCGAGGCCGGCCTCTTCGAAGGCCGCGAACGCGTCGGCCGACAGCACCTCGGCCCACTTGTACGAGTAGTACCCGGCCGCATAGCCGCCGGCGAAGATGTGGCCGAAGCTGCAGAGGAAGCGATCTTCGGGCAGCGGCGGCAGGACCGTGGCCAGCTTCGCCACTTGCTGCTGTACACCAAAGGGCGTCAGCGCGCCGCCGGGTTCGAAGCGGTCGTGCAGCTCCAGGTCGAGCAGCGAGAAGAACAGCTGGCGCAGCATGTCCGAGCCCGCGCGGTACGTGCGCGCGGCCAGCAGCTTCGCGAACAGCGCGTCGGGCAGCGGCGCGCCCGTCTCGAAGTGCCGCGCGAAGCCGAGCAGCGTCTCGCGGTGATAGCACCAGTTCTCCATGAACTGGCTGGGCAGCTCGACGGCGTCCCACTCCACGTTGCGGATGCCCGACGCGAGGCCGTAGTCGACGCGCGTCAGCATGTGCTGCAGGCCGTGGCCGAACTCGTGGAAGAGCGTCTGCACCTCGTCGAAGCTCATGAGCGACGGGCGCCCGCCCGCGGGCGGCGTCTGGTTGCAGACCAGGTGCGCCACGGGCAGGCGCGAGCGGCCGCGCGCGTCGCCGAACAGCCGGCTGCGGCCGAGACACTCGTCCATCCACGCGCCGCCGCGCTTCTCGGCGGGGCGCGAGTACGGGTCGAGATAGAACGCCGCGAGCGGCGCGCCCGCGTCGTCGGTGATCCGGAAGAAGCGCACGTCGGGATGCCACACCGGCGCCTCGCCGTCGGCGGCGCGAATGGTCACGCCGAACAGTCGCGACGCCAGCGCGAACAGCCCGTCGAGCACCGCGGGCAGCGGGAAGTACGGCCGCAGGTCCTCTTCGGAGTACGCGTAGCGGGCCTCGCGCTGGCGCTCGGCCCAGAACGCGACGTCCCAGTGCATGAGCTCGGTGGTCTCGCCCTGCGCCCGCGCGAACTCGCGCAGCTCGGCGAGCTCGCGCCGGGCGGCGGCGTGCGAGGCGAGGCGCAGCTCTTCGAGGAGCTTGCGCACCGCGCCGACGTCGGGCGCCATCTTCGACGCGAGCGACAGCTCCGCGAAGTTCGCGAAGCCGAGCAGCTTCGCCTGTTCGCGCCGCATGGCGAGGATCTCGTCGATGAGGCGCGTGTTGTCGCTCTCGCCCTGGCTCGCGCGGGCGAGGTTCGCGCGGTAGAGCCGCTCGCGCAGGTCGCGGCGCTTCATGTGCTGAAGCGCGGGGATGAGCAGCGGCTGCTCGAGCGTGAGTCGCCACGGCCCGTTCGCAGCCGTGGCTTCCGGCATGCCGGCGCCGCGCGCCGATTCGGCCGCGACCTCGAGCGCACTCTCGGGCAGGCCCTCGATTTCGCCGCGCTCGCGGAGCACGAGCGCGAACGCCTTGGTGGCGTCGAGCACGTGGTTCGAGAACGCCGTCTGCTTCTCGGCCAGCTCCGTCGCCAACGCCTGGAAGCGCTCGCGTGCCGCACCCTCGAGCCCGATGCCCGCGAGGCGCGCGTCGCGGATGAGCAGCGCGACGATGCGCCGCTGCGCGGCGTCGAGGCGAGCGTGCTCGGGACCCTTCTGCAGCTCGACGAGCGCGTCGTAGACGGGCTTGCTCTGCGCCACGCGCAGGCCGAAGACGACCACCGCCGGCTGCACGGCTTCGTGCGCGGTGCGCAGCTCGGTCGAGTTGCGGACGCCGAGCAGGTGACCGACGACGCCCCAGCGCGTGCCGAGCTCGTCGCCCAGCTGCTCGAGCGGCTCGACCACGCCCGCCCACGTGGGCGCGACGTTCCTCTCGAGCCCGTCGAGCTCGCGTTGGACGTCTTCGAGCAGCGCGCGGATCGCGGGCTCGACGTGCTCGGGCCGGATCGCATCGAAGCGCGGCAGCCCGTTCGGCCCGGCCTCGAGCAGGGGATTCGCCATGTCCGCTCCTCGCTGGCAGCTAGAAGCGGATGGTGTAGGAGACTTCGCTCTTCGGGTCTAGCTCGCGCTGTACCAGCTCGATCCACGTGTGGTCCGCGGAGACGCGGAGCAGCGGCGCGGCGGCGAAGGTCGGCCCCGACTCGACGCGCGCCGTGCCTGCGCCGTCGGGTAGATACACGCGCGCCGTCACGCCGAGCGCTTCCGCGGCGCCCGCGTTCGCGAACGTGACGCGCAGGCGGTCGCGCCCGACGACGGCGAGCTCGGCGCGCACGCCCGAGCGCGCGCGCCACCAGCTCGCGAGCTCGTCCGGCCGCGCGAACCAGGCACCGCGGGCATGCAGCTCGTCGCGCACGCGTGCCAGGTCGCGGTCTGATGCCGTGCGCCAGCTCGGGTCGGCGCGCAGCGAGTAGATCCCGCCCAACCGCTCCGCACGCTCGTAGCCGGCGAGCAGCTCGCGCTGCAGCTCGGAGCCCCGCGCCGTCGCGCTCGGCCGCCCGCGCGGAATCACCACGAACGGCGCGCCGTCGAAGTCGAGGAGCTCGGGCAGCGCGCCCGCGTCGAGCGACACCTCGGCGAAGTGGCAGCCCGACTTCGCGAGCGCGCGCAGCGCGTCGGGCGAAGCGTCGGCCTGCGCCTCGCACGCGTCGGCGGCCGGGTCGGCCGCCTTCGAGCCATCGACGAGCACGGCGCAGGGCCGGCCCTCGGGCCACGCGCGGAGGTCGAGCACCGGCTCGCGCAGCGCGTAGCGGAGCGTGTTCTCGGCGAGCGTGCGCGCGAGCTCGGGCTCCGCCAGGTCGTCGGGCGCGAAGCCGAGCCACGCGACGGGGCCGCCGCGCCAGATCTCCTCGAGCCCGGCCGCGCCGGCCTCGCCGTCCCACACGAGCGCGTCGCTCGAGCTCGCCGCCAGCGCGCCCGGCGCCTGCGCGAGCGCGATCTCCGTCCCCGCCTGCAGCCCCGCGACGAGCGCTCCGGGCCCGCTGACACGCAGCCGTGTCGGCCCGCGCGCGGGCGCGGCAAAACGCTGGCCGGGAAAGAGCTTCGCGAGCGGGCTGCGCGCGTCGGGCGCCGCATCGGTGCCCGAGCGGCCCGCGAGCACGGCGCCGCCGCCGAGCTGCAGGTACGAGTCGAGCGCCGCGAAATCGTCCGCGCCGAGCTCCTGCTGCGCGGGCAGGATCCACGCCGCGAAGCGCGTCGTCGGGATCTCGGCGAGGCTCGCGCCCTGGAACACCTCGACGGGCCGGCCGAGCGCCGCCGCCGCGGCGCGCCAGGCGTCGTTGCCGCCCTTGGCGTGGTTGCGCGCGAGCTCCACGATCAGGACGGGCCGGATCGTGCGCGCCTCGGCCTCTTCGCTCACGCGCACCGCCGAAGCGTGGTGCACGATGCCGAGCGACAGCGCCGCCAGCGCCAGCGCGGCCGCGCCCCAGAAGAGCGCGACCGGCCTCGATCGCGCCTCGAATCCCCGCACCAGCATCGCGCGCCGCTCCGCGCCAGCCTCTTCGGCGCGCGCGGAATCGTTCTGAAGGCCACGGAGCCGCGTTCGGTGACTACCCGTTCCGAGCACGCCACCCAGTCGCACGACACAACCACTGACTCCTGGAGTAGGGTGTCGACGAGGGAGTCACTCCGCTGGCCGGTCGAGCGCTTGCCGGGGCTTTCGCGATCCTATTGGCCTCCGCGGGGCTCGCGACGCCCGCGGGCGCGTCGTCACTGGCGCTCGCTTCCACGCTGAAGGCGCAGGTCAGCGCCGGAGTCTCCGTCGACGGAGCTGTGGTCATCCCGTTCCCGGACTTCGACGCGAGCTATCCCCCGGAGATGCCCGCCACCCCGGGCGTAACCAGCGGATCGATGAACCTCGGCGTCGTGGGTCCGCCTGCCGCGTTCGACTTCACCCTGACTCTGTTGAGCGACGCGCATCCCTATGTCGCCACCGGAGTCTTTGCCGGGTCGAACGTGACTCTCGAGGTCGACCAGCTCGAGTTCGACTCGACCGGAAGCCAGGTCTTCGCGGGGCCTGCCTATTTCCTGAGTATCTCGGGCACCGCGACCGTGCGCGGGTCGCTCACCGTCGGAGCCTCGGTGCTCCCCTTCTCGTTCACGAGCCCGACCCAGTGGAGCGGCGACGGTGCAGCGCCGGGCACGCTCGTCGGCACCGTGACTCCCGGCCGAGTCGTGGTCGGGTTCCAGTACGGCGAGATCGTCTCCGGTGCGGGCGGTGCCGGCGGAATCGTGACCGCGCCCGACGGCACCCAGTTCAACGTCGGTGCCGGTCTCCCCTTCTGGTCCCTGACCTACGTCCCCGAGCCGAGCAGCTTCGCGCTCGCCTTCCTCGGACTCGTCAGCTTCGCAGCGACCCGAACGACTCGCGCAGGCAAAGTCGGTAGGCTGTGACTTTTGGAGGTGTCATGGTTCTTCGTAGAGCTGCAGTGACTCTGCTCGCGGTGCTCGGTATCACGCCTTCCTTGCGCGCCTGCGCTTCGACGTACGCTCTCACGCCGGTCATGTCGTGGACCGACGCCGAGGCCTACGCGACCTCGCTCGGCGGCCATCTGGTGGTGATCGGCAGCCAGGCGGAGCAAGACCTGCTCGTCTCGGAGTTCGGCGGGACCGAGCCCCTGTGGATCGGCCTCAACGACCTCCAGGTCACGGGCGTGTACCAGTGGGTCGACGGCGAACCGGTGACCTACACGAACTGGCTGGCGGGCGAACCGAACGACTTCGGCATCGAGGACTACGGCGAGATGAACTGGCAGCAGCCCGGCAAGTGGAACAACGCAACCAACCTCCCGCCCGGGCGCGGGATCATCGAGTTCGCGCCCGAGCCAGCTGCCGGCGCGAGCCTCGCACTCGCCGCGCTCTCGCTCGCGGCCCTTCGCGGGCGTTCAGCGCCGCAGTGACCGGAACGACTCGCGCAGGCCGAAGAGCGGGCGGAAGCCGGTCTCGCGGCTGAAGCGGTCGCCGGCGATGGTGCACGAGTACTTGATGTAGTCGATCGCGCCGGGCGGGATGCGCACGAGGCCCGCCCGGAACAGGCGTGTGAGCAGCGCGCGCGCGACGGGCTCGGGCAGGGGCAACGGCCGGCCGCCCGTCTCGCGGATCGCGACGCGCAGGGGCACCTCGCCGGGGCCGGTCACGTTGAAGATGCCGCGCAGGCGGCGCTCGAGCGCGAGCGCCACGGCCTCGACCAGGTCCTCCTCGTGCATGAACTGCAGCATCGGGTTGAAGCCCATCATGACCACCACGCGGCCCTGGCGCAGGTAGTTCACGATCGAGTTGTCGCTGTAGTAGCCGAGCGTGGGCACGGGCCGCAGGATCGACGTGTGGATGTCCGGGTACTGCCACATGAACGCGGTGGCGAGAGAGTCGACCTCCACCAGGTCGCGGATCTCGGGGTAGTTGCGGCCCGCCAGCAGCGGATGGTCTTCCG
>Ga0335076_10004206_pt1 | contig 14546 bp, 15 predicted proteins | sample Lox_Sample_25_FD_206717 | JGI IMG/M metagenome (GOLD analysis project Ga0335076, IMG submission 206717) | Soil microbial communities from Loxahatchee National Wildlife Refuge, Florida, United States - Lox_Sample_2.5 | ecosystem: Environmental > Terrestrial > Soil > Wetlands | place: USA... | reverse complement strand
GAGTGTCCTGAAAGGCACGCCGGCGGCCGCGGCCGGTCTGCGGGCGGGCGACCACATCCTCGCCGTCAACGGTCGCCCCACGACGATCGACGCCGTGCCGCATCGGATCCAGTCGACCCACGGCAGACCCGTCACCCTGACCGTGATGCGCGACGGGCGGCGCACGTTCGTCGGCCCGCGGCGCCCCAGGAGGGTCGGGGCACGCTGGGAGTTCGGCTTCGAGGCGGAAGCACAACTCGTCCCCTACTCGATCGGCAAGTCGGCGACCGCGGCGGCATCCGCTCTCGGCACCGTCGTGACCGGCACGGGGCGTGGGCTCGCCGGACTGTTCTCGAGCCACGGACGCAGCCAGCTCTCGGGCCCCGTGGGGATCGTCGAGGTCTCGCAGCAACAGCTGCGGGCCGGCTTCTCGCACTACCTCGAAATTCTGGCGCTGGTGAGCATGTCGCTCGCGCTGCTCAACCTCCTGCCGCTGCTGCCGCTCGACGGCGGCCACATCCTCTTCTCGCTCATCGAGGCCGTCAGGCGCCGTGCCCTCGCCCGCGAGGTCTACGAGCGCGTCTCGGTCGTGGGATTCGCCCTCGTCCTGCTCCTGCTCGTGATCGCCTCCTCGAACGACTTCTCCGGCGGCCCCCACTGACGCGCCTCAGCGTCCTTTGAGGGCGCGATTCGGCCTGAACCCGCCGGGCTAGACTGACCTGCGGATGGCCAGCAAGCGGCAGATCTCCGTCGGCGGCGTCACGATCGGCGGCGGCGCGCCCGTCGTCGTACAGTCGATGACGACGACGAAGACGCACGACGTCGAGGCGACAACCGCGCAGGTCGCGGCGCTCGCGAGCGCCGGCTGCGAGATCGTCCGCGTCGCGGTGCCGAAGACGGAGGACGCCGAAGCGCTCTCGAAGATCGTCCGCTTCTCGCCCGTTCCGATCATCGCGGACATCCACTTCAACGCGAGCCTGGCGCTGAAGGCGATCGACCAGGGCGTCGCAGCCGTTCGCATCAACCCCGGCAACATCGGCGGCTCGGACAAGGTCGCCGAGGTCGTGCGAGCCGCCAAGGCGAAGGGAACCCCGATGCGGATCGGCGCGAACTCCGGCTCGCTGCCGAAGCACCTCGAGGAGCTGGCGCAGGCCGACCAGGCGGAGGCGCTCGTCGAGGCCGCGCTCGAGGAGGTGCGGCTGCTCGAGAGCCTCGACTTCTACGACTTCAAGATCTCCGTCAAGTCGAGCCACGTCCCGACGATGATCCGGGCCTACCGGATGCTCTCGGAGAAGGTCGGGTACCCGCTGCATCTCGGCGTGACCGAGGCGGGCACCGTCTTCGCAGGCTCGATCAAGAGCGCCGTCGGGATCGGCACCCTGCTCGCGGAGGGGATCGGAGACACGATTCGCGTCTCGCTCTCCTCGGATCCGGTCGAGGAGCCGAAGACGGCGTACGAGATCCTCAAGGCGCTCGGGCTGCGCGAACGCGGGCCGGTGATGATCGCCTGTCCGAGCTGCGGCCGCGACAACGTCGGCGTGCACACACTCGCCGAGGAGGTCGAGCTGCGGCTGCAGGATTACCCACAGCACTTCGAGGTGGCGGTGCTCGGCTGCGCGGTCAACGGGCCGGGCGAGTCGGGCGACGCGGACTTCGGCATCGCCGGCGGCCGGGACGTCGGCTTCATCTACGCCCACGGCCGCGTGCTGAAGAAGGTCAGCTCCGACATCCTGATCGACGAGCTGTTCCACGAGATCGACAAATGGATCGCGGACGGCATGCACCGGCCGAAGCGCCTCAAGATGGCGAAGCCTGCCGCCCTCGCGATGGCCGAAGCCTCGCTGATCCCGCTCGAATAGGGTCCGGCGAGACCCGATGATCGCCCGAGCCTCTCAGCTCTTCCTGCCGACCCTGCGTGAGCCGCCCGCCGACGCGGAGGCCGCCTCGCACCAGTTGCTCGTGCGCGGCGGCTTCATCCGCCAGATCGGGGCCGGGTTGTGGGCGATGCTGCCGCTCGGCTGGCGCGTGCACATGCGGATCGAGCAGATCATCCGTGAGGAGATCGACGCGATCGGCGGCCAGGAGATGCGCGCGCCGACGCTCACGCCCGCCGAGCTCTGGGAGACGACCGGCCGCATCGACGTCCCGATCCTCTTCCACCTGGAGGACAGCAGTGGGAGGCCGTTCGTGCTGTCGTGGACGCACGAGGAGTCGATGACGTTCCTCGCGCGCGAGATCCAGTCCTACAAGCAGCTGCCGCAGGTCTGGTACCACTTCTCGAACAAGGACCGCGACGAGCCGCGCCCCCGCGGCGGCCTCCTGCGCGTCCGCGAGTTCGTGATGAAGGACTCGTACACGTTCGACGCCGACGAAGCTGGGCTCGACGCGGCGTTCGCGAGGCACGAGGGGGCCTACAAGCGGATCTTCGAGCGCTGCGGGCTCGAGGCGTACGAGGTCGAGGCGGAGTCGGGGGTGATGGGCGGCAAGGTCTCGCGCGACTTCCTCGCACCGACCGGTTCGGGTGAGAACGAGCTGATGCGCTGCGAGAACGGCGACTATTTCGCCGACGCCGAGGCTGCTCGGGGAATTCCGCCGCCGGCCGAACTGCCCCCACCGCTGGACGCGCCGGAGATTGTCGAGACGCCCGGGGTGGGCACGATCGACGAGCTCGCCGAGTTCCTCTCGCTCGCGCCGTCCGCGACCTCGAAGGCGCTACCGGTCGTGACCGGCGACCGGCTCGTGCTGGCGCTTGTGCGGGGTGACGACAAGCTCAGCGAGGGGAAGCTCGAGACCTTCTTCGAAGCCGCGTTCCGGCCTGCGACCGAAGACGAGATCCGCGAGGCCTTCGGTGCGGGCGGAGGGTCGCTCGGACCGGTGGGCGTCGACATCGAGGTGGTTGCCGACGACGCTCTCCGCGAGGGCCAGTACGTAGCCGGCGCGAACGAGGACGGCAAGCATCTCCGCGGCGTACAGGCCGGCCGCGACTTCGAGCCCACCTTCGCCGACATCCGCCAGGCGAAGGACGGGGACGCCTGTCCCGAATGCGGCGGCACCCTCCACATCGAGACGGCGATCGAGGTCGGTCACATCTTCAAGCTCGGCACCTTCCACTCGCAGCCGTTCGGCGCGACGTTTCTGGACGAGGACGGGAGGGAGAAACCGCTCGTGATGGGCAGTTACGGCATCGGTCTGGCCCGCACCATGGCGGCGGTCGTCGAGCAGTCGCACGACGAGCACGGGATCGTGTGGCCACAGGCGGTTGCGCCGTATGACGCGCACGTCGTGGCGCTCCCCGGCGCGGACGAGATCGCGCTGCAGGCGGCCGAGGCGCTCTCGGCTGCCGGGCTCGACGTCCTCCTCGACGACCGCGACCAGCGGGCGGGGGAGAAGTTCGCCGACGCCGACCTGATCGGCTGCCCGATCCGCGTCACGGCGGGCCGCAAGAGCCTCGAGGACGGCAAGGTGGACGTACGGAACCGCGCAAGCGGCGCCGAGAAGCGGTTAGATGTTGCCGATCTCGGCCAGGAGCCAATGGGGGTGATTGAGCGGAGTGGCTAAGCGGAGACGCTTCAGCGAGGAAGGTTTCGGCGAGACCGTCGAGCGCCTGATGGACGAGCAGGCCGTGACGTACCGGCAGCTCGCCGCCCGCACCGGGCTCTCGGCCGGCTATCTCAACCACCTCGTCCACGGGAACCGTCCCGTTCCCTCCAACGACGTGGTGGCCACGCTCGCCGAGGCGCTCGAGGTCGAGCCGGAGCATTTCCGGGAGTACCGCCTGCGGGTGATCACGGACCGGCTCGAGGAGATGCCGGCACTGATCGATCGCCTCTACCGGCAGCTCAACAAGCCCGGCTAGCGCAGGCCGTAGCGCAGGAAGAGGTGCGAGCCGTGCGTCCGCACCGAGCGGAGCCGGCCGGCCACGCGCGTGTGCGGGACGAGCTCCACGCCCTCCACGAGGCCGAGCCGCGCGGCGGCACCGCGGCCGGCGAGGACGGGGGAGACGGTGAGGAAGAGCTCGTCCACGAGCCCCGAGGCCACGAACGAGCCGAACATCGACGGGCCTGCCTCGGTGAGGATCACGGAGCAGCCGCGGCCGCGCAGCATGTCGAGCGCTGTAGCCAGATCGACCTTCGCCGCGTCGGTCACCGCGACGACTTCCGCCGCCTCGGGCAGGGCTTCGCGCAGGTCCGCGGCGGCCGCCTCGGTCGTGAGCACGAGTGCGCCGGATTCGAGGACCGGGTGAGCGGGATCGAGCGAGGCGCCGGTGGTGACGACCACGAGGAGCGGCTGGGCGGGGCGGCCGCGTCGCGCCCGCAGCTCGGCGAGGGCCTCCGCGGCCGGCGGATACGGCCGGTCGATCCGCCAGGTCCCCTCGGGCGAGGCGAGCAGCGTGCCGGAGCCGACGACGATCGCATCGGCGCACGCGCGCACGAGCGCCAGCACGAACCGGTCCGCGTCGCTCTCGTCGCCGACCACGGCGTGCGAGCGGGGGAGCCTCGGCACCGCGACCACGCCGTCGAGCGACTCGACGAAGTTCGCCACGACGCACGGCTCGTCCAGCCCGAGCGAGCCTCCGTAGACCGTCGCGAGCAGCTCCGGGACATCCCACCGCGGCAAGCCCCCGTCTTCCGCGAGGACCGTGAAGGGTTCGATCACCGCGTCAGCGTAAGGAACTCCGAGCGCAGCGACTCGTCCTCGTCGTACAGGCCGCGCCAGACCGTCGTGACCGTGAGCGTGCCGTCCTCCTCGACACCGCGCATCGCGGTGCACATGTGCTCCGCCTCGAGCCGTACCGCGACGCCGCGTGCGCCGGCGAGCTCGCGGAGCCCGTCGGCGATCTCCTCCGCCATCCGCTCCTGCACCGTGAACCGGCGCGCGTAGAGCCGGACCAGACGCGTGAGCTTGGAGATGCCGAGGATCTCGTTACCGGCGACGTAGCCGACGTAGGCGCGGCCGTGGAACGGCAGCGCATGGTGCTCGCAGAGCGCGTAGAAGCCGACAGGGCCCTCGACGATCTGCGAATGGCTTCCCTCGACGCCCTCCGGCCGCTCGCTCGGGAACACCGTGCGCAGCTTCGGATCGCCGTCGTAACCCGCGGTCGCGTCGAAGAGCGCCCGCACGAATCGCCGCGGCGTGTCGCGGGTCCCGGGCGTGTCGAGGTCGAGCCCGAGCGCGCCGAAGATCTCGGCCGCGTTGCGCTCGAGGCGCTCCCAGTCGGCGGGCGTGAGATCGCGCCCGGCTTCGCCGCCATGGGCCGGAAGCTCGAAGACGTTGCCACTCACGCGACTTCCTCCTGTCTGCGGGGTGCGCCCCGCTGCAGGACCACGAGCGCGATCACGGCGGCCTGGGCCAGCACGAGCCAGGCGAACGCGAGCGGGTGTCCGAGGGCCATCAGGAGTCCGAACGCCGCGAGCTGCGTGGACATGCCGAGATTGGCGAGAAGTGTCACCGCCGTCGGGCTCGAGAGTGCCGGCCGCCGGGCGACGAGCGCCTCCGCGAGCCGGTCCTGCGGCGCGTAGACCAGCCCGTACACGCTCCGCAGCACCGCCGTGGCGCGCCCCTCGGACTCGGTTTCGGGCTCTGCGACGGCCGCGCGGGACAGCCGCTCGACGTTGAAGTTGAGGCTGAGGACGCTCGTCAAGGCGAGGAATCCCGCGAGCGCGAGCGCCGCCTGCCCGCTCGTCCAGCCGAGCGCCGCGAAGAGCGCCGCGTTCACGAGCAGGTCGACCTCTGAGTCGAGGTAGCGCCCGAAGGCGCTCGTCCGGCCGGCGAGCCGCGCGAGCTGACCGTCCGCGTTGTCGAGCAGCGTCTTGAGCTGTACGAGGAGCGCGGCGGCGAGCAGAGAGCCCCGTCCGAGCTCGACCGCCGCGAGAATCCCCGCTCCGCCGGCCGCGACCACGACGAACGGCGGCGGCACGCGCAGGCGCGCGAAGAGGAGGACGAGCGGGTGCGCAAGCGGCCGGAAGACCTTCTCGCACACGAGTTCCGTCCCGCGCCGCGGCTTGCGCGACCGGGCAAGGCGGCTAGACGGCAAGGGCACCCTCTCCGCCGCGGATCAGATCGCGCGCGTCGTCGAGCCTGTCCCAGACGTTCCAGAGCAGCACGCCGCGCGGCTTGCCGTCCTCGACGTACGTGACGACTCCCTTGCGGTTCGGCTCCTGCCAGTTCTCGACGGCCTCGAGCCGCGAGTCGACGAGCCCGACCGCCTCGTAGCCGAGATCGAACAGGTCGGAGTAGAAGAACGGCAGATGGTCGTACGCGGCACCGGCGCCGGCCATGTTCGCGCCGACGGCCTTCCCGTGCGAGTTCGCATGATCCTCGTGCTCGATCCGCATCGTCGTGCCGAGAGCGCGCACCGGAAAACGGGCGACGTCACCCGCGGCGAAGACGTCCTCGTGCCCGGAAGCGCGTCCGTACTCGTCCACGACGATCCCGTCGTCCACCTCGAGTCCGGCGGCCGCGGCGAGCTCCGTGTCGGGGATCACGCCGAGCCCCGCGACGACGGCGTCGCCCTCGAGCGTGAGGCCGGACTCGGTCTCGACGCGGCGGGCGGAGGCGGACTTGACCAGCTCCTCGCTGCGCACGTCGACGCCCTTCTCCCGGTAGTAGTCCGCGACGAACTGCGACAGGCCGAGCGGGAAGAGGCGGAAGCCGATCCCCGGCTCGGGGAACAGCATCGTGACGCGGCAGCCGTTGCCGACGAGGCCGGCCGCGAGCTCGGAGCCGATGAAGCCGCCGCCGATCACGACGACGTGCGATCCCTCGGGAGCGACCTCGCGCAGGCGGTGGTAGTCGTCGAGCGTGCGGAACCAGATGACGCCCTCGGCGCCCGGAATCTCACGCGGCTTGGCGCCGGTGGCGAGCAGGAGCTTCTCCCAGGAGTACTCCTCGCCGGTGTCGTCCGTCGCGGTGTGCGCGGCGAGGTCGAGCGAGACGATCCGGCGTCCGGTGACGAGCTCGACGCCTTCCGCTGCCTCGCGCCAGATCTTCTCCTCGGGCGCGCCCTTCCACAGGCCCTTCGTGAGCAGCGGCCGCTTGTACGGCGGATCGGGCTCGGCGCCGACCATCGTGATCGAGCCGTCGGAGTCGTGCTCGCGAATGCCCTTTGCCGCCATGTCGCCGGTCATTCCGGCGCCGACGATCAGGTACTTGGTCGTGTGCATCTCAGCCCTTTCAGGAGACGGATTCGAGTTCGAGCAGGGCGCGCAGACTCTCGTGCTCCTCTGCGCAGGCGGGACAACCGACGAGATGGGCGCGCAGGCCCGGAACGAGCTCGTCGGCGGGGGCGCCACGAAGTTCGAGCTCGACGTAGCGGTCGAGCTGCGCGAAGCACTCGTCGCAGTCGATCTCCGGCTCGTTGCTGCCGAGCAGGCGCTTGAGCGTCGGATCGAGGTCGCGGCCGGTCATTCGTTCACCTCCGGGAATCCTGCCGCCGCCACGTGTACCCGCAGCCGCCGGCGCGCGTCGTGTAGCAGCTTGTAGAGCGCGTTCCGGTTGGAGTCGAGGCGCTCTCCGAGCACGTCGATCGGCACGCCTTCGAGGACGACCGCGACGAGAACCTGCCGCTGCCGCGGTGTCAGCGCGGTCCGGATCCCGTCGCGCACCGCCTCGAGCAGCTCGGCGTTCTCGGTGTCGTCGTTGGGACCCGGCCCCGCGTGGGCGAGGTTCTCCCAGCGCTCCGGCTCGAGCGTCACCTCGCGATCACGCCAGGCCTGCCGGCGCACCTTCACCGAGGCCTCGAGCAGCGCGAACTTGTACGCCCAGGTGCGGAAGCTGCTCTCGCCCCTGTAGTCGTCGAGCCGGCGCAGCACCGAGAGGGCGGCATCGTCGGCGGCGTCCTGGGCGAGCTCGTCCAACTCGATCGCAGAGAGCTCGGGACTGGAGCTCCGTCGCCGGAAGACCTCGAATCGGGCCGCCCGGAGCAGAAGGCCGTGAAGATGCGCCACGGCCTCGTCGCGCCGGACGCCCTCGGCCCGCAGGTCGAGGTGCCACTCCTCGATTCCGCGGACCGGTGCGACCGCGCTCACGTCGGGATTAGTGTCCGGTGCGGCCACGGTCTTACCTTCTACCGCCGCGGCCGCGCGCTATGCGGCGAGGGCGGAGGTCCGCTCCGCCATCCGACGGTCCTTCTCGGTGATCCCGCCTTCCGAATGAGTTGTCCACCGGACGGTCACGCGGCGGTAGCGGATGTCGATGTCCGGGTGATGGTCCTCGCTCTCCGCGAGCTCCGCCAACCGGTCGACGAACTCGATCGCCGCCGTGAACGACGGCAGCTCGAACTCCCGCACGAGCGCGTCGTCCTGTTCCTGCCAGTCGGTCACGCCGGGAGTATTCCCGTTGCGGGACGCGCAGAGCCGGCTCGTTCGTACCAGACTGCAGAGGAGTGCGTGAACCGAGTGACCGAGACCTCGTGCGGAACGCGCGACGCGGCGACCGTGAAGCCGCGGCTGCGCTCTTCCGCCGCTACTGGCGCGATGCCTGGCGCGCCGCCTACGCGATCACCGGACGCCGTTCGCTTGCGGACGACGTGGCCGCCGACGGGTTCGAGCGGGCGTTCGCGGCGTTGGGGCGCTTCGACGACCGGCGTCCGTTCGGGCCGTGGCTGCACCGGATCGTCGCCAACCGGGCGCTCGACCTGCTGCGGGCCGAACGCCGCCTCTCCGACGAGGAGCTGCCCGACACGCCGGATTTCGCGCCCGCGCACACCGTGGGGGACCGAGGGCTGCTCGCGTCGGTGGTCGAGCTGTCGCTCGAGCGGCGCGTGGTCGTCGTCCTCCGCTACGGGGTCGGGATGACGCCGAAGCAGATCGCGGACGCCCTCGATCTTCCGGTCGGCACCGTCAACTCCCGCCTCGCGCGCGCACTCGAACAGCTGCGCGAGGCGCTGGAGGTGGAGCATGTCGAGTGAGGTCGAGCGCCGGCTCGAAGCGCTGTTCGCCGAGGCTCCCGAGCCCGATCCGGGAGCGGGGGAGGAGGCGCTGCACCGCGCGCTCCGCACGCTGCACCCGGCCGCTCCTGCCCGGCGCGGACTCCGCACCGCCGTCCTCGCGTTTGCCGCAGCGGTCGTCCTGCTCGTGATCGCGGCGGGCTCGTTGGCGGCTGCCGGCGCGCTGCACGTGAGCTTCGGGGTCAAGACCAAGCCGCGCGCGACGATCCGGCTCGTGCTTCCGAAGGGAGCCAGCGGCGTCGCGGCGATAGTCGACGGGAGGCTCTCGGTGGTCACCAACGACGGCTTGGGCCTGCAAGGCCGGCCGGTCAGCGCGGCGGCGCTGTCGCCACGCGCCCTCTACGTGGCGGCGGGCATCGGCGACTCCCTCGTCGCGATGGCGCCGGACGGGCGCAGGGCCTGGTCGCATCCGGCCGGCGGCAAGGTCGTGGCGATCGCCTGGGCGCCGGACGGCTTCCGCATCGCCTACGTCGTCCACGTGGGACATCGATTCGTGCTGCGGGTCATCTACGGGAACGGCATCCACGACACGACCATCGACCGCTCGGTTCGACCGGTGAGACCGTCCTGGCGAGCGGATTCCCTTGCTGTCGCCTACGTCGGCGGAGGCGGCCGTGCGGTCGTCTACGACCTCGGTCATCTGTCGCGGGACATCGTCGGGACCAGCGCTCCCGTCACGCACCTTGCGTTCGCGCCCGTGGGCCGGAGGCTGCTCGTCGCGACCCCGGACTCCGCCGTTCTCGGAGGGAAGACACTCGCGACCGGTGAGGTCGAAGCACTCGGATGGTTTCACGGACGCCCGGCCGCAGCGTTCCCAGGCGTGACCCACGCGATCGTCAGAAGTTTCGGAGCCGGCGGCCAGCACGTCGACGCCTTCGCGGTGCCGGGTACGGTCGTGGGCTTCAGCGGTGGCCTGGTGGTGGTGCACACGCCGACCCGAGTTCTCGCGGGGTGGCGAGAGAAGACGGTCGGGACCCTCCTGACGTTGCAGAGAAGGTCAGCGGTCGAGGACGTCGCGATCGGCTAGGTGAGCTACGGTTTCCCCGCGGGGCGTGGCGCAGCCTGGTTAGCGCGTTGGTCTGGGGGACCAAAGGTCGCCGGTTCGAATCCGGCCGCCCCGATCGAGACCGGCAGATCGCGAGGTCGCCCGGCCTACAGCAGGTCGAACCGGTGGAGGCCGCCGGGCGCGACGTCGACGAATTCCCGGCCGGACCCGGCGCAGAGATGGCGCCGACCATCGGGCTCGGCTGCGAAATGACGGCGGTAGAGGCCCTCGCGGTTGAGGTAGATGAGCCGACCGCAGGTCGGGCAGAGTCTCGGACGGCCGCGGCGGGATCGCGCGGATTGCCGGAACGTGACCATCGCTCGAAGATAGGTGCCGCTGCCCGGGCGCGGCTTGATCCCTCTTGGTCAACTGAACAAGCGCGACGGCGCTCGGCCTCAGCCGCCGAGAACCTCGGCAGAGCAGCCCGCGACGAGTGCGCTCCGCCAGTCCTCGACGCCCGCGAGTTGCGGGTGGCCGACGTCCACGGTGGCCTTCGGCCACGCACCGAGCCCGAGCGCCCTCGCACCGCCCGCCGAGCCGATCTCGAGCAGGTCGTCCACCGCGAAGACGTCCCGCCGGCCGGACTGGCGCCGGGCGATCCCGTCGAGCTCCCTCAGCTCCTCGAGTGGGTCGATGCGCACGTTCGAATCGGACCCGATGCACAGGCCGATTCCGCGGTGGAGGAGCCGCTCGACGGGTAGGAAGCCGTCACCGAGATTCGCCTCCGTCGTCGGGCAGGCACACACGCCCGCAGCCGCCGCCGCGAGCAGGTCGAGCTCGTGGCCGTCGGCGTGGGTCGCATGCACGACCGTCGTCCGGGGGCCGAGGCAACCGCACTCGTCGAGGAGCTCGATCGGCCGCAACCCGTGCTCGGCGAGGCACTCCTCGATCTCGCGCGGCTGCTCATCGGCGTGGACGTGCAGCGGCAGCTCGTGCTCGGCGGCGTACCGCCCGAGCTCCTCGAGCCACTCACGCGGGCAGGCGCGGACCGAGTGGGGGGCGATCCCGACCCGAATGCCGCCGGCCTGCAGCTCCTCGACCTCCCGCAGATACGCGGCCGCCGACTCCTGCCTGAAGCGGTCGATCCCGCCGCGCGCATAGGCCACATGGAGCAGCACGAGCTCGATTCCAGCCTCCACAGCGGCCTCGGCCGCCGCCCGTCCCTCCTCGAGCCCGAGGTAGTGGAACTCGCCCACGGCCGTGTAACCGGCGGAGCGAAGCTCGCGGTAGACGTCGGCGTACTCCTGCCGGACGCGTGCCGGCGTCTGAGCCGCGGCGAGCTCGAGCATCGTCTCGCGCCAGGCCCAGAAGTCAACGCCCTCGACGCGCCCGCGCAGCGCCCGCTGGAACGCGTGACAGTGAGCGTTGACAAAGCCTGGGATCCGAGGCGGCTCGGGCACACCCGTATCCTTGCCACATGGAGGCCCCGGCCGTGTCACAGCCGCTCGCGCAGATTCCGAACGCGCTGACGATCGCTCGGCTCGCCCTGATCCCGATCTTCGTCGCGCTCATGGTGCGGGCCGGACACGACCCGAGCTGGCCTGCAGGCGTCGTCTTCGGCATCGCCGGGATCACCGACCAGGTGGACGGCTTCCTCGCGCGCCGCTGGCACGTCGAGTCACGCTTCGGCCAGGTCGCCGACCCGCTCGCCGATCGGCTGATGATCGACGCCGCCGTGATCCTCCTCGCGGTGTACGACCGGCTGCCGTGGGTGGGGCTCGCGGTCATCATCGGTCGCGACGTGCTGTTGCTCGCCGGCTCGCGGTTCCTCGCCCCACGCGGCATCGAGATCGAGGTCAACCCGGTCGGCAAGGCAGCGACGTGGGTGCTCTACGCGGCGATCTTCTTCCGCATCGTCACGCACGAGTCGACGCAGTGGCCGCTGTACCTCTTCTGGGCCGGCATCGTGCTCGCCGTCGTCGCCGCCGGGTTCTACATCCGGACGGCGTGGAGAGAACTGCGGCGATGAAGGCCGTAGTCATGGCCGGCGGCGAGGGCACGCGGCTGCGGCCGCTGACCTCGAACCAGCCCAAGCCGATGGTGCCGATCGTCGGCAAGCCCTGCATGGAGCACATCGTCGAGCTGCTCAAACGCCACGGCTTCGAGGACGTGATCGTCACCGTCGCCTTCCTGCCGCAGGCGATCCGGAGCTACTTCGGCAGCGGCGAGTCGCTCGGCATCGACATCGGCTATTCGGTCGAGGAGTCGCCGCTCGGCACGGCCGGCTCCGTGAAGCGCGCCGCCGGCAGGCTCGACGACACGTTCCTCGTCATCTCGGGAGACGCCCTCTGCGATGTCGACCTGACCGGTCTGGTCGCGGCGCACCGCGAGAAGGGCGCCTCCGTCACGATCGGGCTCAAGTCGGTCGAGAACCCGCTCGAGTTCGGGATCGTCGTCACCGACGAGGACGGGCGCGTCGAGCGCTTCCTCGAGAAGCCCTCCTGGGGCCAGGTTTTCTCCGACACGATCAACACGGGCATCTACGTGCTCGAGCCCGAGGTGCTCAAGCACATCCCTCAGGACCGGCCGTACGACTTCTCGAAGGAGCTGTTCCCGCTGCTGCTCGAGATGGGCCGGCCGATCTACGGCCACGTCTTCGACGGCTACTGGCAGGACATCGGGAACCTCGACCAGTACCGGCAGGCGAACTTCGACGCGCTCGACGAGAGCGTCCAGCTCGAGATCGACGGCATCCGCATCCGCGGCAACATCTGGCTCGGGGACGGGGTGGACCTCGACGACCTCGAGGCGATCGAAGGACCGGCGTACCTCGGCAACTACTGCCGGGTGGCGCGCGGCGCGCACATCGGCCCGTACACGGTGCTCTCGTCGAGCGTCACGGTCCGTGAGCGCGGCCGCGTCGTGCGCTCGATCGTCGACACGTCGACCTACATCGGCCGCAGCACCGACGTCCAAGGAGCGATCGTCGGCCGCGGCTGCGACCTGCGCGCGCACGTGCGCGTGCACGAGGGCGTCGCGATCGGCGACGAGGTGACGGTGGGCGCCGAGAGCGTGATCCTGCCGGGCGTCCGGATCTACCCGTTCAAGGAGGTCGAGACCGGCTCGCAGCTGCACGAGAGCCTGATCTGGGAGTCGCGCGGGACGACGCGGGTCTTCGGCAAGGCCGGGGTCGCGGGAATGGTGAACGTCGACCTGACGCCGGACGTCGCCGTCCGTCTCGCCGCCGCGCTCGGCACCGCGCTAAAGCGCGGCGCGCGCGTCGTCGCCAGCCGGGAGGGTGCGGCCGCCTGCCGGATGATCAAGCGGGCGATGATCTCAGGGATCTCGTCGACCGGCGTCCACGTCGCCGACCTCCGCGTCAGCCCCGCGGCCGTGGCCCGCCATCTCGTGAAGTCGGAGGCGCACGACGCCGGCTTCCACGTCGGCGTCAGCCCGACCGATCCCGAGGTGATCCGGATCCAGTTCTTCGAGCCGCCCGGAGTCGAGATGAGCGCCGCACTGCAGAAGGAGGTCGAGAAGCACTTCACGCGCGGCGAGTTCCGACGGGTCGCAGCCGGCGAGGTCGGCAGCATCTCGTATCCGGCGCGCGTGCGTGAGACGTATGCGTCCGAGCTGCTCTCGACCATCGATGCGGACGCCGTCCGCGACCGCCGCTTCCGGATCGTCGTCGACTACGGCTTCTCCGGCGCCTCGTACGTGCTGCCGCTCGTGCTCGGCCCGCTCGGCGTGGAGGTCGTCTCCGCACACGCGTTCACCGGCGAGGGGCCTGACCACGCCGACGGCGCGCCCGGGCTCGCGGCCTCGATCGGTCAGACGAAGCGGCTCGTGCCTGTGGTCGGCGCCGATCTCGGCGCGGTCTTCGACCGCTCGGCGGAACGGCTGTACCTCGTCGACGAACAGGCACACGAGGTGCCTGTCGAGCAGGCGCTGCTGCTCTTCCTCCGCCTGCTCGGCTCGAACGGGCGCCGCGGCAAGCTCGCCTTCCCCGTCACCGTCACGAGCCAGGTCGAGAAGCTCGTCGAGAACTCCGAGCTCGAGGTCGTGCGGACGCCGGCGTCCCTGCGGGACTTGACGCGCGCCGCGGCCGAGGGAGGCGTCGTCTTCGCGGGCGCGGTGGGGGGCGGCTACGTGTTTCCCGAGTTCCTGCCGGGCTACGACGCCGTCGCGAGCCTCGCGAAGCTGCTCGAGCTGCTCGCGCCCGTCAACCGGCCGCTGTCCGAGCTGGTCGCGGAACTGCCGGAGCCGACGCTCGTCCACCACCAGGTGCCTTGCCCGTGGGCGCTCAAGGGACTCGTGATGCGGGTGCTGAACGAGCGCCTCGCGGGCCGTGACGTCGACCTCACCGACGGGATCAAGTTGTTCGACGAACGCGGCTGGGCGCAGGTGCTGCCGGATCCCGACGAGCCGGTCCTCCACCTCTACGCCGAAGGCGAGACGCGCGAGAGCTCGGAGGAGCTCGCGCGCGAGCTGCGGACGCTCGTGAACGAGATCGAGCAGGGAGAGGCAGCCACCGCCCGCACGTAGGCGCCCTTTGCTCCGTCTGAACGCAAAGGCTAAAGTTCAGCTTCACCCTCGACCGAAAGGGCCTATGGAACCGCTGCCGGATCTCGCGAC
>Ga0335076_10004205_pt1 | contig 14547 bp, 12 predicted proteins | sample Lox_Sample_25_FD_206717 | JGI IMG/M metagenome (GOLD analysis project Ga0335076, IMG submission 206717) | Soil microbial communities from Loxahatchee National Wildlife Refuge, Florida, United States - Lox_Sample_2.5 | ecosystem: Environmental > Terrestrial > Soil > Wetlands | place: USA... | reverse complement strand
TGCCGGCCGTGATGCCGTCCACATGGAACACGAACGGCTGCACCAGCGTGCAGGCCGAGACGGCCGATGCGAGCAGCAGGCTTCCCCAGGACCTCATGGCGGCGCTACCTCCTGCGGCGCATGCTAGGGGCCGTCGCTTGCCGGAACCTGAAGCGCCGCTGACCGAAGGCTTGCACGCGGCGCGCGCCGCGTCAGATCTCGACCTTGGTGCCCAGCTCGATCACCCTGTTGGCAGGCAGCTTGAAGTAGTCGGCCGCGTTGCCCGCGTTGCGCGCCATGGCAGCGAACAGGCGCTCGCGCCAGAACGCCATGCCGCTCTGCACCTCCGCGACGGGGACCACCGTCTCCCGGCTCAGGAAGAAGGAGGTCGTCATCATGTCGAACGGCAGCCCGAGCGTGCTCGCGAGCTCCAGCGTCTGGGCGATGTCCGGCTCGTTCATGAAGCCGTAGCGCACGTGCATGCGCCAGCAGCCATGGCCGAGCTTGGTGAGCCTGACGCGGTCCTGGAACGGCACCCAGGGCTCCTCTGTCACTTCCGCGGTCAGGAACACCACGCGCTCGTGCAGCACCTTGTTGTGGTTCAGGTTGTGCAGCAGCGCGTGCGGCGTGGCCTCGGGCGTCGCGGTCAGGAACACGGCGGTGCCGGGCACGCGCTGCGGCGGCTCGACGAACAGGGAATCGAGGAAGGGCTTGAGGGGCACCGAGCTCGCCCGCAAGCGGTTGAACAGGATGCTGCGCCCCTGCCGCCACGTGACCATGAGGGTGTACACGGCGGCGCCGATCAGCAGCGGGAACCAGCCGCCGTCCGCGACCTTGAGCAGCGTGGAGGAGAAGAATGAGACGTCCACGACGAAGAAGAAGCCCGTGGCAACCAGGCAGAGCCACAGCGGCAGGCCCCACAGGTGACGGATCACGAAGAACGTGATCACGGTCGTCACCAGCATCGTGCCCGTGACCGCCACGCCGTAGGCCGAGGCGAGGCGCGACGAGGAGCCGAAGCCGATGACCGCGGCCAGCACCGCGGCGAGCAGCACCCAGTTGATGCCAGGGATGTAGATCTGGCCCCGCTCGCGCGCCGAGGTCTGGATCACGCTGAGGCGCGGCAGGAAGCCGAGCTGGATCGCCTGCTTGGTCATCGAGTAGGTGCCGGAAATCGTGGCCTGCGAGGCGATCACGGTCGCCGCGGTGGCCAGGCCCACCATCGGATACAGCGCCCAGCCCGGCAGCAGCAGGAAGAACGGGTTCTCGACGGCCTCCGGCCGCGTCATGAGCAGCGCGCCCTGGCCGAAGTAGTTGAGCACCAGCGTCGGGCCGACAAGGCTGAACCAGGCAATGCGCACGGAGCGCTTGCCGAAATGCCCCATGTCCGCGTACAGCGCCTCGGCGCCCGTGACCGCCAGCACCACGGAACCAAGCAGCACGAAGGATTGCCGGACATGCTCGGCCAGGAAGTCGACGGCGTGGACCGGGTTGAGCGCGGCAAGCACGGCCGGCTCCTGCCAGATCCCGTACGCGCCCGCGGCGCCGATGGCGAGGAACCAGGCCAGCATCACGGGCGCGAACAGGCGCCCGACCACCGCGGTGCCGCGCGCCTGGAACACGAACAGCGCCACCAGCACCCCCACCGCGATCGGCAAGACGTAGGGCCTGAACGCGGTGGTGCCGACCTCCAGGCCCTCGACCGCCGAGAGCACCGAGATCGCCGGCGTAAGCACCGCATCGCCGTAGAACAGCGACGCCCCGAACACGCCGATCAGCAGCAGCGGCACGCGCCAGCCGGCGCGGCCCTTGATCGCCGTCGACGCGAGCGCGAGCAGGGCCATGATGCCGCCCTCGCCGCGGTTGTCGGCGCGCATGATGAGCACCACGTACTTCATGGATACCACCACCATGAGGGTCCAGAAGATCGTGGACAGCCCGCCCAGGATGCTCTCGTCATCGAGCAGCATGCCGTGCACGGGAGAGAATGTCTCCTTGACCGCGTACAGCGGACTGGTGCCGATGTCGCCGAACACCACGCCCAGCGCGAGCAGCGTGAGCGCGGCGGTCGAGGAGCGCGGCGCGCGCGGATCGGTCGGATTCACCGGCGCGTATTCTAGTGCAAGCGCCTAGATCTCGATCTTGGTGCCGAGCTCGATCACGCAGTTGGCGGGAATGTTGTAGTAGTCGGCCGCGGTGCGCGCGTTGCGCGCCATCTCGGCGAACAGAACCTCGCGCCACAGCGCCATGCCGTCAGCCGCCGTCGGCACCACGGTCGCGCGGCTCAGGAAGAACGTGGTCTGCATCAGGTCGAACTCGAAGCCGCAGCTCTTGCACAGCGCGAGGCTGGCGGTCACGTCGGGCCGGTCCATGAAGCCGAAATGCACGCGCAGCCGGAAAAAGCCGTTGCCCAGCGGCTCGACCGCAATGCGCTCTTCGGGCGGCACCGTCGGCGTGCCGCGCGTGATCACCGTCAGGAATACCACGCGCTCGTGCAGCACCTTGTTGTGCTTGAGGTTGTGCATCAGCGCGTGCGGCACGCCTTCGGGGTCGCCCGCCATGAACACCGACGTGCCTGGCACGCGGTGTGGCGGGTGCGCGGCCAGCGAGGCGAGGAACGCCGGCAGCGGCAGCGCGAGGCGGCGCTGGGCGGCGACGGCGAGCACGCGCCCGCGCCGCCACGTCGTCATGACCGTGAACACCAGCGCGCCCAGGATCACCGGGAACCAGCCGCCCTGCAGCACCTTGAGCAGCGCGGAGGAGAAGAACGCGGCGTCCACGAGCATGAAGAAGCCGGTTGCCGCGAGGCAGAGCCACAGCGGGTAGCCCCAGCCGTAGCGGACCAGGAAGAAGGTCAGGATCGTGGTGACCAGCATGGTGCCGGTCACCGCGACGCCATAGGCCCAGGCGAGCCTGGAGGACGAGCCGAAGCCGACGATGACCGCGGCGATCACCAGCAGCAGCGCCCAGTTCGCCCAGGGGATGTAGATCTGGCCGCGCTCGCGCGCCGAAGTCTGCACCACGTGCATGCGCGGCAGGTAGTCGAGCTGGATCGCCTGGCGCGTGAGCGAATACGTGCCGGAGATCGTCGCCTGCGAGGCGATCACCGTCGCCGCGGTCGCGAGCGCGACCAGCGGGTACAGCGCCCAGGCGGGCGCGAGCAGGTAGAACGGGTTGTCGAGCGCCTTCGGGTCGGTGATCAGCAGCGCGCCCTGGCCGAAATAGTTGAGGATCAGCGCGGGAAACACCAGCCCGAACCAGGCGATGCGGATCGGCCCCCGGCCGAAATGCCCCATGTCGGCATACAGCGCCTCGGCGCCCGTGAAGGCGAGCAGCACCGCGCCCAGCACGACGAAGGAGGCGAAGCCATGCTGGGTGACGAAGCGGAACGCGTGCACCGGATTGAGCGCTTCCAGGATCGCCGGCACGCGCAGGATGGCGGCGACGCCGAACGCGGCGATGGCGAGGAACCACAGCACCATGACCGGGCCGAACACGGCGCCGATCACCGAGCTGCCCTTGCGCTGCAGGGCGAACAGCGCGATCACCACGCCGAGAGCGAGCGGCACGACGTAGGGCTTGAAGGCCGCGGTTCCCACTTCCAGGCCCTCCACCGCGGACAGCACCGAGATCGCCGGCGTCAGCACGGCGTCGCCGTAGAACAGCGAGGCGCCGAAGATGCCGAGCAGCATGATCGTCGCCGACCAGCGCGGGTGGTCCTTGACGGCGCCCGAAGCGAGCGCGAGCAGCGCCATGATGCCGCCCTCGCCCTTGTTGTCGGCACGCATGATCAGGATCACGTACTTGAGCGACACCACGATCATGAGCGCCCAGAAGATGGCCGACAGGCCGCCGAGGACGTTCCCGGCGTTTAGCGGGATGCCGTGCTCCGGATTGAACGTTTCCTTGACCGCGTAGAGCGGACTGGTGCCGATGTCGCCGTAGACGACGCCCAGCGCGGCCAGCGTGAGTGCGGCGCGGGCGGACCCGGGACCCGTTTCTTCTTGCATGGCTCGCCTCCTCCCAGGAAGGCGTGGCCGCGCAAGCTACGCTTGCACCGCGCAAAAATCAAATCAGCGTATGCTTGCTTTTTTAAACGCTCCTGCACCATGAACCAGCCGCTCAGCATCCCCGACAAGGCGCATTTCCTCGAGCGCGTGGGCCGCGAGATGGACGAGGACCTCCAGGTGGTCGAGCGGCCCGCGCCCGACAAGCTCGCCGCCTGCTGCCGCATCCTCGCCAGGGAAGGCCATGAATCGGGACTCGCGGGCCAGGTCACGGCGGTCGGGGAGAAGCCCAATACCTGGTGGACGCTGAAGTTCGGCCTTGGCTTCGAGGAAGCCACGGCCGAGCGCATGGTGCTCGTGGACGACGATCTGAAGCCAGTCTCCGGCGGCCGCGCCAATCCGGGCGTGCGCTTCCATATATGGATCTACCGCAAGCGGCCGGACGTGAAGGCGATCGTGCACACGCACGCGCCCTACGCCTCGGCGCTCGCCGCCACGGGCCGGCCGCTGAAGACGATCCACATGGACGGCGCCATGCTGCACGGCACGGCGCACCTGCCCGAGTGGCCCGGCGTGCCCGTCGCCGACGACGAGGGCCGCATCATCTCGGGCGCGCTGGGCGGGTCGAAGACCATCCTGCTTGCCAACCACGGCCTGCTCGCCGCGGGCGCGAGCATCGAGGAAGCCACTTACCTTGCCGTCTTCTTCGAACGCGCCGCGCGCATGCAGGTGCGCGCCATGGCCGCTGGCGGCTACAAGGAAGTGAAGCCCGAGCTCGCCGAGGAAGCGCGCGCCTTCCTGCTGCAGCCCTCGATCGTGCGCGGCACCTTCGCCTATTGGGCTCGCGCGAGCGCCTGACCTTCGCCGCGGTCGCGGTCCTGCTGCTCGGGCTGGCAGCCGGCACGCTGATCTACGCCTTCGCGGACGAGCCGGCGCCGGAAGGCGCCGGGTACATCATCGTCAATGGCGAGGCCTATCCGGTATCGACCCTCACCAGCAAGCGCTACGTGCGCGACATGGAGCAGATGGGGGGCAAGATGCTCCTGCTGATGGATGAATTCGAGCGCTGGTTCTCCGGCCTCTGGCGCGGCAAGACGCTCGGCCTCACCATCGGCGGCCTGAGCGTCGCCACCTCCCTGGTGCTCGTGCTCGTCGCGCGCGCGCTGCCGCCGGACGAGCGCGGTCCCGGGTAGCCGCCCCGCCCCTTGCCGCTCGCCTTCGCGATCCTGAGCGCGCTCTGCTTCGGCGTCGCGCACGTCACGTCGCGCGTCGGCCTGCGCGCGCTGGACGCGCGCTCGGGCGCGGCGCTGAGCGTGCCGACGGCCACGCTGCTCTTCGTGCTGGCGAGCCCTTTTGCGCTCGACCTTGCCGGCTTCGACTGGCGCGCGGCCCTGCTCTTCGCGGCCGTGGGCCTGTTCTTCCCGGCGTTCGTGACGATCCTGAACTTCCGCTCGGTCGAGCTGCTCGGGCCAACGGTCACGAGCGCGGTGACGGGCACCACGCCGCTGTTCGCGGTCGTCGCGGCCGCCCTCTTCCTGGGCGAGCGCGTGCCGGCCCACGCAGCGGCATCGGCCGCGGGCATCGTGGCCGGCGTGGCGCTGCTGTCCTGGAAGAAGGACGCGGAGCGCCACGCCTTCGCCGGCCGCGCGCTCGCATGGCCGCTGGCGGGCGCCGTGGTGCGCGCGCTCGCGCAAGTCGGCGCCAAGGCGGGGCTGCTCATCTGGGCCAGCCCGTTCGCGGCGAGCCTGATCGGTTACCTGATGTCCTCGGCCACGGTGGTCGGCGCCAGCCGCCTGCGCGCGCCGCCTCCGCGGCGCATCACCGCGCGCGGCGCGGCCTGGTTCGCCGTGACGGGCATCCTCAACGGCAGCGCGCTGCTGCTGATGTACGCGGCGCTCAGCCTCGCGCCGGTCTGGACGGTGGCCCCGGTGGTATCGGCCTATCCGCTGGTGACGGCGATCCTCGGTGCCGCCTTCCTGCACGACGAGAAGCCGGGCTGGCGCGCGGCTGCCGGCGCGACGCTCACGGTCGCGGCCATCGCCTACCTCGTCGGCGCGCGCCCCGGCTAGGTCTCGCCGCCGAGCAGCGCGACCAGCACCGAGGGGTCCTCCGCGCCGCGGCCCTGCGCGCCGAGCAGGCGGTAGAGCTCGGCCGCGGTGCGCGCCATGGGCAGCGGCACGCCGAACTCCCTCGCCACCGCCGCCGCGTTTTCCAGGTCCTTGAGCATGATGTCGTTGGCGCCCAGCGGCGGCACGAAATCGCGCGCGGCCATGCGCGCGCCGAAGATCTGCAGCGGCAGCGAGTCGGCGAAGCCGCCCTTGAGCGCCTCCGGCAGCCGCTTCGCGTCCACGCCCGCAGCCTCCGCGAGCCGCACCGCCTCCGCGAGCACCGGAAACAGGCTGCCCACGATGATCTGGTTGCAGAGCTTGGTGACCTGGCCCGCGCCGGAATCGCCCATGCGCGTGAAGCGCTGCGCGAGGTGCATGACCACCGGGCGCGCGCGCTCGATGTCTTCGGCGCGCCCGCCCGCCATGATCGCGAGCGCGCCCTTCTCCGCGCCCGGCACGCCTCCGGACACGGGCGCGTCCACCAGGCCGATGCCCTTCTCCGCCAGGCGCCGCGCGAACGCGCGCGCCGAGGCGGGCGCGATGCTCGAGAAGTCCACGATCAGCTTTGCGCTGCCGTGAATTAATCCTTGCGCCGAGAACAACACTTCCTCGACCGCCTGCTGGTCGGTGACGCACAGCATGACCATCTCGGCCACGCGCGCAACCTCCACCGGCGACGCGGCCGCGCGCGCGCCTTTCTCGAGCACGGGCTGGAGCTTCTCCCGGCTCCTGTTCCAGACCGTGACCTCGTGGCCGGCGGCGAGCAGCCGCAGCACCATGGGCTTGCCCATGAGCCCGACGCCGATGTATCCGAGCTTCATTTGATGAGGCCTTTGTGCGTGACCGCGCCGCGGAACGCCGAGCCGACCTGCGCTGCGTATTTCTCCAGCACGCCGGAGAGATTGCGCCTGGGCATGGCGGCCTTGCGCTTCTTCAATTCCATGTTCGGAACTCTCAACTCCAGAAGACCTGCAACGGCATCAATCAATATCCTGTCCCCGGTCTTCACCAAGGCCAGGGGACCGCCGACGCCCGCCTCGGGCGACACGTAGCCGACCATCATGCCGCGCGTGGCCCCCGAGAAGCGGCCGTCGGTCACGAGCGCGACCCGCTCGCCCGCGCCCTGTCCGTAGAGCAGCGCGGTCACGCCCAGCATTTCGCGCATGCCGGGACCGCCCTTCGGCCCTTCGTAGCGGATGACGAGCACGTCGCCCGGCTGGTAGGCGCGCCGGCGCACGACCTCGACGCAGGCCTCCTCGGAGTCGAACACGCGCGCGCAGCCCTCGAAGCGCAGGTTCCTGAGGCCCGCGACCTTGAGCAGCGCGCCATCGGGCGCGAGGTTGCCCTTCAGGACGACGATGCCGCCCGTCCTCGAGAGGGGTTTCGCGGGAATGACCCGTCCATCCGCGCCCGGGTGATCGCGCAGCTCGCTTGCCAGCGTGGAGCCGAAAATCGTCAGGCAGTCGCCGTGCAGCGCGCCGCGCTTGAGCAGCTCCTTGAGCACCGCATAGACGCCGCCGACCTCGTGCAGGTCCTTGGACAGATACCTGCCGCCCGGCTTCATGTCGGCGAGATAGGGCGTGCGTTTCGAGACGCGGGCGAGATCGTCCAGCGAGAATTTGATGCCGGCCTCATGCGCGATCGCCGGGATGTGCAGGCCGGCATTGGTCGAGCCGCCGGTCGCGGCCACGGCGGCGCACGCGTTCTCGAGGCTCTTCTTCGTCACGAGATCGCGCGGGCGCGGGCCGTTCTTCTTGAGCATTTCCATGACGACCCTGCCCGCCTCGCGCGCCTGCGCCTGGCGCGCGGGCGCGACCGCCGGCATCGTCGCCGAGCCGGGAAGCGCGAGCCCGAGCGTCTCCGAAACCATCGCCATGGTGTTGGCGCTGAACTGGCCCGGGCAGGATCCGGGCCCCGGCAGGCAGACGTGCTCGAGCACATCCAGCTCCTTGCGCGTCACCGTGCCCGCGTAGACGCCGCCCACCGCTTCGTAGGTGTCGAGCACCGTGACGTCCTTGCCCTTCAGGCGCCCGGGCAGCGCGGCGCCGCCGTACATGAAGATGGACGGCAGGTTGAGCCGCACCATCGCCATCATCATGCCGGGCAGCGTCTTGTCGCAGCCGGCGAAGGTCACGAGCGCGTCGTAGGCGTGCCCGCGCACCACCGCTTCCACGCCATCGGCGATCAGCTCGCGCGACAGCAGCGAGAAGCGCATGCCCGCGTGGTTCATGGACATCGAGTCGGCCACCGAAATGGAGGCGAAGTCAAAGGGCACGCCTCCGCCCTCGCGCACGCCCTCGCAGGCCTCCTGCGCGAGCGCGCCGAGCAGCGCGTTGCAGGGCGTCACGCGCCCGTCGGTCGACGCGACACCGACGAACGGCCGCCCGATCTCCGCGTCGCTCAGCCCCAGCCCGCGCAGGAACGCGCGGTGCGGCGCGCGATCCAGTCCCTCGACCGTGGTGCGGGAAGGCAGGATCGGGATGGTTTTGCGCTTCCTGGTGTTCATTTGACGCCGGCTATTCTAAGCTTCGCCCGAGGAGGAAATTCATGCATCGCATCGCAGCCCTGCTGCTGTCCCTTTGCGCCGGCGCCGCGCAGGCGCAGACGTATCCGTCGCATTCCGTGAAGATCATCGTGCCCTTCGGCGTCGGCGGACCGGCCGACATCTACGCGCGCTTCCTCGGCGCGCGGATGTCCGAGGCGCTCGGCCAGCCCTTCGTGATCGAGAACCGGCCCGGCGCCGGCGCCCTGGTGGGCAGCGAGGCGGTCGCCAAGTCGCCGCCGGACGGCTACACGCTGCTCATGATGTCGAACACGCACACCGTCAACGAGACCCTGATCCCGAAGAAGCCGTACGACCTCATGAAGGACCTCGCGCCGATCAACGGCGTCAACTACTCCGACCTGCTGATGGTGATCCACCCGTCGGTGCCGGCGAGCAACCTCAGGGAATTCATCGCGCTCGCCAAGGCGAAGCCGAAGGAGCTGAACTATGCGTCCTCCGGGCCGGGCACGCCGTACCACATGGCCGGCGAGCTGTTCAAGACGATGGCCGGCGTGGACATCGTGCACGTTCCCTACAAGGGCAGCGATGGCGCGCGCGCGGGGATTCTCGGCAACCAGGTGCAGATGATGATCGACGCCATCACCACCATGGCGCCGAACGTGCGCTCGGGCAAGCTCAAGGCCATGGGCACGACCGGCAAGGCGCGCTCCAGCGTCCTGCCCGACGTGCCGACGATCGCCGAGGCCGGCGTGCCGGGCTACGAGACCGGCATCTGGCTCGGCCTGATGGCTCCCGCGGGCACGCCGCGGCCGGTGCTGGACAAGCTCAACGCCGAGGTCGCGAAGGTGCTGACCGCCGCCGACGTGAAGGAGAACTGGGCCAGGCAGGGCGCGGCGCCCATGAACATGTCGATCGAGCAGTTCGACAAGTTCCTGCGCGACGACATCGCCAAGTGGGCGACCGTGGTGAAAGCCACCGGCATGAAGGTCGAATAGCCGGCTAGAGCGCGTTGCCGGCGGCGTGCCCTTCGGCCGTCGCCGCAAGCAGGTCGCGCGGCGACAGGCAATCGCCGACGAGGCATACCTCCAGACCCGCGTCCCGCAGCGGTTGCGCGAGCGCGTCGTTGCGCGCGCGCGGCGTGGAATAGGCCAGCAGCGAGACGCCGGGAATCCTGGACACGGCGCCGGTGTGCAGGTGCTGGACCTCCAGCACGCCGTCCTCGAAGGCCGCGCTCCAGCGCGGTTCGGACAGGAACACCAGCTCGATGCCGCGCCTGGCCAGGCGCCGCAGGATGCCCTGGCGCGTCACGAGCGAGGTGTCGTCCGCGAGCGAGTCGCGCGGCGTGATGATCACCACGCGCTCAAATAGCCCGTCCAGGCGCTCTGCGGCCGCATAGGTCCCCTCGCCGTGATCCATGTCGTAGATCACCGCCGCGCCGCGCTGCCGTTCGGTCACGCCGACCAACCCCGCCATCGCCTCCCTCAGGTCGGGCACCGGTGCCTCATCCGGCAGCCACAGGGGCCGCACCATGGTGGAGCCGGCCGCCAGCACCACCACATCGGCGCGCAAGGCTTTTACTTCGTTCAAGCCCGCGACGAGCCCGTGCTCGAAGCGCACACCCGCGCGCTGTGCCGCGACCACCTGGTAGTCGTAGATACTGCTGACTTCCTCGCCGCCCGGCAGCAGGGAACGCAGCCGCGCCTTGCCGCCGACCTCGGACGAAGCGTTGAAGACGGTGACCATGTGCCCGCGCGCGGCCGCCACCCAGGCGGCCTCGAGGCCGGCGATCCCGGCGCCGAGGACCGCCACGCGGCGCGTCCTCGATGCGCGCTCCGGCCACCAGTCCACCTCGTCCTTCAATGCCACGCGCGGGTTGTTCACGCAGGCCAGGGGCGCGTGGCCGGTGATGATGGCGTGCCAGCAGGTGTTGCAGGAAACGCAGTAGCGGATCTCGTTCGTGCGGCCTGCGCGCGCCTTGATCGGCCAGGCGGGGTCGGCGAGCAGAGCGCGCCCGAGCCCGATGAGTTCCGCCTCTCCCGCCGCGAGCAGGCCTTCGGCCTCGGCTGGATCCGTGATGCGTCCCAGGTTGACCAGTGGCACGCCCGGGATCGTCGCGCGCAGGCCCTTGATGAGCTCGCGGTAAGGCATGCGCGGGCCGTAGCGGTCGGGCACGTGCATGTCCAGCGTCATGCCATGCGTGCCCTGCGCGAAGCACACGTAGTCCGCCTCGCGCGACGCGGTCAGCATCGGCGCGATGATCGCGGCCTCGGCCGGACCGATGCTCTGCGGCATGCCATCGTCGCCCGGCAGCTTGAGGCCGACGATGAAGTCGCGTCCGCAGGACTGGCGGATAGCGTCGAGCAGCTCGGCGACGAAGCGCGAGCGCCCTTCCCAGCCGCCGCCGTATTCGTCCTCGCGGCGGTTCGAGCGCGGCGACAGGAACTGGTGGAACAGGTGGCCGTGGCCGCAGGACAATTCGACGCCGCTGAAGCCGCAGCGCTTGAGGCGCGCCGCGGACCGCGCGACGTCTGCCGTGAAACGATGGATATCCTCGCGCGTCATGGCGCGCGGCATGGACCAGGACAGGTCGTCCGGGATCGCCGAGGGGGCCATGGCCTGCACGGTCCTGCCCGCGTGGTGGCTCGCGCGCCCGGGGTCCTGGACCTGCGCGAGCAGCCGGCAGTCCTGCGACTCGACCGCCTCCGCCATGCGCTTCAGGCCGTCCAGGTTGTCGTCGTTCCAGGCGCGCGTCTTGCGCGCGACGTCCTGCATCGCGGACAGCGTGAAGGGCTCGGTGACGATCATGGCCGCGCCGCCGCGCGCGCGGTTGGCGTAGTACTGGATCTGCTCAGGGGTGGTGCCGGCGTTGGCCGCGCGCAGCGTCGTCATGGACGCGTGCACGATGCGATTGCGCAGCCGCTTGCCGGCCAGCTCGAAGGGCGTGTAGAGCACCTGCGGCCTATTATCTCCGGCCGAGCCGCCGACGATCCGGCCGTTTCGACGTGATAGATTCGTTCATGACCCGCAATTTCCGACCCAGGCTGGAAGGCAAGACCGCCATCATCATCGGCGCCGGGCAGAGCCCCGGCAGCGGCCTCGGCAACGGTCGCGCCACCTGCCTGCGCTTCGCGCAGGAGGGCGCGCGGCTCATGGCGGTCGACCGCGAGCTCGCGCTCGCCGAGGAGACCACGGCGCTCGTCCGGAAGGAAGGCGGCGACTGCTTCTCCTTCGAGGCCGACGTCACGAAGGAGGCCGCGATGGCGGCGATGGTCGCCGAGGCGAAGAAGCGCTGGGGCCGGATCGACATCCTGCACTACAACGTGGGCGTGAGCCTGGGCGGCGGCGATGCGCCGCTCGCCGAGATCACCGAGGCGGCGTTCGACCGCATCGTCGCGATCAACCTGCGCGGGGCGGTGATGGCCTGCAAGCACGCGGTGCCCGTGATGCGCGAACAGAAGAGCGGCGCGATCGTCATGATCTCCTCGCTCGCGGCGCACGAGAAGTATCCCTACGTGACCTACAAGGCGACCAAGTCGGCCATGATCGCCTTCACCCAGCAGGTGGCGATCCAGAACGCCGACGCCGGCGTTCGCGCGAACGTGATCCTGCCCGGCCTCATGGACACGCCGATGGCCGTGGATACGCGGGCGCGCGCCATGGGCAAGAGCCGCGCCGAGGTCGCCGCCATGCGCGACGCGCGCGTGCCGCTGCGCAAGAAGATGGGGACCGCCTGGGACGTCGCCAACGCGGCGCTGTTCCTCGCCTCGGACGAGGCCAACTTCATCACCGGGGTGGAACTGCTGGTAGACGGCGGCGGCGCGCTGAACACCGGCCACTAGCGCCGCTCAGGCGTGGGCGATCCTCTCGTCCGCGAAAGCGAGCCGGTCCACCACCGTGTTCAGGAGCGATAGCGAGAGCTGCAGCTGGCAGTTCTTGCTGAGCGTGCGCAGTGCCACGGGCCGGAACTCGGCCACCAGGGCGTCGGTGATCGTCTCCACGGTTGCCTGGCGCTGCATCGCGCCCGACTTCACGTAGGCCATCTCGCCCAGGTAGGCGCCGGTGCGCAGCACGTTCAGCAGGCGCCCCTGCTTGACGACCTTGACCTCGCCGCTCGCGAGGAACAGCAGCTCGGAGCCCTTGTCGCCCTCGCGCATGATCGTGGTCTGCGCGGGAATGCGCGTCCAGCGGCTCGCGTGCACGAGCTCCCAGACCTCTGCGTCGCTCAGCGCCTCGAGCGGCTTGAAGGCGCGCAGCGCGGTGAATTTCTCGCGGTCGGAGATCTGCCGCTCGAACACCGACAGATGGCCGATCTCGGCGAGGTCCAGCGCGAGGTCCGCCCAGGTCGCATAGCGCTCCTCCGGCGCCTTCCTGAGCATGCGCGACAGGATGCGGTCCACGTCGCGGTCGAGCTCCATGCGCAGGGAGCTGGGCAGCGGCGGCTCCAATTCGACGATGTTGGCGAGGATCTCGTGCACGCTCTGCCCGGTGAAGGCGCGCGTGCCGGTCAGCAGCTCGTAGAGCACCACGCCGAGCGAGAACATGTCGCTGTGGAACGTGAGCGCGTCGCCGCGCGCCTGCTCGGGCGACATGTAGCGCGGCGTGCCCACGTCCTTGACCTGCGTGATGGTGGCGTTGTGAAGGAAGGCTGCGCCGAAGTCCACGATCTTGATCGCGGTGCCCTCCGCGACCATGAGGTTGGCCGGCTTGAGGTCGCGGTGGATGATGCCCTGGCGATGCGCGTAGTCGAGCGCGCCGCAGCACTTGAACGCGATCTCGATCACGTCGTCGATCTTGATCAGGTTGCCCGGCAGCACCGAGCGCGACAGGTTGCCGCCCGGCACGTACTCGACCGCGATGTAGCCGCCGCTCTCGTCGATCGAGGCCTCCAGGATCGCGGCGATGTGCGGGTGCGAGAGCCGGCCCGCGAGCGAGGCCTCGTTCATGAACTGCTGGCGGATGCCCTCGTTCATGCCGGCGCTCGCGAAGATGCTCTCGTCCAGCACCTTGAGCGCGACCTCCTGGCCCGAAAAGCTGTCCATGGCGTGGTAGACCGTGCCCGAACTGCCCTTGCCGAGGCGCGCCTTGATGATGTACTTGCCGACGCGCTGCGTGGCCGTCGTTTCCGAGATCGTGTCCTCGACGTCCTCGGCGGCCCCTCCTGCGCCCGGCGCTGCGGTATCCATGCGGACCTCCCTCCCCTTTGGAGGTCATCTCCCCTTCGGGGACCATGATGGTATTTTTGCGCCATGAACGCAACCGTTCGGAAAATCGAGGCGCGCGACCGGTCCCGCTGGCAGGAATCGTGGGAGGGCTACTGCAAGTTCTACGACGTGGACCTGCGCGGCCTGTACGACAAGTACACGCCGCACAGCGGCTTCCTGCGCTACGTCATCCGCCTCTAGCCCGCCGGCTTGAGCTGCTGGCCCGGCGTCGAACGCGAGATGCCGAGCTCTTCCTCCGTCATGTCCGCGGGCACGTCGGCGAACAGCGGCGTGCTGAGGTAGCGCTCTCCCGTGTCCGGCAGCATGCACAGGATGTTGGCACCCTTCTGCGCCTCCGCGGCCACCTTGAGCGCGCCGGCGAAGGTCGCGCCCGAGGTGATGCCGACGAAGATGCCTTCCTTCGCGGCGAGGTCCTTGCTGCAGCGGATCGCTTCCGGCCCCGGGATGTGCAGCAGGCGATCGAGCGCCTTCATGTCCACGGCATCGCCCGTGAGCTTCGGGATGAAGTCCGGCGTCCAGCCCTGCATCGGATGCGGCTTGAAGCTCGGGTGCGGCGCGGCCGGCGTGCCGTCGGGCTTGCGCGTTTGCTCGATCTTGCTGCCGAGCAGCGGCGCCTCCGCCGGCTCGCACACGATGATCTTCGTGCCGGGGCTCTCCTTGCGCAGCACGCGCGCCACGCCCTTCAGCGTGCCGCCCGTACCGTAGCCCGTTACCCAGTAGTCGAG
>Ga0335076_10004204_pt1 | contig 14548 bp, 11 predicted proteins | sample Lox_Sample_25_FD_206717 | JGI IMG/M metagenome (GOLD analysis project Ga0335076, IMG submission 206717) | Soil microbial communities from Loxahatchee National Wildlife Refuge, Florida, United States - Lox_Sample_2.5 | ecosystem: Environmental > Terrestrial > Soil > Wetlands | place: USA... | reverse complement strand
AGTGCGCGCAGTGCCACACGAACGGAAACTACAACCTGAAAATTGCGCCCACCGACTGCGCCAATGCCGGTTGCCACCAAACCGATTGGCAAAACACGAACAACCCGGTGCACTCTTCCGCCGGAACGACATTCGCGGCCGCGAATTGTGCTAACTGCCATAGCACCGCGAATCCGTTCACCACAACTTCGTGGAATCACAGCTCAACCGGCTGGGCCCTTGCAGGCAATCACCAGATGTCGCCCGCGGGGGTGGTCACCAACTGCAACCAATGCCACGTCGGTAACAACTACAACCTTACGGTCACGGACTGCTATAACTCCGGTTGCCACACCACCGACTGGAACAGTACCGCGACGCTGGGTGGCGCCGTTCCCAATCACGTGGCGGCACAATTCCCGACTTCCATGTGCGCCACCTGCCACGACACTATCAACTGGGCGGATGGCAAGTTCGATCACAGCACAACGGGTTGGGCACTGACCGGCGGACACGTCGTTCCTACAGCAGGCGGAGTACAAGCCTGCACAGACTGCCACGTCAACAATAACTACTCCCTGACTTCCGCGAATACCGCTTGCTACGGCTGCCACACTGCGGAGTGGAACAGCACCCAGACGCTCGGCGGCTCAGTTCCGAACCACATCGCCGCGGGTTATCCCACCACGTGCGACACTTGCCACACCACAACAAGCTGGCTGGGCGCAACCTTCGACCACAGTAATTACTTCCCAATTCCGCATCATGAGTCGAATCCGCCTCCTTGCAATGATTGCCATCAAGTCTCAACCGACTACTCGAACTTCACCTGCATCAATTGCCACAGCAAGACCGCGCACCAGCAAGCGGACACTGTGGATGAACACAATGGCGTGAAGAACTTCGTCTACGGCCCCGAAACCTGCTACAACTGCCACAAAAACGGCGGCGGTGGCTGATGATGCGGGACAGGGCCCTGTTCGATCTGTTGCTACCGTTGTTCTTTTGCTTGGTTTGCATCCTGTTTCCAACTCTGGCAAATGGGCAATCTGCCGAAGGAGAGACTAAACCGCCGGCTCAGAAGCCTTCCGTGTTTCACGTGAAATACGTTTCGGAAGGCTCCGTCTATATCGATGCCGGTAGAAATGCGGATTTGCAGGAAGGTATGAAACTTTCCGTAATTAACGTGCCGCCAGATGGCGTGGTTAATGATGGCGTGCGGTTTCGCGGGTACCCACACGTGGCGGAGCTGAATTTGGTGTCGGTCGCAGACACTTCGGCTGTCTGCGATGTGATTTCTTCGAATGCAGAGCTGAAAGTGGGGCAATTGGCATTTCTGACTCCCAACAGCGTTGAGGATCGCCACTTGGCAGAAAACGCTCGCGAGACGGAAGAGTATCCGATCATGGTCAGCTTCACCTCCGGCGATCCTGTCGACTCAGAACTTCGTACCACGAAAGTCGAGAATCCGAACTTGAATGAATCGCCGCTTGGCTCGGCACGCGCCCGCGTGGGATTCAGTTACGGAGATATCCGCGAATCCGGAACGAATTCCACTCAACTCGGTATGATGATCGACGCCGACATGACCCACATCGGCGGCACCTGGTGGAACTTCAATGGCTACTGGCGCGGCAACTACAACGTGAATACCAGTTCGGCCAGCAATCAAACGCTTACCGATTTGATTAACCGTACCTATCACATCGGGTTCGTCTACGATAGCCCGTACTCACCGAATACCGTGGGCGTGGGGCGTCTGTTTCTACCTTGGGCGCCCAGCCTCAGCACGATTGACGGCGGCTACTTCGGCAGGCATGTAGGCAATTACACGACCGTGGGCGTGTTTGCAGGTTCCACGCCAGATCCCACATCCTGGAGCTACAACCCCGACCAGCAGATCGCCGGCACCTTCTTCAGTGTGGAACGCGGCGACTTCGACGGATTCCACATGATCAGCACGGCGGGTATCGCGGTAACCTCGATCAGTTGGAGGGTGGCGCGGCAATTCGCATTTTTCGAAAACAATTTCAACTGGAAACGGCTCCTTTCGTTCTATAGCTCCATGCAGATCGACGAAGCGCGCACCTCGCCCTTACCGGGCGGGGGCAGCAATCCAACGGGGATTTCGCAGACCTACAACTCGATTCACATCCAACCGATCAAACTGGTCACGTTTGGTGTGAACTACAACTATTTCCGCAACCTGCCAACGTTCGACCCCAAATTAATCGGCACGGGATTAGTAGATAACTTCCTCTTTTCCGGATTTAGCGGCGATGTGCGGTTCGATTTGCCAAAGCATGTGAGCGTGTACGCGGCCCTCGGCAATAGCAAAGGTTCGACGGATACGAAGAGTTCCTTCAATGATGCGTTTGGGCTCAGCTTTGGGAATTTATTCCGGACCGGTGTGGCGCTTGACCTGCACTATTCGAAATTCAACAGCTCGTTCGGCAGCGGCGACTACGAATCGGTCTCACTGGCAAAGAACCTGACCGATAAACTCCGCATTAGTGTTCTGGGCGGAAACCAGAACTTCACATCGCCCTTAACCGCAAATACGGACGCGAAATTTGTGAACGCCACCCTGGATTGGAGCATTGGCAGAAAGTATTTCGTGCAGGGTATCTATGGCTGGTACAGTGGGAACGCCCTCAGCTACAACCAATGGTCGACGATGTTCGGCTATCGGTGGGGAGGCCTGCGCAAATGAAAGTTCGCTCCATTGTGTGGGCTCTTCTGGCCGTGGCCGGAGCCATCTTGGCATGCACCGCCCTGTTGTGTGCACAAACGCCCCCAAGCAGCGCACCCTCCTCCACCAGCAACAGTCCTTCGGCCGTCGATCCGGGATTGGCGGCACGCGGCAATGCCGTTATCGTTAAAGCCCGTAAGCTGATTGATGGCTTCTTTGCACAAACTTCGAACGTGGTCTGCACGGAAAACGTTTCGCAAACGATCGTCGGCAAAAACAACAAGCCGATGTACCGCGAAGAGTCGGCCTTCGAGTACCAGATGCAATCGAGTAATCGCAGCGGATCGTTGCGATTGACGGAAACGCGCGATTCGTTCAAGGCCGCCTTCCGCGATCCGAACCGCACGCTGCTCATCACCAATGGTTTCGCCAGCATGTTGTTGGTCTTGCATCCGAACTATGAAGCCAGCTACGTGTTTGAGCCGATCGCCGAAGAAATGGTCGACGACCGGACCGTACTGAAAGTCCATTTCAAACCGATTCCCGGCGCCTCCTCACCCGCAGCAATCCAGTTGCGCGGCCGTAATTACCCGTTGCAGCTCAAAGGTGACATCTGGATTGATGAGGAAAGCGCCGCGGTAGTGAAGTTGGTGTCATCGCTGGACGCGAGCCTGGAAGACCTGGGACTCCGCGAATTGCGCAGTGAAATTCATTACGCCATTGTGCAATTCCACGGACCCGATGAGGCGTACTGGATGCCGGCTTCAGCGGTGATCGATGTGGAAACGCCAAAGCAGCACTGGCGGAATGTGCACCGGTTTACGGATTACCGACGCTTCCGCGCAACGATTCAGGTGGACCTGGGGGAGAAGCAACCATGAGTGTGGGAGCAAGTATCGGGAGTGGTCCGACATTACGGACTGCGGCCCCGAAAACGATCGATGATTACGCGGCAGAAAGGGAACGCGCTGAACGTGGTCACCGCACGCGGCTGATGCTGGCGTGGCTGACTGCGCTCGCGGTGGTTTTGGTGATCGCAGGGTACGGATTCAACTACTACACGCTGGGTGCGGCCGACCGGCCTTTTTCACCGAAGCATGCCCTGTTGCGCCCCAGCGGGCCGATCGGGATCAAGTTGGGTATGGTCGGAGTGTTTTTGTTCTTTCTCATCTACTTGTACCCGCTGCGCAAGAAATGGGGCTGGCTGAAGCGGCAGGGAAATTCGCGTCACTGGCTGGATTTTCATGTGGTTCTGGGGACAGTAGCGCCAATCATCATCGCGTTTCATGCGTCTTTTAAGTTCGGCAATATTGCCGGCATGGCATTTTGGAGCATGCTTTGCGTCACTCTTTCCGGCTTTGTGGGCCGCTATCTTTACGCACAGATTCCGCGCAATTTGAACGCCGCGGAACTGACCATGAAGGAAATGACCGAGATGGAAGCGTCCATGCGCCGGGAACTGGCGGCCCAGAATCTGGCCTTCGGTAAACGCATGGAGAAGCTTTACGATTTGCCGACCCCCCAGGATGTTGAGCACATGCCTATGATCGCGGCTCTGGTGTACATGATCCTGATCGATGTGAAGCGGCCGTTCCTGGTGTCGGTGTTGCGGCTGCAGTCCGCCGGCTTTGGGGCGTGGATTGGATCTGCACTGGGCTTTCTGCGAACGGGAGATGCCAAGCTGGAGCACGGCATAACCGTTGCGCGCAAACAGGCGAGGCTCTCCAAACGCATCCTGTTCTTTTCGCGAACTGAGCAGGTGTTTCACATGTGGCACGTGGTGCACCGGCCGTTCAGTTACGCCTTCGCCATACTGGCACTCGTACACATTGGCCTTGTGCTCTATATGGGCTACCGGATTTAGGTCGGTCCTGCCATGGACAATCTCTTTTCTTTCCTGATCGCGGCCTTCATTGTTGGGGCCTTTCTTCTTTACTACCTGAAACAAGAAAAGAAGAAGGCGACGCAAACCAAAAGCGCTATGGAGAAGGGCAAACTGCGTTCGGACGGACCGCAGTCGCAACATCCGCATATCGACAATTCACGATGCATCGGCTGCGCAACCTGCACGATGGTGTGCCCCGAGGGCGACGTTCTGGGCATGGTCGGTGCCAAGGCGATGATCATCAACGGATACAAGTGCATCGGCCACGGCATTTGTGCGGATTCCTGCCCGGTCGGTGCCATAACCATGGTGATGGCCACTCCTAGCGTCGGCGCCAACCTTCCCACGCTCACCTCGGAGTACGAAACCTCCGTGCGGAATATGTTCATCATCGGCGAACTGGGTGGACTCGCGCTGATCAAAAACGCAGTCAATCAGGGACGGCAATGCATCGACACGATCGTGGCGCGCATGGCCACCGGCAAGGCTCCGGCCGCACCCGATGTAATCGATGTTGTCATCGTCGGCGCTGGTCCGGCCGGATTGACCGCATCCCTCAGAGCCATTGAAAAGAAGCTGAAGTACGTCACCATCGAAGAATCGGACATCGGCGGGACCGTCGCCAAATATCCGCGGCAGAAACTGGTCATGACCAGCCCGGTAGAGTTCCCGCTGTATGGAAGGTTCAAGAAGACGGAACTGCCAAAAGAAAACCTTCTGGCGTTCTGGCTCAACGTTATGAAGCGGGCTGACTTTCAGTGCCGCACACGAGAAAAAGTGGAAAATATTTCAAAAGGCGATGATGGCATATTTGCCGTGACTACACCCAAGGGAACTTATCGGGCGCGTTACGTCATCCTGGCCTTGGGCAAGACGGGGAGCCCTCGCAAATTGGGAGTGAAGGGCGAGGACCTACCTAAGGTGATGTATCGCCTGATCGAAGCAGACCACTATGTGAACAAAAAGATCCTGGTCATCGGCGGAGGTGATTCGGCCGTGGAAGCGGCGATGGGGCTGGCACACCAAGTCGGTAATACGGTGACGATCTGCTACCGGCAGGCGGCGTTCTCGAGAATCAAAGACCGCAATGCCAAGCGCATCGAAGATTGCATCAAGCGGGGCAAACTAACGGCCCTGTTCAACTCGACCCCGATCGAGTTTCGACCGGACAGTGTGGTGCTGGACGTAAACGGCAAACAGCAGACCCTGCCCAACGATTACGTCTGGATTTTTGCCGGAGGAGAACCACCGACAGAATTTCTCAAGAAAATCGGCGTCGGCTTCGGCGAACGCGATCTGACCAAGGAAGGCTCCATGGCGGCTAGTCAAGCGGTTAAGGAGCGGGCTACTCTCGCCTCTGTCTAAGCATCAAGGCACCTCTATCAGTCTGGCAGCGTAGCATCTTGGTAATTCCCAGTGCGTTTGCTATGCTCCTCCACTGAAATTCCAGCAAAGGAACCCTAATGTCTTCAAAAATGGTCTCGGTTGCTTCTCTATGCCTACTGGCAGGACTGTCGCTCAGTGCGTTCGCAGGACAAAAGAAAGTAAAGAAAGCGCCGGAGCCGAAGGAACCATCGAAACCTTCCTACGAACTACCGCAACCCGCAACCGAAACGCTCGACTACTCCGCGTATGGGCAAATTCGCCATGAAGCTTTCGCGCATTCGCACATCATGGAATATGCTTCCGCTCTGATGGACGGCATCGGTCCACGGCTGACGGGATCCCCGAATGTGAAGAAGGCCAATGAATGGACGCGCGATCAGTTCACCGCGATGGGATGCGCCAACGCGCATCTAGAGGACTGGGGTGAATTCGGGATGGGCTGGGTCCAGTTGAACACGTGGGCCCGCATGACCGCGCCGGATCACGCCATCTTCATCACACAAGCTGCGCCCTGGTCGCCTTCCACCAAGGGGCCGGTAAGCGGATCGGCTATTTGGGTGGATATAAAGGATGAAAAGGATTTCGACAAGTACAGAGGGAAATTGGCTGGCAAGGTCGTACTTTACGGGGACATGCGCGAAGTTAAACCAGTCGACAAGCCCCTATTTACGCGGGATGACGACGCCGAACTCAAAAAGATTGAAGAATACCCCATCCACTTGGGAGCACCGGGGCGTGATCTCCAGGCTTACATCCACCGCGCACAATTCCGCGAACAACTCGGTAAATTTTTTGCCGCTGAACAAGTCGCTGCAGTGCTTCTGCCAAGCCGCGACGGCGAAGATAATGGTGGGTCCGGTGGCACCATCTTCGACGACAACGGGTCTTCTTTTGGGGTTTCGGTATACCACCGCGAGAAGGCAAACCCTGTTCCATTGGCGGTCACCGCGATTGAGAATTACGGGCGCGTTTATCGGCTGCTGAAGGAAAACGTCCCCGTGACGCTGGAAGTCAACATCGAATCGGAGTTCACGGGGGACCACGAACACGGATACAACACGATTGCTGAGATTCCGGGAACGGACCCCGACCTCAAGGACGAGATTGTCATGGTGGGCGGGCACCTGGATTCGTGGATTTCCGCCACGGGCGCCACGGATAACGGCGCAGGTTCCGTTGTGGCCATGGAGGTCATGCGGATTCTGAACACCCTGCACGTGAAGCCACGACGCACGATCCGCGTCGCGCTCTGGACTGGGGAGGAGCAAGGGCTGTTTGGCTCCATTGGCTATGCGAGCCAGCATTTCGGTGAAATTCCACGGTCGACCGAGCCGGACCAATTGGGCCTGCCAGCGTTCGCGCGCAAAATTGTTGGCCCGATCCAGGTCAAGCCGGAGCAGGCGAAAGTCTCCGCCTACTTCAACGTCGATAACGGCAGTGGTCGGATTCGCGGCATCTATCTACAAGGGAACGGAGCGATCGGCCCAATCTTCAAACAATGGATGGAACCGTTGAAAGATGTGGGTGCAGCAACAATGAGCCTGCGCAATACCGGCGGCACGGATCACTTGAGCTTCGACGCCGTGGGCATTCCCGGATTCCAGTTCATTCAAGACCCTCTGGACTATGCCTCCCGTACGCATCATTCCAATATGGACACGTATGAACGGCTACAGGCGGATGATCTGGCCGAAGCGGCATTTGTCGAGGCAATCTTTGTCTACAACGCGGCGATGCGGGATCAAATGCTGCCCCGCAAGCCATTCCCGCATCCAGAACTGGAACAGCAACTGCAAGCACCGCTGAAGAATGTAATGCCCGGGACGGAAGCAAAGTCACAGTAACCACTGGGTATTGCGGCTTTTCGAACCCGCTACAGCGGCACGCGTTTCTTGGTCCTTTCTGGCTTGCTTGCTGGATGAGGTACAATCGCGAACGAACCTTAGGGGGAAAACCATGCTACATTGCATCGTTTTAATGCTGGCAATTTTAGCGGTGGCAACTTCTTCGACTGCGCAAACGAAGCTTTCAACCCACTGGGAAGATCTGACGGCAGCCGACTTTAAGGAGGCGATCGCGAAGGCGCAAGGAACCTGTCTTCTGCCCTTCGGTATCCTGGAGAAACACGGGCCACATTTGCCACTCGGAACAGATCTACTGAACGTCCGGTATGTTGCCGAGCACGCGGCGGCCGAGGAATATGCCGTGATCTTCCCGCAATACTTCGCGGGCCAGATTTTCGAAGCCAAGCAACAGCCCGGCACAATCGCGTACAGCCCGCAGATTCAGTTGCAACTGCTGCAGGAAACCACCGACGAGATGGCGCGGAACGGTTGCAAGAAAATTCTGATCGTGAACGGGCACGGCGGGAACGAAAGCTTATTGCCATACTTTGCCCAGACACAACTCGCTAACCCTCACGACTATGTCGTGTATGTGCAATGGGGATACGATCGACCAAAGCAAGCGGGTGCCGAGGCCAAGACGCCGGATTACCACGCCGGCGATTCCGAAACGTCCAACGTCCTGGTAACGCATCCTGACCTGGTACACATGGATCGCGCGAGCAGCGAATCCGGAGCGGATCAGAAGCGGCTGAATCTGCCAGAGAACGTTTACACCGGAATCTGGTGGTACGCACGGTTTCCCAATCACTATGCCGGGGATGGCGCGACCGCTACGAAAGAAGAGGGCGAAGCGAACCTGCACAGTTGGATTGGCGCAGTGGTGACCGCGATCAAAGCGGTGAAAGCCGATAACGAGAGCCTGAAGCTACAAAACGAATTTTATGAGAAGTCCACGCACCCTCTAGATACCGCACAGTAGGCCATGGGCCTACGCCTCGGAAAACCTATCGGGAATGGCGCAGCGAGGAAATCCAGGCGTTCAGAATGCGATCGTTCGGCGACTCCAAATCGAAAAACTCAATGCCCAGACCGACACGCGGCTTGACGATTCGGACCACCACAATGGTATCCAACACTTCCCCTTTGCGAGTCAGCCTTAGGCGGGCACGGGTGTTCTGCGGCAAGGATTTGCTGGTACAAACAAAGCATCCCCCAAGAGAAATATCCGAGGTCACGCCAGATACCTGGACACCATTCTCCATGTCGATCAATTCGGCATCCGCCGCAAACGGATAGCGAATGGTGTAACGACGGTCACGCACTCCCGTTACGCGGGGATGCGGCCCGGACGATCGGCCGGTCATGGTAATCACTTTCGTCATGGGATATCGGAAAAAGCTCGATCCCCCAAGCTTTCCAATACTTTCAGTTTCTCGAAGCTCCTGCCATATGGAAACCGCGTCCTTTTTGAAAGTTGCCTAAGGGTAACGCGCCCAAGGCGGAGGTGGCATCGATATTAGTGGGTACGACAAGACTGCCGTGATCGCCAAGATAAGCGCATAAGGCACGTGCTAGCCTGATCCAGTAGGATTCCTCAACCAGCTCCGACCTATGATTGCCGAAGGCATTCGCCAAAGCGACCGCGTAAGCCTGCAGATGCAGGTGGACGCCTCTTGGACCGATTCTTCGGGCTTCACGAGAAAGCAATCGGCCCAGACGCTTCTGGTATCCCGCAATGGCGGGGTTATCCGGCTGCCGGACAAGCTGTTCCCCAACCAGGAATTGACGCTCCGCCGCAAATTAGAGGGGGACAACAGCAAGACCGTGCGCGCCAGGATCGTCGCGGAGATCGACAAAGAGCCGGAAGGATTCATCTATGCTCTGGCAATTCTGGATCCACGGGTCGACTTCTGGGACATTGAATTCCCTGCCCCACACAAAGCCGAAGAAGCGTTCGCGCGCCTGCTTATGGAATGCAGTTTTTGTCAACGACGCGAAGTCGTTTACCTGAACGAACTGGAAGTGAAGTCCTTCGAAATTCGTAAATGCGTCGCGCGTCTTTGCCAGCATTGCGATTCGCCGTCTATCTGGATCGAGGCGCAGTCGGAATCCTCCGCGGACGAGGGCGGCACCTTGTTGCGAAATTTAGAAGAAGAGCGTGTGGTTCCTCGGCGGAATCGAACCCGAGTGAAAGCCCGTGTGTTAGCGTGCATTCGCCGGCGAGGGTTCCAAGAAGAAGTGGCGGTGTGCGAGGACCTGTCCAAAGGCGGCATTAGCTTTCGCAGCCGGAATCACTACCCAGAAGGGACCCGGCTGGAAGTGGCGGTTCCCTACACTCCGGGTGCGGGAGCTATTTTTGTACCCATTCGAATCGTGTTCTCGCAGCCGATCAAACACGCGGGACTGTTTCGGCATGGCGCGGCCTATTTGCGTGCCCCGGATTGATGGTCGGCATTCTACTTCTCTTCTAGAATGGCCTGCCAGTTGATAATCGCGTTCCACAGCAGCCGCTGATCCCCACGGTTTAAGTCGCGATGAATTGGATTGAAGTTGAAAGACACCACGTGGCCTTTGCCGACCGGTGAATCCAGAATGGCCGGTCGGCCGATCAGATTGCGCTCGCCCCAAACCTGGCCGCTGACAAGAAACGGCTGGCCATCTTGGTCCGTTTCCTTGTTACCCCATTCCATCACGATACTGCTGCGATCCTCGGGCCCGTCCAAACATGTCGTGCAATATGCCATACGCAGCCAGCGCCGCGGCACAGCATACAACGCATAATTCTGGCGAAAGACATACGTGCTGGCGGGATATCCGTAGGCAATCGGATGGTCGGGGCGATCAAAGCTGACGCGGACGTGGGCTCCCGGAGTCCGCGTGTCCGTTTGTTGCGACGCCGCCGCCGACTCCACGCCGCCACCTTGCGAACTACGCGGCACTCCGCCGGAGTCGCGTCGCACGCCGCGAACAATCCCACCTTCCAGAGCCAGCATGGTCCCCGAGCCCAGCGTGATCATCAAGCCTCCCTGCTCGACGAACTGCTGGATGTTCGCCAATCCGTTCCAGCCAATGCCGCCGGTGATATCGTTGGATTCCGCGGGCGTGCCAAAACTCGGAGTGTTCGGTGTCTTCTGGAATGGCATCGGTCCCCACTTCTTGGGGATTCCCTGAATTTGTTCCGCTAATTCCAGGTCGACATTGCCGTACAGCAGCACGTCAACCTTGTCGCGCAGATTTCCAGCGCGAATGTCTTCATCGCGCAGATAGATGTAGGGAACCTTTCGCTGGTCGAGCGAGTAGCGAACCCAGCCTATGGAATCGGTGTCAGCCCAAGGTACCCACACGCCCAAGCGCGGAGCTTTTGCGGTGTGGTGAGGAACGTCTGGAGCGGCTGGCGCCGAAGCAAAATTCAGGCCGAGTTCGTCGGCCACTTTTCGAAGAGCGTCGTACGTGCCCGGCCGGTTGGGAACGATCCAACTGCCTTCATGGTAGGCCGCACCCCCGATGCTGAAAGGCCGCTCGGCAATTTGGATGTCCATTGCCGCAAGCGCATATCGGGCCTGGAGCAAACTTTCCTGCCCGGTATCGTTCAGAAGAAATACACCTTGGTCGGCAGGCTCGACTTTGCCGTGAGGATGAGGCACTTCGGCGACCAAACGTAAATCCAATTTGCGAACGCCTTGGTCCGCCGTGGCGGTGGCAGTGAGGTGATAGTGAGCAAGAAGATCCCAGGAAACGTCGTCGTACGGTTCCGTGGCGTCCTTCGGGTAGTTCTGGGGAGTCAGCAAATCCACAGCATAGTTTCGGTAAGGCTGATCGAGCTTCACAACAAACGTTCCTGCCGGAAAGGAGCCTTCCTGAAGAGCAAAGGGCGAACTCGCGCGGCTGACTTCAATGTGTTGTGAGAGCAAACGCGTTACGAGTTGCGCTACGCGCTCCGGGTCGCCTTGGTCCGCGGGAATCACGAACGCATAGGGAGGTTCGGTTAGGCCCTTTTCGTAGGAGTGCTGTCCCTTAAGATAGAAATCTCTCAGCAACGGCTTGGCGTTGGTTGCCGTGTAGTCAAGTGCAGCAAGCATTCCTGTTTCGTTGTAATTCACATTGTCGCGGGCGGACCATGAGAAGGACCTCGGAGCGGGGAGAGGCCGCCACCACTCTTTGGTCGTGTCTTCGGGACCCAGGGTCCAGTCCAATGTTTCGGCAGTGCCGTTTCCGAAGGTCTCGTAACCTCTCCCGATGGAATTGTGATTCATGGCCACCGAGTCGAGGTAAAGTTCGGAAAATCCTTCCCCGAAATTCCAGGTGGATACTCCAGGCATGCCCAGGCCCGTCATGGTTTGGACTTCGTGAAGACTGAGCGAAAGGAACTCGCTCAATGTGATGGGATCAACGTGGGGATTGTAGGGACCCGTGCCGTTCCAGGACATCAGCAGCGCGACGCTCTCGTGAAGGTCATGGACCACCGTAGGATGCCAATCAAAAAACATGCGAGATACGGCCTTGGTGGTTTCCTGCGTAAGTTGATGAGCATCGCGGTTAATATCGACGAACACGTATTTGCCCCAATACGGGGGCGACTGGCGCGGCAAGCTGGCGCGATCGGTTTTGCCCTTCAAGTAGCGATAGAACCAATCCACGAACTTTTCGCGTCCATCCGGATTCGAAACCGGATTCACAAGCACGACGAGGTTTTCACGAATATGGCGAATCATCGGCTGTTCAGATGCGGCGAGACGATAGGCCAGTTCCAAAGCAGATTCCGTGGATCCGCTTTCGTCTGAATGCAGCGCCGCGTTGAAATAATAAATAGGTCGGGAAGACGCGATCAGCTTCTCCGCTTCTTCGCGATTCGTCTTACGCGGGTCGGCCAGCTTGGCGGTTGCCTCGCGCAGTTGCTCTAGCCCTGCAATTCCCTTCTCATCGGCGATCGCAAGCAGCAGAATGTCCCGGCCTTCCTCGGATTTTCCGATCGTGAATACACGTACGCGGGGAGAAGCGGCCGCCAGAGCCCGGCAGTACGCATAGGCTTTCTCCGAATTTAACAATTCCCCAGGGGCTCCCATAATTCGACCAAAGAAGGCCCGCGGCGACGGAACCGTGGCGGACGCTGGAACATACGACACCCACGGTGAAAGAAACTGCGGCTCGGTGGTGTCCTTGGTGATGTCTTCGGTAGAGCCGGCCTCGCCGGTATCCGGCGAACTTATGTTCTGTGGGAAGAGAAGAGGTGCGCAAACAACAAGCAAAACACAAACCAGCAACGACCGAAGCACTGTGGGCCTCCACATCGCGTTCTCTTCGGAAAATCGGGAGCGGAAAGAGTTTACTACAGACGCCGGATGCGATGAGGGGAGCAGGGTGCATTTCTGCACCCTGCCTGCGGACTGGACCTGAAGGAACTCTTAATCGAGCGCCGGAACGGCGGCTTGCTCTCGACGGCGGCGATGCAAATAGTGCATGGCAATGTTCAAATAAATGTCACCGCAGGGGGTTTCTACGCAGAGCACCATCGCTTCCGTATCGGCGCTGCCCCCCAAGCCTTCCTCGTTCATGTGAATTTCCGGCGGCAACACTTTAAAACGAAAACCTTGGTCGTTCAGTAGCGTAACCGAATTGCCGATCACCATATTTGCGAGCTCACAGACCGTTTCACGAACGACCTGCTCGCTTTCAGGCATCGGACTGCCGGCGAGGTGGCCTGCCACGCGCATGGCTACTTCCGGAGCGAGATCGAGGATTACCCGACCCTCGATATCGCCCTTGATGGCAATCAGTGCCGCAACACCTTTCCGGCGATAAGTATTCTCGTCCATCGACAAATCGGCAATCTTCGTCGGCGCCTGAAGCGCCTCCGCGAACACAGCGTCGGCCGCATTGATGAACGGCTGAATCAATTCCATTCTCATATCTGTTGCTCCCCTGCGAGTGCCACGGGCACACCCGCCCCGTTTGGATCGTCTCCCAGGACGTAGCGAAGAATCTCGTACAGCACTTCCGGCTTCACCGGCTTCTGCACGAAGTGCTTTGCGCCCTTTTGCAGCGCAGCCAGGATGTTCTCCTGATAGCCGACCGACGAAACCATGACGATGCGCGCGTCGGGATGCTGGCGAACGATGCGCTCCACCGCTTCAATCCCCTCCATTTGCGGCATGGTGATGTCCATCAGGACGATGTCCGGCTTCACGCGGTTGAACTCCGCGATGGCGGTAAGCCCGTCGCCCGCTTCACCAGCCACCTCGCCGCCGAATTGCTCGATCATCTTGATCAGATTTTTCCGGGCGAAGACGGAATCGTCCACAACCAGATAGCGCACCGGCTGCTGGTCTTTCCGTAGAAGCGCTGCAAACTGTTGCATGACCCTCTCCTTTGCTCCGTGGCCGCTCAGACACGCGGAGTTGAAACTGGCACCCTGTCGTTCTTCTCGGTTTTCTCGTTTTTGTCCGAAGAATCTGTTTTTTCGCCGTTCTGGGAGCCACCACCGTACTGGCTCATCAGGAACGCAGCGAGACCATCGAGAGGCAGTACTTTGCTGGCATAGCCCTTCAGGATCGCCGTGCGAGGCATACCGCTCACGACGCAACTCTCCTCGCTTTGCGCGATGGTGATGCCACCGGCAGCCTTGATAGCACCCAATCCTTCCGCGCCGTCGTCCCCCATGCCCGTCATGATCACGCCCACTGCGGTCAACGCAAATTCCTGCGCTACGGAATGGAACAACACGTCGACCGAAGGACGGTGCCCATTGATGGTCGGGCCATC
>Ga0335076_10004203_pt1 | contig 14549 bp, 13 predicted proteins | sample Lox_Sample_25_FD_206717 | JGI IMG/M metagenome (GOLD analysis project Ga0335076, IMG submission 206717) | Soil microbial communities from Loxahatchee National Wildlife Refuge, Florida, United States - Lox_Sample_2.5 | ecosystem: Environmental > Terrestrial > Soil > Wetlands | place: USA... | reverse complement strand
CCTCGACGCCGCGGTTCTCGATTCCAGCCCAACCAGCAGCCACTTGCTGATCCTCGCTCCCGACAAAGTCCTGCTGTACTCGGTTCACAACGGCCAGTCCACGCTCGATTCTTCACAGCCGCTGACTCTTCCCAAGCCATTGCCGCGCGACGTTCGCGGGCGTCTGCTGCTACGGCGCGATCACCTCTTCGACGCCTACCTGCCGGGCGTGCAATGCAGTTCCACCGGGCAGGGAATTGCCGCCGTTCAGTGCCACGCCAGTGATGACCCCTGGCCTTTGGCCACAGACGGCAGCTTGAACGCATTCTTCGCCACCACGCGCAACTACTACACCGGCGTGCTCAGCGGCGCCGACGCCCGCGGACGGCAGGCGGCGTTTTTTTTCTCCGCAGCTCGCATCACCGAGAGCGGCGCCGATCTGTGGTTGATGGCTGGCGTGGATGGCCGGGTCCGCTATTTCAATGGCTTCAACGAAACCGCCGCTCCTGTCTCCGGCTGGGGCAGCGACATCGCAGGTGTGAAGTCCGCTTGCGATGCGGGTGTTCAGATTCTTGCTACACGGCCAGGGGACACCGCGGTCGCCGACAGTGTCCAGGCTTACGAAGCTGTCCGCCGCGAAGTGACGGCGGTGAGTTCGCCAGTGGACTTCTCCGGACCGGTGACCGCCCTGTGGACGGCGGCCGACGAAACGACTGTTACCGCTGTAACCCGCAATCTCGCATCGGGGCGATATGAGGCGTACAGTCTCGCGATTTCTTGCCGCTAGCTTGCTGTTGGCCTGCCTGGCTGTTCATGCAGCCACTCGCCCGCGCTATGGCGGCACTCTGCGCATCGAGCTGCGTGTCTCCCCGAACAGTCTCGATCCCGCCGACAGGAACTCCGCCGCCTACCTGACCTCATTGCTCTTCGATGAACTCGTCGCGCTTGGCAACACACCGACGACTTCAAGCACTGGCGATTCTCTTTGCGTCCCGGCCTCAAACTGGATGACGGCTCGCCACTCACCGCGGGAGCGGTAGCCTCCGCCCTACAGACGACGGCTCCCGACTTACGCGTGAAAGCTGCCGCCGACGATATCGTTATCGACAGCGATTCTCCGCGACCGTCCCTTGCTGCCGAGCTCGCCCTTCCGCGTCACGCCATCGCGATTCGCCGTCCTGACGGCGGCTTCGCCGCCAGCGGCCCGTTTCGCGTCGCCAGCTTTCAGTCCGGCCGCCACGCCGAACTTCGGGCCAACGATTTCTGTTGGGCGGGACGCCCTTTCCTCGACACGATTCAGATCGACTTCAACAAAAACCTGCGCGAGCAGGCGCTCGACTTCGACCTGGGCAAAGCCGACGCCGTCGAGGTCAGTCCCGACCAGATTCGCCGTTTGGCGCAGGATGGACGGAGAGTGGCCGCCTCGGCCCCCACCGATCTGCTCGCGCTTGCCTTCGATCCCCACCATGCGGCTGCGGGCGATGCGCGCTTGCGGCAGGGAATTGCCCTCGCCATCGATCGCGCCGCCATCCAGTCCGTCCTCTTGCAGCGTCAGGGAGAAGTCTCCGGCGCGCTGCTGCCACAGTGGATCAGCGGCTACGCTTTCCTGTTTCCGACCGCCGTCGACCTGACCACCGCCCGCCAGTTGCGAAACCAGGTCGCGGCCTTCGCGCCCCTCACGCTCGCCTATGACCCTTCCGATCCGCTCAGCCGCGCCATTGCCGAGCGCATCGCCGTGAACGCGCGCGACATCAACGTCACCGTGCAGCCGGTAGCGAATGGCACTGCCGACATGAGCCTCGTCCGCGTCGCACTCGATTCGCCTAGCGGTGCCGGCGCACTGGCAAATGTCGCGGCCTCTCTCGACTTGGGAGCCGTCGCTGCGCCTACCGCCCCCGATCAGCTCTACGCCTCCGAGCGCGACTTGCTCGCTCCCGCGCAGATCATCCCTCTGCTGCACATTCCAGAGGCCTTCGTCCTGGGCCCCAGAGTGAGAAACTGGACGGAGCCTCCTGCCGGCGGCTTTCCGTTGGCGGACGTCTGGGTCGAGGGGGAGCGTTGAGTCTTCGCAAGAAGCTGCTTGCGCTGATTGCAGTAACGGTCCTGGCCACCGTGGCGCTGGTTGGCGGCATTGTAGCCATCCGCGCACGTCAGGCCTTCGAGTCGCTGGAGGATCAGCGCTCCCGCGCCTTAGCCGATCAGTTCCGCCGTGAATTCACGCGCCGCGGTCTCGAAGTGACCCGGCAAGTCGAGAGCGTCGCTAGCGGGGAAGTGGCTCAGCGTATCGCCGTGGCGCAGAGCCAGCCCACACCGGACTTTGCGCAATTCGTGAATGAGGCGCAAGCCATCGCCGCCGCTCACCAGTTGGAGTTCCTGGAAGTTGTGGCTGACGACGGCACTCTCATCTCCTCGGCACAGTGGCCGGCACGCTTTGGTTATAAAGAAGATTGGTTACAGCAAGAGTCAGACTGGACCTCGCAACCGGCCTTTTTGCGTCGCGAGGAACTTGCCGACGGTTCGGCACTCGCCCTCATTGCCGTGCGTGCTCTGCGTCTGAACGATCGCAATCTGTACATCGCGGGCGGTCATCGCGTCGGCAAAGACTTCCTTGCCGGTCTCGCTCTTCCGGCGGGCACGCGCGCCCTGCTTTACCGCAGCGCCGGACCGCAGTTCGTCCCGCAGAACCTCGCCGACAGCTCCGGCTTCGCCGCCCAGCCTGACAAACTGCAGCCGCTGATCACGCGCGTCTCCGCCCATCCCGTCGAAACCAGCGATACGATTCAGTGGTCCGACGATCCCGCCAGCGCCGAGAGCATTCATGCCATCCCTCTTCAAGGACGCGATGGCAGCCTGCTCGGTATCCTGCTGCTCGCCAGCTCCCGGCGCGAACTCGTCGAACTCATCCAGCACATCAAGACCATTTCGCTCAGCGTGGGCGCGATCGGTATCGTCATCGCCGTCCTGTTCAGCGGATGGGCTGCCCGCCGCGTTACTCGCCCAGTCGAGCACCTCGCCGCCGCGGCCCGCGAGGTCGGCGCTGGCGATTGGCGCGTGCACGTGGATGTCAACTCCGACGACGAGATCGGCGAACTGGCTACGGCCTTCAACAACATGACCCGCGAACTCATCGAGCAGCGTGAGCGCCTGGTACAGTCAGAGCGCGTCGCCGCCTGGCGCGAACTGGCGCGCCGCCTGGCGCATGAGCTGAAGAACCCGCTGTTCCCGTTGCAAATCACCGTTGAAAACCTGTTGCGCGCCCGCGAGCAGAACCCGGCGCAATTCGAAGAGGTATTTCAGGAAAGCACCAGCACTTTGTTGGCCGAGATCAGCAATCTCAAGGGCATCATCGGACGTTTCAGCGACTTCGCCAAAATGCCGCGCCCCGAGCTGCGGGGCATCGCGGTTAACGATCTGGCGCGCGATGTGGTCAAGCTCTTCCAGGCCCAACTCACCGCACCCGGCAGACCCGAAATCAAAGCTGCGCTCCAGTTGGACGACGCTCTGCCCGCTATTCAGGCCGATCCCGATCTTCTCCACCGCGCCCTGAGCAATCTGGTATTAAATGCACTGGACGCCATGCCCACCGGCGGCACATTGACCGTGCGTACCTCGCAACACGACGGCTTGGTCCGGCTGGAGGTTGGCGATACCGGCAGCGGCCTTACACCCGAGGAATGCGAGCGCTTGTTCACGCCCTACTACACCACCAAGCAGCACGGTACTGGCTTGGGACTGGCCATTGTCCAGTCGGTGGTAAGCGACCACGGAGGCAGAATCTCGGTGCGCAGCCAGCCTCAACAGGGAACTACATTCTGTATCGACTTGCCCCAGCGTCCGCCGGCGGAGAGTGCGCGAGGCGTGCATGCCTGAAACCACGGCTTCAACTCGTAGCGAAGGCAAACCGCTCAAGGCCCGCCTGCTCATAGTGGACGACGATCCCAACACCCTGGCCTCACTCTCTCGCGCTTTCCGGCTCGCCGGCCACGAAGCGACCGTCTGCGACAACGCCAATCGCGCCCTCGAGCTCGTCAAGTCCCAGCCCTTCGACCTCATCCTTTCTGACGTCGTCATGCCCGGCAAAGATGGGCTGGCATTTCTCGAAGAGTTCAAGGGTGCCGGCCTCTCCACTCCGGTCGTGATGATGTCGGGCCAGGCGCACATCGAGATGGCGGTTCGCGCCACGCGCCTCGGCGCGATCGACTTCCTCGAAAAGCCACTCTCCACCGACAAACTCCTGCTCACCGTTGAGAACGCCCTCAAGCTGCGCCGCCTCGAAGAAGAGAACCGCCAGCTGAAGCTGCGCTTGGGAAAACACGAAATTGTCTTTCGCGGCGAAGCCATGCGCCGGCTGATGGCGCAGATCGAACGCGTCGCTGCCAGCGAGAGCCGCATCTGCATCCTCGGCGAGACCGGCACTGGCAAAGAACTGGTGGCGCGCACCATCCATGAGCGCAGCCCGCGCCACGCTGGCCCCTTCGTCACCCTCAACTGCGCCGCCGTTCCGGCCGAGTTGATCGAGTCCGAACTGTTCGGACACGAAAAAGGCTCGTTCACCGGCGCCGCCTCGCGCCATGTTGGCAAATTCGAGCAGGCTCACGGCGGCACACTATTCTTGGACGAAATCGGTGATATGCCATTGGCCATGCAGGCCAAGCTGCTGCGCGTTCTGGAGGAAGGCGAAGTCGAGCGGATCGGCGGCGATCATCCGGTCGCCGTCAGCGTGCGCGTAGTCGTGGCGACCCATCGCAACCTGGAGCAGATGGCCGGCGAAGGCAAGTTTCGCCAGGACCTCTTTCATCGCATCTACGTGTTTCCCCTGGTGCTGCCGCCGTTGCGAGAACGCCCCGACGACATCCCAGCGCTGGTCGAGCACTTTGCCGCCCAAGTCGCCCAGCAGAACGGATGGAAGCCCACGCATTTTGCGCCCGATGCGATCGACCGCTTGCAGCAATATCCCTGGCCCGGCAACGTGCGCGAGCTGCGAAACGTGGTCGAGCGCCTGCTCCTGCTGGCTTCCGACGCCCAAGTCGACCGCGCCACCGTGGAGTTAGCGCTTCCGTCCCTGCCCGCAGGCGCGTCGCCTAAGCCTGGTGTTGGCCTCAGTGGCTTGCCGAGCGCGGTGGCTTCCACTGGCCACTTGGCCGACAGACTGGAAGCCTACGAGCGCGAGGTCATCCTGGCGGAGCTGAAACGACAGCGGCATCACATCACGAACACCGCTCGCGCCCTGGGACTGGAACGCAGCCACCTATATAAGAAGTGCGAAAAGCTGGGCATCGACCTGCGCGCCGCGCGCGACGGAAGTGGGGCGGGACCGGCCTAATCTCTGGAACTCTCAACCTATCGGTGGTAGCATCCGTTCAATCCCCCGGGCTTCCCCATCTGTGGCAAAGGTGCGTATGAACTCCGAAGTCCTGTTTGGCCGGAATATCGGGAAGACGCAGCGGCTCCGTCGCCAGCGCGGCATAACCCTCCTCGAACTGATCGTCGTCGCAGCTATTGGCATTGTGATAACGGCGATTGCCGTGCCCAACATCATGACCATCATCTACAACATCCGGCTGCGCTCCTCTGCCGACACTATCTCCGGCCTCTTGCAGGAAGCGCGCATCCTGGCAGTGAAAAACAACAAATACTACGGCGTTTGCGCTACTAAGTTTCAGAATTGCAATAAGAATGGCACCGACCCGGCAAACATTCTGTACATCGATCTCAACGGCAACGGTTCCTGGGATCCCGGCGAACCCGTTGCGCAGATCTCGGGCAACATCACCGTAGCGACCGCTGGTACCCCGCCCGCCGGCACCATGGGCCTGACCTTTAACCCGGCCACACCCAACACCCAGCCCTACTTCAATGCTCGCGGCCTGCCCTGTGCGCTCAATGGCGCAACCTGCGCTACTGTGCTCATTACCCCAGCGGGCAGCCAGATTATGTGCTTCCGCATGTACCTCACGGACACCCGGGGCTTCGGCCGCGCTGGTTGGGCAGCAGTCACGGTAAGCCCGGCAGGGCGGATGCAGACTTGGATCTACACTTGGACCAAATGGAGTAACTGAAGGTCGGGTACGCCCGGCTTTTTCCATAAAAGCTGCAAAACGCTGCACCATTCCAGGGAATCCACGGCGCTGTGATTTTCTTTGCACTCCTATATAGCTGAAATCCAGCTACTTACGTCTATTAACACTTCTCTGATTCGGCAGCCGAATTGCAATGCAAGAAGTGGTTATTTGTCCCCCAGCAGAATTGTGCTAACTAGCGCGCAGCGCGTGTGCGCACATGAGATGGGTTCGAACAGGGAGAGGGGAAATGAAATTCTCGGTTAAGTTACTGCTGCTGGCGGCCGTGGTGCTGGCCATCTCGACGGTTCCGGCCTTTGCCGACACATATCTGTTTGGTTTCAGCGACACCGTGGACTTGGGCCTTAACTATCATCCCAACGCGGCCACGCTTACGCTGACTCTCAGCAACCACACCACCGTTACGGTGTCGACAAACATGGACCCGTGGAACGGCACTCTCAACACCATCGATAACACTCCCGATTGCCCGGGCGGCATCTGCATTTACCCCAACCAGGGCTGGTGGACAACGGGTTCGACCGTAGGCCTGCCCGACCAGAACGGCAACTTCATTGCCGGCACCTCTGGCTCGCACACCTTCCGCGATTACTTCAGCTTCGACCTTCTCGCGGCCGGTCTGAACGCGAGCGATTCGGGATTGGTTACCAGCGCCACTTTCACGCTTCCTCAGCAGTTTGAGGGAAGTTGCTTCAACTCGCCAGACCCGATTACCGATCCTTCCTGCGATACCGATATGGCGGAGCTCGATCTCCACGGCGTTACTACCTCGGCCGATGCGCTCAACTCCGAGGGTGAAGTGGACAGCACCATCTTCAACGACCTGGGCGCCAATGGGATCTACGGCACCACCAATCTGATGACCTACGGTCCGGAGAGCAATTCCGTATCGATCAACCTCGATGCCCTTGGCCTCGCGGCCTTAAATTCCGCTCTGCTCAATGTGACCGATATCAATAATGGTGGCGCCTGCCCGCCCTTTGACCCCAACGGCGGACCGGGCCCCACGATGTGCAACTTCTTCTCTCTCGGCGGTGTCGTGACCCCGCTGCCGAAGACCAATCCCGGCAATACCGTTCCGGAGCCCGCCAGCCTTCTCATGATGGGCTCGGGCCTTTCCGGACTCGCGCTGATGCTCAAGCGCCGCCGCAAGTAAGTTGGTAGGTAAGCGTATGGACCCTCGGGCCGCTGCCAGTCAGCGGCCCTTTTTCTTGTCCTCGGATACTTTTGACGTTCCCCCTTTCTCACCCGTAAGGTCTTCCCCCTGCTGGCTTTCGAGGTAGTCTGGTGATAGCATCCGGCCACAACCCTCAGGTTCCCTCGAGCAGATGGGCGGCTCTAACAGGAGGAGTGGTATGCGGCCACGTTCACGCTTTCGCGGCCAATCCGGGCTCTCGCTTTTGGAGTTGATGTTCGCCATCACCATTCTGGCGGTCGGCATGGCCGCCGGCATGATCCTCATCACCGGCGCCATTGCCAGCAACAACCGCAATAAGCTCGACACCACCTCCACGCTGCTCTCGCAGGGCCTGCTGGAACAGATCCTTGCCTTCGGCCCCGATCCCGCCGGCACTTTCAACGTCACTGATTGCCTGGGCAACACCACCGCTGTCGATCCGCGGGTCCAGGCGGGACAGCCCAGTTCGGGCGCTACTGTGGTCAACGGACAGATCAATTTCGCAGCAACTGTGCCGCCCGGATATGGCATGCAGTACACCGAATGCCGCGCCAACGGCCAGACTGTCACCTACGATGTGCGGTGGTACGTCCAGACCCTGAATTCTTCCCCCGGACCGCCGCGCAAGATCTACACCAAGCTGGTGATCGTGTCGGCCCGCCAGACCGGAACCGTCAACGGTGGACCCAACGCGCTCATCCTGTTCTCCCCGCCCGTTACTTTGCGCGGGATTGCCGCCAGCCAAACTGACTGAGGGATGCCATGAAAAAGCCACATAGCTCCCAACACGGTTTTACGCTGCTCGAACTGATGGTCGTTGTTGTAGTCCTGACGCTGGTGATGGGTGTTGTCTTCAACTCCATCGCCCAGGTGCAGCAGCGCTACCGCACTGAGGACCAGCGGGTGGACATTACCCAGAACGCCCGCGAATACCTCGATCAGATCATCCGCGACCTCCACCAGTCAGGCTATCCCAACAGGCACCTGTACGACATAGCTCCCGGGCCGCCAGCTACATTGGTGGCTGCCGGCGTGGTAGCCGTGAGTGCCACTGACATCCTATTTGAAGGCGACGTGGATGGCACCGGCAACGTCAACAGTGTCCGCTACACCCTGCAGAAGAACGCGAATGGGAATTGTCCCTGCACGCTGTCGCGCAGTTCGGCAGTCAAGCTCGGCGTCGGTGGCCCCTTCTTCACTCCCAGCTATACGAGTGAGCTGAACAACGTGGTGAACAGCACCGGCAGCGGCACTGCTTACCTGATCGAAGGCAACGCCCCGAACGGAACGGCGAACGACACCATGTACGGTTCGTTGAAGACTGTCCCGGTGTTTCAGTATTTCGACGCCAACAACAATCCCGTGGTCGTGCCGGATGATCTCGTCGGTGGGAATGCGGCCGCGGGACAGGCGGTCGCCGCAACCGTCTACTTGGTTCAGGTGAACATCAATGTGCTGGGCCCGTATCCCGACGCCCGGATGGGGATTCGTCCCCAGTCCGCCATGCGCGGCGTGGTCAGAATAGGGAACCAGTAAGGAGGCATCGAGTCCCATGCGCAAACTAGCTCATCGCGAACGCGGCGTTGCCATGCTGCTGTGCTTGTTCGCGCTCATGATCCTGACCTCGATCGGCCTTGGCCTGATGTACATGTCCAACATGGAGACGGGTATCAACTCCAACTTCCGCTCCTCGCTCGATGCCTACTACGCCTCCAAGGCCGGGTTGGAAGAGGCCCGCGATCGTCTGCGATTCGGCTTCGCGAGTTATTCGGTTGCCCCGCCCACCGGACTGCCATCGACCTCGAACCCGAAAGGCGTGGTCTATATCCTCAATCCGAGCAGCGGCTCCGACCCGGTAAAGCCTTGGGATGCCACCAACGCCTACTTCGATGACGAGCTCTGCCAGGAAGCCTTCCCTGGCCTCGGGCTGGGCACTCCTCCCGGCATGGGCATCAGGTGTATCGCCTCTCCAGGAGCTTCCGGCTGGTACACCACTGCCAACAGCCTTGATCCCAACACCAGTACTTCCAGCGCGCTCGCTTACAAGTGGATCAGGGTCACTCTCAAGGTCAACAAGACTCTCAACCCCTATTGCACCGACGACGGCGGCTGCGCGGTGCTGACCCAGGTCTGCGCCAATTCCTCCAATCCCATTAATATCTACGAAACCCAGCTTCCCGCCGGAGCCACCACCTGCGAGCAAGCTGGTCTTCAGACCGTTTACATCATCACCGCATTGGCAATCAATGCCACCGGCGCGCGCCGCATGACCCAATACGAAGTCGCGCAGGTCACTGTGCCGCCGCTCCCATCCGCGCTCACTCTTGACGGCCCGATCGCTGCTGGCGCGCCGTCGTTGAATTTCCCCAACTCTAACGCCAACGCTTACAGCGGCATCGACCACGGCTCAACCGCTGAGTGCGCCAATCCCCTGAGCGTAAACATGCCCGGCGTCGGCACCATTAGCCCCGGTTCCACCGCCAACATCACTGCCCCCGGCGTTATTCCAAAGCCTGCGAACTATACCGGCAGCAGCGGCAGCACGCCCGACGTGCAGCCTCTCAGCAATAAATATCTCGGTCCTTACTCCACCATTGCCAACCTGAACACGCTAGTCGCCAACATCACCAGCGTGGCCGACCAAGTCCTGGGCAGCAACCCTTCGCCGGTGAATCTCGGCACGGATGCCAACCCGATTATCACCGTGGTCCAGGGTGATCTCGACATGGGCACTGCCAGCGGCTCTGGCATTCTGCTGGTGACCGGAACCCTGTCGGCCAACGGTAACCCGACTTTTCATGGCGTCGTACTGGTGATTGGCAAGGGCGTGGTGGACATCAAGGGAGGCGGTTCTGGCACCTGGTATGGCTCCTTACTGATCGCCAACACCGCAACCGATGCGCTCGGAAATACTCCCGGACTGCCCGCCAACCCTCCTGGAACGCCCACCTTTAGCTGGAAGGGTGGAGGAAACAGCACCTTGCAATACGATTCTTGCTTTACCCAGGGTTTCGCCGGCCATGCCGTTCTGCGAGTGCTGGCCTCGCGCGAGCAGATGTATTAGGAGTCGGATGTGAATAGGATCCTTACTCTCGTCGCTTTGTTGCTCTTTGCCTTTACCGCGGTCGCGCAAGATGCGCAGCAGCCTTCCCTGGCCGATGCGGCCAAAGAAAAGGGCGCCAAGAAGGCCTCCCACGTTTTCACCAATGACGAGATTCCCGAGCGTCCCGACCTCTCACCCACCGACGCTCCTCCGCCCAAGCCGGCTGCCGCGTCCGCCGCGAAGACACCGAACGCCCCTGTGCCCGACACACCCGAGATAAAGGCGGCACGTCAACAGTTGCAGCAAGCTCAGACCAAGGAAGCCAACGTCGCCGCTCAGGTGAAGGCCGCTGAAAGAGAGCAGGCGGCTGCGAGCGGAGCGGACCGCGATACCGCCGACACCATGTTGCAGGACAAAAAGTCCTACCTCGTCCAGGTCCAGGCGGAGCGCGCTGCTGCCGAGAAGGCTCTCGCCGACGCCGTCGCCAAGGCGGGCGGATCTCCTGCGTCGGACGCCGCGGCCCAGCCACCGGCGAATGTTCCTGTCGAAGACCGTCAAGATGTCAAAGACGCGCGCGCCAAGGTTGCCGACCTCCAGAAACAGCAGTCACAAGCGGAAGACGAGCTCAAGGCCGCCGAAAAGGCGGACTCTACCCCCACTGCCGGACGAGTTCATGTGGACAACGGTGCTGCACAAAAGCGAGCCGCGCTTGAGCAGATCCGCGCCAATCTAGCCAACGCGCAGACCGAGCTCAATGACGTGTTAGCCAAGGCTCAGGCCAGCACTCCTAAGCCGCCCGACGCGTCGGACCAAGTCAAGCCACAGCAGTAGAATTTGCGGCGCCATCCCCACCGAAAAAGTGCGACCCGGCATTCCGCATTATTGTGCAAGAGATTGCACTGCCCTATCTCGCATCGCCCGTAAGCTATTGATTAATATGATCTTCGTGTTGGACTTAAGATTGCATTAATAGTCTCGAAGACTCCCCCCAAGTTCTTCACAGTCCGACGGGTCGACGAAGGTGCGATCCGCGCTGGGGGATTTACTCGAATGAATCTGCGAACCAAGTTTCTCGGAGCTGTTGCCCTCGCCACGCTGGCTCTGGCGGTTATTGCCGTGCCGATGCACGCCGATACCCTCGCTGCCTCGTGGTACTCGATGACCACCAATGATCCCGATGTCGGTGTGGGTGAAGGTAACGGTGGCACTTCTTTTGTGACTACCGTGGGTGGCGGATTGGGAGCGGATGGGCTGCCGATCCTGAACGCAACTGGCAAGAGTATCCTGCACGACTACAACGCCGCCGGTGAACTGCTCTGGTGGAATACGGCCGATCCACATGTCTCGGTGCTCAGCAACCCGGTTTACCCGAGCACCATCACCCTGCCGTTCATCGACAACAACATGTACACCAACACCACCGTGCTCGGCGCGAATGGCAACGACAGCAACGCCTTCCTGACCGCCGAGTTCGTCGGAGATTTCAACCTCTCCGCGCCTGGTTCCGTGAGCTTCAACGTCTGCTCCGATGATGACGAGTTCGTCTATCTGTCGGGCGGCGCGTTCGGCAACGGCACCATGGTGGTCGACAATGGCGGCATTCACGGAACCTCCTGCACCGCCGGCAACGTGAACACCGGCATGCTGAGCAGCGTTGCGGCCGGCGACTACACGATCTCGATCTTCTACGCCGACCGGCAGCACACCGGTGCGGTATTCCAGTTGACTGCCAACCTGAATCTGACGCCTCCTCCGCCTTCCGTGCCGGAGCCGGCAAGCGTGACGCTCTTCATCTCAGGCCTGGCTGGCATCGGAGGCCGCTTCCTTCGCCGCGGCAAAACCGCTAGGCATTAAGATCAACGAGCGCAAGCTCATTCCAAGCCGCCACTCGCTGGCGGCTCTTTTATTGGATTGCGGGTGTCCCTGCCCACTCTTCGCCTTACTTACAAGTCAGTAAGCAAGAGGATGCTTACAAGTCAGTAAAAGCAAGAGCCTGGCGCAATCGCCGAGAGCATCGAACAGTGCCATCGCCAGAGGCTAATGCCAGCGCGTCGTGAAATTTGTCTGTACCGCAGGCTGGCCAAACGTCTTGGCATACCCATTGACGCCCGAGTTGGTCACCGGATCATCCAGCGGCTCGGCAGTTATGACGTAAGAATCCACCGGCAAACCTTGAATTACGTAGCTTCCGTCAGGCAGCGTCAGCGCCCCTATCGGGCTCTTCCGGATTGTGCTGGCAAAAGGCTCGGCCCCGGTTACCGACTCGGCGAAGACGTGCGCCCCAAACACCACGCCCGATCCCAGCCGTACCGTGCCGCTGATAGTGCCAGTGGGCACATCCGCCGCGCCCTTGGGATATAGCACGGCAAGGCCGGCAACATCGTCGTAACTAAGCTGTCGAATCGAGCTGGCAAACGGAAACATCACGGCGCGCACGACCCCCGAGTGCGCCAGCCCTAGAAAATGTCCGACCTCATGCGTCGCCACAGTTTGCAAGTCCTGGGCGCTCCCGCCGGAAGTACTGTAAAGGGCGTTGGAATTGAAAAGAATGTCGGCCTTCAGGATCTGTCCCGCAAAACGCGAGACACCCCCATGGCCGTCGGGTTCACCCGCGCCATTGGCGGAAGTGGTCAGGGTAACCGCCAGCGTCTGCGCATCCAGATTGAAGTCGCCGTCCATGCACACGAAGCAGATCAGGTTGATGCCCCGCGGCGACTGTGCTTCGCTCGAGATAGTCGAATCGGGCCCGCGGGTGATCGTGAGCGCCGCATTCGGGGCGGACGTCCACGTGGCGAATGCCGTTGTAATCGCATCGGCCGCAGACACGCTGCCGCTGATGTTGCTGCCGACGGTGGGGTTGATGTTCCAAGTGACCGGAAACGCAGTGAAATCCCAATGCTCGGGAGCCGCGGCGCTTCCGCTGCCGGCCAACTGAAACAAGTACGGATAGGCTCCGCTAGGCGCCATCAGCGCCATGGCCGCTAGAACGAATGTTGCGAGAATTACGATCGCAGGTTTCATTTGCTGATCGCCCGCGCGATTCGCTGCTCCATGCTGGCCAGCGGAATGGCTGTGCTGTGGATCTCCGCCGCCTCGCCGCGTGGCGGACGCGTGCCTTGGGGAATGCCGTTACTCACCATCGTCTCACCCGCGGCATCACGGAACACGTTGAAGTGTCCCTGCATCAGCCCGACAATCACGTGGGTGCCATCGCGCGCCACGCTGCCTCGCAGGAAAAGCAGTGTTTCCTCGCCCGCTTGGAACTCGCGGACGCCCGAAATTTGTTGCGTGTAACCGCCTGCGCTGCCGCCAAGTTGCTTGACGGTAATAATCTGGGCCGCCGAGCCCTTCAAGGTTCGCCAGACGGCGAAGCGCGTGTAGGTGTAAATCAGCGTGTGCTGCGGATTCCACTCCGACCGGCTATCAGTCGCGCGCGCCTCCACGATGTTTTCGGCTTTCTGCGTGAGTTCTTCCACGCTCATCGGAATGATCGAGGTCGCGCCTGCACAGATTGCGAACAGCCCCAACATTAAGGCCAATTTCGCGGTCCTCACGGCACCACCTCGATTCCGCCGGCGAAAGTAGTCACGTCGCCATTCGGGTTGGTTAGTACGACCGTCCGGCAGCCCAGCGCGGCGTTAGGATCGACGGTCACGATGAAGGCAATCCCCGGCGTATTATCGGTTGCGACGATGGACTGGATCGCTTCGATGATGATGTCACTCGGACCGCGAATGGTCGGGGTCATATCGCCGCTCAGTCCGGCGCCGAACAGCACGATACGGCCCACACTGCCCTGATGAATCACCGCTCCGCTGTTCGAGGCGGTTGCCGGCCCGACTACCTGTGCCACCCCAAGGTCCTCGGCGTTGGGAGGTGTCGTACTCACCGGCGCGAGCACCGTGACGTCCACCCCGGCCGCGGTCTGACCGGCTGTCACATTCACCACCGTTGGCGAAGGGGGTGGGGGATTGGACGTCATTGCGGTGTTCGTCTGGCCCTGCGGGGCACTCGCCACGCCGGCGCAACCCGCCAGATACAGCACCGCGCCCAGGACCAAAGCCGCTCGCAGCACGCCAGGTACTCCGCTTGAAAAGATGGCTATCTAGATAAGCAGGGTTGTACCGATTGTGCTAAGGCCGGCCGGCCCTTAGAATTTCCGCACCATCGATGTCGATCTCCCGGTTAACTGAGAGCCCGTCGGATTTGCGGCGCTTTCGTTCGTCCCTGCTGCGCTGGTTCGATCGCAATCAGCGCCCGCTGCCCTGGC
>Ga0335076_10004202_pt1 | contig 14549 bp, 13 predicted proteins | sample Lox_Sample_25_FD_206717 | JGI IMG/M metagenome (GOLD analysis project Ga0335076, IMG submission 206717) | Soil microbial communities from Loxahatchee National Wildlife Refuge, Florida, United States - Lox_Sample_2.5 | ecosystem: Environmental > Terrestrial > Soil > Wetlands | place: USA... | reverse complement strand
CCGGCCGCATCCAGCGGGCCTGCGGCCAGCGGCCCGCGCCCGGCCCGCTGCCGCGGTCATCAGGGAGATAATGATGACGGCCCGCACGGTCGCGGACCGGGAGGCCGGGCTGGCCGCCGGGCTGGCCCGGCTGGGTCCTGCCGCAGGAGGCGCCCGGGCCAGCGCCGCGCCAGATGCCCGCCGGGCAGGACACGGCGCAGAAGCGGCGCGCATCTCGATTAAGGCCAGCCGGGACACGGCGCAGGAAACCGGCTGCCCGGGCCACGACCGTCGGCTGGCGACACGCGATCCTCGCGTAGCCTGCGGATCCGCTTTGGATGAAGAGTTGCGCGATAACCCGCGTTACCGGGCAACACTGCCCACCATGGCGGGATGCCACCTGCGCGGATGCCGCCGCAGCGGTGCGGCCCGGTTCCCGGTTATCAGGCAACTGCAGGCATGCGGGCGGATAGCCGGTGCCATATCAGAACAGCGGCTCGCAGTCGCCGGCGGGAACAGGCGGGCGCCGGCGCGGCGCCTGAAAAGGCGCACCGGCCTGGAGCGCGGCCTGGACGGCGGCGGCGACGAGCTGCGCGGTTTCCGCGTCGATGGCGATGTTGCGGCGGAGCAGCACGCGGCGGACGACCTGGCCGGCGTGCCCGGTCGGGTCCTGCTGGCGGTCGGCCATGTCAGCCCTCCTTCTTGAGGTAGTCGTAGACGGTAGTGCGATGGAGTCCCACGGCTTCGGCGATCTCGGCGACGGTGCGCTGCCGCTTGCCGTCCGGGCCGGTGGCGACGTCGTGCTCATGTGGACGGATGGCGGATTGGCGGGCGTTCAGCTTGGGCTTGCGGCCCCCGGTGCGGCCGCGGGCCCGGGCGGCGGCCAGGCCCTCGTGGGTGCCCTCGACGATCAGCTCGCGCTGGAACTCGTCGATCGCGTCGAGGATGTGGAACACCAGCCGCCCGGTCGGCGTGGTGGTGTCGATCTGCTGGCGCAGGACGACCAGGCCGACGCCGCGCTCGCGCAGCTCGTCGGCCAGCGCGAGCAGGTGCTTCAGCGACCGCATGGCGGGGGACAGCCGGGTGATGACGAGCACGTCGCCCGCGCGCAGGTAGGCCAGGGCCCTGTCGAGCTCGGGGCGCCCGCCAGGTCACAGCGTCGGGAAACAATGTCGGAAAAACTAAGTTGCAAAACTATGCTCACTTGACCGTTTGCGCTACAGTTGGGGGGGATGGCAGTGACCCGCCTCGTCGCTGGTCGGTGTGTCCCGGAAGTTCCTCCCGCAACAGCGTGTCGAACCCCCGTTATGCGTGCATGTTTCGGTACGGTCCGGTCATGGAGCCGGGGTACGCGCGGGCATCGACCATCAGGCAGGACCTCGGCCGGCAGGTCGGCGCGCTCACCGGCACCGGCATCGGGTCCGGCATCGGGTCCGTTCACATCTACGCCGCCAAGAAGTCCGGGGCGACGGCTGCCCGGCCCGGGCTGAAAGCCTGGCCGGGCTATGCTCGCGGCGGCGACGTGATCGTCGTCGGTTCCCTGGACCGGCTCGGCCGGACCGTGCGCGAGGTTCTCGACCTGATTCGCGACCTGCGGGAACGCGCCATCGGCGTGCCGGCCGGCCTTCCGTGGTCACCGAATCCCAGCTCGTCCGCGCCGTCCGGCTGCGCCGGGCCGGGCACACCGTCGCCGAGGTCACGGGCGCCGCGGCACCGTGACCAGGTAGCCGCCAGCATGACCACCAGCAGGTCACCGGATGCCCGGTATGCCCGGTTCTACGCGGCCGCCGCGAATGACGCCAAGATGGACATCTTGAGCGTCCGGGGACAGTAGGACCGGGACTAGCATGAGACGCCGCGGCACATTCTGCTTGCTCGGACCCGCATGCGCCCTGTGTAAGTGGCGCCGTCTCGGCGACTTGACGAGGCCTCTCACCACCGCGGAGTGGCGCAGCCTGGGGAGCGGGCGGCCATCAGAGCGAACAGATCCTCGTCCGGCTCGGCGGCCGCCAGCTCCGCCAGATCAGCCAGGCTGATGGTGACCGAGCCGGTACCGTCAGGCCGGTTCCGGGGTGCCGGTAACAACGGCGCCGGGAACCGCGTCAGGCCAGGTTTCGCGGGTATCCCGCGCCGCCATGACCCGGTGACTGGTTTTGCTGAGCACAGCTGGCAAGGGAACGGATCAGAGCTCGCCCGGAATCGGAAGAGGAGTGCCCGATGCGGGTGGGTAACGACCCAGCCGGCCTCGCGCATGGAATCCCGCCCGGCAGCGTCAGTCCGCTCGACGGGTACGCCTGCCCGGCCTGCGGGCGCGAACCCGCCACCAGGGCCGAGGCGCCGCAGCAACGTGACGACCTCGCCATCGTCTGGCTGCACCTTGACGGTGACCGCCTCACCGGGACCCGGCGCTGCCCGGCATCCAGAGCAGAACAATCTGGGGAAGGCTACGCCGGATTGTTCCGTTCGCGTGGCGGGCCTCTTCGCCGTGGGCTGGGGCTCAGGGGGGCTGGACGGAACCAGATGGCGAAGTGCGGCCTGAGCGAGACACGCGGGCGGCCGGCGACCGCGACGATGTCGCTGAGGGCCTGGCAGTCGGCGATGACCACGAACCGGGACGCTTCGCGGGCTGCTTCGGTGCGCCTGCGACCATGACCTGGCCGCGCCGAGACCGCCACCTGGAGGAGGCTGGCCAGGTCTCCGCTGGGTGGCCACCAGTCAGCCCCGTCACGGACCGTGACCCGCCGGCGGGCCCACGTGATCTGCGCCGCCGCGGTTATCCACAGGTCCACGGCCCCGCTTATTCACACCTGTGCACGGGGCTGGCCAGCGTCTTTACCCGAATCCTCCACAGGCTTATGCACAGGGCGTTATCGTGGCAGGCTGAGGAGCTGCAGGTGAGCGTGAGCCGAGGGAGGACCCGGTGATACCGCGGCGCATCCGTCCGCCGGGCGGGCGGGAGGTGACCGTCACGAGCCTGGCCTGTTAGCCAAACGGGCATGGCCCGGCCCCGCGGTCGCCCGGCTCGGGAGCGGCTAAATGACCACACCGGGCGGCACGCGCCCCGTAGCCTTCGCCCATGTCCGAGCGCAAGCACCACCTGCACAGCCCTACGACCGCCTGGCCGGCCAGAGCACCGGGCCCGTCCCCGGCAGCGTCGTGATCTACCCGCGCGGCCACGGCAGGGCTCCGGCCGGCGGGATGCTCCCGCCGGGGCCGGCCGGATACCCGGCGGCGGCGCACGGCCAGGACCCGCCGCTGCCGCGCCGGATGGCGGGCAACGCGGCGGGCGGCGCCCGGATCCCGCCGGACCCGCAAGGCGCGGACCTGCGGTGCAAGCCGCCGGATCCGGACCTGCTCCGGCGGCTCCTGGCAGGGCTCAAGCGGCTGGGCTGATGCTCGGTCCGTTCCGCGCGGCACCTGGCCGGCAGCTCCTCCCGGCTCCGGCCGGCCCGCGCTCCGCGGCGGCGCCCTGGTGCGGCCGCTGTGCTCCCCGGCCGGCGTTTCCTGCTGGCGCACCGGTTCAGCCAGGGCACGACGGCGGCACGCGGCCCTGCCTGCGCGCCGGGCCGTTGGCTACGTCACCAGCGTCTGGCTAGCCTGCGCTGGCCCGGTTGCGGTTCCGCGTCGCCGGGGCGCGGTTGCCCCGCGGGCGGCGCAGCGCGGCGGGTGATCTCGTCGCCGGGCACCGCGTCGGGTGGCCGGTGCGGGCCGGGCCCGGCGGCCGGGCGGCCGGTCCTGCCGGCGTGGGAGCAACGCGCCGGGACACCCTCTCGTGATGCGCAGGTCGCTGGCTGGTGGTGAGGACCAGGGCGCCGGTGCCAGCCGCGGACAGGTCGCATGCCCGGCTCCTGCGGCAGGAGGTCCTTCTCCGGGGTCTGGAGCAGGTTCACCGCCAGTGAGATCACAGCTGTCGGGTCATCACGCGTCCGGTTGGGCGGCGAGCAGCAGGACGAGGGAGCGCTGCCTGACGGTCAGGTGATCACCCGCGCCGTGTGCCGGGTCAGCCGGGCCGGCCGGCGTGCCCGTGCGGACCGTGCCGCCGGTCGTGTCAGTGGCACCATCGGGCGTCGTGGTGCCGGTGCCGGGGTCGGAGCTGTCCGCTTCGGTGCGCCAGGAGCATCGCTTGCCGACCTCGGGGATGGTGAAGGTGACAGGCCGCGGTGATCCGTTGACCAAGATGAGCGCGTCGTCATCGAGCATGGGCTGGCCGTGTGCGTCCAGGTCGGGCGCGACCGTGCCGTCGATGTAGGCGGCGACGGATCTCCTGCCCGATTGCCAGCGGGAGGCGGTCATCGGGCGGCCCGCCGGGGTGTACCAGACGGTGTAGCCGGGGTCGGCCAGGTAGCGGTCGCGGCGCAGCACCGGGTGCGCCCGGCGCACGGCGATGACCCGGCGGGTGTAGGCGGTCAGGACGGCGTCGGCGGCGTCCCAGTCGACCCAGGACACCGGGTTGTCCTGGCAGTAGGCGTTGTTGTTGCCGCCCTGGGTGCGGCCGAGCTCGTCGCCGCCCAGGATCATCGGCACCCCGCGGGACACCAGCAGCGTGCCCAGCAGCGCGCGGGCCTGGCGGGCGCGCAGCGCGCGGATCTCCGGGTCCTCGGCCGGGCCTTCCGCGCCGCAGTTCCACGACCTGTTGTCGCTGGTGCCGTCCCGGTTGTCCTCGCCGTTGGCCCGGTTGTGCTTGCGGTCGTAGGAGACCAGGTCGCGCAGGGTGAAACCGTCGTGGCAGGTGATGAAGTTGACCGACGCGCCCGGCCGGCGGCGGGCCGGGCCGTACAGGTCCGAAGACCCGGCCAGCCGGGTGGCGAAGTCGGCCAGCACCGTGTCGCGGCCGCGCCAGAAGTCGCGGACGGTGTCGCGGTACCGGCCGTTCCACTCGCTCCATCCGGCGGGGAACCGGCCCGCGGCGTAGCTGTCGGGCTGGCCGACGTCCCACGGCTCGGCGATCAGCTTGACCCGGCACAGGACCGGGTCCTGCGCGACGGCGGCGAAGAACGCGGCCTGCGGGTCGAACTCGCCCCGCTGGCGGGCCAGCGTGGGGGCCAGGTCGAAGCGGAAGCCGTCCACGTGCATCTCGCTGGCCCAGTAGCGCAGCGAGTCGGTGATCATCCGCAGGCACGCCGGGTGGCCGGCGTTGACCGAGTTGCCGGTGCCCGTGGTGTCCACGTAGCGGCGCCGGTCGCCGGGCACGAGCCGGTAGTAGCCGGGGTTGTCCAGCCCGCGGAAGCACAAAGTCGGGCCCAGGTGGCCGCCCTCGGCGGTGTGGTTGAACACCACGTCGAGCAGCACCTCCAGCCCGGCCGCGTGCAGCGCCCGGACCATCGCCTGGAACTCGCCGACCTGCCCGCCCGCCCGGCCGGCCCGCACCGCCGCGGAGTAGCCGTCGTGCGGGGCGAAAAACCCGATCGAGTTGTAGCCCCAGTACTCGGCCAGGCCGCGCCCGGCCAGATCCGCGGGGGTGACGAACTGGTGGACGGGCAGCAGCTCGACCGCGGTCACCCCGAGCCCGGCCAGGTATTCCACCACCGGCGGGCACGCCAGCCCCGCGTACGTGCCCCGCAGCTGCGGCGGCACGTCCCGGCGGGTCGCAGTGAACCCCTTGACGTGCAGCTCATAGATGATAGTGTCCCGCCAGGGCGTGCCCGGCGGCCGGTCGCCGCCCCACGCGAACGCCGGATCGGCCACCAGCGACCGCGGCACCGACGCCGCCGAATCCAGGTCGCTGCGCCCGTCGGGATCACCCGGCGGATAGCCCAGCACGCTGTCCCCCCACACCAGGCGGCCCGCTGTCGCCCTGGCGTACGGGTCAAGCAGCAGCTTGGCCGGGTTGCACCGCAGCCCCCGCGCCGGGTCATACGGCCCGGTCACCCGGTAGCCATACCGCTGGCCGCTGCCGGCCCCGGGCACGAACCCGTGCCAGACGCCGTCATCGAATCCGGGCAGCGGCAGCCGGGTCTCCGCGCCGCCCGCATCGAACAGGCACAGCACCACCTGCTCGGCTACCTCCGATACCACCGCGAAATTCGTCCCGGCCTCACCAGGGGTGGCGCCCAGCGGCCACGGCCGCCCCGGCCAGACCTCCATGCCAGCTCCCGCACATCCCACGCCGCCCCGTCGGCCGCTGCCAGCGCCTGGCCGCGTCCCCGGATCTGGAGCGGCCATCAGATCCGCGCCCATCTGGCGCAGGCCATGCAGCAAATTGCCCGAGTACTCGATCATGACACGCGGCGCGAGTCCCTTGCCGGATGAACTCGCCCATCCGCTTGCAGGAGAGCGGGGTAAATTGGGGGAGGCGATTCTGGCCCGGCGCCACCGGGGTGGCCCGGGTCAGCGGCGAGGGCGACCCCGAGGCGCCTGGACGGGCTCGCGGGCAGCGAGCAACTCGGTGACCTGATCAGGTGTCATGGTGTCGCGAAGCCGACCGAGTGCAAGACGTACGACGGCACTGCGGCTGATGACCTTGCGGCCGCCCTTGCGGACGTTGGCATACTCGCATGCGCTGAGCCACAGGTCTTTTTGCTGATCCAGCCAAATTTGCCGAGGCTCAAGCGGCACCGCTACATCTGGCATGCCAGCAGGCGGTTTGCTCTTCTTACGGGGTCCGCGGGCAGCGCCGGACGGCTCTGTCGCCGCCGGACTCTCACCCGGTGCTGATCCGGGTTCGGTTCGCTCAGCGCCGCCGATTCGCCGTCCTGGACGCTGCAGCGGCCCGCGGCTGGCAGCTGGACGACGTCCGCGCCGCGATCACCTCCGGCGCCTGGAAGGGCTTTCCCGCCCTGTGTTACCGGGCATCCGAGCCCGGCCGGATGGAGCGGCTCCTGCCGAAAAGAGTGGCAAAAAGCGATCCGTTTCGTCACCGGGGAGAAAAACGTGCGCGGATGGCACACTAGCGACCTGAATCACGCCCCCCGGCAGGAGAATCGCTCATCTCGGCGGAGTACGGACATATCAGGCGTTGGGTCACGGCGTGCGACGTGGCGCTGGAGGACCCGGAGCGGGTGAAGGGGTGGGGTGGCCGGGTGATCGCGGTCCGCCTGGTGCTGCTCGCGCTCGCCCAGGCGGCGATGGTGTCCGGGTCGTCAACAATCGAGTTCGGCACCCGGAACCTGGCCTTGCACTCGGCCCTCAGCCATCGGACCGTGTCTCCGAGACCGTTCGGATCCGGGGGAGATCAGCCGCCCGAGCGGCTAGTCGGCGGCGCGCTACGCGGCGAGATCGGCCTCGATCTCGGCTGGGCCTCCGGGATGGGTGAAGCCCGGGTACCAGCGGCGGAAGCAGCCAGCCAGGTCGTTGTTCGGGGCCGACCGGGATACGGCTCAAACCTGCCGTGGCCGGAGGGACTGTGCTGCTACCTGGTCAGCGGGCGTGGGCGGGGCACAGGAGTTCGGGGTGCGTTTGCCAGCCGTGCTGGCGAAGCCAGCCGAGCGCCAGTTCGCCAGGGTGCTCGCCGAGGCCGGGGGGCTGTCCGGTGATCAGCGGCCCGTCGCCGCAGTCAGCGCAGGCGGCGTCGGTGACGTGGCCGTGGGGCTGGCAGGTCGCGCAGTGCCGGGCCTCGGTGATCCGGCCGCCGTCCAGGCGCAGCCACAAGATCGCCAGTTCGGCGCGGCTGGCGGGCTGGCGCCCCCAACTCGGGCACGCCGACATGTCGGCGGGGGCCGGGGCAGCCGTCACGGGTTCGGGTTCACGTACCGGCAGGTGCCGGTAGAGGGTGGAGCGGGTCAGCCCGGTGGCGGCGGTGATCTCGGCGATGGTGTGCCCGGCCTGGCGCATCTGGGTCGCGTGGATGAGCTGGGATCGGGTGACCACGGAGGGCCGGCCGGTGCGGCGGCCCCTGGCGGCGGCCACCGCGCGGGCGTGCGCGGCGCGCTCGAGGGTGCAGGTGCGTTCCATCTGGGCGAACAGGGCCAGCAGGACGACGGCGAGCTGGGCCATCGGATCCTCGGGGCTGGCGGAGTCGGCCCGGATCGGGTCGGCGAGGTTGCACACGCCGATGCCGCGTTCGCGGAGCTGGCAGCTGAGGTTGAGGGTGTCGCGGACGGTGCGGTCAAGTACCATGGGCTCCGCTCGCGGCAGGTTTGACCTGTATCCCGGCTGAACCCGCAGTACGCCAGCACCCGGAGCACGCTGGTCACGCCCGGTGACGGCTGGTGGCCGCTGGACGATGAGGACGACTGGACAGCGATGCTGCTGGGCCGCTGGCCGGTCCTCAGCGACGATTTCGTGCGCTGGCCGCCCAGGCCGGGGCTGCGACCTGCGGATACCGCCTAAGCACCCGGCCCGGGCCGCTCTTCGGGCCGCCGCGGGCCAGGCACCGGGCCGCCGTCAGGCCGGGGGTGGCAGCCCCGGTAGCGTTTCCAGGCGTTCTGGCGGGCCATCCCGGCCGCCTCGGCGACCATCGGAAAGCCTGCGCCCCATTCGAACGCCCCGGCGGCCGCGCCGGCCTCAGTGGCGGCCAGGATCGAGCGGGCACGGCGGGCGGCGGACAGCCGCGCCAGGTACATGTCGCGGATCTCGAACGATGAGCCCGCCACGAGCTCGCCGGAGCTGTCATGCCGGACGCCGGTGACCGCCTCGGCGTAGCGCCAGAGCGCGCCGCTGATCGCGGCTTCCAGTTCATGCCATGCCGCAGGCTCGTCCACGGGGCCAGGGTAGGCGCCGCGCCCGGCGCCGTCACCCCAGGGTGACGAAACTGCGTATTAATCCATATCTTGCTCCAATGAAAATAAGCGCCTCCTGCCAGCGGAAACGTACCGGCCGCCGGGCGGGCTGCGGTGCTGGTGAGCGGCACGGCCGGCGGCCTGCGCGGCAAAGCTGTCCGTTCCCGCGCGCGGTTACGGCACGGGAGAGGCGGAACTGCGCGCGGCGCGGGCGCGGCAAGCCGGACGGTCCGGATCGGCGCCCGGATCCTGGCCGCGCGCGGGCGCTAGCCGGGCTGCTCCGCGAGGGAGCGGTTAGGGTGCCGGCCGGACACCGGGGTGATTCCCCCGGCCGATGTGTGTCCAGGCCGCTCCCGGATGGCACGGCCGCGGAGCATGGCTCCCGCCGTGCCGCGGCCGGGTTCCTGCGGGCGCCCGGTAGCTCAGGCAGCGGGGCGGGGCCGCTCTGCTCGTCGCCGGGGTGGGCCGGCCCCGGGCCGGCCCCCGGGCCGGGGTGGGCAGGGCAGGCAGGCCCCCGGGCCTGTCCCGGGCCGGGGGCCGTTCGGTTACGGCACGGAAGGGCAGAAAGACACCTGGCGGAGCCTGGTATCGACCATGGAGGCCAGTCTGCGGCTTCATCATCACGACCCGCCGGGTGAACCACCGTGGCCGCCAGTCCGTTGACAATCGCGTGATGAGCATGCGGCCGGCCGTGCGGGGCGCGGCGCCGGCCGCTGGCGCAGGCTTCCGGGAGGTGCCGTCCTTGGCGCAGGACGTCGAGAAGCTGGCACAGTGCGAGAAGCGGATTGAGCGCGCCCGGCGGGCGTTCGCTGATCTGGGCGGCGCGCTGCAGGAGATACGCGACGGGCGGCTGTACCTGCTGACCGGGCACGAGACGTTCGGCGCTTACGTCGAGGGGCGCTGGGACCTGAGCCGCAGGCACGCCTATCAGCTGATTGAGGCGGCCCGCGTGGTGACGTCCCTGGAGCAGGCGTTTCCGCAGGCAGACGTGTTTCCGCAGGCAGACGGCGAATCTGTGCGCAATTGCGCACAAAAAACGCCGCTACCTGCGGCGGAGTCCCACGCGCGGGCGCTGGCGGCGGTCCCGGAGCACCTGCGGGCGGCCGTGTGGGCCGACGTGTGCCAGCGGACGGACGGCAGGCCGAGCGCGCGGCAGATCGCCGCGTCGGCCCGGGCCTGCCGCGCGGAGCACCCCGAGCGCGGGCCAGACGGCGGCGAGCGGCACCGCGACCTTACTGGCCAGCCTGGCCCGCAGGGCGGCGGCCAGGCACAACAGGGCCAGCTGAGCAGTGAGCCGGGCGGCCGGGCCGGGCAGGGGCAACCCGGCGCCACCGCTGCCGTCACCGCGCCCCCGCAGATCCCGGCGCCCGGCGTGACGGGGCGGCCTCCGCAGGCCTGGCCGGAGGAGCTGAAGGCGGAGAACGACGAGCTGAGCGCGGAGCTGGCGGCGGTGCGCCAGCAGCTGGCGGGCGAGGAGAAGCTGCGCGAGGAGAACAGCAGGCTGAAGAGGAAGCTCGCGGACGCCCGCGAGCAGAACGCCGCGCTCCAGCAGCGGGTCACGGACCTGGAGGCGCAGCATCAGCGGCGGCCCGCCAGCCAGACCCCGCCGCGCACCGGCGTCCAGGAGATGATCGCGAGGCCTGACGGCATCCCCGTCATCCACCACGAGACGGGCCGCTAACAGGAACCCCTAAATTCGCCGGACGCCCGGCTCATGCATCTGCAGGCTGGACCTCGGCCGAGGCGGCAGCCATGTCCCATCGGCGAGGTCCGCGGCGAGAACCCCGCGCAGATCGCCGGGCCCCGCCGGGTTAACCCGGCGGAAGGATCGGCCCGGCGGCCGGGTCAGACTCCGGCCGGCACCTTCCCGGGGGAGGCGGGGTGAGGGGCCGTGACCGCCTGGCCGGCCTGCGGCCGTGGCTGCGGGGCGCGGGCCGAGCGTGCCATGGCCTGCCCGCAGGCGAGCAGCTCGTCGTTCAGGCGCCGCAGGGCGCGGATCGCCCGCCGGGGAAGCGGGCAGCGGGGCTGGCGGGTCGTGGTCATGGGGAATCACCTTCGTCTGCGCTGGGGCGGTATGGCTGTCAGGCCCGCGGACCCGGGCCTGCGGCCGGTGCCGGCCCGGATTGACCGGCTGCCAGCAGCGTGCCGGACCGGCGGTGCGGCCGTCAGTCACCCCGCTGACGCGGCCTGTGTCAGCCTGCTGACACCCGCGCCGTGTATCAGGTCACCCGGGCGAGCCTCCGAAGGTGCATGAGCCCCGTGCACAGGAGAATGCCGCTGCCTGGCCCGCTGGCCCGGTGCCCGGGCTGCGCCACCCCGCTGGACGGCGGACCCGTCCTGTACCGCTGCCAGGCCTGCCACCGGGCCGTGCCAGCCGCCGACGTCGACATCGAGTACCACGCCCCTGCCATGAAGGCCGCCGCATGAGGCTGGTGCACCGGCTCGCGGCCCGCCCGTAACCGAACGGGAAACCCGGTCAGCGGGCCGGAAAGCTGACAGTGCCGGTCATGACGGTCACCGTCCTAGTTTGGCGGCATAGTTTTCCCGACATTGTTTCCCGGTACCGCCACGCCGGGACGCTGACGGACTGACCGCGATCACGGCCACCGGCTGATCCTTATGGCCGTCAGCACTCTTCCGGGATCCGAACGGCCGATGGTAACTCAGCGGTCTTCAGCCCGCTACCGCCACTGGCCATTCCGTTGTTGCTCAAGCCCCGCACCTCGGCCAGGGACGGCAAGCCGATCGAGGTCACGCAGTACGTGATCCCCAGCGACCGGGTTGAGCAGGTCGTCAAGCTCGATCGCGCGGCCGGGGCTGAATGGCCGTGGCCTGAGCCGCCGGAAGCTAGCCGGTAAGCACCGCGGCGGCCGCGCCGAGCATCACAGGCTCGGTGAGTTCCCCGTCGCCTTCGCGGACGTCAATGACGATCGCGCTGATGTTGTCCGGGGCCCCGGCCTCGTCGGCCAGGGCGACGAGCCGGCCCAGGGCCTCACCAGGGCTGGCGGCGGCCGCCAGAACGTCACGGATGGCCCCGGCAGACACCACCGGGCTCAGGCCGTCGGTGCACAGCAGGTAGCGGTCACCGGCCCGCAGGTCGCGCAGGCCAAGATCTGGTGACCGGTCCGGGCGCCCGTCGAGGTAGCGGACGAGTACCGGCGCCATCCTGCCGGCGTTGGAGACGAGGTTGCCGAAGACGTGATCCTCGGTCACCTGCCGGAGCTGGCCGCCGCGGAGCCGGAAGGCCCGGGAGTCGCCGATGTTGAGGAGCCCGGCCTGGTCACCTGAGCGCAGGATCGCCGTGAGCGTGGTGCCCATGCCGGTCCGGGCGGGATCTTCCGCCGCGCACCGGGCGACCTCGGTATTGGCGTCGGCGGCGGCCCGGCCGAGCACCTCGAGCAGGGACCCCGGGTCCGTCTCCGCGTCGTGGGCGGCCAGGATCCTGATCACCGCGGCGCTTGCGAGCTCACCGGCGGCGTGGCCGCCCAGGCCGTCGGCGACCGCATGCAGCCACCGGCCCGAGTAGGCCGAGTCCTCATTATTGTGGCGAGCCAGGCCGACCTCGGACGTGGCGGCGGCCAGCAGCGAAACCGGTGCGGTCATCTCGGCACATACCTCCCTAGGCCGGGAAGGCTTGACTTCAGGCAACCACGGTAACCCGGTTTGGCTAGGTTCCGGTGCTAGCGACTGCCGCCGACGATCGCAGCGACGATCGCAGCAGCAAGATATGCCGAAGCACGTACTTACGCACTCTCAGCAGCCGCAGCCGACGCTGGGGCAGGCGGCGCGCGGGTGATGTCGTCGCGGTGGACCGGCCAGCGGCCGAACAGCATCGCGGTCCATTCGTCCTCGTCGTCCAGCGGCCACCAGCCGTCACCTGGCGCGACTGGCGCGTTACGGGTGCTGGCGTACTGGCGGAGCCGGGCCCGCCAGCCTTCCCGGTCCTGCCTGTACCGTTCGGCCCGCTCCCGGTGCAGGTCGGCCGCGCCGGTGGACTCCGCCACGGCGTCCAGGTCTGCGGGCCCGCGCTTCCACCCGCCGCGGCCGCGGACGGCGAGCCCGTGCCCGGCAAGGACCCGGAGCGCGGCCGACGCGGTCGACACGGCCAGCCGGGCCGCCCGGGCCAACTCGGCGTTCCGGGCCTCGTCCGCGCCGAGTTCCTGGTAGACCAGCGCGGCCATCCCGCCGAGTACGAGGAACACCGGGTGTGCCGCCGCGATCCGGCCAGCGCGACGCCGCCGCCAGCGGGCACTGTCCGCGTACCGGGCCGGGATCCTGAGCTCGTACCTGTCCGCGCGGGCCAGCCGACGCGGTGACACCAGGTCGATCAGCGGGTCATCCTCATCTCGCAGCAGCCGCAGCACCCGGGCCACGGTGCGGCTGGACAGCGCGGAGTGCAAGGCCAGGTTCCGGACGCCGAACTCTACCGTGGACGAGCCGGACACCATCGCCGCCTGGGCGAGGGCGAGGAGCACCAGGCGGACCGCGATCACCCGGCCACCCCAGCCCTTGACCCGCCCGGGATCCTCCAGGGCCACGTCGCACGCCGTGACCCATCGCCTGATATGTCCGTACTCCGCCGAAGTGAGCGATTCGCCTGCCGGGGGGGCGTGATTTAGGTCGCTAGTGTGCCATCCGCGCACGTTTTTCTCCCCGGCCGCGAAGCCGATGGCTTTTCGCCACTCCAGGGGCAGAAGCCGCTCCAGTCGGCCAGGTTCGGATACCCGGTGATACAGGCCCGGGAAGCCCTTCCAGGCGCCAGAGGCGACCGCGGCGCGGACGTCGGCCAGCTGCCAGCCGCGGGCCGCCGCGGCGCACAGGACAGCCATTCGCGCCTCGCTGCGGCCCCGGCCCCGGGTAGCGCCGGTGCGGGCGACGTGCTCGAGCCCGGCGCCGAGAGGGGCACGGCCGCCGAGGCGCGGGATCCACGGGATGCCGGTGTCGTCCAGCTCGGCTGAGGTTGACTCCGGCAGATCTGCCGGAGTCGCGTCCGTTTCGACCCGCTGCGCCTCGGCCGCGAACTCGTCCAGCAGGGCGTTCCACACTTCCGGCCCGTTCGGGTGCTCCACGGCCGCCCTGGCTTCGCTCAGCGGCGTTGTGAGCGTCCTCCAGCCTCCGGACTTGTGCCGGGATCCAGGAGGGCTGATCTGACCGCCGAGATTCGCCATCGGCGCCGGGTCGACGGCAGGGAACCGCAGTGCAATAGCACGGGCGAGGTCGCGCAGTTCCCGCCAGGGCAGCAGCGACGAGAAGGGCACGAACACATCGCGGCCGCCGCTCGGCGACACGTCGGCGACAGTCCGGGCACCGATCCGCTCGAGCAGCAGGCCGACCTCGGCGGCCTGGTGTCCGACGTCGCCGCGGGACACGTCCAGGTCAAGCGGCAGCACCCGGCCGGAGGCCATGCCGGGGTCGAAGGTCGGGATCGTGGAGGGCTGGTCCGGAGGTTCCGCGGGGAGTGGCCGGGCCCGTCCCGCGGGATAAGTGCGGCCGCCGTCCCGGGAGACCCTGGCGTGCGGCGTACCGGCCAGCGCAGGCACGACAGCACGCCAGGCAGCCTCCGCGGCATCGCGCGGGAGGCTGTCAGGGCCGGGTGGAAAACACCCCGGCGTGTCGGCCAGAGGCAGTGGCGAACTGGACCGCTTGCCTGTTATCGTGGCCACGGACGTTGACCTTCTGTTCGGGACCCGAACTTGCTTGTCGGCTCGGGACGGGTCTGAACGAGCGGTATGAGGTTGTCGTGAATGGCCCCCCTAGATGGGGGCCTTCGGCATTTCTGGGATCCTAAGAACCTGTTTGGATACTCATGCGATGCGTGGCAGGTGTGACTGATGGGTCTGCCGAGGCGTCTGCTCATGACGATGATCATGGCCCAGTGGATGATGGTCTCGTGATGGGCGGGCAGTCGCTCAT
>Ga0335076_10004201_pt1 | contig 14551 bp, 11 predicted proteins | sample Lox_Sample_25_FD_206717 | JGI IMG/M metagenome (GOLD analysis project Ga0335076, IMG submission 206717) | Soil microbial communities from Loxahatchee National Wildlife Refuge, Florida, United States - Lox_Sample_2.5 | ecosystem: Environmental > Terrestrial > Soil > Wetlands | place: USA... | reverse complement strand
GAGGCGCCCTGCGCCTCGTCGCCGCGCAGGACCAGGAGCAGGCCGCGGGAGACGATCGCCGAAGCGCGGCGCAGGAGCCCGAGCGTGACTTCGCCGCGCAACGAGGGGGCAATCGCGGCGCTCGCGATGGCCCGCGGCGTCGAATGCGACTCGGGCCCGGGTCCTTCCTCGTCCATCTGCGTCATCGCCTCGAGCAGCACCTGGTCGGTGGCGACGCCGTCCGTGACCACCAGCTCCTCCGCGTCGACGCCGATGTCGCCGCTCGAGGCGACAGGGGCGACCTCGAACTTGAAATAGCCGCTGCGCCAGCGGCAGAGCTCCTGAACCACGAGCCCGGTCTGCTGCTTCAGCGCGTCCTGCAGCTGCTCCTCGCTGATGGCGCCGTCGTCCACGAGAATGTCGCCCAGGCGGCGCCCGTCCGCGGCGGTGTGCTGCTTGTCGAGCGCTCCTGCCAGCACCTCCGGCGTCACGAGCCCGCGGCACACCAGGATGTTGCCGAAGGTCTCCCGGATCGAGCTCGAGGCCGCGTAGACGATGCGCCCGAGCCGCACCACGACGAGCGCGTGGGCGTCGCGCCGGCTGAGCGTCACCTTGCCGGTTCGGTTGTTGAGCGCCACGAAGTGCAGCAGCTCTGCGAGCTCGATCTCCTCGAGCCGGCCGGCCAGGCTCACGGCTGGTCCGGCTCGACGGGGCCGAGCTCGATCGGGGCGCCGGGAGCGAGCGCGCGGATCCGGCGCACCGCCTCCTCGGCCTCCGGCCACGATCCGCGCCGCAGCACGCGCGTGAGCGCGGGGAGGGCTGCGGCGGCGGGCGGCCCGATCGCGCCGAGCGCCTTCACGGCCGCCTGGCGCACTCGCACGTCGTGGTCCGTGACCGCCTTCGCCAGGTCCGGCGTCGCCGCGGCCGCGGCGTCCCCGATCGTCTGGAGCGCCATCGCCGCTGCCAGGCGCAGCTCGGCGTCGGGATCGGCGAGCATCACCGCCAGGTCCGGCACGGCCGCGCGCGCCCGCGCCCCCATCGCCCAGAGCGTGTTCGCAGCGGCGATCCGGTCGGCGCTCGCGCCCGAGCGCAGCATCTCGGCGAGCGCGGGCACCGCCGGCTCGCCGAGCTGCAGGAGCTTGAGCCGGGCCGGCCCCGCCACCTGCTGGTCGGGGCTGCGCATGTCGCTCAGGAGCCGCGGGATGTCCGGCGTCTCCTCTTTCGCTCGACAGCCGGCGAAGCCGACCACGAAGGCCAACGCCGCCACGAGGGAGGGAGCCACTCGCATGAGCGAAGTCTACTGCTTGATGACCGAGCCGTCCCGCCTTCGGATCTCGCCCCAGCCGCCGTTCAGCTTCTCGCGCTCGCCGGTCTCGCCATGGCCGAACGGGTATTTCGCGGCCGCACGCTCGTCCACCTCGATGCCCCATCCCGGCGCTTCGTTGGCGTAGAGATAGCCGTCTTTGAGCTCCGGGCAGCCCGAGAACACCTCGCGGGTCTCGTCGTTGAAAGTCACCGCCTCCTGGATCCCGAAGTTCGAGCAGGTGATGTCGAGCGTGACGTTGCACGCGTGGCCGATCGGGGAGACGTCGCCCGGGCCGTGCCAGGCCGTGCGGACGCCGAAGATCTCGGCGAGCGCGGCGACCTTCCGGCACGGGGTGAGGCCGCCGGCCTGCGAGACGTGGATGCGGATGTAGTCGATGAGCCGCTCGCAGATGAGCGGTGTCCACTCGTGCGGGTTGTTGAAGAGCTCGCCCATCGCGAGCGGCGTCGTGCACTGCTGCCGGATCAGGCGGAACCAGCCGATGTCCTCGGGCGACAGCGGGTCCTCGACGAAGAACATGCGGAAGCGCTCGGCGTCCTTGCAGAAGGCGAGCGCCTGCGTCGGCGTCAGCCGCTCGTGCACGTCGTGCAACAGCTCGACCTCGTCGCCGAGCTCCTTGCGGGCCGCCTCGAGAAGCGCCAGCGCGCGCCGCACGTAAGCGGCGGGCTCGAAGACCGGCGCCGTGTGCAGCGCCTTGACGGGGGCCGCGCCCGTCCCGCGAGAGCCGTACCCTGCCATCCCCGGCACGCCGACCTGCACGCGCACGTGGCGGAAGCCGCGGGCGAGGATGGCGCGGGCGTTGTCGATCACCTCGGGGATCTCCGAGCCGCTCGCGTGAGAGTAGCAGTCGGCGGCCTCGCGGGCCTTTCCCCCGAGAAGCTGGTAGACGGGCAGCCCGGCCTGCCGCCCCTTGATGTCCCAGAGCGCCATGTCGACGCCGCTGATCGCGTTGTTGAGAACGGGCCCGCTGCGCCAGTACGAGCTCGCGTAGAGCGACTGCCAGGTGTCCTCGACGCGGTCCGCCGGCTTGCCGACGAGGAACGGCTTCAAGTAGCGCTCGACCGCCGGCAGCACCAGGTCGGCGCGCTGGGTGAAGGTCGCGCAGCCGTAGCCGTAGAGCCCGGCCTGGTCGGTCGTGACCTTCACCACGACGAGCCGGACGCCCGCGGGCTCCGTGGCGATCGCGCGCACGTCCGTGATCTTCGGCGACGGCAGGCCGCGAAGAGCCTTCTCGGCCTTCGCCTCCGCCTCTGCCGCTCGCGCGCCCAGCAGTCCCACCGCGGGCCCGCTCGCGGCGAGACGCAACGCCTCGCGCCTCTTCATGCGCTCCTCCCCCGGCGGCCGCCGGCTCGCGCGAGATGCTACACCCCGTGGCATGATCCGGCGCGAGGAGAGACCGCCGTGGATGTCGCGAAGTGGATCCCCATGCGCTGGCCGTGCGGCCCGCTCGAGCTCGAGCGTGGCAAGCGCCGTGACGGCTTCACGTCCGACGAGGCCGATGCGCTCGACGAGTGGGCCCGGCCGGAGGCTCTGGAGCGGCTCTCGGGGACTGAGCTCGACTGTCTCGTGCTGAGCTGGGCCGCCGGCTCGCCGCTCGACGCCGAGCAGCAGCGCGCGCTCGCCCCGCTCGTCGGCGCGGCGCGAAAGCGGGGCCTTGCGCTCGTTGGCTGGGTGGCGGGCGGCGACCTGCGCGCGGCGGCCGCGAGCGCCGCGGCCGCAGGGCTCGACGCAGTGGCGACCGAGTCGGACGCCGCGGATGCCGGCCCCTCCGTGCTGCGCTTCGGCGGCCGTTCGCTCGCGGACCGGCGAGCTTCGGACTTCCTCGGCGTCTCCGGCCTCGTCTGGCCCGGCATCCGCGAGACGCGTCCGCGCGACGTCGACGCGGCGTCCGGCCCGACCGGCCCGCCCTGGCTCGACTCGAACGCCTGGTACGTGCGCCTGGCGCGGAGCCTCGTGAACCCGAAGTCGCTCTGGCTCGGGTTCGACGCGCCGGACGTCGGCCAGTCCCTCGAGGAGGCCGCGTACCTGCAAGCGATCGCGGACACCTCCGTCTTCGGCGGCCGCTGGCTGGTCTCGCTCGATCCGCACCTGCGCAGCGGCTTGTCGCGGCGTACGAGCGCGGCCGAGACCAGGTGGCGCGGCATCGCTCGCGGGATCGGCTTCTTCGAGGCTCACCGCGACTGGGTCGGCTACCTGCCCGAGGGCCAGCTCGGCGTCGTCTCCGACTACGCGGGCGCCGACGAGTTCCTGTCCTTCGAGGTGCTGAACCTGCTGTCGCGCCAGGGCAGCCTCTACCGCATCCTCGACAAGCCGAAGGCGCTCGCGGCTTCCCTGGACGGCCTGGACGCCATCCTGTTCGTGGACTCCGCTCCCCCGGAGCCGGCCCTCGCGGCGGAGCTCGACGCTTTCGCCGACGCGGGCGGGACGCTGATCGCGCCGGCCTTCTGGCCCGCACGCGGGGCTCCCGACGACAGCGCCTGGTTCCCCCGCTTCCGCGTTTTCCGCACCGGCCGCGGCCGGCTCGCCGTGGCCCGCGCCGAGCTCGCGGATCCCTACGTGCTGGCCGACGACGCGCAGCTCCTGATGAGCCACCGGTACGACCGGCTCCGCGTCTTCAACCCGGGCACGGCACAGTTCCACTACGCTCTCCGCACCGACGGCCGCGGCGCGATCCTGCACGCGCTCCGCCTCGACGAGCCCGATCCGCGACAGCCGCTCACGGCGTGGTTCGAACGGCCGTGGACGCGGGCGCGCGTCTGGACGCCGGCGGGTCCCGACGCGACGGAGGTGAAACGCACCGCGCCCGAGCGCGGCGTCGAGTTCAGCCTCGCGGCGCTCCCAGGCTACTCGGCGCTCGAGCTCTTCGCCTGAGGCGCCGGCGCGTCGAGGATCTCCTCGCGAGCCGCGTCCCAGTAGACGCGCCGGCCCGACCAGTACGACCTCGCGGCCATGATGCACGCGACCGAGTGCGCGAAGCCCTCCTCGACCGTGCAGTGCGGCGCGCGGCGCGAGCGCAAGCACTCGAACCAGTCGGTCATGTGCTCGAGCGTCAGGTCGTCGATGCCCATCGGCGGCGGCTCGGTCTCCCCGGGCAGCAGCAGGTAGCGCGACGCCCGCTGCTCGTCGACGTCGCTGTCGCTCTCGTGGTTGCCCTTCTCCTCGACGAGCTCGTAGCGCGGGCTGCCCTCGCCGCCGTGGTTCACGAGCGTCGCCAGCTTCCCCATGTAGCGCGTGAAGCCGGGCGCGTCGTTGCCGAAGCTCGTCGAGTAGCTGACCAGGAAGCCCCTCGGGTACTCGAGCAGCGCCTGGAAGGTGTCGGGGTTCTCGCGTCCGTCCTTCCACGCGAAGACGCCGCCGTGCGCGACCACCGAGCGCGGGTAGCTGTCGCCCATGAACCAGTGCACGAGGTCGATGCCGTGGCTCATCCACTGGTCGGCGATGCCGCTCGAGAACTCGCGGTAGAGACGGAACTCGAAGTAGAGCCGGGGATCGAACGGCCGGTGAGGCTTCGTCATGAGCCACGCGCGCCAATCGGTGTCCTGCTCGCGGATCTGGGCGACCTCGGGCCGCCCGCGCCAGCGCGGGCCGTGGTAGTTCCACTCGACCTCGACCTTGCTCACCTCGCCGAGGGCGCCGCTCGCGACGAGATCGCGCGCCATCCGTGGGTGAGGCTCGCTCCTGTGCTGCGTCCCGACCTGGACGACGCGCTTGCCCGCGAGCACGGCCGCGCGCGCGGAGCGCGCTTCCTCGAGCACGTTGCCCATCGGCTTCTCGACATAGGCGTCCTTGCCCGCCTTGGCCGCGAGCTCGAGGATCGGGGAGTGCGAGTGCTCGGGCGTCGAGATCAGCAAGGCGTCGACGTCCTTCGCGGCCAAGAGCTCCTCGACGCGCGCGTAGGCGCGCGGCGCGCGCCCGTAGACTTTCGCGTTCTCGTTCACGGCTCGCTCGCGGTTCACCGTCCACAGGTCGCAGACGGCCGTCATCTCGACGTTGTGGGCGGCGTGGAGCTTGCCGGCGATCGCCACGAGCTCGCGGCCGCGGTTGCCGATCCCGACGTGGCCGAGCGCGATGCGGTCGTTCGCGCCCAGGATCCTCGAGTAGGACAGCGCGGTCATGGCGCCCCCGGCGATGCGGGCCGATTGCGAGAGGAACGCCCTGCGGCCGATGTCGTCTGGAGACTCGCCCATGTTTCGCCTCCGTGGCGTGAGACTAGCCCAGTCGGACCGCAGACGGCCATGGAACCCGGGCGTATACTTCGCGTCGGGAGCCTCTGGTCTTCCGAGGAGGGCGCGTGCCGCACGAGCTGTCGCGCCGGCAGTTCCTGGCGTCGAGCGCCATCGCGGGCCTCGGCGCGAGCCGCCTGGCTTCGCTCGCGAGCGCCGCGCCGGCCGCGACCGTCTCGATCGGCAAGTGCACGAGCTACGGCGCCGAGCTCGTGCCCGCGCTCGACCGCATGTTCGACGAGCTCGGCGGCCTCGGGCGCCTCGTCAAGGGACGCACCGTCGGCATCAAGCTGAACCTGACCGGGCAGCCCGAGCTGCGGCTCGGCAGCCTGCCGGCGGGCCTCGCGCACTGGGTGCACCCGCGCATGATCGGCGCAGTCGTCCACCTCATGGACCGTGCCGGCGCCGAGCGGATCCGCCTGCTGGAGAGCCCCTTCGCGAGCGCCGCTCCGCTCGAGGAGTACATGTACCAGGCGGGCTGGGACGCGAGCGCGCTCGCGGGAGCCGGCCGCAACGTCGAGTTCGAGAACACGAACGGGCTCGGCCGCGGCCGCGAGTACCACCGCTTCGACGTGCCCGGCGGCGGGCGGCTCTTCCCCTCCTACCTGCTGAACCACGCCTACCTCGACTGCGACACCTTCGTCTCGCTCGCCAAGCTCAAGGACCACATGACGGCGGGCGTGACGCTCAGCATGAAGAACTGCTTCGGGAACATCCCGACGACGATCTACGGCGACTACGTCCCCCGGCACGAGCCGGACCTGGCGCCGCACAGCGGCCGCGGGCTCGTGTTCCACCAGGGCGGCCGCCAGCCCCCGAGTTTCGCCGCGGCGGAGCTCGACCCGGCCTCGCCGCGCCACGAGGGCTACCGGCTGCCGCGCGTGATCGTGGACATCTGCGCCGCACGGCCGATCGACCTCGCGATCGTCGACGGGATCGAGACGATGGGCGGCGCCGAGGGCCCGTGGGGCGGCGGCGAGCCCTGCCGTCCGGGCGTGCTGCTGGCGGGAACGAACTGCGTCAACACCGACGCGGTCGGAACGGCGGTGATGGGCTACGACCCGATGGCGAAAGGCGGCACGCCGCCTTTCTACACCTGCGACAACTTCCTCGAGCTCGCCGAGCAGGCGGGCCTCGGCTCGCGCGATCTCGGGCGCATCGAGGTGGCGGGAGTGCCGATCGCAGCGGCGCGCTACGACTTTGCGCCGATGATCCGCAGCCGCCTCCCGCACAACGTGCCGCCCTACCCCGACAAACGCGCGTCCTGAGCCGCGGACGCGAGCCGGAGGACTCCATGAGCGCGACACCGAGTCGGCGTCGCTTCTTCTCTGCCGCGGGCGGGCTCGCGCTCGCTCCCTCGCTCGTGCCCGAGGCCCTCTCGGCCGCCCCGCCGCGCGAGTGGCCGCCCTCGGAGGGCCCCGACACGCCGAAGCTCTGCCTCGGCGCGGGCCGAGCGGACGAGAAGGAGATGCGGCGCTACAAGCAGATCGGGATCGACCACGTGCTGATGGGCGGCCCCGCGATCCCGTGGAGCGAAGCCGACCTGAAGGCGATCGTCGAACGCTACCGGGCGGGCGGCCTGAGCGTCGCGAACCTGATGATCTCCGGCTTCCCCAAGACGCTCTACGGCCGGCCAGGGCGCGACGAGGAGATCGACAAAGTGCGCGCGTCGATCCGGGCCGCGGGCAGGGCCGGCATTCCGATCGTCGAGTACAACTTCTACGCCCACCGCCTGACCGAAGGCTACGTCGAGGAGCCCGGGCGCGGCGGCGCGGGGATGACCGCCTACGACTACGAGCGCTCGAAGGAGCTCCCGCCGCTGCCGGATGAAGGCGTCCACACGCTCGAGGAGATGTGGACGAACATCGGCTACTTCCTGAAGGCGGTGGTGCCGGTCGCGGTGGAGTCCGGCGTGCGCCTCGCCCTCCACCCCAACGACCCGCCGGTGCCGAAGAGCCGCGGCTCGGAGCAGATCATGGCCACGCTCGCCGGCTGGAAGCGCCTGATCGCGATCGTCGACAGCCCGGCGAACGGCATCACCTTCGACTGCGGCGTGACGCGCGAGCTCGGCGAGGACCCGGTCGAGGTCTGCCGCTACTTCGGCGAGCGCGACCGCATCAACCACGTCCACTACCGGAACGTGCGCGTGCGGCGGCCGTACGTCGACTACACCGAGGTCTTCCCGGACGAGGGCCAGGTCGACATGTTCGGCGTGATGAAGGAGCTGGTGCGCCAGCAGTACTCGCGCTACGTCTACCCCGAGCACCCGCGCGCGCTCGACGCCGATCGCGAAGCCCCGGGCTTCACCAGCTTCTACCCGGGCGGCGGCGGCTACGCTGGCCTCGTCTACAACGTGGCTTACGCGAAGGCGATGCTGCAGGCCGCGCTCGGCGCGTAGCCACGCGCCGGCCAGCCGGATCGACTCGTCCCGTTGCGGGCGGCGTATAGTCGTTCCGCCAGCTAGGAGCAGACCGATGAGCCAAAGCAAGCCGCTCGATTCCGGGACCCGCGCAACGCTGCCGCGCCGCCGCTTCCTGGCCGGCTCCGGCCTCGCCGCGGCGGGCTTCACGATCGTTCCGCGCCACGTGCTGGGCGCGTTCCGAGGCGCACTCGCGCCGAGCGACAGGCTCAACGTCGCGGGCATCGGCGTTGGCGGCATGGGCAAGAACAACATCGGCCGCTGCGAGAGCGCGAGCATCGTCGCGCTCTGCGACGTGGACTTCGAGCTGGCGAAGCCGGTGTTCGAGAAGTACCCGGACGCCAAGACCTACAAGGACTACCGCGTGATGCTCGACGAGATGCCGGGGATCGACGCGGTGGTGATCGCGACGCCGGACCACACCCACGCCGTGATCGCGATCGCCTGCATGTCGAAGAAGAAGCACGTCTACGTCCAGAAGCCGCTCACGCACGCGGTGGCCGAGGCGCGGCTCCTGACCGAGGCCGCGCGCAAGTACGGCGTCGCGACGCAGATGGGCAACCAGGGGCACTCGGGCGAGAGCACGCGCCTCATGTGCGAGTGGGTGTGGGACGGAGCCATCGGCCACGTGCGCGAGGCGCATGGATGGACCAACCGCCCCGTCTGGCCGCAGGGCATCGAGATGGACCGGCCGAGCGACACTCCGCCGACGCCGCCCGGCCTCGACTGGGACCTCTGGATCGGCCCGGCCGCCTACCGCCCCTTCCATCCGACCTACCACCCGGCGAAGTGGCGCGCGTGGTGGGACTTCGGCACCGGCTCGCTCGGCGACATGGGCTGCCACATCGTCGACCCCTTGTTCTGGGCGCTGAAGCTGCAGTATCCGGTGAGCGTCGAGGCCAACATCTCGACGGTGTGGCACGCCTTCTTCGAGGAGACCGAGCCCAAGAACGAGACCTACCCGCGCTCGTCGATCGTGCGCTTCAAGTTCCCGGCGCGCGGCAAGCTGCCCGCTGTGGACGTGACCTGGTGGGACGGCGGGCTCATGCCGGCGCGGCCGAAGGGGCTCGAGCCGGGCCGGCGCATGGGCGACCTCGACGGCGGCATCCTGCTGGTCGGCGACGAGGGCGCGATCATGGCCGGCTGCTACGGCGAGTCGCCGCGCATCGTCCCAGAGAGCCTGATGAAGAAGTACAAGCGGCCGAAGAAGACGATCGAGCGCATCCCGGGCGGCAAGGACGGCCACGAGGAGGACTGGCTCCGCGCGTGCCGGGGCGGCAAGCCGGCGTGCTCGAGCTTCGACTACTCGGGTCCGCTCACCGAGACCGTGCTGATGGGCAACCTGGCCGTGCGCTACCCGGGCCGCGAGCTCTTCTGGAACGGCGCCGCCATGGAAGTCACGAACGACAAGGACGCGAACGCCTACGTCCGGCGGCAGTACCGCCAGGGCTGGGGAACCTAGAGCATCGGCGTCCGGGCCGCCGCACGCGCGAAAGCGTTGCGTCCCGTCTCACCGAAGACCACCCGCGCCCGCAGCTCTCGCGCCTGGAGGCGCCTCCAGCTGGATGGCCCGTTTCGTGCTTCCCTCCAGGGCGGAATGTTCCGCATCCTCGACGCCCACTTTCTCGCCCCCGACGTCAAGCAGTTCCGAATCGAGGCCCCGCGCGTGGCCCGCAAGCGCCAGGCCGGCCAGTTCGTGATCCTCCGCGTCCACGAGCGCGGCGAGCGCATCCCGATCACGATCGCGGACTCGGACGCCGCCCGCGGAGACGTCACGATCGTGGTCCAGGGCATCGGCAAGACGACCCGGCTGCTGAACACGCTCGACGTCGGGGACGCGATCGAGGACGTGGTCGGGCCGCTCGGCCGACCTTCGGAGATCGCCCGTTTCGGCACCGTGTGCGTGATCGCGGGCGGCGTCGGCGCCGCGATCGCCTACCCGACCGCGGTCGCGCTGAAGCGGGCCGGCAACCGCGTGATCACGGTGCTGGGCTGCCGCACGCGCGAGCTCGTGATCCTGGAGCCCGAGCTGCGCGCGGCGAGCGACCTGCTCCACGTCACGACCGACGACGGCTCGCACGGCGAGCCGGGGCTCGTCAGCGACAAGCTGAGCGCGCTCGTCGAGGCGGGCGAGCGGATCGACTACGTGCTGGCGGTCGGCCCCGTGCCGATGATGCGGGCGGTGGCCGAGGTGACGCGGCCGCACGCCATCCGCACGGTCGTGAGCTTGAACTCCGTGATGGTCGACGGCACGGGCATGTGCGGCGGCTGCCGGGTGAGCGTCGGCGGCCGCACTCTATTCGCCTGCGTGGACGGCCCGGAATTCGACGCACATGCGGTCGACTTCGCCAACCTCGCGAGCCGCAACGCGATGTACCGCGAAGCGGAGGCCCGCGCGCTGCGAGGCTTCCTGGACTGTCCGGGTCGCGACTTCGCAATCGTGCACGACTGTCGCCTGCTGGCGAAGGCCGGGGCGGCTCACCCCCGCACCCCCGACACCCCGGGGAACGGAGCAAAGCAGGGCGCATGACGAACCCGCTGTCGATGAAGGCTCGGGTCAAGATCCCGCGCCAGGCGATGCCGGAGCAGCCGGCGGGCATCCGGCGTGCGAACTTCGACGAGGTCAACCTGGGCCTCGCTCCTGTGGAGGCCGGGACGGAAGCCACGCGCTGCATCGAGTGCCGGGACCCGGCCTGCGCGAGGGGCTGCCCGGTCGGGGTCAAGGTCCGCGAGTTCGTCGAGCTCGTGCTCGAGGGCGACTACCGCGCCGCCGCGGCGAAGATGCGCGAGGACAACGCGCTGCCCGCGATCACCGGGCGCGTCTGTCCGCAGGAAGACCAGTGCGAGGGCGCCTGCGTCATGGGCAAGAAGTTCGGCCCCGTCGCGATCGGCAACCTCGAGCGTTTCATCGCCGACTGGGAGGCGCAATCGGGCGGGCTCGGCCTGCCGCCGCGCGCCCCCGCGAGCGGGAGGCGGGTGGCCTGCGTGGGAAGCGGCCCCGCCTCGCTCACGGCCGCAGGCGACCTGGTGCAGAAGGGCCACGACGTCACCGTGTTCGAGGCGCTGCACGAGATCGGCGGCGTGCTCGTCTATGGCATCCCGGAGTTCCGGCTGCCGAAGCGCATCGTGCGCCAGGAGGTCGCCAACCTGGAGAAGCTGGGCGTTCGCTTCGAGACGAACGTCGTGGTCGGGCGCAGCGTCACGATCGACGAGCTGATGCAGCAGGAGGGCTACGACGCCGTCTTCGTCGCGACCGGCGCGGGCCTGCCGCGCTTCCTCGACGTCCCCGGCGAGAACCTGAACGGAGTCTACTCCGCGAACGAGTTCCTCTCCCGCGTGAACCTGATGAAGGCGTATCGCTTCCCCGAGTACGATCAACCGATCTACGACTGCCGCGGCAAGCAGGTGGCCGTGATCGGCGGCGGCAACACCGCGCTCGACGCGATCCGCACCGCGCTTCGCCTCGGCGCCGCGCGGGCCGCAATGCTCTATCGCCGCTCCGAAGCGGAGATGCCGGCACGCGCCGAGGAGATCCGGCACGCGCGGGACGAGGGTGTCGAGATCCAGACCCTCAGCCACCCGATTGCGTTTCTGGGGGACGACCAGGGCTGGCTGCGCGGCGCCCGCTGCATCCGCATGGCGCTCGGCGAGCCGGACGGCTCCGGCCGCCGGCGCCCGCTGCCGATCACGGGCTCCGAGTTCGAGATCCCGCTCGACGTCGCGATCGTGGCGGTGGGAACCGGGCCGAACCCGCTGGTGCAGTCGACGACGCCCGACCTCGCCACAGACAAGAAGGGCTACATCGCGGTAGCCGATCAGGAGACGCTGCGCACGTCGAAGAAGGGAGTCTTCGCGGGCGGCGACATCGTCACCGGCGCGGCGACGGTGATCCTGGCGATGGGCGCGGGCCGCAACGCCGCCCGCGCGATCGACGAGTACCTGCGAACGGGCGCCTGGTAGCTTTCAGGCGGGGGCGAGCCTCCGGCGGCCTCGGAGGAGCCCGTGGATGATGCGGTCGAGCCCGGCGACGTGGCCGCTGCGCGTCAAGAGCACGACCACGAGTGCCGCCAGCTCGACGAGGTTCTTGTTGACGACGAGGTAGCTGCCCTCCGTGGGGATCGCGTAGAAGTAGCCCACGAACGGCGGGTTGCAGAGGTAGAACATCAGGAGGAAGGCGATCCCGCCGAGGCTCGCGAGCCGCGTGAAGCATCCGAGCACGAGCCCCAGGCCCACGGCGACGAGGCCCCACATCGTGGCCTGGTTGACCCGCTCCAGGAGGTTCGGGTCGGCCGCCAGCGCGCGGAAGAAGAAGGCGAACGGTCCGCGCGCCTGCTTCAGGTAGCCGGCGGCCGACCAGGCGGGCGCCTGCAGCTTGGCCAGGCCCTCGTAGAGGAAGTGCCAGCCGATCACGACCCGCAGCGCGACGATCGCGAAAGCAGCCCCGCGCGAGAGCGTCATGCCTCGAAGTCCTCCGGGCGGAACGACAGCCGCTGCTTCGCCTCGATCGCCTCGTTCACCTTGAGCACCGTGACGGCCGACTCGTAGCCGACCTCGGCGGGACAGTTCAGCGGCGTCTTGCCACGGATCGCGGCGAAGAAGTTCTCGAGGTGCGGCTGGTGGTAGGGGTCGCGCAGCACCACCGGCACGCGGTGCTCGTCGGGCGACACCGACTCGCGCACGTCCAGCACGGACGCGTCTTCCTTTTCTTCCTTCTCCACGACCTTGGGCGCGGTCACGTAGCCCCTCTGGACCCACTCGTCCCAGGCGGGGGCGTTCGGGTCGCGGTACAACCGGCCCGGGTAGTTGGCCTCGGACTCGGAGATCACGAGCGTGCCCTGATCGCCCATGAAGTTCTCGAAGTACCCCTGGCTGCCGTTCGTGGTCTGCGTCTGGTAGTAGGCGCGCGCGGGTCCCTGCTTCGTCTCGTACTCGTACACCACCATCGCGGTGTCGTACCACTCGTGCGTCTTGGGGTCGTGGTAGTCGAGGCCGCCGCTCGCGATCACGTACGACGGGACCGCGTCCAGGAACCAGTTGTAGACGTCGATCTGGTGCGAGCCGAGATCCACGATCGGCCCACCGCCCTTGCCCTTGTACCAGCGCCAGTTGCGGAACTCGTGCATGGTCCGGAAGCCGTACTGCTTGAGCCGCGCCTCGGGGATCAGGTATCGGTCGGGCGCGCCCAGGTCCGGCGCGACCGCCCGGTTCCATTGGCCGTTCACGGTGACGATGCGTCCGAGCAGCTTCGCCTCGCCGATCAGCTTTTCGCGGCAGTGGAGATAGCGCGGGTTGCTGCGCCGCTGGTGGCCGATCTGCAGCAGCTTTCCGGTCGCGCGGGCCGCCGCCACCATCTGGCGCGCCCCCTCGAGCGTATTCGACATCTCCTTCTCGCAGTAGACGTGCTTGCCGGCCTGGAGCGCCGCGACCGTATGAGGCGCGTGCCAGAAGTCCGGGGTCGCGATCACGACCGCGTCCAGCTTCTTCTCCTTGTCGAGCAGCTCGCGGTAGTCCTCGTAGCCCGTGGCCTCGAACTTGTACTTCTTGAGCGTGTTCACCGCGCGGCGCAGGTTGAAGTCGGTCCAGATGTCGCACACCGCGCGGAAGCGCAGGCCCGGGATGCGCAGCATGGCGTCGAGCAGTACCTGCCCCTGGGCGCCGGCCCCGATGAGCGCGACGTCGATCGGCTCGAGGTCCGGCGCGGGCGCGGGCCGCGACGCCTCGGCCATCTCGCGCTGCTGCTGCTCGTACGAGCGCTGCTTGCGCCAGGCGTAGCCGAAGAGGCCGAGCGCGGGGACGGTCGACAGCCCGAGCAGCACGTCGCGGCGGTCGAGCGTGCGTCCGCCGCCCGCGGCCTCGTCCTCCGGCTTCCTGGGGTCGTCCGCCATCGCGTCCCTACTTCGCAGGCCGGCCGAAGACCTCGACCTCGACGTAGTGGTTCAGCTCGTTGGCGTTGTTGCCGCGGCTGTAGAGCCGCACGTAGCGCGCCTTGACGCCCTTGGCGTCGACGAGCTTGCCCTCGGCCGTCTCGACGTAGTTCATGTCCTGCCCGGCGCCCAAGCCGAGCCTGTTGTCGTTGTCGTTGTTGAAGAGGGTCCGGACGTTCTTGGTGAAGCCGGCGTCGTCGGCGAGCTGGACCACGACGTCGAGGTAGACGCGCGGCTGCTTGTGGAAATGCCAGAAGAGCACTGCGAAGACCTCGTGCGGCGCGCCGAGGTCGATCGTGACGTGCTGGACGGCCGGCCCGAGCTCGACGTAGCTGCCGTCGGCGCCTCTCTTGTCGCCGTCGGTGACCTGCGCCAGCTCGCCGATGATCGGCTCCATGTCGCTGCTCGTGACCTTCTTGCCCTTGGCGACGTTGGTGACGCCGGCCGGGGCGAGGAAGGGGTCGCGCGGCCGCCCGAGCGGCTTCTGCAGGTTGGGGACCTTGAGGTTCTGCGGGGTGCCTTCGAACATCGGCTTCGGGAGCTGGATCGGCAGCGGCTCGAGCCCGCCCGCGGGCGCCTGGGCACGGAGCGTCGCGGGCAGGAGCAGCGCAGCCAGCACGGGGACGGCGATCGTTCTCTGCATGCCGCGAATATTGCCTCGTTTCTCGTGCGGACGTCGAGG
>Ga0335076_10004200_pt1 | contig 14552 bp, 14 predicted proteins | sample Lox_Sample_25_FD_206717 | JGI IMG/M metagenome (GOLD analysis project Ga0335076, IMG submission 206717) | Soil microbial communities from Loxahatchee National Wildlife Refuge, Florida, United States - Lox_Sample_2.5 | ecosystem: Environmental > Terrestrial > Soil > Wetlands | place: USA... | reverse complement strand
TTCCGCATGGCCTACGGCACGGCGGGGTCGGATTCCGGCTTGCGGTGGGGGGACGCCCAGAAGCTCGCCGAAGGCCTGCTCGAGGGCCGCAAGATGACCCTCGTCTGGGGTGCGGCCCCGGCCGACCTTGGATTGCCTCCCGGCGCTGGCAAGCTGGCTCTGAACCTCGTCATGCTGGCGACCGACACCTTGCCGCGCGGCGGCCAGATCACGGTCGCGCTCGAGCCGGCCGTGACCCGCCTGACGGTTGCGGCCACGGCCGCCGGGCGCGACGCCCGCATCGCCGACGAAGTCTCGGCCGCCCTGACCGCGGGTCCTGACGCCGCCGCGGGCCTCAGCGCCAAGTCCGTGCACGCCTTCTTCACGGCGCGCCTGGCGGAGTCGCTGCGCGGCCGCCTGGAGAGCGGGATCCAGCCGTCGGCGGTGCGGCTCGCGGTCACGATGCCGCTGTCGTAAGCCGTTCCAGGGCAGGCGTTTTCGCGCCCTCTTCACCGGTTGTTAAACACATTCTGGGAAGGTTAAGCGGACCCGGGGGCGATCGTTGCCGGCCCGGCGACCATTGGGCTGGCCGTCCGCACGAAGAACGCGCCTCGATAGGATTGGTCGATGGACGACCTTCTCAAGGTCTTTCTCGCTGAAACCGCCGAATGCCTGGCCGAGTGCCAGGGCGAAGCGGCGAAGTTGCGCCAGGCGCCCGCCGACGCCGCGCCGGTCGACAACATCCTGCGGCTCATCCGCTCGGTCCGCGAGACATCGGGATTCCTCGGGATGCCGGCCCTGCAGGTCGCGGCCAACGCGGCCATCGACGGCCTGGAAGGCGCGCGCGCCGGCCTGCCGGACTCGGCGGATCGCGTCATCGCCATCGCCGACGAAAGCCTGGCACGGATGCAGACCGTCGTCGAAGGCCTGGTCGCGGAGGCTGCCGCTGTCACCGCGGCTCCCGCGCCGACCGTGCTTGCCACCAAGCGCCCGTCCCGCAAGAAGAAGCCGGATGCCGAGCCCAAGCCTCCGGAAGATGCGGAAGAAGACGAAACCGCCACTAGCGCCGCAGCAGCGTCCGCGGCCGCCGCGTCGCCGGCAGTCGGGGCAAGCTACACCGTTGCCGTTGCGCCGGCGGTCCCGGCTGCGTCCGCGCCTCCCGTACCGGCGGCACAGCCGGCGCCGGTCGAGCCGGCGCTGCCCGCGTCCATCGCGCCCGACGGCACCGTCCGCGTAAGCGCCGAGATGCTGGAGAATCTGCTGTCGACGGTCAGCCGCCTGATGGCGGCGCAGACCGAGATGATGCAGCTGCTGAAGACCAAGGAGCCGGCCGCGGTGCCGCCCGTCGTCGCCCCGCCGCCCGCAGCCGCGCCGGCCGACGCCACCACCCCCGACGCGGCCGCCCAGACCGCGCCGGAGCCGCCCGTCGCCGTCGCACCGACTCCCGCGCCGGCGCCCCGCGACGCCACCCCGATAACCGGCGACGGCAAGGTCGTGCCGTTGCATGCGCGCCAGTCGACCGCGCCGCGGACGTCGCCGGAGGCCGCACCGGCCGCTGCGCCCAAGGCCCCGCCTCCCGTCGCCGCCGGCCCGACCCAGCGCGTCCTGCTGTTCCGGGCGGCGGACCGTGCGGTCCGCGCCGTCATCCTGGACCGCGGCACGCGGCTCGAGGAGGTCGACGTGAAGGCCATCGACGGATCGCGCGGCCTCTGGGTCATGCGCTCGGCCGGCGAGATCTTTCCGCTGGTGCCGTTCGATGCCGCCCATCGCCTCGGCGACAACGGCCGCGCGCCGGTGATCGTCTTCACCTTCGACGGACAGAGCTTCGGCCTGCTCGTCGATTCGGTCCTCGGAGTCGGCGACGCGGTCGTGACGCCGGCGACGAGCAAGCGGGCCGGATACCTGGGCTGCGCCCAGGTCGATGGTGCTGCGGTCGACGTCATCGATCCGCTCCACTATCTCAACGAGGCCGTGCAGAATCGCTTCCGCCTGGGGCGGCGCAACGACTCCAAGCCGCGTCCGCCGCAGCCCGAGCGGCCGGCCATTCCGGAGGGCGACGACCTCTTCGTCCGCAAGCCGGCGCGCTGAATCGCCGTCGCAGAAAGGAAATCGCCGGGCCCTTGCGGGACCCGGCGATTTGGTTCTCGTCGGAGAGCTGCGGCGCGAGCGCCGCGCGCGAATATCAGCCGACCGCGGCCTGCTTGGCCGGCGCGGCGCCCTCCTCGGCGGGGTCGCGCAGGACGTAGCCGCGGCCCCACACCGTCTCGATGTAGCTGTCGCCGCCGGTGGAGGCCTTGAGCTTGTGGCGGAGCTTGCAGACGAACACGTCGATGATCTTCAGTTCCGGCTCGTCCATGCCGCCGTAGAGATGGTTGAGGAACATTTCCTTGGTCAGCGTCGTGCCCTTGCGCAGCGACAGGAGCTCGAGGATGCCGTACTCCTTGCCCGTCAGGTGCAGCGGCTGGCCGTCGACCTCGACGACGCGGGTGTCGAGATTGACCGACAGCTTGCCGGTCTTGATGATCGAGTCGGAATGACCCTTGGAGCGGCGCACGATCGCCTGGATGCGGGCGATCAGCTCGCGCTTGTCGAACGGCTTGGTCAGGTAGTCGTCGGCCCCGAAGCCGAGGCCCTTGATCTTGTTGTCGAGTTCGGAAAGTCCCGAAAGAATCAGGATCGGCGTGTTGACGCGGGCCGAGCGCAACCGGCGCAAGACCTCGTAACCGTCGATGTCCGGGAGCATGATATCGAGAAGAATGATGTCGTAGTCGTAAAGCTTGCCGATCTCGAGGCCGTCTTCCCCCAAATCGGTCGAATCGACGATGAAGTTCTCCGACTTGAGCATCAGTTCGATGCCCTGGGCGGTGTTCGAGTCGTCTTCAACCAGAAGAACGCGCATAGTTAGCTCCGGCAGGTAGAGTGGATGAAGCCTAAACTGTTAACCATTGTCCCGCCACTTCCTTAATAAACCTTTACCGAGGGTCAAAAAAGCAGACCCGCCGCGACCCCGACCGGCGTTCACCGATGCTTAAGGATTATCCGCCATGATCGAGGTAACTAATTGATCTTAATAATCTCTTCGGGCGCTGCCGCAGGACGGAGGATGCACCGGGTCGTGAATCGGGGGAAAGCCACGGAAATTTTTTTCGCCGATGATGCGACGAGCGCCGGTTCTGGAGGCCGCAGCGCGTGACCGCCCTCGACCAGATGGCCCGCATCTACCGCTGGGCCTATCAGGAAAAGAAGCGCACGCTCGACGAGCTGCTCCGCTTGGCCGAGCGGCTGCGCGCGGATATCGACCGGCTCGATTCGCCGGGGGCGGCCCCTGACCCGCGTCGCGAGCGGCTCGAGCGGTCGATCGCCGAGATCGAGGCCAACATCGAGCGGGCGCGCGAGGATCTCACGATCGCCGAGGCCGAGTTCGCCCGCGTCGAGCAGATGCAGGACGGCCGCGACGGCGCCGACAAGACCTCCGTCCAGCGCCGCAACCAGCGCGCCGCCGGCCTCGGCCGCCAGCGCTGAACACCGCGCGCCTCTTTCAAATCGTCATCGCCGGCTTGACCCGGCGATCCAGGGAAAGCCCGTAACATTGTGCAAGCATGCGGGATTGCCGGCTCAAGCCGCTCAAGCCCGGCAATGACGAACACTCTTGGATAGGCGGAGAAACGAAACGGCGCTTTAGCGCACTTCGTCCATCGTGCGATCGTTGCCGCGGTAGTCCTGCAGCCGCGTGACGCGCAGGCCGCGCAGGCCGTGACGATCGATCAGCCGCTGCCAGGAGAGGAACTCTTCGACCGACAGCGTATAGCGCTGGCAGGCCTCGTCCAGACTGAGCAGGCCGGCGCGCACGCCGGCAACCACCTCGGCCTTGCGGCGGATGACCCAGCGCTTGGTGCCCGGCGGGGGCAGGTCATCAAGCGTAATCGGCATGCCTTCCGGCCCGCGGACGGCACCCTGTTTAGCGTGATGCTCTGCACTCATTCCTAACTCCGTATCCGCCGAATCGGCGTTAAGCGTGATCCGATGGCCGTCAAGATACGGTAGCGCTTTTAAAAATCCCCTAAACGCGACGGTTAACGCCTTGGCGCGCCTGGAATCGCCGGTTCGCTCCCGGGGGCGGCGGGTTGGATTTGCGGCGGCGCCGCATTGGCCTCGGCCGGTCTCGCGATCGCCGGGGTTGCGCGTCCTGAGCGGGCCGCCGGAGGGGGCCTGTTTCAGCTCAGGCTGTTGATCAACAAGGTTATGATTTTTCAACCTTTTTTTGCGAAACAAGAGATGATTCTGCGGCTTGCAGGCGGAAACGAATCTCCTATACTCCGCCGCCATTTCGAGGTTGGCACCACCAAGCGAGGATATGCGACCGTTGTTGCCCCCGGATTACCGTCCCACCGAGGACGAAGAGTTCATGAACCCGATGCAGCGCGAGTACTTCCGCATGAAGTTGCTCGCCTGGCGGTCGGAGCTGTTGCAGGAGTCGTCGGAGACCTTGCTTCACCTGCAGCAGGAGAGCCTGTCCGAGCCAGACATCGCCGACCGCGCCTCCCTGGAGACCGACCGCTCGCTCGAGCTGCGCACCCGCGACCGGGAACGGAAGCTGATCTCCAAGATCGACGACGCGCTGCTGCGCCTCGAGGACGGGTCCTACGGCTACTGCGAGGAGACCAACGAGCCGATCAGCCTGCGCCGCCTCGAGGCGCGCCCGATCGCCACCCTCAGCATCGAGGCGCAGGAGCGCCACGAGCGCATGGAGCGGACCCACCGCGACGAGTAGACCGCGTCCCCTCTCCCGCTTGCGGGAGAGGGCCAGGGTGAGCGCCTACTGCGTCTTCTGCACGTAGAGCGCCTGGAACTCCCGCAGTTCCGCCATATTGAGTTCCGATACCGCCCAGAACGACAGCTCGCCGTGCGTCCAGTGCAGCAGGTTGTAGCCCTGGTGCGCTGAACCCTGCAGCGGCGTGTCGGCGGCTCCCGGCGCCGGCCAGACGTACAGGTTGATGACGTGCTGGTTTCGTCGATAAACCAGCACGGCTGCCTCGTGCTCGTCGACATAGTCGAGGCGCCCGCCGGCGAGCGGGAAATGCTCCTCGGCGAGGTCGACGACCGGCGGCGAGACATCGAGCTTGCCGTTGAACCAGGGCTTCACCGTGTGCTGGTCGGACGACGGCACGTCCACCAGGTGGTTTGCCTGGAGCGAGCGGATGTGCCCGGCCACCAGCTCGCTCGGAAGGCTGTCGGTGCCCGGGTTGCCGCCGAGGACGAACAGCAGCAGGCTCGCTGCCAGCGCCAGCGACGTCCCGGCCCCCAGGCGCCAGTCGCCGAAGAGGCGCTGCCACCAGGGCGCCCGGTCCACAGGTCGCGCGGCGGCCACCGGAATCCCGGCCTCGATGCGCTGCCGCAGGGCCTCGGGCGCCCGGTGGAACAGCTCGGGTCCACGGATCGCCGCCCGCAGCGCCTGCTGCCGCCGATACTCGGCGGCGCAGGCCGCGCAGGTCTCGAGGTGCCGCTCGAACTGCACGGCGTTGGCCGCGTCGAGCTCGCCGTCGAGCATCCCATGCAGGAGCGGCGTCATCTCCGCGCAGCTCATGCGCCTTGCTCCTTCTCCCGATAGCCGGCCCAGGCCTTCTGCAGCAGGCCGCGCGCCCGGGCGAGCCGCGACATCACCGTGCCGATCGGCACGCCCGTGATCTCGGCGATCTGCTGGTAGGGAAGCTCATGCATCTCCCGCAGCACAAGGGTCTCGCGGAACGCCACCGGCAGCGCCGCGATGAAGCCGTGCAGGGCGTCGGCCTCGGTCTTCCGGATCAGCCGGCTCTCCGCATTCTCCTGCTCCGGATCCCACAGCTCGATGTCGCGCGGCTCCGAATCGTCGTCGGGATCGCCGCTGGGGTTGCCGTGCAGGGGCACGGCGGCCTGCGATCGCGCCTTGCGGGCCCAGGCGTAGTAGCTGTTGCGCACGATGGTCAGGATCCAAGCCCGGGGATTCGTGCCGCGGAACCCGTCGAAGAACTGGTAGGCCCGCATGTAGGCATCCTGGACGACGTCGTCGGCGTCCGCCGCGCTGCGGGTGAGCCAGCGCGCGAGATTGTAGGCGTCGTCGAGATGAGGCAGCGCCACCTCGCGGAACTGCCGCGCCCGTTTCTCTTCGCTCATGGCGAATGCAGGGAAGTTGCTGAACGCATGCCGTCCGGAATCCAGCGGTTCGATCAGTTCACGCGGCGCGGACCGGCTCGGCGTCCGCGCGGCGTTTGCAGCGCCGCCGGAATACAGGCCCATCGCAGCCGCATCAAGCTGTCCGAAATATCCCGCCGCCCCGCGTCCGCCATCTTGCGCGCCGCGCCGCCCGGCTGGGAAGAGCATCCGCTGCGACCCGCTGTCGCGGGAAATGAATCCGATCAACGTCGCCGTCCACCGCATCGTTCCTGACCGACGCCCGACCCCAGGCAGGCACCGCCCTCGAATAGATCGACGGCCCCTTCGCTTTATTCCCGCACTGCGCGCTTTGTGACGAGGAGGAGACTCCGAGCGCCGGTGTTGCGTCCTTCGACAGGCTCGGGACGAGAACTTTCTTTGTGCCACCAGGACTGCCCCATCCTGAGCGTGTCGAAGGACGCTGGACCGTCATGGAGCACCCAGGGAATAAACCGCACCCCCGCCGCATCTGGATCGCCGCACCCACTCTTCATCTCATTCATGGAGCGGACAGATGTCGAAGCACGACGAGCGCGATTGGGAAATTGGAACGATGCACCGCCGCCGCCTGCTCAAATGCATGGCCTGGGCCGGGACCGGCGTGGTGTGGACCATGGTCGGCGGCGTGCCGCGGCCCTTCAACCTGATGGACACGGCCGCCGCGGCGGCCGGCTTCTCCTTCGTCCAGATCAGCGACAGCCACATCGGCTTCGACAAGCCGGCGAACCCCAACGTCAAGGGCACGCTGCAGGAGACCATCGACAAGATCAAGGCGCTGGCGCCGCAGCCGGCCTTCATGCTGCACACCGGCGACATCACGCATCTTTCGAAGCCGGCCGAATTCGACGACGCCGAGCAGATCATCAAGGGCGCCGGTCTCGATGTCCACTTCGTGCCGGGCGAGCACGACGTCATCGACGACAACGGCAAGTCCTACCTGGACCGCTTTGGCAAGGGCGCCACCGGCTCCGGCTGGTACAGCTTCGATGCCAACGGCGTGCATTTCATCGCCCTCATCAACGTGCTGAACTTCAAGCCGGGCGGCCTCGGCAATCTCGGCGCCGAGCAGATCGCCTGGCTCGAACAGGACGTGAAAGGCCTCTCCGCCAGCACGCCCATCGTCATCCTCGCGCACATGCCGCTGTGGACGATCTACGCGGACTGGGGCTGGGGCACCGGCGATGCCGCCGAGGCGCTGTCTCACGTCAAGCGGTTCGGCTCCGTCACCGTGCTCAACGGCCACATCCACCAGATCGTGCAGAAGGTGGAAGGCAACATCACCTTCCAGACCGCGCGTTCCACCGCCTATCCACAGCCCGAAGCCGGCAAGGCGAAGGCGCCCGGCCCGCTCGCCGTGCCGGCCGACCAGCTGAAGCACATGCTCGGCCTGCGCTCCCTCACCTACGCCGAGGGCGCGCATCCCCTCGCGATCGCCGACACCCAGCTGGCCGGCTGACCGGCGATCGCCCGGGCGACGAAGGCCGCCATTCCCTCACATCCGGAGATCGACATGTTCGCAATGCAGTTCAACCGCGGGCAGCCGCAGCGCGCGCCGCACGCCCCCCACGTCGGCCGCCCGCTGCTCGCGGCGGCGGCCTTCGTCGCCCTCCTTGCCATCGGCGCCAGCCCGCCTGCGTCCGCCGACGAGAAGACGATCGAGATCAGCAACTTCAGCTTCGTGCCGGCGCAGCTGACGGTGCCGGTCGGCACCACCGTCACCTGGGTCAACAAGGACGAGGAGCCGCACGTGGTCGCCGAGAGCGATACCCTGTTCAAGTCGCACGCCCTCGACACCGGCGACAAGTTTTCGTTCACCTTCACCACAGCCGGCAGCTTCAAGTACTTCTGCACCATCCACGCGCACATGGTCGGCACGATCGTCGTGCAGTAGTGGCGTGCCCGTGCCCCCTCCATTTCCGCCGCCGCGGGAATGGAGGGGGCAGGATCCCGACGCGGGACCGGAGCCCGCGCCCCACGCCGCCCGCGGCGTCGGCGGGCAATTTCCTGGAATTTTCATGGTTTACTATTTATTAACGGGGTGTTGTTAAGACTCTGCGCGTCCGTTTTTCTGCCGGCAGGGCAACCGGCTAAGGCGGTCGGCGAGAAGGGCCGGCCGCGGGTGTGGGGCGTCGAGCGTAGAAGACCATGACGAGCGCTAACCCCGAGGGGCTGCCCTCAGGCAAGCGGCAGCGGGCCGCGGCCGTGGCCGGCTGGGTGCTGGCGTTCCTCGCCCTCTCCACCAGTCTGGCCGGCGCCGCCGGGTTCGAGGCGCTGTCGTCGCTGTGGTGGGGCGGCATCGCCGGCGGCATCGCGCTCGCCCTGCTGACCGGCTCCGTCATCCTGCTCAATGTCCGCCTGCGCACCCGGCGCGAGCGCGACCTCTTCGCCTCCAGCCTGGATACGCTGCCCGTGGCGCGCCAGATCGTGGCGCCCGACGGCTCCGTCATGTTCGCGTCCACCGTCTACCGCCGCATGTTTCCGGACGCCGACCGTCCCATGAAGACCGTGCTCGAGGGGCAGCTGGCCGGCGAACCCGCCGAGGCGGATCGTCTGGGTCAGCTCGAGGCGCAGGCGGCGGCCGGCATCGCCAGCCATACCGAGGTCACCATCCGCACCGCCGCCGGCGAGATCGAGTGGCGCGACGTCAGCGCCTCGCCGCTCCAGCTGCTGCCGGGCTACGTCGTCTGGGGCGTCGAGGACATCACGCCGCGCCGCCAGGTCGAGGCCATCATCCGGCGCGAGCAGGAGCGCTTCGCCGACCTCGTCGAGCATGCGCCCATCGGCTTCTATTCGGTCGACGAGAGCGGCCGCTTCCTCTTCGTCAATGCGACGCTCGCCGCCTGGCTCGACCTGTCGCGCAGCGACGTCGCGGCCGGGCGAGTCTTCCTGCACCAGATCGTCGGCGATCAGCTGCCGTCCGGCACGCCGCCCTACGATCCCTTCGGCGAGAGCGCGGCGAGCGGCGAAGTCCTCCTCAAGGGCCCGACCGGCAAGACCCTGCAGGCTTACATCCGCCAGGAAGTGGTGCCGAGCGAGGCCGGCACCGGCATCCGCACCCGCTCGGTCGTGCACGACCTCGGCCGCGAGCGTGCCCTCGAAGGCGCCCTGCGGTCGGCCGAGCAGCGCTTCCAGCGCTTCTTCGAGGAGGCCCCGGTCGGCATCGCCCTCATCGACCACGCCGGCCGCCTGCAGGAATGCAATTCCGCCTTCCGCGCCATGATGGCCGGCGACAGCGGCGATCTCATCGGCCGCCAGCTGCTCGACTTCGTGACCGAGCAGGACCGCCCCGCCGTCAACAAGCGGCTCGACGACGTGCTCGCCGGCCGCGAGAAGGGCGTCCCGCTCGACGTGCGGCTGAAGCGGCCGGCCGACCACAACGCCGCGCTCTACGTCTCCCGCCGCGAGACGGCCGCCAGCCAGGACGCCGGCTGGATCGCCCACTTCATCGACATCACCGAGCGCAAGAAGCTCGAGGCGCAGTTCGCGCAGTCGCAGAAGATGCAGGCCGTCGGTCAGCTCGCCGGCGGCATCGCCCACGACTTCAACAACCTGCTGACCGCGATGATCGGCTTCTGCGACCTGCTGCTGGTGCGCCACCGCGCCGGCGACCAGTCGTTCGCCGACATCATGCAGATCAAGCAGAACGCCAACCGCGCCGCCAACCTCGTGCGCCAGCTGCTGGCCTTCTCGCGCCAGCAGACCCTGCAGCCGCGCGTGCTCAACATCACGGACGTGCTGGCCGAGCTGTCCCACCTGCTCCGCCGTCTCATCGGCGAGAACATCGAGCTCAAGATGATCCACGGCCGCGACCTCGCCCAGGTGAAGGTCGACCACGGCCAGCTCGAGCAGGTCATCATCAACCTCGCCGTCAACGCCCGCGACGCCATGCTGGCGACCGGCGGCACGCTCACCATCCGCACCGAGAACGCGACCATCCTCAAGGCGGTGACGCGCGGCGAGGAGATCATGCCGCCCGGCGACTACGTGCTGGTGCAGGTCATCGACACCGGCCACGGCATTCCCGTCGACATCATCGACCGCATCTTCGAGCCGTTCTTCTCGACCAAGGAGGTCGGCTCCGGCACCGGCCTCGGCCTCTCGACCGTCTACGGCATCGTCAAGCAGACCGGCGGCTTCATCTTCGTCGATTCGAAGACCAGGCAGGGCGCCACCTTCTCGATCTACCTGCCGAAATACGTGCCGGGCGTCGGCGCCGAGCCGGCGCGCGTCGAGGCCACCGAGAGCGCCAAGCCGGTCGACGACACCGGCATCGGCACCGTGCTGCTGGTCGAGGACGAGGATGCCGTGCGCCTCTTCGGCGCCCGCGCGCTGCGCAACAAGGGCTACAAGGTGCTGGAGGCGCGCTCGGGCGAGGCCGCGCTCGAGATCATCGGCACGGCCCGCGAGCCCATCGACCTCCTCATCACCGACGTCGTCATGCCGCGCATGGACGGCCCGACCCTCATCAAGGAAGTGCGCTCGAAGCAGCCGAACATGAAGGTGATCTTCATCTCCGGCTATGCCGAGGACAACTTCCGCCGCCGCCTCGACGAGAACGCCGAGATCCACTTCCTCGCCAAGCCCTTCAGCCTGAAGCAGCTCGCCGGCAAGGTGAAGGAAGTCATGCGCGAAGGCAGCGCCTGATTCCTCCTGTAGGGGCGACCGGCAGGTCGCCCGTCGATCCATCACACGCGCCCGCGGGCGACCTGCCGGTCGCCCCTACAAGGACGGCCGCTTCAGCGTGAAGAGGCGCAGGCGCTTGCCGTAGGCGTCGCGCCAGCCGGCATCGGCGAAGCCGAGGCGGGCGATGAGGCGCAGCGAGCGTTCGTTCTCCGGATGGATCACGGCGACGAGCTGCGGCGGCGCCAGCGCCTCGAAGGCGTAGGGGATGAGGGCACGCGAGGCTTCGAAGGCATAGCCGTGGCCCCAGGCGGCGCTGCGGAAGCGATAGCCGAGCTCGATGTCATCATAACCGGGCAGCGGGATGAGGCAGACCCAGCCGAGAAATCGCGGCGGCGTCTCGCGCCGAAAGACGCTCCAGATTCCGAGACCCGTGCCGAAATCCTGGCGGATGCGTCGGATCAACTCCTGCCGATGCGCGGCCGGTTCGGGCGGGCAGCCGTCGGCGATGAAGCGGATCACCGCCGGCTCGGCATCCATGGCCATGAGGTCCGGCAGGTCTTCCTCTGTCCGCCGGCGCAGCCGCAAGCGCTCGGTCAAACAGGTCGGCAGTCGGCCCTCGCGCTGGTCCATCACCGGAGTCTGTCTAGGACGCCTGCAGCTTGCGCGTCCACGCCACCAGATTCTGCAGCAATTGCCGGAGCAGCACCTTCGTCGCCTCGTCCGTAAGATTGCCCTCGGCATCGAACTTCTGCGCCGCGCCGGCGATCGCCACCTGCGGCTGGTTGAGGGCCGGCATGTCGAGAGTGACGAAGACCTGCCGCAGATGCGCCTGCGCGCGCACCGTGCCGGCGATCCCGGAAGAGCAGCCGATCACGGCGACCGGCTTGCCGGCCCAGGCGCTGTCGCCGAAGGGCCGCGACGCCCAGTCGATGACGTTCTTCAGCACGCCTGGAAAAGAATGGTTGTATTCGGGCGTCGCGAGGAGGATCGCATCGGCCGCCCGCACGCGCCGTTTCAGCTCCGCCACCGCGGCCGGCGGTTCCCGCTCCAGATCCTGGTTGAAGAGCGGGATGCCGTCGATATCGCCGATCTCCACGCGCACTCCGTCAGGAACGAGCGACTGCGCCGCGCGCAGCGCCGCCCGGTTGTAGGACGCCCGCCGCAGGCTGCCGGCAATGCCGAGGATGGTGATGGATGCATTCATCGTTGCATCTGCGCTCAGCTCCCCGGCTGCAGGGCCGCCAGGATCGCCTCCATCGTGCGCGGGCTCGGCATCGGCATGACCTTGGCGACCGTGGGCGAGAGGCCGGCGATGCCGAGGGCGGCCGGATCGTTGATGACGCCGACGAAGCCGCTGCGGAAGCCGTGCTGCTGCCAGGCGATGCGCTGCAGGTCGGCGTCCTGGAGCGCGGTGATGAGGGCATCGGCTTCCGGGGTCAGAGTCATGAGCGGATGGCTCGAATACACCGTCGGCTCCGGATAGAGGATGACCGGATGCACGGCCATCGCCTGCACCGCCGGCCATTTGTCCTTGTGCGCCAGCGCGTACTCGACCAGCTGGTTCTCGTAGCCGACGATGATCGGCTTGGAGCCCATGCCTTCCCCGATATAGAGGTCGAAGAGCTTGCCGGAGGAGGGCTCGGTATAGCCCATGCGGTCGAACAGCCGCTTCACCGTCGGCAGCACCTGGCCGACCGAATTGTCGCCGACGACCTCGCCGCCGTTCAGCACGTTGGCCAGCAGCCCGGCGAACATGAAGCCGCTGTTCGACTTGGTCGGGTCGGTCGAGAACAGCATCATGCGGCCGTAGAGATCGTTGACGCCGATGTCGGCCCAGCTCTTCTGCTGTACGATGCGGTCGACGAGCTCGGGAAGCTTGACGCTGTAGTGGCCGTCCGCCTGCTTGGTGACGAGCCCGTCGGCCTCTAGCGCACTCGCGATCGGGCTCCAGGTGTAGAGCACGATCGGCGAGTTGAAGATGTTCTCGTCCTTGCGGATGGCGAGGCCGCGCTCCTTGGCCAGTTCGGCGATGACCTGCGAGGAGGGCCACAGGAACTGCGGCTTCTGGTCGAGCAGCCGCTGCTCCGTCACCATTTCGACGCCGCCGGCGCGGCGCAGGTCGAGCGTGATGCCGTAGCGGCCGGACAGGATCTTCACGACCTCCGGGTCCTCCATCAGGTTGAGCTTCTCGCCGCCGACGAAGCCCATGAGCGCCACCTGCTTGGCCGGGCCGCCGAGAACGCCGTCCATCGAACCGCGCTGCAGGAAGGCGAAGGCCAGTCCGCCGGCGATGGCGACCAGCAGGATCAGCACGCCGATGACGCGGTTCATGTGGTGCGCTCCGCTTTGAGGCTGCGTTCGAGCAGGTCGAGTTCGGTTTCCAGCTTCAGCACGTCGTCCTCGACCATCTTGCCGCCGTAGCGCCTGAAGGCGTCGTCGATCTTGTCGAGCATGGCCGAGACCTTGTCGAGGCTCTCCTGGTGGACGTCGCCCTGCGCCGCGATGACGACATAATGGTCGACGATGTTGACGGTGGCGCCGAGGTAGTAGGTGAGCAGGCGGCGGACACGGTTGGCGTCGCCCGGGTCCTGCTCCAGCTTGCCGATGATGGTGCGGCCGCGCGAGGTCACGCCTGCGATCTTGCGGCGCAGGGCGTTGTCCTTGACCTCGCGGTTGAGCTTGTCGAGGCGGTCGAGCTGCGGCTTGGCCTCGCCGATGATCTCGCGCGCCAGGGCGACGGAGCCGGCCGCCGCGTCCCCGATCTTCACGTTGCCGAAGAGCACGCGCGGGGCCAGCACCAGGCGGACGCCGACATAACACAGCGCTGCGATGGCCGCGGCGGCCAGCGGGTGCACCGCAAGTCCCAGATAGAAGACGAGGAAGGCGCCGCCGCCGGCAACACCGGCCACCACGTCGCGGAGCGCAGAGAGCCGACCCATGAATGTCTGTGGCGCTGCTAGTTGTAGCCCCGGGCGGTGCGGAAAGCCTTCTCCAGATCGGTGCGGCCGTCGAAGACGCGGGCCCGCGTCATCGCCGCCACCTTGTCGAGCTGCGTCGCATCGGCCTCGCCGAAGGTGATGGAGAAGATCGGCACGTCGTGGCCGTCGCTTCGCCAGGCCGTCTCCAACGTCGAGTATTCGCCCTGGCTCTGGCCGTCGGTCATGATCACGACGGCCGGCACATAGCGCTGGTAGTCGGGCGTCGCCGCCATCATCGCGAGTCCCTGCGCGGCGCAGGAATAGATGTCGGTGCCGCCGCCGGGCTCGAGCGCCTCGACCTTGCGCGCGAGGTCTCCGAGCGCGGCCGGATCGCCGGCCGCGGTCCAGGCGTCGAGCGGCGACGAGCTGAAGGGGATGACGATGAAGCGGTCCTCGGGCGAGGGCTGGATGAGGTACTGGCGCGTCTTCTGGGCGTCGAACAGGCTGGCGACTGCGCCCTTCAGCTGGCGCTCGCCTTCGCCCTTCATGCTGCCGCTGAAGTCGAGGCAGAGCGCCGTGAGCGACGGCTTGCGCAGCGCCTCCTGATAGAGGTTGAGCGCCGCCAGCGTCACCTCCTGTTTGGGGATGCGCACCGCCGTCAGCACCCGCTTCACGTCGATGCCCCAGTCCGGATTGAAGACGGCGGCATCGACCGCTTGCGCCAGGTCGCTGCGCGCCGGCCGCCGCCCGAAGCCCAGCAGCTTGGCCTGGGTACCGTCGGAGAGCAGGTAGTCCTGCAGCTTCTGGAAGAACGCCTCGCTGTCGGCATTGCCGTGCGGCACA
>Ga0335076_10004198_pt1 | contig 14556 bp, 10 predicted proteins | sample Lox_Sample_25_FD_206717 | JGI IMG/M metagenome (GOLD analysis project Ga0335076, IMG submission 206717) | Soil microbial communities from Loxahatchee National Wildlife Refuge, Florida, United States - Lox_Sample_2.5 | ecosystem: Environmental > Terrestrial > Soil > Wetlands | place: USA... | reverse complement strand
TTTCGTGTTCCGGCCTGGCCCGGCGGACCGAGGTTGAGCGTGTCAAGTCTTCTGTGTAAGCTTGGGCAGTTGTTGTCCTTTTGTTATATTTACTGTGGGTAGTTTTCTGGTGTTGTCAGACGGGGACGCGGTCGCCGAATACGACAGCGAATGCGTTCATGGCTGCTTTCCAGCCGAGGGTTCCCGTTCCGCGCTTCCCTCTGTCGCGGACCAGGCCGTCGCCGTCGATATGCCGGCCGGTGATATTCCTGATCCCGAGGTAAAGCAGCTTGATCGCGGCGTCGTCGCTAGGGAAATGGCCGCGGTTCTTGATTATCTTCCGCAGCTGGAAGTTAACTGACTCGATGGCGTTTGTCGTGTAGATTACCTTCCTGATGGCGGAGTCGAATTCGAGGAACGGGACGAACTGGTCCCAGGCCCGGTCCCACGCGGCGACCAGGCCGGGGCTCTTCTTCGCGAAGTCGCGGCGCAGGTTTTCCAGGGCGGCTGTCGCGGCGGCCTCGTTGATGGCGGTGTAGATAGGGCGCATCGCGGCCGCGGCCTTCTTGCGGTCCTTCCAGGACACGTATTTCATCGATGCCCGGATAAGGTGAATAACGCAGGTCTGCACCTTCGCCTTGGGCCAGGTCGCCTCGATCGCGTCCGGCAGGCCGTTGAGCCCGTCGCAGCATACGAACAGGACGTCCTTGATGCCGCGGTTGCGCAATTCGGCGAGCACGCCCGCCCAGAACCGCGATCCCTCGGATGCGGCCAGCCAGATGCCCAGCACGTGCTTGAACCCGTCCGCGTCCACCCCGGTGACCAGGTAGGCGGCCTTGTTGTCCACCGCGCCGCCGTCCCGGACCTTGACCACCAGCGCGTCGATGTAAAGGATCGCGTAAAAGGCATCCAGCGGCCGGTTCTGCCATTCGGTGATCTCGTCAGTGACCACGTCGGTCACCGCCGATACCAGCGCGGGAGAAACCTCCACCCCGTAAATCTCGGCCAGGTGCGCGTGAATATCCCGGGTGGTCATCCCGCGGGCATACAGCGACAGGATCATGTCATCGACCTGCCCCACGCGCCGCTGTCCTTTCGCCACGATCTGCGGCTCGAACGCGGACTTCCGGTCCCGCGGCACCGCGATCCGCACCGGGCCCGACGTCGTGGTAAGCGTCTTCCCGAAGGAGCCGTTCCGGGAATTCCCCGACCCGTTCCCCGCCGGGTCGCCTTTCACGTAGCCGAGGTGGTCGTCCATTTCCGCGCCCAGCGCCCTCTCGATCACCCGCGCCGTCAGCTGGCCGATCAGCCCGCCCGGCCCGTCCAGCAGCGAAATGCCGGCGTCCTGCGCATCGGCGATCATCCGGTCGACCGCTGCGTCGCTGACGAAATCCGCCAGCCTTTTCGCCGCGGCCTCCTCAGCGGGGAGCACCATTTCCTGCAGGCCCTCGCGTGCCACACCATCGGCGATGATTGCCTGCACCTTTTCGGCCTCTTCCGTGCTCACTCAGAGTGTCCTTCCTGCCAGCGCAACACTCGTCACACTGGGATCTCCGGCCCCCACTCACACAGAAGATTAAACAGGCTCCGGCACCGGGATGCGGGCGGCGTAGAACGCGGCGATGTCCCCGGCCGCGGCTACGACCGCCTGCTCGACCTGCCGTTTGCCCATCACCGGCCCGCAGCGGCGGGTGATCGCCGCGTGCGCGGCCTCGAACGAGCCGCGCACGGCCTCCACAGCGGCCAGCCGGGCCAGGGCATGGGACGGACGGCAGGCCGGCAGCGACAGCGCGGCATCGGCCGGGCAGAGATCGGGCGCCCCCGGCTGGCGCCAGGCGCACCGGGTGACCCGCACCGTGCCGAACAGCGTGGCCAGAAGCCTGCCGTGGCCGGTCTCCACCCGGTTCCGCGTGATCCCGTCCGCACCCGCGGCAGGGGCGCGGCGCTCCCGGACAGCCTGCTCCTCCCGCGCCGCCCGCAGGTCCAGGTGATCTTGCAGCAGCTGCCGCTGCACCTCCCGGCCCCGCTCGGCCAGCAGGTCCTCCAGCTCGCACGCGGTCAGCCCGGCCGCCGCAGCGGTCTGCAGCTCCGCGACCAAAGTCGTGAACACATTCACCGAGGCGGCGAAGGGACCAACATCCGGGATCTGGGCATACGGTTCCATAGGGCTCTTCTTCCTGTCGGCTCGTTTCGGTTGGCACCTGCGAACCTAGGAAGAAGAGCCCGCCATTACCCAGGTTTTACCGCTTCTCCCAGCCGGCTGCCGTTACGCGCGGGCAGCGCGAACAATCCCGGCCCGGCCTCCTCAGCCAGCCATCCCCGCTCCACCAGCCGCTTCAGCTTCGCCCGGAGGGTCTCCACCTTCCCCCTGTCCGTGCTCAGCCCGGCCGCCGCGGCGAACTGCGCCGCCCGCAACGGCCGCCCGGCATCCTCGGCCACCTCCAGCAGGTCCCGGTAATCCGGCGGCAGCACATCAGCCTCAGCACCGGCCCGCCACGGCGGCACCGCCAGCCCCCCGGTAGCCGCAGACCGGTGACCGGGCCCGGCAGGCGCGGCCGCGTCCGCCCGTCCCGGCACCGGCGATAGTCCCGCGGAGGCCCCGTCCAGCACCTCATCGACCACCTCGCGGGCGATCACCAGCCGCGACAGCTGCTCCTCGACCCCGGCCAGACGCTCAGCCAGCCGCGCGATCTGCCCCCGCAGCTCCTCCGCTTCCGCACGAGCCGCCGCCTCCCGCCGCTGCAGCTCATCGATAAGCGACCCCATCAGACACCTCCTAACCCCGCTGTCCGGAACTGTAAAAGACAGCAAGGGCCGGCAGCAGCCCGACCATCAACTCAGCAGGTCAGACAGTCCCTCGAGAAGAGCCGCACCCATCGCCGATTACGAGTGTGATCATGACTGTTGGCGTCCGGCTGGCCGGGCGCGCAGATCAACGGTTCTTCTGCGCTGTCTCAGGGAGTCCGGCCTGCAGGCCGGATCCCGGCAAACTGTGATCTTTGATGATGAGGGACGCCTGCCTGGCGATACGCGAGAACGCTGCCTTGCTTGAATCTTGGATGGTGATGGCGACCCCGCCCTTCTTGTGGCCCTCGCCGACGTAGGAGTGAGCCTCGACGATCTTCTCCAACGGATAGCAGCGGTCGATGACGGGCTTGACATGCCCCGCTTCGACCAGCTCCGTGATCACCGCGAGGCGTCCTGAATCCAGCTTCAGGGCGCCATCATCGATGGAGACATATCTTCCCGCCGGGGATAGCGCCGTCCTGCAGGCCTCCTTGAACTTCGATGTCTTCATCCTCCTCACCGCGTCGAGGATGAAATCGAAGCTCACGCCCGGGCCGGCTGAGTTCTGCTCGGTGTAGTCGATGACCGAGTCAGCGCCGAGCGAGGTCACCAGATCCACGTTCGCGGTACTGCACACTCCCGTGACATGGGCGCCCCAGTGCTTGGCAACCTGCACCGCAGTCGTCCCGCAGGTGCCCGAGGCGCCGTAGATCAGCACCCTTTGCCCGCGCCTGAGGTTCCCCTTTCCCAGGTACTGCAAGGCCAGGAGCCCGCCATAGGCAGCCACCGTCGCCGCTTCGAAGCTGATGCCGGCAGGCTTGTGCGCCAGGCACCCGTGCCTGGAGTCCGTCTCCTTCATGCACGTGTACTCGGCGTACGCGCCCAGGCTGAGACCGGTCACGCCATACACCTGGTCGCCGATCTTGAAACGCTTCGCGTTCTTGCCCGCTGACTCGATTTCGCCCGCGAGAACCAGGCCGATGATGGCCCTCCTCGGTTTGGCCAGCCCGATCATCACCCGCATCGGGATCCGGTAACGCCACGGCAACTGAGACCCGCCCCCGCGGATGAAGATGTCGCTCGCCGTAACCGCGGTCGCGCGTATCTTGACCAGAACTTCGCTGTCACCGGGGACCGGCTTGCCGACTTCCCTGAGCTGCAGCACCTCCGGCGGACCGTAGCCGGTGCAGACAACCGCCTTCATCTTGTTCTCCGCTCTCCCGCACCGCGAACCGGGAACGCCAGCACCGGGCCGCGCGTTCCAGGGCGGGGACCACGACGGCGAAGGGCACGAAGCACCGGTCTGGGCAGACCAGGCGGGCCCGGATGATGGAGCGAATGGAAGAGCGCTGGCGTCGCCGCCAGGAGGGTAAGGGCGGAATGCCGGGGCGGACCGGGAGCTGATTACGCAGTGGATCGACGCGGTCGCAGCAGTGCTCGAGCAACCGGCCGCCGTGGCGCCCGCAATCCCCAGCGCAGCGGCCAGATCCCGGGATTTGCCGTGTGGCGCGCGGCGAACGGCAAGACGCAAGGTCACCTCAACAGGGCTGGTGTCATGCAGGCGGGCGGGCGAGGTCCGCGGGTACCATTTTCTTTGTGGACCGTGTTGTGCACGTGCCGTACACCGTCGAGCAAGACGAAACCGGCTGGTGGGCCGCCCATGCGTCGCTGCCTGGCGGCGGTGCCAACGGCGAGGGGCGGACCGCGGAAGAAGCTGTCGCCGACCTCCGTGAGGCGCTTGACGGCTGGTTCGCAGAATTCGGGGTCCCGGACGAGCTGACGATTACTGTCCGTGACGTGGCCTGATGCCGCCGCTGCCCGCAGTGCGGGGCAGTCAGGTGGTGAACGCGTTGGAGAAGGCAGGATTCGTCGTCGGCAGAATCAATGGCAGTCATCACATCATGCGTCATCCAGATGGCAGGCGAACAACCGTTCCCGTTCACGCGGGCCGTGACATCCGCCCCGGCACCTTGCGGAACATCCTGAGGGACACGGGTCTCACCGTTGACCAGTTCCGGCGGTTGCTGTAGCGCAGATAACTTTCCCTGGCCGGATCGATGGGCTGTATTCACAGCTAAAACGCTACCGTGCCTGCTTAATTGAATATTTCGAAAACGTGTCCGAGGGGGGACTCGGTCACCGCTCGTGGTGCTGCATCACCGATTCGGTGATGTATCACCAGTCCAAGCTAACACGGAAAGGGCCGGCCGGCCCGCATTCCGCAGGCGACATGCGGCGGCAGCACCGGCCCGCCCGGCCGGTCCCGGCATGTGACCTGCGGAAACAACGAGGACGGTGAGCCGGGACCGGGCCGCACCCCGGGCCGGACCGCGGCAGCCCGCAGCACGGCGCTTCATCATCAGGAACGCACAGTGACAGCCTCCCGCTGCTGCTCGCCGGTCCCCGCACCGCAGCCGCAGCCCGGTAAACCGGCCCGATGACCTCGCCACCGAGTTGAACCCCCCACAAAACCGAGTTGAACACCCATACGGCAGTCCCCGGCGGCCAGCCGCGCCAGAGCAGATCAGCAAGCGGCGCCTTCCCGCGCACGACGCATAGCTCACCGGCAATGGCGCAGAGCCGGCGGTCACCTCGCCTGCGATCCGCGGCACCCGTCACGCACCGCCACAGCCGCTGGCGTAGCGTGCGCGCGCGTACCCGCCCTGTATCGTTCGGGTCGGGGTCGACATATTGTCTGCTGTCGCTCATGACCGGGCGTTCTGTGTCCGGGCCAGTTCGGTGGAGGCGTGACGGTCGTCGGGGTGTGGTCAGGTTCTGCTCATCGCCTGGTCGGCTTGCCGGCCGTGCAGGCAACATGCTGTGTGAACAACTCGGCGGTCCGCCCGGGTCCGTCTTCGGCCCGGATCTGGGTGCCGAGGTCGGCGGCCCGCTGGCGGATCTGCCGGTCGGTGACGGCCTGGCGGATCGCCGCTGCCAGCCGCTCGGCGGTCAGTGACGGGAATGGGATCGGGGCTGGCCCGCCGCCCAGGCCGTGGACGACTCGCGCCCAGCTGGGCTGGTCGGCGGCCAGCGGGGTGATGACCGGCGGGACTCCGGCGCGGAGTGCGGCACCGGTGGTCCCGGCTCCGCCGTGGCAGACGACCGCGGCCATCCGCGGGAACAGCCAGCTGTGCGGGATGCTGCCTGCGGCGAAGACGTGCCCAGGCAAGGCGCGGCCGGTGCCGATCCCGGCCCAGCCGCTGAGCAGCACCCCGCGCTGGCCGGACAGGTCCAGCGCCCGCAGGGCCAGATCCAGGGTGGCCTGGGGGTCGCGGCTGGCCATGCTGCCGAACCCGATCGACACCGGCGGCGGCCCGCCGGCCAGGAACCGGGCCAGGCCGTCCGGGGGCTGCCACCCAGGTGGCGGGTCAAGGAACCAGTACCCGGTCACGAGCACGCGCTGCGGCCAGTCGGCGGGGCGCGGCAGCACGGCTGGGCTGTAGGCGTAGTAGACCGGCATTGCTTCGCCCTGCTGCCGCGCCGCCGGGCCCTGCAGAGGCAGCGGGCGCAGCCCGAGCTGGCGGCGCAGCGCGCTATCGTCACGGCGCAGCAGCTGCCACACCACCTGCCCGGTCACGCTCCAGACCGCGCGGTTGCGCCGCGGGCCGCGGTCGATGCCCCTGCCGAGCATGAAGCTGGGGAACATGCTGGTCGGGGTCAGCGGGAAAGGCATGGCCGCGGCGCACGGGATGCCCAGCTTCTCGGCGATCGTGTACCCGGCGATCCAGCTGTACTTGTAGATAACCGCGTCAGCGCCTTGCGCCGCCCGCCAGGCGTCCTGGCTGAGCCGGTCAGAGAAGTACTTCCGCTGCGTCAGCCCGTACCGGACCTGGCGCAGCAGATGACCCGAGCCGATCGCCGAGGCGCGGGCCGCGCCGGCGATGAACGGCTGGTAGGGGCGGCCTGCCGGCGCGAACTCCACGCCGTGGGCCGCGGCGAGCCCGGCGAAGTCAGGCCTGGCCGCAAGCGTAACACTATGGCCGTCGCGCATCAGCCGCACCGCCAGCGCCACGAACGGCTCGGTATCGCCCCGGGCGCCGGTGGTGATCACAGCGATCCGCATCAGCCCGCCTTCCGCCAGCCCGGCAGCGGTGCTGCCGCGGCCAGCCTCCCACAGGCCGCCGGCGGCCGGCAGTGGGGTAACAGCGATCCGCGGCAAGAGGCGACCGGCGCCAGGAAGCAGGCACGGACCGTCGCCGAGCAGCCTGGAACGCCCATTTCCGCCGCTCTGCGCGGCCCTGAAGCTCAGGGCCGATGCCTGCCTGGTCCATGCGGATGTGGCAATTCTGCGCGTCCGTGAGCCGACTGCGCGGCGGAGATCGCTGGCCCCTTCCCGATTGCTGGCTTATGCCCTTAGGCCGATCACCTGCACCGGCCTGAGCTGAGGGAGAGCGGCCTCGGGTGGCCGCGGCGACGCACGGCCGTGGCGTCAGACTTTATCTATGGCCGTCAACCGCCCGCGCCAGGTACAGGTGCAGCCATTTCCGTCCAACCGCCGGCTCGTCACCGCGGCGATGCGGGCCGGCCGGCGAATGGCACCCGTGTACGGGCTGATCGATGTGGATGTGACCGAGGCGAACCAGATCCTCGCCTCCCACGATCCGCCCTGGTCCCTGACCGCCTTCGTCGTCGCCAGCGTCGCCCGCGCCGCGGCGGCTCATCCGGAGGTCCATGCTTACCGCAACTGGCGGGGCCAGCTGGTGACTCATCGCCACGTCGATGTCACCACGATGGTCGAGATCTCGACTCCGCAAGGCCTGTTCGGCCTTCCCCATGTCCTCCGCGACGCCGACATTCGTGACGTGCCCGATCTGACCGCCGAGCTGCACCGCATCAAGCGCGAGCCATCGGCCAACCGCAGCGGCAGATTGCTCGAGCAGGCCGCGCCGATCGCGACCCGGATCCCGGGCGCGGTTCCGGCAATGTATGCCGTGATGGCACGATCGGTCGCGGTCCGGCAGCGCATCGGGACGGTCGCCGTCACCGCTGTGGGCATGTTCGCCGGCGGTGGAGGATTCGGCCTGACGGCCCCGGCCATGATGTCGCTTGAGGTGGTCGTCGGCGGGATGACCCAGCGCCCGCGAGCCGTCGGCGGCCGGGTCGTGGTCCGGGACGTCCTGGATCTCACCGTGGTGATCGACCACAACGTGGTCGACGGGGCGCCCGCCAGCCGCTTTGGCGCCGAACTTCGCGAGCTCATCGAAAGCGCTGCGGCGATCTTGCCATCAAGGTGACCCGCCGGCCGGTACGGCCGGGAAGCTGGTCGTGCCGTCGAAGGTCTGCTGCGCAACGTCGTGGCGGCGGCCATGACCTAGGTGGATGTCCCTCCGCGGAGAGTCGGCGATCACAGCACTCACGCTCCGGAGTGTCCATCACACTGCGTCATGATGCCCCGGCTACGACCACCGCGCGAGATCCGCCGTTATGGTCGGGTAGCTGACTGTCGGATTAATGGGTGAAGTGTGTCCTGAACCGGGAGTTATGGCCTCTGCGGGTGCGGGTGGGCTGCTTGCTGGGCGAGGCTCGTGCCGTGCCGGGCGCGGCCGGATCCCGCCGGATCCCGCCCGGGGCGGGCGGACGAGGCCTGAAGTCAACCGGTAGTGTCCGGCCGGTGGAGGTAACCATCAGGACCTATGAGCGGCGCGATGCCGCCGACGTTGCCGATGTCTTCTACCGTTCCGTCCGCGAGGTGGCGCTGTCCGATTACACGGCTGAACAGGTGACGGCCTGGGTCCCCGGACGCTGGGACGCCGAGCAGGAACACCGGCGCTCCGGTGATGGCCGGCTGGTCCTGGTTGCCGCAGATGAGTCGGGCCACGTGGTCGCGTTCATCGATCTGGAACCGGACGGGCACATCGACCGGCTGTTCTGCGCCCCCGAGGCGGCCGGCGGCGGCATCGCGTCGCTGCTGTATGAGGCGCTGGAGACCGCGGCGCGCGCGCAGGGCATCGAGCGGCTGTTCACTGAGGCGAGCGAGCTGGCCCGGCGGTTCTTCGAGCGGAAGGGCTTCACGGTGCTGCAGCGCCAGGACAAGATCCTCCGCGGCGTGCCCATCCACAATTACCGGATGGCCAAGACTGTCGGCTAAGACCGGCAACCAGGCGACTCCCTGCAGATCCCACCGGAGCGACAGGACCGGTAGCCACGACTGGCAGATGGCGCTGCGTAACGAGCATTGATCCCAGCGGCGTCCGCGTAGCCGCCTAAGGCGCTGCGATCCGGGGGGAGTTGTCTAGCGTCGTGGAGGTGCATATCTGGTTATTTGCCGGGTTGGCGGGGGGCGAGCGTGCCGGTGACGGCGGTCGTTCAGCCGGTGATTGAGTACGAGCGCGGAGGACGGGGCGGCAGGTCGGGCCCGCACGCGGGATCGTGGCACGGCGCACGTGTAGAGATTGACAGCTGGCAGCGGGCCGTGCGGGCTGGTGTGGTGCGATGATCGGGACCATGGGTTCAGTTGCCGGAGCCGGCGCCGTTGCTGGCGGCGCCGCTGGTCCTGGCACGGGAGGTGTGGTGTCCCTGTCCCGGCTGTTCGGGCGGCTGGGGGCGCAGGCCCGGGTGAGTGTGGTGTCGGCGCCGGCGGGCAGCGGCAAGACGGTGCTGCTGCGGTCCTGGATCAGCGGGGCCGGTGTGGCGGGCAGTGCCGCGTGGGTGGCGGCCGGGCGCAGCGAGCGGGATCCGCAGCGGTTCTGGCTGTTGGTGCTGGCCGCGCTGCGGCAGACCGCGGCGGGGTCGGCGCTGGTGCGGGAACTGACGGCGGCGCCGGACCTGGACGGGTGGGTGATCACCGAGCGGCTGCTGAAGGATCTGGCGCCGCTGGATGACCGGTTGTGGCTGGTGGTCGACGACGTGCACGAGCTGGGCCCGGACGCGCTGCGCCAGCTGGAGCTGCTGATCATGCGGGCCCCGCCGGGGCTGCGGTTCGTGCTGGCCGCCCGGCATGACGTGCGGCTGGGCCTGCACCGGCTGCGGCTGGAGGGCGAGCTGGCCGAGATCCGCGAGCCGGACCTGCGGTTCACCGTGGCTGAGGCCGAGGAGTTGTTCGCCGCCGCCGGGGTGGACCTGCCGGAGGTGGCGCCGCTGGTGGAGCGGACCGAGGGCTGGGCGGCGGGGCTGCGGCTGGCGGCGCTGTGGCTGGCCGGGCACCCGGACCCGGGGCGGCTGGCGGCCGAGTTCTCCGGGACCGAGCGGACGGTGGCCGAGTACCTGCTGGCCGAGGTACTGGACCGGCAGGGCGAGCGGGTGCGGCGGCTGCTGCTGCGCACCTCGATCCTGGACCGGGTCAACGGCGAGCTGGCCGCCCTGCTGACCGGGAACGAGGGCGGCGAGCGGGTGCTGCAGGATCTGGAGGCGGCGAACGCGTTCGTGGTGGCGCTGGACCCGGGCCGGTCGTGGTTCCGCTACCACCACCTGTTCGCCGACCTGCTGCAGCTGGAGCTGCGCCGCACCGAGCCGGGTGAGGTTAGCCGGTTGCACGCCGCCGCCGCCGGCTGGTTCGCCGCGCACGGGTTCGCGGTGGAGGCGGTCCGGCACGCCCAGGCGGCGCAGGACTGGGAGCTAGCCGCGCGGGTGCTCGCCGGGCACTGGCCGGCCCTGCACCTGGACGGCCAGCCCGCGACCGTGCACGAGCTGCTGGCCGGGTTTCCGGTCGAGACCCGCGTGGCGGACGCCGAGCTGGCCGTGGTGGCCGCGGCCGACGAGCTCGCGCGTGGATCGCTGGAGGCCGCGGAGCGGTATCTGACACTGGCCGAACGGCATTCAGAGTCGGTACCGGCTGACCGGCGAGAATACGCACGGCTTCTCCTCGGGGTGGTCCGGCTGCTGCTGGACCGCCAGCGCGGGAACCTGCCGGCCGTAGCCGAGGAGGCGCGGGAACTGCAGGCCATGGCCGAGGTCGCGGACGCGGCGCGGCCCGGCCTGGGAGAGGACCTGAGCGCGCTGGCGCTGATCAACCTGGGCAGCACCGAGCTCTTTGCGACCGCGTCCAAGGACGCCGAGCACAACCTGGAACGCGGCATCGCGCTGGCCCGCCAGGGCGGACGGCCCTACCTGGAGTTCACCGGCCTGGCCTACCTGGCGCCGCACGAGTTCTACCGCTCGTTCGCGCGGGGGGCCGAGCGCGGCAGGCAGGCGGTGGAGGTGGCCGATCGGCACGGCTGGACCGACGACCCGGCGGTCGGCGTCGCCTGCAGCGTGGTCGCGATCGTGCTGATCTGGCAGGGACAGCCGGATGAGGCCGAGCCGTGGGTCCAGCGCGCCGAGCGCACCCTCACCGCCGAAACCCAGCCCGCGGCCGTAGTGGCGATCCGCATCATACGCGGCACGCTTGAGCTGGAGAAAGGCCGTTTCGCCGCGGCGCTCGCCGCCTTCGAGGCTGGCGAGCCGCTGGCCCAGCGGCTCGCCGGGCCTAGCTACTACGTCGCCCGGATGCGGGCATTGCTGGTGCATTCCCTGATCCGCCTCGGCCAGGCCGAGCGGGCTGAGCAGTTCCTAGCCGGGCTCGGCGAGCACGACCGCGAGCGCGGGGAGATCCGCGTTGCTGCCGCGGCGCTGCGGCTTGCCCAGGGCGACCCCAGTGCCGCGGTCGCCGAACTCGCCCCTGTCAAGGAAGGCCCCGATTCAGACGACTACTGGGGCTTCTGGCGGGCCCGGGCCGACGTACTTGAGGCGATCGCCAGGGATGCGCTCGGCGACGCGGATGCCGCCGACACCGCTCTTGAGCGCGCACTTGACCTGTCCGAGCGCAGCGGTGACATGACCCCGTTCCTGCTGTATCCCGCTTCGGGCCTGCTGGAGCGCCAGGCCCGGCGCCGCACCTCCCACGCCGCCCTGATCGCCGACATCCTCAGCCTGCTCGCCGGACGTAGCTTCGCGCCGCCGGCCGGACCGTCAACACCGCTGGAGCCGCTGAGCGACAGCGAGCTGCGGGTGCTGCGCTACTTGCCGACCAACCTGTCGGGGCCGGAGATCGCCGACGAGCTGTACGTCTCGCTCAACACCGTCCGGACCCACATGCGCCACCTGTACGCCAAGCTCGGCACGCACCGGCGCGCCGACACCGTCGCGCGCGCCCGTGTCCTCGGCCTGCTGGCCCCCTCCCCGCTGCCGGGCAAGGCCACGCGTGCTGGCTGACGGCCGGGGCAGGCGCTGGACGGCATCTTCGCCAAGATGATCGAGTTCAACAGCGTCCGCATCCGCTGCTTCGCCTAGCCACCAGGAGAGAACCGATGAAACTCAGCACCGACCGCATCCTCACCACCTACACCGGCAGCCTGCCCCGGCCCGAGGAGCTCGTAAAGCTCACCTACGCCCAGGAGGAAGGCAAGCCCGTCGATCACGATGTCATGGCCGCCGCGCAGGCGCACGCCGTCGAGCAGGTGGTCCGCCACCAGGCCGAGGCCGGCATCGACGTCGTCTCGGACGGAGAGATGTCCAAGCCCGGCTTCGTCAACTACCTCACATCCAGGGTCACGGGGTACGAGGGACGCGCCGCGCCGTGGGTGCTCGACGACCTGGTGGAGTTCCCCGACCTGGTCATGGAACAGTACGGGGGCGAGGCCGCCGCGCACATCGTCATGCGCAACTGCACCGGTGACATCCGGTACGTGGGCCAGGACGCGGTCGCGGCCGACGTCGCGGCGCTATCGAAGGCGATGTCCGGCACCGGCGTCGCCGAGGGGTTCCTGCCCGCGACGTCCCCCGGCTGCTTCGCGCTGGCAGCCCCCAACCTGCACTACGACGGCTACGAGAATTACCTCTTCGCCCTCGCCCGTGCGCTGCGGGAGGAATACCGCGCGATCGTCCAGTCCGGGCTGCTGCTCCAGATCGACTGCCCCGACCTGCCGATGGCCGCGCACACTAGTAGCTGGGACAACACGTCCAAGCGGATCGGCTACCAGAAGTACCTCGAACTGCACGTCGCGGCACTGAACGAGGCCGTCGCCGGCCTGCCGCGGGACCGCATGCGGATGCACATCTGCTGGGGCAACTACGAGGGCCCGCACCACATGGACGTGGATCTCACCCAGGTGCTGCCCGCGGTCTTCGAGGCCAGGCCCGCGGCCATCTTGTTCGAGGCCGCCAACCCCAGGCATGAGCACGAGTGGGAGGACCTCGGCAAGCTGAAGATCCCCGACGACAAGGTCCTCATCCCCGGCGTCGTCGACGTGAAGACGAACGTGCTGGAGCATCCGCGCCTGGTGGCGCAGCGCATCGGCCGGTTCGCCGACATCGCGGGCCGGGAGCGCGTCATCGCCGGCACCGATTGCGGGTTCGGCACGTTCGTCGGCTTCGGCGCCATCAACGACACTGTCGCCTGGCTTAAGCTCGGCGCCCTCGCCCAGGGCGCACGGCTCGCCTCCGAACGCCTCTGGCGGTAACGCATGATCAAAGACAATCACGCGGCACCCGCTGGAAAATACTCGCCATCATCGGCCTCGGTTCACCATATTCACCCTCAACTGGTTCGACGTAGGCCCAGCGACTCGGCCGCCACACCTGGGGCAGCAGGCCTTGGCCCAGCCCGGGCCAGTTTTGGGCTCATTCATCCACGTACGGAGCCGTTCACCGACGGTCACCTGGATCGTGTTTGCGCGGCTCGCGGACGGTCGCGGACGCCGGTGAACGCCATGCAACAATGTTGGAAAGCGTGTTGGGGCAACCCCTCAGGAGTTCGAATCTCCGATCCTCCGCCACGCTGATCTGCAAGAACGTCCATGAGTGGCCGTTACCAAGCGGGCTCATTGTGTCCAGTGGGCTCATTTGATGGGCTCATTCCCCAGCCGTGGGGCCTGCCGCCGCCGATGTCAGCCGCTGCGATGGTCCTGGTCAGAGGCATCACGCACGACCCTGAACGGAGGGACGCACGCCGTCAAAACGTGTGCCCCACCGTTCAGGGCTGGCCGGGACCGTTCACGACCGGCCGGATACGCGCCGACTACAGGCCACATCACACTGAGTGACCTCGAAGTTCCAGGAGAACGCGCGCGGAGCCGCCGTTATGCGTGGTTTAGCAGACAGGGACTTGTGCTGCGGTAGCGCTCCAGAGCCGGCTGATCTGCGCGGCCGCGGGAACCAGCATCCCCGGTTGCGAGTTGCCGGTGAGTGGGCAGTGCTCCTGAACGCTCGGCCGTGCTGGCGGCCGGTGAGGGAGGGGTGCGGCTGGCAGATGCCCTGGACTGGCCGCTGCCATCGTCACGAGGCCGTGGTCTGCGGCCCGGCGGACGGGGTGGTTTCCGCGCGGTCGGCCAGCGGCTGGCAGCCCAGCCGGGCGGCGATGTCGCTGCCTTCCTGCTGATGCCGTCAAGCCGCCTCCCGGCCCGGCCATCGGTGGCGGCCGCGGCAGGCTGGCTTAACCGGGCATCATATGGGGCGTGAAAGCTCTCCTGGTACGCGTCTTCGGCCAGAGGCACCGCAGGCAGGTGGCTTTTCTGCTGCTCGCCGCGGCCGGGTGCATGCTGGCCGGCGCCGGGCTGTTCGCGCTGAGTCAGCACGTTCCGTTCACCACTGCCTTGTACTGGGCCATCACCACTTCGACCACCGTGGGATACGGTGACGTGACGCCGCACAACGGTGCCGGACGTGTGATTGCCTCGGCGGTCATGCTGACGACGATCCCGCTGCTGGCCGCGGTGTTCGCGCTCGTGACGGGCGGGGCCGCGGCCGCCGGGATCCGGAGGATACTCAACGTGGAAGACCGCTTCCCTGCCGGCACTTACCGGCTCATCTTGGGGATGAGCCCCACCGTGCCCGTGATCCTTGAGGAGCTGGAGGCGGCCGGGGTTCCGGTCGTGC
>Ga0335076_10004196_pt1 | contig 14558 bp, 11 predicted proteins | sample Lox_Sample_25_FD_206717 | JGI IMG/M metagenome (GOLD analysis project Ga0335076, IMG submission 206717) | Soil microbial communities from Loxahatchee National Wildlife Refuge, Florida, United States - Lox_Sample_2.5 | ecosystem: Environmental > Terrestrial > Soil > Wetlands | place: USA... | reverse complement strand
CTTGCTCGAGATTTGCGCCGGGTTGATGGCGGGCGCGGACTCCACCACATTTACCACCTGACGCACTTCGTGCTGGCGGGAAAGAGTCACATCCACCGTAGCAGTGGTGCCAACTTCCACGCCCTGCTGAACTGCGGCGTAGTATCCCTCTTTCTCCACGTGAATTTCGTAGCTTCCTGCAAGCAGTGCCGTGAATTCGCAGCGCCCCGCAAAATCCGTTCCGCAGCGCAAGGGTAGGGCCGGAGGACCCTGCAGCATCACGCGGGCGGAACTCACAGCCACACCGTTTTCGTCGGTTACCGTGACTGTCAGCTTCTGTCCTGAAAAGTGGGGAATATGCACGGAACCGGTCTGGCCGGGAGGCTTCGCAGCGGTCGAACCGGAACCAGAAGTGGCCGGTGGGGAGGAAGCCGCCTGTGCCCAAGAGGGCATCACCCACCCCGTGGCGAGCGCCCAGCAAAGCAAGCACCTTACCATCGCTAGCTGCCCCAGCATGTTTCGAGTATGGAGGGACTTGCGCCTTGCAGCAAGAGTATGTGCACACTTCCAGTCAGCGCGCCCTGCTACCGAAGCGATTTGTCGAAGACCCATTCATCGCTGACTAGAAAATTCACCACGGAGCATGCGGCGATAGCAACGGCGTTGGCAGCAAAGTAATTCATGTGTCCCAAGCCCACCATTGCTTTCATCACCGCCAGGTTTCCCACGATAGAGACTCCGCCGGTCGTGCAGTTGAAGCGCGCCAACCGGAGAAGCGATCGTCGCCAGGCCGGTTGCACGCGGTCAGCCCAGGTGAACCGCTCGTGCCAGGCAAAGTTGTGAACGATGGCAACCTCAACGGCCACGGCGGTCGCGGCAAGATAGTTGCAGTGCAAGACGCTCTTCAACAGGACCAGCACAGCCAGTTGCACGCCAATGCCGACGGCGCCCACAAGGTTGAATCGGCACCAGCGCAGAAAGGTTGCCTTGCGGTGCACCGGAACGGTCGAAGCCGCAGGCCCTCTTCGATTCTTCACCGTACAATCCTCTCCTCGCAATAAAGTCGCATCGTATTCTTCGCTGCGAAGCAAATAAGCATCAGCATCATGCCCGCGATTGCGATTGCCCCGCCGATGTCGAAGAGACGGCAAACTCTGCCCAGGAAATGCACCCGCGTCTTCCACAGAAGAGCCAGGGTCCCGATCACCAGCAGGAGGCGCACTTCTGTCGGACCAAAGCGCCAGAAAGACAGCCGGAATTCGCTCAGAGCGTAGGTGGCCAGATACGACTGAACGGACAGCATCAGGAACGCGATCAGCAACCCGGCGGCAATCCAAGGATGCATGTATCCCGAGAGGGCAAGGCCCCCCATCAGGGCTAGCGCGCCAAAGCTATCGACCATGTGATCGACATAAAACCCGTAGCGCGGGCGCAGCCTTTGCCGCACTCGCGCCAGCGTTCCATCGAGCGAATCGCCCAGCCAATTGAGCCCGATGCAGGCAATCACTCCCAGCAACGCGTATCTGTTCCACCGGGCCAGCATGTAACAGACGCCTGCCCCGATCTGAGCTGCCAAACCCAGGATCGTCAGGTGATCCGGTCCTATCCATTCCGGTGTACGACCGGCCATCCACAGCAGAGCTTTTTTCTCGGCGGAGGCAACCCAGCTTTCCTGCACTCGCCGGGCGTCAGGAAATGGCCCAGCGCACCGCATCTCCAACAAAACCCGTGGGTTCACTTGCTCGCAAAACTCCGTCATGGTTTGCGATGCAAAAGCCGACTGACTGGGGCTTGCCATAAATTGCCTCCAGCGGACCTGGTCCAGCACATCACCTTGCCCGCTCGCAGGCCACTTTGCGGCAATGCTTGAGCCCAGGCAATGCACTGCCGGTCAAACGCAGCTCAAGCCCATGTCACCTGCCAACCCTTTTGTCGCGTGGCGGTTAGCGATACAGGTAAACCGCGGGCGGAAGCCGGAAAGGGAAGATCACCGGCTGTGACCCTTTGATAAACAACGGGGATTTCGCCTTCCTATAAGATTGGGATTCCAGCGTGCGGCCCATGAACAGACTGCTGCGCTTCTTTCGCCCCTCTCATCAGCACACGGCGTTTTCGGCCACCCTGCTCCTGATGGGCGCGGTAATGGCTTCCCGGGTGATTGGATACATCCGTGAGGCATACATTGCCTATGCTTTCGGAGCAGGGGGCCAGACCGATGCCTACGTGGCTGCCTTCACCCTGCCTGATTGGCTCAATTACATCGTCGCGGGGGGCGCGGCCTCCATCACATTCATCTCCATCTACACCCGTTTTCTGGCCGAGAAGCGCGAGGCCGATGCGCAAGAGACTTTCTCCATCATCATCACCGTGATGACCGCCGTCATGGTGGTAGGCACGGTCATCAGCGAGATCTTTGCGCCTCAATTCGTCCGCTGGATGTTTCACGGCTTCTCTCCACAACAGACCGAATTGTGCATTTACCTGACGCGCGTCCTGCTCCCGGCACAGATTTTCTTTTACGTTGGGGGCGTGGTTTCGGCCGTGTTGCTGTCGCATCGGCTCTTTCTTTTTCCGGCACTGGGGCCGCTGCTTTACAACATCTTCATCATCGTGGGTGGCGTCATAGCTGGGCGGCATCTTGGGATTGCCTCTCTGGCCTACGGTGCGATCGTGGGCAGTTTCGTCGGCCCCTTCCTGGCCAGCGTAATCGGCGCAGCCCGCATCGGCACGGGCTACAGGCCATCGTTTGACGTTAGCAATCCTGCTTTCCGGGAGTGGGTGAAGCTCTCGATTCCGCTGATGCTGGGCGTTTCTCTGGTGACCGCCGACGACTGGATTCTCCGACACTATGCCTCAAGCGGCGTGGGGGACATCGCGCGTCTGAACTATGCCAAACGCCTCTTTGCCGTGCCCATCGCAGTACTCGGACAGGCCACCGGACAGGCCTCGCTGCCTTTTTTTGCGCGCCTGTTCAACGAGAAACGATTGCGCGAGTTCGCAGCCACCGTCAATGATTCGGTGTACCGGGTGTCGGCAGCATCGTTTCTTGCCACTGGCTGGATGATGGCTGCCGCCTTGCCGCTTATCGATCTGGTCTATCGGCGGGGGCGCTTTCTTTTTTCCGACACCCAGGCCACGGCCGTTTATTTCTTCTGGTTTTCCCTTTCGTTGGCGTTGTGGTCGGCGCAGGCGCTCTACGCGCGTGCCTTCTATGCGGCCGGGGACACGCTGACGCCTATGGCTGCAGTGACCGTGATCACAGCTGCATCCCTGCCGGTTTATTCAGCGCTGTTTCACAAATACGGGGTTGTCGGCCTGGCCTTCGCTTCAGACAGCGGAATCGGGATGAACCTGCTGGCTCTGGCCCTGCTACTGCATTTCCGCAAACTCGTACGCTTGGGAGATTTGCGGTGGGGAGAGCTTGGCAAGGCAGCACTGACGGCGGTCATTGGGGGGGCGATCAGCTTCCAAGTAGCCAAGATCGTTCCGCTGCCTGCCTCCGGACGTGGCAGCCGCATAGCGGACCTGTTGCAGTTGGCGTTGGTTTCAGTGACCTGGGCGGCCGCAACAGCGGCCGGACTGTGGCTGCTGCGATCGCAGTTGCCCGGCGATCTCCGCCGCCGCAAGGCAACCGCCTTTCCGGGCGTCGCCGAGGCGCAAAGTAAGGAAATCCTGGGGGCCGGGAGAGAACCTTGAAAGTCCCCTGCCTGCTCCCAGGGGGCTTTCGGTCACTCGGGCGTCGTTGAAGCGGGAACCTTAGCGGTCACCACCGCCGCCGGGTCATCGCGCAGCCGCAGATAGAGAATGTTCCCCTTGGGCAACGGAATGTTCAGCGAGGCCTCGACAAAACCATCGGGCACGGTCACGGCGTCGGAGAAATCGGGATCGGTGCTCACCGAGTCGATCAGAAACAGCTTGTCTCCGCTCAGAGTGCAGCGTTGTTCCGGCGCTGGAATGCATTGAATTCTTGCCAGCGATGGAATGCGCACCAGATTCACCAACGTCTGCCAATCCCCCTCCGTCCCATCCGGCGAGATCGGGCGAAATTTCAAAGGACCGAACGCAGAAGGCCCGAGCAACTTCATGGGATCGAGCACGCCAAAGATGGTTTTGGCATCCTGCGGCGTCAGATTGCCGTCTTTCTCGCTCAGCATGACGCTGAACGAGTCATCAGCCGTAGCGATCTCAATTTTCTCGGCAGGAGGAAAGCTACCCGGTACCTGGGTTTTCAGGAAAAAATTCAGGCGGGCATCCTGGGGAAGATCATCTGGACTCTCGAGCTGAACGGTGCCCGGCTTATCGGAGGGCTCCAATTGCACGCTTTTGCTCAGCAGGGTGACGCGCGGGCGAGGAGCTTCGATCATCGTCTTGAGATCGAGCGAGCGGCCGTCTTTGAGGGCCACACTGGCGACAGACGAATCTCCGAAGTGAAGACGCGAAGCAGCCCCGGCGTCCGGGCACACCAGTTTCAGTTCATCCTGCTGGTTGGCGCGGGAAAGACCCGCCGGAGTGAAACGCAAGCCGTCGAGTTCGAGGGAGGTAACCTGATCGAGTCGCGTGCCCTTGAGTACGCCATCACCGTCGCCGGCGTGAATGGTGAATGCATCCAGGCGCCCGGCTTCGGAATAAGTGTGCAGCAGAACCTCATCCGGTTCGTGTCCGCCAAACTTGTGAATCACCATCGTGACCGCACCCGCCATGGCATTCTGCAGAGGAACCTTTACTTCCAGTTGCTCCGGTTTGGCAATCTTCCACGTCGCATCGGTCATTTTGCCCTTCTCATCACGCAGCTTCACCGCGCTGACGCAGCAGACCTCTGCCGATTGGAGATGCAGGATATCTTCCCGGCCTACGATTAAAGCGCTGGCGTCTTTGGAAGCAACAATCCACTGCCCGGGCCTGGAAGTGCGCAGGCGGAAACGAGGCCCTTCAAAAGAATGAAAGCCCCAGTCTCCGCGGAGGACGCCGCTGAATTCGCCATCCAGGCTGACGGACTGCATGGCCTTGGTGTCGATCACAAAGCCGCCCCGCGCCGCATCTGGGGTCGCTGGTAGATCGATTCCCCCCGCCTTGGTTTCCACGTGAAGAACAAAATTGCGCGTCAGTTCAGTGGCGAAAACCAGCGGAGCACCGTCTGCAGGCAGCACCAGAGAAGGCTTGTCCGCACAGAAGACCTGGGTCTCGTCGATGGCCCGCAACGGCGGGTTGGCTGCCGGACGCACCAGGGGGAGACCTATGACAATCACCGACTTCGGATTGCGGAATGACGGTGGATAGTTCAGGCGCAGATTCAGATCGTCCTGCTTCGGCAGCGAGAGAGCCGGAATGTACTGATACTGCGCGGTGTGCGCGCTCCCCAGAATGCGCACCACATCCACGACCGCCCCAACATAAGCACTGTAGTATCCGCCGCGCGCCGTAGGGGTGGCGCTCACCTGCGTAAGCAAATCCGCGGGTGACCCCGAGGTCAATGCCGCTACCATGGTCTCACTGTGGGGATCGTCCAGCACCAACTGATCCGTGTTCTGAGTGAGGCAAGGGACCTGTTGTGCCGTAGGCTTATCGAAGCACTGCTGATCGAGACGCATGTTCAGGCTGCGCGCCAGCAGCGTCGTGCGCTCTTTCATTTTTCCGGCATCGCCGACGGGCGCTTCGCGGAGGGCATCCAGATATTTCTCCAGCCGCTGCCGGTCCAGGCTCGCCTGTTCAAGATCCTGAGCGGCGCGCACGAAAGAACCCGGCTTCCCCTGCACCGCGCTGCGCAGGGTAGAAAAGGCTCCGCCAGTCTCCGGGGCAAGGAAAACGATCGCCTGTTCGGCTTCAGCCGGAACCGTGACGTAGATCCCTTCCTCTCGAACGGGCCTGCTCCAGGCTTCCACGTGAATGAACCAGGAGTCGGGTGGGGGGTTGGTGGCTCCGCGCAGAAAAGCGATCACCATCAAATAGTGAACGGATTGACTGTTGGGCAGGTCGGGGTGAACCCACAACCGGTCCCCTGGCTGGAGATTGGGAACCTCCGAGACAGGGAGGGTATGGCCATTTCTCTGCACCCGAACCTGGACCTTTGGCCCGGTCAGGTCAAAAGCAGCTCCGTCCGCACGCAGAGCCGGCGGGCACATGGCCAGAAAAACTAGTGTGAGGAAGCCGGAAAGGAGAATCTGAAAATGATGGCCCAAACGAATCAAACCACTACTCCCCCTCAGGGTTCAGGAAGGTCATGAGCACGCGACTCGGTGCGAACCAAACGATCGAAGACACGCAACCCCAGGCAAGTCCGACGAAGACGGCCGTGCTCTAATGGTAATGCGAAGCAGCGGGTAGAGCAACAACAGATGCCAGAGGGTAAATAGGTTCGCAAGTGCAAGAAATAGTTGGCTCTTTCCACCCCGACAACCCGGGTGTTTGAGTTGCACGGATGGGGAAAAACCTGGGTCTCGAAGCCCCTTACGACAATACGGCGGGGTCCGCCGTCCGGCGGCCTCCGCGATCGACAATTTGCCCCAGCCGAGGCCTCTGATGGCGGAACAAGGAGAGGCGGGAAACCCCGGGAACCTAGGCTCTCGCGCCCACGGCCGCGCTTTCCGGAGTGCTGGCCGCAGCCTTGTCTTCGCCGTTAACCTTGGCCTGGCCCTGGCCGGCCTTGCGGATATCGATGCCGCCCTTGAAGTACGCTCCATCTTCGATGGAGATGCGGGCAGCGACAACATCGCCGGTGAGCGAGCCGTCGCTGCGGATATCGACCCGGTCGCTGGCGGTCAGGTTTCCGCGCACTTTGCCCAGCACCACGATCTCGCGGGCGTTGATGTTGGCCGCCACGACACCATTGCGGCCCACGGTCACCCGGTTGCCGGAAAGATTGATGGAGCCTTCCACCCGGCCATCGATGTAGAGCGACTCGGAACCGGTCACTTCGCCCTTGATCACCAGAGATTTCCCGATGGTCGCTTGGTCGGCGGTGGTGGTCGTCGTCGGCCGCGGCGCCATGGACGGTTCACTGGCCATCGTCGTCGTTGCCGGGGCGCTGGGAGAAGACGTGGGACGCTCTGGCTCGGCAGGCCGGCCAGGAGTCGCGGGCTGATTTGTCGGCTTCCACATGGGTTTAGACAATCCTTTCCTTTATGGAGTTGAGGATCACGAGCCGCACTTCCGTGACCAAACTGCATTGTACCCCCCAGTCTCAAAATGAGCGCTGTGGAAAACTCCTTTATTTTCAATGACGTTTCCTGAGTTGGTACACTCGACCCGAAGTGGGCTCAAGCCTAAGCCACCAGGGTGCCTGAGCCTCACCGTGTAAGGATTCCGTGAAAAATCTCCTCGGTACTGAACCATTCCACAAGGCGGGAGAGTATGCTCCTCAGATCGAAGATTTATCGAAAATCGAGATTCGCGTCTCAGGAGCAGACATATGCAAGACCACGCTATTGCCAGCCCAAATCCCAGCCACGTGCCCTACGCAATAGCCCGGCCACAGGCCGGCGAATACGCGCCCTACTATGACCGATACATTTCCCTCGTCGGCGAAGGCGATATTCTCGCCACCCTCGAAGATCAGCGCAGAAGTACGATGCTGCTTCTCTCGGGCCGGGACGAGGCGGAGGGCAATTTCCGCTGCGCTCCCGGCAAATGGACGGCCAAGGAAGTGCTGGGCCACGTCTGCGACACGGAGCGCATTTTCGCCTATCGGGCGCTGCGCATCGCCCGCGGCGATACCACGCCAATGCCCGGTTTTGAGCAGGATGATTATGTACGCCACGGTCCGTTCTCCCGCCTTGCTCTGTGCGATTTGATCGAAGAATATTTGGCTGTCCGGCGTGCGACTTTGTCCCTGTTGCGTGGGCTGGATGAGGCAGCGTGGAACCGCCGCGGCACGGCCAGCGATAATGAAATCACAGTCCGCGCGCTGGCTTACATCATCGCCGGCCACGAGTTGCACCACCGCCGGATTTTGGAAGAGAAATACTTCGTTGCGAGCCGCAGATAAGCGGCGCGAAAAATGGACTCCTGCGGACTGACGGAGCTTCTCCGCGGCAAAGGCGCTCATGCCGATCCCATGGCGTGCGTCGAAGATCTTTCCGCCGGGTTGGCTGCGAAACATATGGCGGGTTTCCCCCACTCCGTTGGGCAACTCGTCTTCCACATGAACTATTGGATGGACTACGAGCTGCGCCGCATTCGTGGCGAGCGGCCGTCGTATCCGGAACATAATTCCAAGAGCTTCCCGCCGTCACCCTCGCCCGTGGATGAGAAGGAATGGGAACTGCTGAAAAGGACGTTCGCTGTCTTATTGGGCGAGCTCGACGCGCTGGCCAGATCTTCCCCGGAGGAGTTGCAGCGCCAGGTCGAAGCCACGAACGACGGCGACGGGAAGGTCTCGGGAACGTTGGAGAATGTGCTCTCACAACTGGTGGCGCACAACAGCTACCACACGGGGCAGATTGCCGCCATCCGCCGCGTGTTGGGCGCCTGGCCGCCCCGGGGTGGCGGAGACACGTGGTAGCGGCCTTCTGAGAGTGCGCGAGTCGAAGAATCCCGCCAATGAACCTCCGACAAGTCAAGGAGCGTCCGATAACGTATCCTGATAGTGACGGTGACCGCCCAGAGTTTGCCCTCCATGCTTTCCGACTCCGCCATTTTGAAACACATCGCGCGTCAGCCCAAACGCGCCGCGGGATTCAAACAGCTCGTGCGCGAACTTGGCCTTCACGCCGATGGCCGCCGCGAACTTGAATCGCGGCTGGAAAAATTGGTGAAGGCCGGGGAACTGGTTGAGCTCAACTCTGACCGTTATGCTCTGCCCCAGGCCGCGGTCGGCAAGAACGTCATCGTCGGACGCCTCACCATGCATCGCGACGGCTTCGGGTTCGTCATTCCGGATGCGAGTTCGCTGAGTGGGACGAAGACGCAGCTCAAAGGCGACATTTTCATCCCGCCGCATCTGATCGGCAATGCCATGCACGGTGACCGCGTGCTGGTGGAGGTGAGCACGATCAGGCCTGATGGCCGTGCCGAGGGACGCATTGTGCGTTCGGTAGCGCGGGCGCACCAGACGATCGTCGGAATTTTTCACTACGGCGAACGTCGCAACTACGTCAAGCCCATCGATACCAAGATCACGCAGGAGATCATGATCCCCCCGGGCATGGAATATCCGCCGGATTCTGTTCCCTCTGTGCCCTCAGTGTTGAACAACGTTCGGCAAGCTGAACCGTACAAGGCGCATAGATCAGCCAGAAGATCTGTGGACCGCGTTCTTGGTGAGGAAGCTGCCCGCCACAGCGGCTGGGAAGATCTGGAAGGTGTCGCCGTCGATGTCGAAATCACCGATTGGCCGTCGCCCACGCAGAATCCACGCGGACGGGTTGTCGAAATTCTCGGACGCGAGGATGATTTCGGCGTCGATGTAGAGATTACCATTCGCAAGTTTCATCTGCCTCATCGTTTTCCACCCGAAACGCTGGAAGAAGCACAAGCCGCTCCAGCATTTATCCCGGCGCACGAGATTAGCAGGAGACGTGACTTTCGCTCCCTTCCGATCGTTACCATTGACAGTGAAACAGCGCGTGATTTCGACGATGCGGTCACGGTCAGCGTGCTGGCCAACGGCAATTACGAATTGCAGGTTCACATTGCCGATGTCGGCCATTACGTTGCCACGGGAAGCTCGCTCGATCGGGAAGCGCGCCTCCGCGGCACCAGCGTCTACTTTCCGGACCGCGCGGTGCCCATGCTGCCTCTCGAGCTTTCCACCGACATCTGCAGCCTGCGTCCGCACGTAGACCGCCTGGTGATGTCCTGCGTGATGGAGATCGACCATCGCGGCGACATTGTGGGCTGCGAACTTTCGGAGGGCGTGATCCGTTCGGCGGAGCGCATGACTTACACCGCAGTCAACGCGATTCTGGAAGGCGACGCCGCGCTGTGCAAACGCTACGCTCCGCTGGTCAAAACCTTTGAACTCATGCGTGATCTGGCTTTGATTCTCAACGGCAAGCGTCAACGCCGGGGATCGATTGATTTTGACTTGCCCGAGCCGGTGATTGAGTTCGACGAATTCGGGCTGATGAAAAGCATCGCGCGCTCCGAACGCAACATCGCGCACCGGTTGATCGAGGAGTTCATGCTCTCCGCCAACGAGTGCGTCGCGCAATATTTGGAACAGCGGCGGATCGCGTCGCTTTACCGCATTCATGAAAAGCCAGACGCCAAACGGGTCTACGACTTTGAAGTGATTGCCGCCACCTTCGGATATTCTCTCGGCGTTGGCCCCTTGCCTATCCATCGCGTGCAGATGAAAGCCGACCGCCGTGCCGTTCGGGGCACAGGCCAACGGGTTAGGGAGCTTGAAGTGCCGCAGGAAGTTCACATCACGCCGCGCATGTATCAGAAACTTACCGGGAAAATTGCCGGCAAGCCGGAAGAACGCATCCTCAGCTACCTGATGTTGCGCTCCCTGAAACAGGCGCGCTATTCGGAGGAGAATCTCGGCCACTTCGCCCTTGCCGCCACCAGCTACACGCATTTCACCTCGCCCATCCGCCGCTATCCCGACTTGATCGTCCATCGGATTCTGAAGGAGGTTCTGCGCGATCAGACGCACGCTCTTCGAGAAAGAGAGAACCATTCCCGGAGTGACGAGGCGCCTTCACCCTGGTCGAAGCGCCGCGATCACGCCGCCCAGCGGGAAGCTCGCGAGCCTCTCGGCGGCCCGATTTCGTCGGACGAACTGCACGACATTGCCGAGGAGTCCAGCCAAGCGGAGCGCCGCGCCGACGACGCCGAGCGTCAACTGATGGAGTGGAAGAAAGTAAAGTTTATGCAGGATCGTATCGGAGATGAGTTCGTAGGGCTCATCACCAGTGTCATGAAGTATGGATTCTTCGTTGAGCTGATTGACCTGTTCGTGGAAGGCCTGGTGCCGATCGACACCCTCACCGACGACTACTACATCTTTCATGAAAACACGCGCGAACTTATAGGCCGGCGTTCGCGTCGGACTTATCGCTTGGGTGACGGAGTCCGGGTGCTGGTCGATCGCATCGATCCGGTGGAGAAGAAAATTCAGTTCGCAGTCGTCGAAGAACAATCCCGCGCACCGCGCAAGGCGTCCAAGCGAAAGCGATGAAGTGGAACCTCACACGCTCTCGATCATGCCCGCCAGCAACAAAGCTCGCTTGGGCAATTCAGAGATGACGATAAATTCGTGCCTGGCGTGAGCCCCGTCGCCCACTCCTCCCATGCCATCTAACGTAGGAATACCGAGGCCGGCAGTGAAGTTCCCATCCGATCCGCCGCCCACAGCGGCCTCTTCGAGTTTCCAGCCGATTCGTTGTGCAATTGTCTGCGCTTTTCTGTAAAGCGCCGCGACTCCAGCGCTGCGCTCCATCGGCAAGCGATTGATACTGCCCTTTACCTCAAGCTTGCAATGCTTGTCGAAACTCTTAAGCAAGCGAAGCCTGCGATCGATTCCCGCCGCTTGTTTCGCCGATCGGATACGCACGTCGATATCCACCGAGGCCTCTGCCGCGATGACATTGCTCCGCGTGCCCCCCCGGATCACACCGGGATTCACCGACACTCCCTGCCGCAGATTGTTGAATTTCGAGATAAACGCGATCTGCCGTGAAAGTTCGAGAATCGCGCTGTGTCCCTTGCCGGGATCGAGTCCGGCATGCGCCGCCACGCCATTCACTTTGATCGTGTATTCGCCCACGCCTTTGCGCGCGGTCTTTACCGCTCCGCGAAGTCCGGCGGCCGGCTCCAGAACCAGCACGCCGGCGGATTCTTTCGCCAGAGCTTCCGTGACCTTCCGCGAAGAGTAGCTGCCCACTTCTTCATCGGACACCAGGAAAACCCTAACCGGCCGCGGCAGTTCTCCATGCCAGTCTTTGAGCGCGGCGATGGCATGAAGCATGAGCGCAATACCCGATTTCATGTCGAAAACGCCCGGCCCGCGCAAGCAGCCGTTTTTAACTTCGCAGCGCATCCCGGCCAGCGTTCCCAGTGGATACACCGTGTCGTAGTGTCCTAGGAGCATCACGGGCTTCGTTTTCTTACGCCCCGTGAAACTCACCTGCAAGCTGTCGCCAAACTCATTGCTGCGATGGAATCGTACTGCTCCGCCGAGCGCTTCAAATTTGGCTGCAAGAAACGCGGCGATGCGGTCCACGGCTGCTTTGTGGTCGCTGGGCGATTCGATTTCCACCAGCCGCCCAATGACCTGGACCATCTCGTCCTTACGCTGCTCGAAATAACGCAGGCGATCGGGCCACTCCGGCGGATTGGAGGTTCTTGCGTTTTTTTGTTTGCTTCCTGGCACAGTTCTCTGTTGGCTGGAAGGGCACGATCTACGCCGCTAAGGCCACGCGGTAAAGTATAATCTTCAGGCTGATTGAGACGAATCCATGACTGAGAGCACTGCTCCCGTGAGCGAAGCGCCAGAGAGGGACGCGAAGATTACGCTCGACATTCACGAGATTTTGAAAATACTGCCGCACCGCTACCCGCTGCTGCTCATTGACCGGGTGTTGGAGCTGAAACGCAAGCAACGCATCGTTGCCATCAAGAATGTCACCATCAACGAACCCTATTTCAACGGCCACTTTCCCGGCTTGCCCATCATGCCGGGAGTACTGCTGGTGGAGGCTATCGCTCAGGCGGGCGGCGCGCTGTTGCTTACCGAAGTCGAAGACCGCAACAACAAGGTGATGGTTTTCACGGGCATCGACCGCGCGCGCTTTCGCCGTCCGGTCGGCCCCGGCGACCAGGTGCGCATTGAAGTCGAGGTGCTCGGCTGGAAAGTGATGGCCCATATGACCGCGGCAAAAATGCAAGGCGTGGCCACCGTCAACGGCAAACGGGTGGCTGACGCCGTGGTTTCCTGCCAGCTCATCGACAGCTCCCGCGGACGGAGCGGGAGTTCTGATGACTCCGGCGAAGGCGGCGCACCGGCATGAGGTCGTGCTCGGCGGCGGACAACGACTTTTGGCATCCGTCGCTGCAACGGTTGGACCCTCCAAACGGTCAACGATGAAGATCCATCCCACGGCAATCATCGACCCTCGTGCAAAAGTTTCGGCCTCTTGCACGATCGGCCCTTATTGCGTAGTTGGTTCAGAAGTGGAACTGGGCGAAAATTGCCGTTTGGTTTCGCACGTCACGATCGCGGGACCCACAACGATCGGCCGAGAAAACAACATCTTCCCGTTCGCCGCGATCGGTATGGACCCGCAGGATGTGACTTATAAAAGTGAGCCTACGCGGCTCGAAATCGGCGATTGTAACGAGATCCGCGAATGCGTCACCATCAACCGCGGAACCATCAAGGGCGGTGGAGTCACCCGCGTGGGCAGCCACATTCTGATCATGGCTTACACCCACATCGGGCACGACTCGGTGATCGGCGACCATTCCATGCTGGTCAACGGTGCGACCCTGGCCGGTCACGTTACAGTGGAGGAGTGGGCGGTCGTAGGAGCGCTTTGTCCGGTGCACCAGTTCGTCCGCATCGGCGCTCATTCCTATATCGGCGGCGGGACCACCATCACGCAGGATGTTCTGCCTTTTTCCATGACCTCGGCTGCGCGCGACACACATGCCTACGGGATGAATAAAGTCGGCCTCGAGCGGCGCGGCTTTTCCAAAGAGCGTATTGGCAAGATTCACCATGCCTACAAGATTCTGCTGGCTTCAAAGATGAATACCTCGCAGGCGCTGGAAAAACTGAAGGCTGAACCGCATCACGGCGACGATGTGGAGATGCTGATACGATTCATCGAGAGTTCGGAGCGGGGGGTGATCAAATAACTGGGCTGAGAGCTTATCCCCCCACCCAATAACCACCTCCTCTATGCAACGCATCGGCCTGATCGCCGGCAATGGCAAATTCCCTTTTCTCGTGCTGGACGCGGCGCGCGCGCAAGGATACGAAGTTGTGGTTGCTGCGATCAAGGAAGAAGCCTCCGCGGAAATCGAGTCGCGCGGGGCCGCTGTGGTCCACTGGCTGTCCCTGGGCGAGCTCTCGAAGTTGATCGAGACCTTCCAGCGCGAGGGCGTGCGCCGCGCCGTGATGGCCGGGCAAGTCAAGCACAAGCAGATTTTTTCTGCGATCCGCCCGGATTGGAGACTGGCCAAGCTCTTGCTCTCTCTGAACACGCGCAATACCGATGCGCTGCTCGGCGCGGTCGCCAAAGTTCTCGCGGATGAAGGCATCATGCTGGAGAATTCAACCCATCTTCTGGAACCACTGCTCGCCAAGTCCGGCATACTCACGCGGCGCTCGCCGGAAGAACAAGAGCGCAAGAATATTGACTACGGCCGGGTTGTGGCTCGCCATCTGGCACAATACGATATAGGTCAGACCGTCGTAATCGCCGAAGCGGCCTGCGTGGCAGTCGAAGCCATGGAAGGTACCGACGCCACTATCGAGCGCGCCGGGCAGATCATGCGCTCGCTGCACGGCGATGCTTCCACTCTGAGCCGCGCTCTGACTGTTGTAAAGATCGCCAAGCCCCATCAGGACATGCGCTTCGACGTTCCCGTGATCGGCATAAAAACCATTGAAGTGATGCAGGCCGCGGGAG
>Ga0335076_10004195_pt1 | contig 14559 bp, 13 predicted proteins | sample Lox_Sample_25_FD_206717 | JGI IMG/M metagenome (GOLD analysis project Ga0335076, IMG submission 206717) | Soil microbial communities from Loxahatchee National Wildlife Refuge, Florida, United States - Lox_Sample_2.5 | ecosystem: Environmental > Terrestrial > Soil > Wetlands | place: USA... | reverse complement strand
TCGGCGAGCTCGACCTCGGCCGCGGTGGCGGCGCCGAACGAGGTGCCGCGGGCGGCTGCGGCTGTCACCGCCTCCACCACCGCCGGATGCGCGTGGCCGAGGATCAGCGGCCCCCACGAGCAGACCAGGTCCACCAGTTCCCGGCCGTCGGCGTCGGTGAGATAGGGGCCGCGGCCGGAGGCCATGAACACCGGCGTCCCGCCGACCGCGCCGAACGCCCGGACCGGCGAGTTCACCCCGCCCGGGATGACCGCGCAGGCGCGCTCGAAGAGCCCGTCGGACTCCGGCGACGGCCTCACACGCTCACCCCGTCGCAGGCGTCGGCGAGGAACTCCAGCAGCCGCAGCGCGTCCGGCAGCGGATGCTCGCCCGGCTCCCGGATCCACTGGGCGTTACCGCGGCCGCGGCGGGACGGCGGGGCGACCACGAAGCTGCCCCTGGTGTGCCAGCGCAGGCCCGCGACCGGTGCGAAATCGTCCGGCTCGCAGTCCAGGTGGCACGACCACCACTCGTCCTCGTCCGCGGGGGCGCCCCTGGTGGCGACGAAGAACAGGGCCCGGTCGCCGGAGGCCGGCGCCTCCGGCGACAGCGCCACCGGGCCGGCCCGCACCCCGGCCTGTTCCAGCCCGGCCAGGGCGGCGGCGCCGGCCGCGGCCGGCACGTCGAGCACGTCGAACACACGCCCGGTGACCAGGATGATGTTCGCCTCCGGCTGCTCCCGCCACCACCGGTCGGCCTCCGCGGGATCGCTGGACGCCTCGATCTGCCAGGCGGGCGAGATGGGGTGCGCACCCGGCGCCGGGCACCCGATCCGGTCACAGGAGCAGGCGCGGCCCGGGTCGGCCGCCCGCGCGCGCGGCAGCGCGCCGTGCAGCGGGTGGCGCGCCTGCTCGTCACGCAGGTGGGTGCCCAGGCAGACCGGCCAGCCCGCGGCGGCATAGTCCACGGCAACGGCGGCCGCCCGGCCGGCTGTCCGGCGGCGGCCGCGGCGCAGCATCGCCTCGACTACTGACTCCCAACTCCCGCTCCCCGCGGGGTCCCATCCCATCCTCGATGATGCCGGTCGCGCGCGCCCGCGTGCAGGCCACTCGCCGCAGCTGAGGCCGAGACGATACCTAACGAGGCGCCGGGCTGACCTTCGTGACGGGTAGATCAGCCGTTTCGCGCACTTTATTCCCGGCGGGTGCTAGCCGGACTCCCGGCGGGTGCTAGCCGAGCCGCCGGGCGGCCTCAGCGGCCCAGTAGGTCAGGATGATGCTGGCGCCCGCGCGGCGGATCGCGGTCAGCGTCTCCATCATCACCCGGTCCCGGTCCAGCCAGCCGTTGGCAGCGGCCGCCTCCGCCATCGCGTACTCGCCGCTGACCTGGTAGGCGGCGACCGGCACCGGCGCCACCGCGGCCGCCTGGGCGATCACGTCCAGGTAGGGCAGGGCGGGCTTGACCATCACGACGTCGGCACCCTCGGCCACGTCGAGCATGATCTCCCGCGACGCGTCACCGGCGGCCGGGTCCTGCTGGTAGGCAGCCCGGTCGCCGAACTGCGGCGCCCCCTCGGCGGCCTCGCGGAACGGCCCGTAGAAGGACGAGGCGTACTTGGCCGCGTAGGCGCAGATCACGACGTCCTGCTGGCCGGCCCGGTCGAGCGCCGACCGGATCGCCGCGACCTGCCCGTCCATCATCCCGCTGGGCGCCACCACGTGCGCGCCAGCGGCCGCCTGGGCGACCGCGATGGACGCATAACGCTCCAGCGCGGCGTCGTTGTCCACCTCGCCGGCCCCGGTGAGCGGCCCGCAGTGGCCGTGGTCGGTGTACTCGCACAGGCACAGGTCCGCCATCAGGACGGTAGCGTCGCCCACCTCGGCGGCCAGGTCGGCCAGCGCCCGCTGGATGATCCCGTCCGGGTCGTCGGCGGCCGAGCCGCGGGCGTCCTTGGCGGCCGGGATGCCAAACAGGATCAGCCCGCCGACGCCCGCCTCCACCGCCTCGGCCGCTGCCTTGCGCAGGCTGTCCCGGGTGTGCTGGACCACACCTGGCATGGACGTGACCGGCACCGGCTCGGCGATCCCCTCCTTGACGAACAGCGGCAGCACCAGGTCTGAGCCGCGCACGCTGGTGACCGCGGCCAGCCGCCGCAGCGCCGCCGTCCGCCGCAGCCTGCGGGGGCGGGCGGCCGGGAATCGGTCGGTCACGGCTGGCTCCTTCGTCCCGCTGCCTGCGGGCCGGCCCTGCCTGGCCGGGTCACCGCAGGCGGCGGCGCGCGCCCCGCCGCCGCTCGCTGGGCTTGCGCACCGGCTCACCAGCCGCGACGGCGGCGTCGCGGAGCCTGGCGCCGTGCTCGGCCAGCGCATCGGCCAGGGCCGTGGCCGACGGCTTCGGCGCCATCACGTCCACCCGCAGCCCGTACTCGGCGGCGGTCTGCGCGGTCTGCGGGCCGATCACCGCGATGGCGGTGACCGCGTGCGGCTTGCCGGCGATGCCGATCAGGTTCCGCACCGTGGACGAGGAGGTGAACAGGACCGCGTCGAACCCGCCGCCCTTGATCGCCTCCCGGACCGGCGCTGGCGGCGGCGCGGCCCGCACCGTGCGGTAGGCGGTGACGTCCTCGGCCTCCCAGCCCAGGCCGGTCAGCCTGGCGACGAGCGTCTCGGTGGCGATGTCGGCGCGGGGCAGCAGCACCCGGTTGATCGGGTCGAGCACGTCGTCGTAGGGCGGCCAGGCGGCCGCGAGTCCCTCGCTGGACTGCTCCCCCTCGGGCACCAGGTCCGGCTTGATGCCGAAGGCGCCGAGCGCGACCGCGGTCTGCTCCCCCACCGCCGCCACCTTGACCCCGGCGAACGCCCGCGCGTCCAGGCCGTACTCCTCCAGCTTCTCCCGCACCGCGCGGACCGCGTTCACCGAGGTGAACGCGATCCACTGGTACCGGCCGGTGACCAGGCCCTTGACCGCCCGCTCCATCTGCTGCGGGGTGCGCGGCGGCTCGACGGCGATGGTCGGGACCTCCTGCGGCACCGCCCCGTAGCAGCGCAGCCGCTCCGACAGCGATGCCGCCTGCTCCTTGGTCCGTGGTACCAGCACCCGCCAGCCGAACAGCGGCTTGCTCTCGAACCAGGACAGGCCCTGGTGGGCGGCGGCCTCGCCGACCACCGCGAGAGCGGGCCCGGGCTCGGTCAGCATGCTCACGCCGGCCGCCTTGAGGTCGGCGGCGACCGACCCCAGCCTGCTGACCACCGTGTGCTGGTCGGTGGTGGTGCCGTTCCAGGTGAAGGCGACCGGGGTGGTGTCCGCCCAGCCGACCGCCACCAGCATCTTGGCCAGGTCGACCGGCCCGGCCTCGGCACCGAGGATCACCAGGCTGCCCGGCGCTGGCCCCTCCAGCTGGCTGATGTCGGCCGCGTGCACCACCCGCAGGCCACCGGTGTCGGAGGTCAGCGGGATCCCGGCGAAGGCGGGCACGGCGGTCGCGGCGGGCACGCCGGGCACGATCTCCACCCGGACCCCGGCCCGGGCGCACAGGTCGGCCTGCTGGGACGCCCGGCAGAACAGGAACGGGTCGCCCGCGAACAGGCGGACCGCGAGCTGGCCGTCGCCCGCTGCCTTGATGAGCGTCCTGGCGTCGGTGTCCGGATCCGCCGCCTCGGCGATCACCGCCTGCTCCCGCAGCCGGTGGGCCAGCGGGCCGGTCAGCTCCGGCCTGCCCACGACCAGGTCCGCCTTGGCCAGCAGCTCGGCGGCGCGCAGCGTGAGCAGCCCCTCGCTGCCCGGGCCGGCGCCGACGAAGGCGGCCAGGCCGGCCCTGGCCTGCGGCGCGCCCGCGGGCTCATGCGGGCCCGGGGCGTCCTCGGTCTTCGTGGTCGCGGGTGTGAGATTCACTGCGCATCGTCCCCGTTGCTCGTGTGTGCGGCAGACACCGTCACGTACCTTCCCGCGCCGCGGCGGAGCAATTCACGAGCGACCTCGTGTCCCGCGGCTGCCGCCTGCCCGGCGGGGGCGGCCGCGCTCGCACTCACCGGCGGCGCGCCGTCATCGCCGATGACGACCGCCGTCAGGTGCAGCATGTCGGTGACCATCGCGTAGGCACCCACCGGCGCGTGGCAGCCGGCCTGCAGGCCCGCCAGCACCGCCCGTTCGGCGGTCACCGCCGCGCGGCTGCCCGGGTCGTCCGCGCAGGCCAGCAGGTCGGCGAGTCCCGGGTCGGCGTCGCGGCACTCGACCGCGAGCGCGCCCTGCCCGGCCGCGGGGACCATCTCATCCGGCTCGAAGACCTCGGTGACCGCCTCGAGCTGGCCGATCCGGTCCAGCCCGGCGCGGGCCAGCACCACGGCGTCGAGCTCGCCGGAGGTCACCTTCGCCAGCCGGGTGCCGGCGTTGCCGCGCACCGGCACCGGCCGGATGTCCGGGCGCATCAGCCGCAGCTGGGCGGCGCGGCGGGGCGATCCGGTGCCGATCAGCGCCCCGGCGGGCAGGTCCGCCAGCTTGGCGCCGTCCCTGGCCACCAGCGCGTCCCGGGGGTCCTCGCGGGCCGGCACGGCGGCCAGCGCGATGCCGGGCACCGCCGCCGTCGGCAGGTCCTTCAGGGAGTGGACGACCAGGTCGATGTCCCCGGCGAGCAGGCACCGGCGCAGTGCGCTGACGAAGACCCCGGTGCCGCCGATCTGCGTCAGGTGAGCCTGGCTGACGTCGCCGAACGAGGTGAGCCCCACCAGCTCTACCGTGACCCCGGCCCGCTCCATGATCAGCCTGGCCACCGCCGCGGACTGGGCCAGGGCCATCGGGCTCTTGCGGGTGCCAAGGCGCAGCAGCCTGCTCACAGCGGGCCCGCTCATCCGGCACCGCCCAGCGTGAGGTCGGCGTCTGCCCTGGTGACGGCGTCGATGGCGTCCTGGTCGAGATCGAAAAGCACCCGCAGGGCCGCTTCGTAGGAATCGCCGCCGGGCGAGCCCGCCAGCTCCTTGACCCGCACCGTCGGCGCGTGCAGCAGCTTGTGCGCCACCCGCTGCATCGCCCACGAGATCTCGTCCCTGGCCCGCTCGTTCAGCGGCCCCAGCCTGCCCGTCAGCCGCTCCACTTCGGCTTCCACCACCTCGGCGGCCTTCGCGCGCAGCGCGATCACGGTTGGCGACACCTTGGCGGCATGCCGGGCTGAGACACGCGCGGCAAGCTCCTCGGCGACGATCGCCCGGACCGCCGCCACGTCGTCGGCCTGTGTCACCGCGACCGCCAGACCAGCGTCCTCGAGCGATTCCAGGCCGAGCACGCTGACCCCGGGCAGCCCGGCGGCGCCGCGGTCCACATCGTGCGGCAGCGCGAGGTCGAGCAGGACCAGCGGCCGGGTGCCCGCTGCCGCGCCGGTGCCCCGCAGCCGCAGCGCCTCGGCGGCCATCGGGGCCGTGATGACAAGCCCGGCCGCCCCCGTGCAGGAGATGATCAGGTCGGCCCCGGCGATGGCGGCCTGCAGGTCGCCGAACGCGGCGGTGGACCCGGACACCGAGGCCGCCAGCCGCCGCGCCCGGTGGTGGGTGCGGTTGGTGACCACGATGGCGGCCGCGCCGAAGCGGTGAGCCGTGGCGACGGCCAGCGCGCTCATCGAGCCGGCCCCCACCACCAGGACGCTGCGCCCGGCGAGCGGGTGCACCGGGTCGGGAGGGCCCTCGCCGTCGCCGTGCCGCAGCCGCGCCGCGGCGAGCCCCAGCCCGACGCTCACCAGGTTCGCGCCCGCGCGGTCGATGCCGGTCTCCGCGTGTGCCCGCCTGGCGGCGCGCAGCGCGAGCGTGCCGAGGCCGTCGAGCGGCCGGCTGAGCGCGCCCTGCTCTCGCGCCAGCGCGATCGCCTGGCGCACCTGGCCGAGGATCTGGCTCTCGCCCACCACCATGGAGTCCAGCCCGGCGGCCACCGTGAGCAGGTGCTGGACCGCCCGGTCCTCGTAGTGGACGTACAGGTGCTGGGTGAGCTCGGGCAGCGGGATGCCGGAGTGGCGGGCCAGCAGGTCGGAGATGGACGACAGGCCCGCGTGGAACTTGTCGACCTCGGCGTAGATCTCCACCCGGTTGCAGGTGGACACCACGAACGTGCCCGCGACCGGCTCCGCTTCAAAGACGTCACGCAGCAGCTTGCCGAGCTGGTCGCCGCTGACGGCGGCCCGCTCGAGGATCGCGACCGGGGCGCTGCGGTGACTCATCCCGACTATGAGCACGCTCATGGCGCCGCGACCGCCGACTGGCCGATCACGCCCCCCGCGACCGCTGACTGGCCGTCAGCAGGCATAACCCGGCCCTGGTGGTGACGCTTTCCATCCTGGGCAACGCGCACGACAGACCTCCGCTGCGCGTGGAAGGCAAGGATCTGCAATTCAATCGACAGGTCGACCTTACGCACGTCTACGCCCACTGGCACGCTAAGTACCACAGGAGCGAAGTTGAGGATGCTCGTCACGCCGGCCGCGACGAGCCGGTCGCACACCCCCTGCGCCGCCCCGGCCGGGGTGGCGATCACGCCGATCGACACCTGGTGACGTGCGACGACCGGCTCGATCTGGTCGGCGCCTTCCACCACATGCCCGGCGATCTCGGTGCCGACCACCGCGGGGTCGGCGTCGAGGAGCGCGGCGATGCGGAAGCCGCGGGAGGCGAAGCCACCGTAGTTCGCCAGCGCCCGCCCAAGATTGCCCGCCCCGACGATGACCACCGGCCAGTCCTGCGTCAGCCCGAGCTCGCGGGAGACCTGGTAGACGAGGTAGTCGACGTCGTACCCCACCCCCCGGGTGCCGTAGGAGCCCAGGTGGGACAGGTCCTTGCGCAGCTTGGCCGAGTTCACGCCCGCGGCGGCGGCGAGTTCTTCGCTCGACACCGTGGCGATCCCCTGCTCGGCGCAGGCGTAGAGCACCCGCAGGTAAACCGGGAGGCGGGCGATCGTCGCCTCCGGGATGCCCTGACTGTTGTGGCCTGTGGCTGGGCGGCGGGACATTCGCCGGCGCTCCTGAGGGATCGACGCTGTTGGCACCGCGGACGGGCCAGGCGCCGCGGGGCAACTTTCGTTTCACGGTACGCCCTTGTGAACGCATGCACAAAGTGACCCGTACCCGCCGGGCGGCTAGCGGGTCAGCGCGGCCCGGAGGCGCTCCTCGCTGACATGCCAGAAATCATGCTGGACGCCGTCGATCAGGGTCACCGGGATCATGTCCCAGTACTTGCGCAGATCGCTGTCGGACTTGGTGATGTCGAACTCTTCCCAGTGCACATCGAGGTCGGCCGCGACCCGCGCGATGACCTCGCGCGCGTCGTCGCATAGGTGACAACCCGCCCGGCTGAGCAGGGTGATGACGTGAGGACGAGCGGTCATCGGGCACCGTTGCTCCGCCGCCGGACCGGCTCGTCATCCGGCGGCTCCCACGGGTGGCCCGGCTGGTCCCCGGGATCAGACGGGTCCTGCGCACCAGGCTGGACCGGCGGCCTGGGCCGGCCATACAGGCCGGACCGGACATGCTGATCAGGCTGGACCGGCGGGCTGGGCCCGCCTTGCGGGCTCGGCCTGCTCTGCGGACCGGACAGGTCTGGCGGGCGCGGCTGCCCCTGCTGACTGGGCCGGCGCTGCGGATCGAGCGGGCCCTTCGGGTTGGGCCGGCGCTGCTGATCGGCCGGGCCCTGTGAACTGGGCCGGCGCTGCTGATCAGCCGGACCCGGAGGCCCGGGCCGGTCCTGCGTGCCTGGCCGCCGCCGCGGATCCGGCTGTGCGGGCCGCCGCGGCGGATCCGGCTGTGGGGGACGCCACCGCGGATCGGCCGGGCCGGGCCGGCCCTGCACGCCGGGCTGGTTGCCCAGCGTCGAGAGCTTCGCCTGCCGGACGCCGAGTTCGATCACGTTCGTGGCCAGGATGTAGGGCTTGCGCTCCTCCTCGAACTCCTGGATGTAGGGCTGGTGGCCGTGTTCGGCGAAGGCCGCCTCGTCCCGGTACACCTCGTAAAGGATTCGCTGCAGCGGCGCGGACGGCACCCCGTGCACGATGTAGGCCAGCGTGTCGGGCTCGAGGGCCTTCACCTTCTCGACCACATCCTGGGCGAGCCGGTCGAATTCCTCGGCCTGCCCGTCGATCAGGGTGTAGATCGCTATCTGCCCGTAGAGACGCGCGGTCTCTTCCTCCCGGTCGTCCGGCTTGCGCGCGGCGGGTGTGAACACGTCGAACGCGACCGGCAGGATGTCACCCGTCTCGATGATCCCGGGCACCGGCTCGTTGGGGGGCAGGTTCGGGCCGCCGTTGACGACCGGCCTGAGATCGGTATCGGTCCGGTAGAAGCCGTAGCCGGTGTCGCTGCCGACCTCCTCGAAGTCACCGGTGTCGTGCCGGTACAGGCCGCCGAAATCGGTGTCCCCGCTGACCGGCCGGGACTCGCCGGTGTCCGGCCGGTACAGGCCGCCGAAATCGGTGTCGCTGTCGACCTGCCCCAATCCCCCGGTGTCCGGCCGGTACGGGCTATAGCCCTTGCCGTCGGTGTACGCCTCGCCCCACCCGGTGTCGTCACCGGCCGACCGCGTCTCGTGCAGGGCCGACAGCTGCAGGCGGCGGGACCGCTCGCCCGCCAGCCAGGTGAGCGCGGCGGCGGCCACGCAGATGGCGGCGTAGCCGGACTTGACGGGCAGCTTCACCTGCAGCCCCTCGGTCAGCAGGGCCGCCACGGCGGCGGATGCCACCGGCAGGAACGCGTCCCGCCAGCCGGGCTCACGCTGGGCCCGGACCGCGGCCACGATCAGGGCGATCAGCGCGGGCACCGCGGTGGCCGCGGCCAGGGCCAGCAGGACCACATGCGGGATGAACTGGTAGTGCGTGTCGGACGCCGGCCATGCCGTGGTGAATGTCACACCACTGAGCGGGTCGGCGACCAGGATTACACCAGCGATCACTGTCAGCGCCGCTAGGCCGAGCCTGGCTGCAAAGCGCACCACGAAGCTCTTCGCGGTCAGCTCGGCCAGTCCCCAAATGAGAGCCATCGGGGCGACCAGCCGGGCGCCCACCTGGACGGCCCGGAACGTCACCGGGTTAAAGCCCCGGTGGTAGCCGAGCGCCTGCGCCGCCAGGGCGACGGTGAGCCCGAGCGCGGCGCACACCCAGGCGGCCTGATCCAGCCTGGGCAGGCGGACGAACCGCCACACCAGGATCCCGGTGATGACGGCCGCGACGGCGGCGCCGGCGCCCGCTGCCAGGAAAGAAACAGACATCGCTGCCTATGTTGCCCGACGCTGGCCGATGATGCTGCCCAGATGGCTGACCGGGCCGGGCCGGCCGCGCCTTCGCCACGGGTAGCATGAAGTCGCTATGAGGCTGCCGCGGGGACGGCTCGGGCCACCGGGCCCGGCCGGCATGGAGCCCGGCGTGGGGGACCCGGTTGATGACGCCTACCAGGCGCCACGGGCGCTGCGGACGTGGGTAAGGCCGCTGCACACCGGCCGGGCGGCGCTCGCCGGTGAGGCATCGGCGGCAGCGGCCGAGGTGGGGTATTCCCCGCGCATCCCCGACCCTTCGGCCGGCGCGTTCTTCGACGTTGACAACACCCTCATGCGCGGGGCCTCGATCTATTACTTCGCGCGCGGCCTGGCCGCCCGCAAGATGTTCGGGCCTACGGACCTGGCCAGGATGGCCTGGGGGCAGGCGTGCTACCGGATGCGCGGCGCGGAGAACGCCGACCACATCGATGCGGCCCGGCAGGCCGCTCTGGCGTTCGTGACCGGGCACCGGGTCAGCGACATCGTGTCCCTGTGTGAGGAGATCTACGACGACACGATGGCCGACCGGATCTGGGAAGGCACGAGAGAACTGGCCCAGCATCACCTGGAGGCCGGGCAGCGGGTCTGGCTGGTTACCGCCTCTCCCGTGGAACTGGCCGGCATCATCGCCCGCCGGCTCGGCTTCACTGGGGCGCTCGGCACCGTGGCCGAGTCCGTTGACGGGGTGTACACCGGGCGGCTGGTCGGCGGGCTGTTGCACGGCGAGGCGAAGGCCGAAGCGGTGAGGGCGCTGGCCGCCCGCGAGGGCCTGGATCTGGCCAGATGCTCCGCCTACAGTGACTCCGCCAATGACCTGCCGATGCTGCGCCTGGTCGGTCATCCGGCCGCGGTCAACCCCGACGCGGAACTGCGCGCCGAGGCCCGGGCCAGCAACTGGCCCGTGCATGACTTCCGGTCCGGCCGCAAGGCCACCATGATCGCCCTGCCCACCGCGGCGGGCGCCGGGGCCGTGGCCGGGGGCATCGCGGCCGCCCTGGCCCTCCGACGCCGCCACGCCGCCAGCCGCTAAGACGGCCCGGCGGCACCGGCCGCGCTGGGGCGACATGCCCTAGCCGAACGCAGGCCCGCGCTCGGCCAGCAGGTCGTCCAGCTTGCGCTGGATGGTGCCCCGCACCCGGCCGCTCAGGTCGGCGATCGCCGCCGGGTCGTCCTCGCTGCCGGGTCCGTAGCCGGCGGTCGGCACCGGCGGGCAGAACTCGATGATCCACTTCGACGGCAGCGGCACCGCCCCGACCGGCCCCAGCCAGGGGAACAGCGGCGTGATGGGGAAGTAGGGCAGCCCCAGCAACTGGGCCAGCGGCTTGACGTTGCCGAGCAGCGGATAGATCTCCTCTGCCCCCACGATGGCGCAGGGAACGATGGGTACCCGCGCCCGGATGGCGGTCGCCGCGAAGCCGCCACGGCCGAACCTCTGCAGCTGATATCGGTCGGCGAAGGGCTTGCCGATGCCCTTGAACCCCTCGGGGAAGACGCCGACCACCTCGCCGGAGCGCAGCAGCACGTGCGCGTTGGCCGGGCCGGCCCGGGTGTGGCCGCCCTTGCGGGCCAGCGAGGCCAGCAGCGGGACCTCGTAGACCAGGTCGGCGCCGAGCAGCCGCAGGTTCCGGTGGGCCGGGTGCTCATCGTGCAGCCCGGCCTGGAGCATGAGCGCATCGACCGGGAGCGTGCCGGAATGGTTGGCGACCACCAGCGCCGGGCCGGCCTCGGGCACATACGGCAGCCCGCGCATCTGGACCCCGAACCAGCGCTGGTACAGGGCCCGGGCCACGGGCATCAGTACGCGGCCGTTGAACTCGGGATCGAAACCGAACTGGTCGACCTCGCCCTCGCCCTCGAGCTGCTGGCGCGCGAACTCGAGGACGTCGGCGACCCGGCTCCGCCACCCACCGCGCGGCGCCGTGACGCCGTCCTCGCGGGCCACGCCACCACCGGCCGCCTGGCCGTTGCCCGTTCCCCCGGTCATGTTGCGAAGAATGCCGCCAGCAGCAGCTGGGGGCTTGCTCACCGGTTCCCCTTTCCGGACGGCGCCACAGGCTTCCCGGCCATCACCACAGGCCCCCCGGCATCACAGGTTTCCGGAGATGGCACCGCGATGCCCATGCGGCATCGCCGGGGCGGCCGCACACAAGTCCCTCGGCGGCGGCCCGGCCAGCTCCGCCCCCACGCTCCCCGCCGGCCAGCCGGCGCAGGCGCCTACTTCTTGTTCCGCCGCTGGACGCGCGTCTTCCGAAGCAGCTTGCGGTGCTTCTTTTTGGCCATCCTCTTACGGCGCTTCTTGATGACGGAGCCCACGACACCACCCTCACTCGATGATTTGGCACCAGCCGGCATGCTTGCGCACGCCCGATGCCAGTCGGCAGGGCACACGCCAACGGTTTAGGTTACCGCCCCTGCTGTCCCCGTTCATCCCCCAGTGGCCCACCGCGATCGAGTCGCGGGGCCGGCGCTCGCGTCGCGCCGTTCAGCTGGCTGCGACGAATGAGTCCCGCAAGTACTGGTTGACCGCCTGCTCGGGCACCCGGAAGGAGCGGCCAACCCGGATCGCCTCCAGCTCCCCCGAGTGGACCAGGCGGTAAACGGTCATTTTGGACACCCGCATGATCGAGGCTACTTCTGCCACGGTCAGGAACCTGACGTCACTCAGGGGTGTTGTCTCAGTTGCAGCCATGAGTCGCCCTCTTCCGCGTGGTGCTGGGTACGCCTAGTCGTATTCAGCGCATCAGTCACCTCCGTCCCCAGCGTAAGTCTTGTGTGGAAAAGGGCAACCCTCCATCGAGTCTCATTTCGTCACGCCTGGCACGGACCTTGCACCGGCGGGGCCGATACCGACACCGCCCGCCGATGAGCCTTACCGGCAGGTCAGGGGGCAGGCAGCAGCCCGTGCAACGGAAAGACCGCGTTACGGGTGGCCATGATCGTCCGGTCCACCGGGTCGGCCGGGTCGTATCCCGCCGAGAACGGCGAGAACGACGCCGCTGCGTCGTCGGTCATGTACTGCGGCGGCTCGGCGCCGGTGCGGGCCCGGGCGAAATCGCGCCAGGACTCCGGCGTGACGGTCGCCGGGTCCAGCGGACGGCCGGATGCCTCGGCCAGCAGATGGGTCCAGGTGCGCGGCACCACCTGCACCAGCGCGTACCCGCCGCCACCGGTGAGCACCCAGTTCCCGCCCGCCGTCTCGTGCGCCAGCTCGTGCAGCCAGGCCTGCGCGGTCCGCTGCCCGTCAACGCTCAGTTCCAGGTGGGCGAGCGGGTCCAGCCAGTGGCTGTCGCAGCCGTGCTGGGTGAACAGGATCTGGGGGCGGAACGCGCGCAGCAGCGGCGGCACCACCGCGTCGAACGCACGCAGCCAGCCGGCGTCACCGGTGCCGGCCGGCAGCGCCACGTTGACCGCGGCTCCTTCCGCTCCTGGCCCGCCGGTCTCGCCGGGCAGCCCGGTGCCGGGAAACAGGGTCATCGGATGCTCGTGCAAGCTGATCGTCAGCACCCGCGGCTCGCGGTAGAAGGCGGCCTGCACCCCGTCGCCGTGGTGGACGTCCACATCGACGTAGGCGATCCGTTCGGCACCCTGATCCAGCAGCCACCGGATGGCGATCACCGGGTCGTTGTAGATGCAGAACCCGCTGGCCATGGCGCGCATCGCGTGATGCAGGCCGCCCGCCACGTTGACCGCGTGCTCCGACCGCGACTCCCGCACGGCGGCCGCCGCGGCCAGGGAGGCCCCAGCTACCAGCGCCGAGGCCTCGTGCATGCGAGGGAACACCGGGTTGTCGGGGGTGCCGAGCCCGAAGGCCGCGTTGGCCACCCCGGCCTGCACCGCGGCGATGTAGGCGCGGTCATGAGCCAGCTCGAGTTCGGCCAGGGAGGCCGGTTCGGGCGCGGCGACCGTCACGCCGGGCTCGGCGAGCACGCCGAAATCCTCGGCCAGCGCGACCGTCAGCTCCACCCGGACCGGGTTCAGCGGGTGGCTGGGCCCGAAGTCGTACCCGGCCAGCCGCTCGTCCCAGGCGACGTGCAGCGTGCAGGGCACCGCGCGGCCCCCGCCCTCAGCCACTGCCGAGTTCGGCGCCCCGGTCGCGCGCCGCCTCGATCGCGGCCAGGAACGCCGCCCGGACGCCGTGCCTTTCCAGCTCGCGGATGGCGGAGATCGTCGTCCCGCCCGGGGAGGTGACCGCCTCCCGCAGGATCACCGGATGCTCTCCGCTCTCGCGCAGCATGGTCGCCGCCCCGTACACCGCCTGCGTCACCATCTCCAGGGCGGTTCCCCGGGGCATGCCCAGCAGGATCCCGGCATCGACCATCGCCTCCACCAGGAAGTACACATAGGCCGGGCCGCTGCCCGACAGGGCGGTCGCCGCGTCCTGCTGCGACTCCGGGATGCGCAGCACCTTGCCGACCGGCCGCAGCAGTTCCTCGGCCCGCCGCAGGTGCTCCTCCCCGGCGTGCGCGCCCGCCGAGATGACGCTCATCGCCTCGTCCACCAGCACCGGGGTGTTGGACATGACGCGGACCACCGGAAGCGGGGCCCCGAGCTGGCTGCCGATCCGGGCGGTGGTGACGCCGGCCGCCACCGAGATGATCAGGCGGTCGGCGGGCACGTGCGGGGCGATCTCGGCCAGCAGCGCCGTCATGTCCTGCGGCTTGACCGTGATCACCAGCGTGTCCGCGGTCTTGGCCGCCTCCGCGGCGGTGACCACCCCGATGCCGTAGCTCTCCACCAGGGCGACCGCGCGCTCGGGGCGACGGACGACCGCGAGCACCCCGGACGGCGAACGGCCCGCCCGCAGCAGGCCGGAGATGAGCGCCTCGCCCATCTTGCCGGCACCCAGGATGGCGATCACTCTGGCGAGCCTATCGTGCCGGTGGCTGCGTCTTAGGCGCGCGACGCCAGCGAGCGGAGGAAGAAGGCGAGGTTGGCCGGCCGCTCGGCCAGCCGACGGACCAGGTAGCGGTACCAGTCCTGGCCGTAGGGCACGTAGACCCGCATCGTCGCACCGGTGCCGGCGAGCCGTCTCTGCTCGGCCGGCCGCACGCCGTACAGCATCTGATACTCAAAACCGGTGGTGCCGCGGCCGGTCAGGACCGCCTGCGCGGCACCGATCTCGATCAGCCGCAGGTCGTGGGTGGCCAGCATCGGGTACCCGCCGCCCGCCATCAGTACCCGCAGGCAGCGGGCGTAGGAACGGTCCACCTCGGCCCGCGCGGCGAAGGCCACCGGTTCCGGCGCGTCGTAGGCGCCCTTGCAGAGCCTCACCCGGGACCCCGGGTAGGCCAGCGCCGCGCAGTCGGCG
>Ga0335076_10004194_pt1 | contig 14561 bp, 9 predicted proteins | sample Lox_Sample_25_FD_206717 | JGI IMG/M metagenome (GOLD analysis project Ga0335076, IMG submission 206717) | Soil microbial communities from Loxahatchee National Wildlife Refuge, Florida, United States - Lox_Sample_2.5 | ecosystem: Environmental > Terrestrial > Soil > Wetlands | place: USA: Florida... | reverse complement strand
CCACGACGCTCGCGCTGCGCACCCCTTCGGCGGGCCAGCCGGTCCGCGGGTCGAGGACGTGGCCGAACCGCCGCCCGCCGGCTTCGAAGGCCTGCTCCCCGGCCCCGCTCGTGCCGAGGGCGGCGTCCCGGAGGCGCAGGAGGCCCAGCTCTTCACCACCCGGCCGGAGGGCGAGCTCCCAGGCCTCGTCGCCCCACCCGCGGTGGCTGCTGCTCCCGGCGGTCAGGAGCGCCCGGGAAACGCCTCGCGCCCGGAGCGTGGCCGTCACGCGGTCGAGCGCCCAGCCCTTCCCGATCGACCCAAAGGCGATCTCGAGGCCGGGGGCGCCGAAGCGGACGGTGCGGCGGAGGCTGTCGAGGACGACCCTGTGCATCCCGGAGGCGGCGCGGGCCTTCTCGATCTCCTCCGCCGAGGGCAGCCGCGGCCGCCGGTCGAGGAACCCCCAGCAGCGGGAGAGGGCGGTGCTCGCGGGGTCGAAGGCCCCGCCCGTCGCCGAAGAGAGCTCTCGGCACAGCGACAGGAGCGCGAAGAGACCCGGGCTCACCGCGACGTCCCTCGCCGCCGCCTCGCGGTTCGCGTGCGAGAGCTCGCTCGTGGCGCGGAACCACGTGATCCGGCTCTCGATCGCGTCGACCTCGTCGAGGGCGGCGCGGGCCTCGTCCACGCGGCGCGCGTCTCCGGACGGCAGCGTCACCTCGAAGCGGCAGGCCATGGCGGCCCGGTGCACCTTGACCCAGTGGCCCGTCTCCGGGGCCTGGGGCAGCAGCCGTCGGAAGAGCGCCCGTCGCCCGAGGCGGGGCGGCTCGCTCACCGGCTCACCCCTGCGGCGAGCGCAGCGGCTCGAACGTCACTCCCGCCCCGGCCCGGATCCGGTCGGCCGCGCGCTTCGCCTCGCCGTGCAGCTCGACCTGCGAGCGGAAGGCCTCCTCGCCCTTCGCCGGCCGTCGCCTCTTGTACGAGCCGTCCGGCTGGAGCCGCCGTCCCTTCACGTTGTCCTGGAAGATCGCGTCGAGGGCGACGAGCGCCTTCTGCCGCCCCTCCGGCGACTCGACGGGGAAGAGGAGCTCGATGCGCTTGTCGAGGTTCCGCGGCATCCAGTCCGCGCTCGAGAGGTAGACCTCCTCGTCGCCGGCGTTGCGGAAGTGGAAGATGCGGGAGTGCTCGAGGAAACGGTCGACCACCGAGACCACCTCGACCCCTTCGCTCACCCCCCTGAGGCCGGGCCGCAGGCAGCAGATCCCGCGCACCGCGAGGCGGACCTTCACCCCCGACCTCGCCGCGTCGTAGAGGGCCCGGATGATCTCCTCGTCCACGAGGGCGTTCATCTTGGCCCGGATCTCGGCCGCGGTGCCCGCCTCGGCCCGCTGGCGCTCGCGGTTGATCAGGCGGAGCACGCGGTCGCGGAGGTGGGTGGGCGCCATGACGAGCTTCTTCATGCGGGGGGGGTCGGAGTAGCCGGTCAGCGCGTTGAAGAACGCGGAGGCGTCCTCGCCGATCTCCCGGTCGGAGGTCATGAGGCCGAAGTCGGTGTAGAGGCGGGCCGTCCGCTCGTTGTAGTTGCCGGTGCCGAGGTGGACGTACCGGCGGATGCCGTCCCGGCCCCGCCGGACGACGAGGAGGATCTTGGAGTGGGTCTTGTAGCCCCGGATGCCGTAGATCACATGGCACCCCGCCTCCTCCAGCCGCCGCGCCCAGCGGATGTTCGACTGCTCGTCGAAGCGGGCGAGCAGCTCCACGAGCACGGTCACCTGCTTGCCGTTCTCCGCCGCCCGCTCGAGCGAGCGCACCACCGGCGAGTCGCCGCTCGTCCGGTAGAGGGTCTGCTTGATCGCGAGCACGTCGGGGTCGTCCGCGGCCGAGGCGACGAACGACACCACCGGGTCGAAGGATTCGTAGGGGTGGTGGAGGATCACCTCGCGCTCGTCGAGGAGCGCGAAGAGGTCCGGTCCGCCCGCCTCGATCACCGCCTGCGGCCGCAGCGGCGGGTCGCGCAGGTCCTCGAGCGCGGGCAGGTCGACGAGCGTCATGAGCGGCCGGATGTCCACCGGGCCCCGGATGCGGTACACGTCCTCCGCCGCGACCTCGAGCCGCGAGGAGAGGAGGGCGAGGAGCGGGGCCGAGACGCCGTCCTCGACCTCGAGGCGGACGACCCCGCTGCGGCGCCTGTTCTTGAGCTCCTCCTCGATGACCTGCATGAAGTCCCGCCCGCCCTCGTCGTCGAAGTCGAGCTCGGAGTCGCGGGCGATCCGGAAGGCGGCCACGTCGCGGATCTCCTGCCCCGGGAAGAGGCTCGCGAGCTCGGCCCAGATCACGCCCTCGAGGAGGACGTGGGCGAGGCCGTCGACACCCGGCGGACGGACGAGCCGCGGGAGCCGGCCCGGGACCTGCACGACCGCGAGGCGGAGGTCCTCCTCGCCTTCCGGGGGGCCGAGGAGGACGGCGAGGTTCAGGGAGAGGCCGGCCAGCATGGGGAAGGGGCGCGAGGCGTCGATCGCGAGCGGGGTGAGGGCGGGGAGGACCTCGTCCCGGAAGTAGCGGGAGAGCGCGGCCCGCGCGGGGGGCTCGAGGTCGCCCGGGCGCACGAGCTTCACCCCCCGGTCGGCGAGGGGGGGGAGGATCTCGCCGGTGAGGGTCGAGTAGAGCTCGTCCACCATCGCGTGCGCCCGCTCCGCGATCCGCTGGAGCTGCTGGGCGGGGGTGAGGCCGGCCACGTCGGGCGCGGTGTCGCCCGCGGCGAGGGCGTCCTTGAGCGCGGCCACGCGCACCATGAAGAACTCGTCGAGGTTGCCGGCCACGATGCAGGCGAACTTCAGCCGCTCGAGGAGCGGGTTCGCGGGATCGGTGGCCTCCTCCAGGACGCGCCCGTTGAACTCGAGCCAGGAGAGCTCGCGGTTCAGGAACAGCTCGGGCTCGCGCTTCCTCTGCTTCTTCACCCGCGGCTCGCCTCGCGGAAGCCCGTCTTGCGTCCGAAGACCTCGGTCAGGAGGTCGGCCCGGGCGAGGGCGGCCAGGCGCTCCAGGGTCAGGTCGCCGCCCCCGTCCACCTCCAGCACCCACTGGTCGTCCTCGCGCAGGACGCGCACGTCGCGCACCTTCTGCAGGTGGTCGGCGTCGAGGGCGTTCGCCACCCGGAGGATCGCCCCCAGCTTGTTGACGAGGACCCGCGCGTCGGAGTCGAGGGCCATGTAGGGCAGGTGCGACTTGTTGGGGGCGGCGCGCCGGTGGTAGCGGGCGATGTTCGAGATGACCGCCATGTCCTCCCGGCTCAGGCCGAAGATCTCGGAGACGGAGAGGATGTACTGGGCGTGCTTGTGGTGGCCGCGCAGGTTCACGAAGATCCCGATGTCGTGGAGGAGCGCCGCCACCTCGAGGAGGAGGCGATCCCGGACCCCGAGGCCGTGCTCGACGCGAAGGTCGTCGAAGAGACGGACGGAGAGGGCGGCCACCTGCCGCGCGTGGGCCGCGTCGTACCGGTACTTCTCCCCCAGGGCGGCGGCGGAGGCCAGCACCTGGCGCGACAGGTCCTCGATCCCGTGGCCCTCCTCGGAGCGCACCATGTCGAGGAGGAGCCCGGCTCGTAGGGTGGCCGCGGGAACGAGCACCGTCTCGGCCTGCGTCTCGACGAGGAGCTCCCGGTACACGAGGAGGGCGGGGACGAGCGTCTCCAGCTCGGCGAGGGGCAGGCGGTAGGCCTCCACGAGCTGCTCCTCGTCGAGGGCCATCGTCTGCTCGCAGAAGGAGAGGAAGCGCGCGCGGGGGAACGCGCGCACGGGCGTCCCGGGGTCCTCTCCCGCGATCTGGTCGGCGGCGAACCGCGCGTCTCCGCCGAGGGCGAGGAAGTGCTTCGCCTCCCGCAGCGGCATCTCGCGCCGGATGTCCTCGACGATGTTCTGGACGGTGCGGTGGAAGAGGCGCACCCGCTGGTCGTGGCTGCCGTGCCAGGCGGCGAGGTTCTGGCGCATCCGGATCGCCCCGAGGGCGTAGGTCCCGGAGTAGACGGGCTCTCCCCGCCGGAGGAAGGAGAGATCGGCGCTGCCGCCCCCCACCTCGACGAGGAGCGCGTCGCCGTCCGTCAGGGCCTCGTGGTCCTTGAGGGCGTCTCGGACCGCGATGTAGCTGAGACGGTTCTCCTCGGAGCCGTCGATGACTTCGACGTCGATCCCGGTCCGCAGCCTCACCCGGTCGAGGAAGGTGTCGCGGTTCACCGCCTCCCGGACGGCGCTCGTCGCGACCGCGCGGTATCGGACGACGCCGTAGGCGTCCATCATCCGGCGGAAGCCCTCGAGCGCCCGCAGGGTGGCCTCGATGGTGGGCGCTCCCAGCCGGCCGCCCGTGAAGGCGTCCTTGCCGAGCAGCACGGCCCGCGAGGCCTCCTCCAGGATGCGGGGCGGGCCGCCCGGGGGCAGCTCCGCCACCAGCAGCCGGACCGCGCTCGCGCCCATGTCGAGGACGGCGACGGGCCGGGAGGCGGAGGGCCCGGGGGGCGTCGTCGGTCGTTCGGGGAGCGCGGTCACGAGGGGGTGTCTCTGGAAAGGGGGCACCATTGTAGCGTTTCTGGCGACTCGGCCCCGTAGCCGGTCTCGGGCGTGTAAGCTTAGAGGCTCCCGGTGACCAAGCCATGACGCCGCGGGACACCCCGGACGACCGCGCCGCCCACCTCCTCCAGGACCGTGTGAAGCGGGTCTTCCGGGAGCTTCCGGGCGCGGTTGCCGGCCGGGAGGAGCCCGTCCACCAGATCCGGGTGGCGGGGCGCCGCCTGCGGGTGGCCCTCCCCCTCCTCGCGCGGGGAGGAGCCAGGGGGCCGGCGAAGCGGGCCCTGAAGGTCCTGCGCAAGCTGACCCGTACCGTCGGCGAGGGGCGCGACATGGACGTGATCCTGGGGCTCCTCGAGGACCGCGTCGCCACGGCGAAGCCCGCCTCGGCCGAGCAGCGGGCCCTCCTCAGCCGTCTGCGGGCGGCGCGGGCCCGGGGCCGGGTCCAGGTGGCGCAGGACGTCCTGGACGTCGACATCGACGGCCTCCGCCGCGACCTGCGCCTCGTCCTTCGCCGCGGGGCCGCCGGCTCCGCGACCGTCCTCGCCCGCACCCGCGCGCTGCGGGAGGAGGAAGGGGCCGCGCTCCTGCGCGGCTTCAGCCAGGTCGGCGAGCGGTACCTGCCGGAGGCCTTGCACGGGCTGCGCCGGTGCGCGCGCCGGCTCCGCTACGCGGCCGAGGTGGAGGACGTGGTGCGGGGCGAGGAGTCGCGGGCGCCCGCGCTCTGGAAGAGGCTCCAGGACGGGACCGGCGTGATCCACGACCACGACGTCCTCGCCTCGTGGCTCGAGGAGCAGGCACGCCTCGCCGAGGCGCGGCACAACCTCCTTCTCGTCCGCGCCGCGCGCCGGGAGCGGCGGGCCTTCGTCTCCCTCGGCCGGCTCCTGCACCGGGCGCTCCTCGAGACGAAGCCCGCCGACCTCGCCCTGCGCGCGCTCCAGGCCATGGCGCGCGGGCGGTCGATCGCGGCGCCATAGGAGTGATTCGATGCGTCTCCTCATCGTCCGACACGCGATCGCGGTGGACCGGGGGACCCCGGGGGTGCCGGACGGGGAGAGGCCCCTCACCCCCGAAGGCGAGCAGAAGTTCCGCGAGGCGGCGAAGGGGCTCGCCGCGCTCGTGGACCGCCCGCAGGCCCTCCTCACGAGCCCGTGGCTCCGTGCGAAGCAGACGGCCGCCATTGCCGCCGCGGCGTGGGGCCAGATCGAGCCGAAGGAGGAGAAGGCCCTCGCCGGCGGCTCGTTCGGGGACCAGGCGGCAGTCCTCGACCGCTACCCGGAGGACGCGACGGTGGCCGTCGTGGGCCACGAGCCGTACGTCTCCGACCTGCTCGCGCGGCTCCTCGGCTCCCGCCACGACGACCGGCTGACCTTCAAGAAGGGAGGAGCCGCCCTCGTGGAAGTGCCCGGCCGGCTCGCCGAGGGCGGCCAGCTCGTCTTCTTCCTCCCTCCGAAGGTGCTGCGCCGGCTCTGACGGGGGCGCAAGCGGGCGCCTGACGCCTCGCCGTCGACTCGGGTGTGGCGCGAGCACGGGACCCTCGGGTAGCCTGTCCTCAGCCCCCGGAGGTCCCGCATGATGAGCGTTGCCCTGCTCGCTGCCGTCCTGGCCCAGGCCCCGGCCGACGTCGAGGCCCGCATCGAGCGCGTGGTGAACGGCCTCCTCCCGGAGACGGCCTTCCGCCGCCGCTGGGGCGCGCCGGCGAAGCTCCGCGACCGGATGGCGCAGCTCCACACGCCGGGGATCAGCATCGCGGTGGTGAACGGGGGCAGGATCGAGTGGGCGAGGGGCTTCGGCGTCCTCGAAGCGGGCCGCACGGACCCCGTGTCCGAGCGGACGCTCTTCCAGGCCGGCTCCATCAGCAAGCCGGTCTTCGCCCTCGGCGTCCTGCGCCTCGTCCAGGAGGGGAAGCTGGACCTCGACGCCGACGTGAACGACACCCTCCGGACCTGGAAGGTGCCGGCGAACGGGTCATGGCAGCCGCGCGTGACCCTCCGGCAGATCCTGACGCACTCCGCCGGGTTCACCGTCCACGGCTTCCCGGGCTACCGGACGACGGAGCCGATCCCGTCCGTCGCCGCCGTGCTCGACGGCCTGCCTCCCGCCAACACGGACCCGGTGCGCGTGAACATCCTGCCCGGCACCGAGTGGCGCTACTCCGGGGGCGGCATCACGGTCGGGCAGCTCGCCGTGACGGACCTCCTCGGCGAGCCGTTCCCTGCCCTCATGCAGAAGCTCGTGCTCGGGCCGCTCGGGATGGCGGACAGCACCTACGAGCAGCCGTTGCCCCCGGCGCGGGCGGCGGCCGCCGCCACCGCCCATCCCTGGAAGGGAGACCCGCTGCCCGGCCACTGGCACGTGTACCCGGAGATGGCGGCGGCCGGACTGTGGACGACGGCGGCCGACCTCGCGCGGGCCGGGATCGAGGTGCAGAAGGCCGTGCGGGGCGAGTCCGCCTTCCTGACGAAGGAGCGCGCGGTCCAGATGCTCTCCCGGACGATCCAGGACGACATGGGCATCGGCTTCTTCCTCGAGGGCAAGGGAGAGAACCAGCGCTTCGGCCACGGAGGGTGGGACGAGGGCTTCGTGGCCCGGGCCACGTTCTACAAGGAGCGCGGCCTGGGCGCGGTGGCGATGATCAACTCGAACGAGGGCGCACCGCTCCTCGACGAGGTCCTGCGCGCGATCGCCAAGGAGTACGGCTGGCCCGGGTACTTCGACGAGGAGGAGAAGGCCTTTGCCGCATCGCCCGAGACGCTCGACGCCTACGCCGGCGAGTACACTGCCGCGGGGGGCTTCCGGGCGACGGTGACCCGGCGCGAAGGCGGCCTCCTTTTCGCCGCAGACGCCCAGCCGCCGGTGGAGCTGTGGCCCTCGTCCGCCGACCGTTTCTTCGCGAGGGCGGTGGACGCCGACGTCGCGTTCGAGAAGGGCGACCACGGCCTGAAGCTCCGGCTGCAGCAGGACGGCCGCGAGACGGTGGCCGAGAAAGTGGCCCGCGACGCCGCGAGCGTGGAGCAAGCGCCCGGCGAGGACGGAGCGAAGGCCGCCCTCGACCGCTCGCCACGCCACGGCGAGTGGGCCCAGGTCCCCGGCCCGGGAGGACAGCCGCTCCGGACCTGGGTCGTCTACCCCGAACGGAAGGACAAGGCCCCGGTCGTCGTCGTGATCCACGAGATCTTCGGCCTCAGCGACTGGATCCGCGCCGTCGCCGACCGCCTGGCCGCCGAGGGCTTCATCGCCGTGGCGCCCGACCTCGTCTCGGGCAAGGGAGAGGGAGGCGGAGGGACGGAGGCCGCGAAGAGCCGCGACGACGTGGTGAAGCTCATCCGCTCGCTCGCGCCGGAGGAGGCCGACGGGCGGATCGACGCCGTCCGGGCCTGGGCCCTGAGTCTGCCGTCCGCCAACGGCAGGAGCGCGACCGTGGGCTTCTGCTGGGGCGGCACGCGCAGCTTCGCCTACGCCGCGCGCGAGCCCGGCCTCGGGGCGGCCGTCGTCTACTACGGGACGAGCCCGTCGGATCCGGCCGCCCTCGCCCGCGTCAAGGCCCCGGTCCTCGGCCTCTACGGCGGCGACGACGCGCGGGTCGACGCCACGATCGGCCCCGCCGAGGCCGAGCTGAAGCGCCTCGGCCGCACCTACGAGGTGGCCGTGTACGAGGGCGCGGGCCACGGCTTCCTGCGCGCGCAGGACGGCCGCGACGGAGCGAACCTCCGAGCCGCGGAAGCCGCCTGGCCGCGGACGATCGCCTTCCTGAAGAGGCACCTCGGCGAGGGACCACGATAGGGCGGGCTCGCCCGCCGGGGGCTGGTCAAGGTACCATCCATCGCGCCCGGGAGGCCTCATTGGCACCAGCCCCAACCCCACCCACCCCGCCCATCCGCCGCCTCGTCGACACGGGCTCGCCCGCGACCGTCATCGGGCCCAAGACGACCGTCCGGGGTGACGTGACCGGCGGGGACCCGGTCGAGATCCGGGGCACCCTGGAGGGGGACTGCCGGATCTCCGCCCTCTGCGTGGTGGGCGAGGGCGCCCGCGTCCTCGGGAACGTCGAGGCGGCCGGGCTCGTCGTGGCGGGCGAGATCGAGGCCGGCACTCTCGCCGCGGAGCGGATCGAGATCCGCGGCTCGGCCCGTGTCCGAGGCACGATCACCGCCCGGGTGGTCGCGATCGCCGACGGCGCGTTCTACGAGGGCGACGTCCAGATGGTCGGGCCTGACGCGCCGGCCGGCCCGGTGTACTTCAAGGACCGGCGGCGGAGCCCGGACGAGACCCCTTCACGATCCTGAGCCCGAGGCGACGCGCTCCGCGGCGCGGGCCCCGAACGCCCGCGACGACGCCGACGCCACGAGGTAGAACGCCGCCCCGCCCAGCATCGCCCACGTGAAGCCGAGGACGACCGCCGTCACCATGGTGACCATCGATCCCACCACGCTGAAGATGCCGTTGAGCCCCCAGTAGAAGGGCGGCGGCGGGAACGGGCCCTCGCCGGTCTCCCGGAGCCCGCGCGGGAAGGGCATTCCCATCAGGAAGCCGAGGGGGGCGACGAGCAGGATGGCGATCGCGATCCGCGCTCCGAGCGGCAACGCCAGGAGGTGGGGCACCACGCGCGGCAGGGCGAGCGCGTACGAGGCGGCGAGGGCGGCGACGCCCAGGCACACGGGCCCGGGGCGGAAGCGGCCGCTCGACCGGCTGCCGAGGCCGCCCGCGGCCAGGAGCGTGAAGAGCAGGATCGAGAGGGTGAAGATCGGGTGGCCGAGGAGCAGCGTGAGGTGCTGCAAGAGCGCCAGCTCCACGGCGATGAACCCGACGCCGAGGCTCGCGAAGTAGGCGACCGACGTGGCGTAGGGCCCCACCTTCTCCCCCTTCGGCTTGCCGAAGGCCAGGAAGAGGAGCAGGAGGGCGAGGATCGGGGCGACGATCCAGATGAACGCCCGCTGCATGGCGCTCGGGAGGCCCCACGGCTTCACCCGCGCGAAGAAGAAGGGCCGGTCGTCGAAGACGGCGTCGACGCGGGCGCTCGCCCGCTCCACGTACTCCGCGACCGTCGTCCTCCCCGCGAAGAGCGACGCGTAGGGCTCCTCGACGTGTCGCCCGGGCACGATGACCGACTGCACACCCGGCCAAGCGGCCATGCGCTCCGTCTCTTCCGCCGTGAAGGGCCGTTTCTTGAGGATGAAGATCATCTGCGGCGGGTCCTCCCGGTTCCCCTGCCGCTTCTCGAGGAGGACCGCCACGCGCCGGCCCGCTTCGGCAGGGCCCAGGAGGGCGACGGAGTTCGAGACGAGCCGCGGCACGTCGACGTCCCACCTGAGGATGACGAGCTGGCCGTCGGGGGTCAGGTGGTCGAGGTAGTCCGCGAACGCCTCGACCGTGTAGAGGTGGTTCTCGGAGAGGGAGAGCCCGCCCGACGCCACCGCCGCCCACGAGTCCACGAAGCCCATCAGGATGACGTCGAAGGCGCGGTCGGTGCGCCGCACGAACGTCCGTCCCTCGGAGAGGATCGCCTCCACCTGGGGGTGGTCGTAGATGTTCCCCGCTTGGGCTCCGAAGTGCCGGACGAAGCGGAGCATGAGGGGGTTCATCTCCACCGCGGTGACCTTCTTCGACCCCGCCGCGAGGGCGTAGAGCACGTCCGAGCCGCCGCCGGGTCCGATGATGAGGGTCTGCGGTCCGGGCGGGACGATCTCGAAGGGCAGGGCGCGGTAGGCGGACCGCATCCCGGAGAGGCTCGCCACGTCCCCGTCCCACTCGAGGATGTTCGTCCAGGCGTCGGAGTCGATGTAGAGCCGCGCCACGTACGGCCCGACCCCCGTCAGGGCGTCGATGCGCGAGTAGGCGTTCCAGCCGGTGAGCGCGATCCGCGAGCCGGGGCTCGCCGCCATGTGCCGATAGAGCCCCTTCGTCGGGGCGCTCCGGATCTTGAAGAGGCCGGTCCGCTCGTTCACGCCGATCGAGGCGAGGACGAGGAGGACCGCGAGCGCGGAGGGAGCGCGGAAGCGCCGGGCGAAGAGGGCCGCGGCCACGAGGGGCGCGATCGAGACGGCGAGGACGGCGTTCTCGCCCCCGAGCCACTGGAGGAGCGCCGTCACCGCGAGGGCGCCGAGGGACGCGCCCAGGAGGTCGGCGAAGTAGAGCCGGCCCGCGCTCTCGCGCCCCAACGTGAAGAGCATCGAGAGCGTGATGCCGGCAAGGAAGAAGGGAACGAGCGAGACCAGGAAGTAGAAGACGAGCGATGGGGTGTCGATCCGGAACGGGCTCCGCACGATCAGCCAGAGGACGAGCGGGAGCGAGAGGGCGTAGAGGAACGTGGCGAGCGCGGCGCGCTCGCGCGAGAAGTCCAGCCTCCGGCGCACGAGGTGGAGGGCGAAGCCGCCGAGACCCCAGCCCAGTAGCGCCGCGGAGATCGCGGCGAAGGCATAGTGGTACCAGATCGTGGCCGAGAAGATGCGGGTCAGGCCGATCTCGAACATGAGGCCGGACAGCGTGACGAGGAAGACGCCGAGGTAGAGGCTCATGGGCGGTGGCTTGTCCTTCCGAGCGAGAGGTCGCGACGAGGACTCGCGCGCCGGGCCCCGGGGAGGTTGGCCGGGTCGGCGGCGAGCGACGTTATGCCGGAGGTCGAAGCGGAGTCAAGGCCGGGCCCTGGTCCCTGAAGGCCAGGCGCGAGGCGGCGTCCCGCGCGTCGGACGAGCGGGGCTCCTGGGCCGACCCCGTCAGTCGTCGATGAGCGTGACGCCCTCGATTCCGAGGACGAAGTCGGGTCCGTAGGCGAGGCCCGGGGTCTGGAAGCCGGCCGGGGCGTGGCCCGCCAGCACTCGCTCCACGACCGCGAGCGCGGCGCGGGCGGTGAGGGTGTAGCCATCGGGCGTCGCGAGGCGGCTCACCGCGCGCCGACCCTCGGCGTCCACCGCTTCGCCCCAGAAGAACGCGCGCCCGCGACGCCGCTCCTCCTCCGTCGGCCCCGGCGCTCCCGCGCGGACACGGGCCGTCAGGAGGCGTCGGACGGGGGCCGAGCCGAGGATCGGCCCCAGGTACCGGTTCGCCACGGCCAGGGCCCGCAGTCCCGGGGGGCCGGCGAAGTACGTCTCGATGTCCGGGACCTGGGTCGAGCGCCACGCCGTCGCGAGGTCGGCGAGCGGGAGCGCGACCGCCGTCCGAGGCCCGTCGCCGAAGTCGATGCGGCGGGTCTTCCAGGCGGAGGGCACCCGCTCGAGGTCACCGTCCCGCCGCACGAGCCCGCCCTGGCCCAGCCCCTCGATCGCCGTCTCCGCCGTCCCCCGCGAGACGCGGCCGACGCCGGCGCCGGCCAGGGCCAGACGGCGGGCGCCGGGCAGCCTCCGCTTCAGGTGAACGGCGAGGCAGTCCGACGGCACCACGTCGAAGCCGCAGCCGGGCAGGAGCATCACTCCCGCGCCCCGCGCCTCGGCGTCGCGCGCGGCGAGGGCTTCGAAGACCGCGACCTCCCCCGTCAGGTCGAGGTAGTGCGTGCGGGTGCGGAGGCACGCGTCGGCCATCGGCTTCGACGTGCGCGAGAAGGGGCCCGCGCAGTGGAGCACGTGGCTCATGCCCCGGAGCGCCTCCTCGATCCGCCGGGGCTCGTCCAGCGAGAAGAGGCGGCGCTCGAGGCCGAGCTCCTCGGCGAGGCCGCACACCGCCGAGGCGCTGCGGCCGGCGAGGACCGGCCGGTGGCCGAGCCCGCGGGCCAGGCGCGCCACCAGCTCGCCCGTGTATCCGTTCGCCCCGTAGAGGAGCCAGGGACCGGTCATGATCATGGGTTGGCTCTCACATCGAGATCGAGCCCTTGCGGAAGTCCGTCCTTCCGATCCGGGCGTTGACGTAGACGGGGAGCCCGGAGCGGGCGATCTCGCGGGCCTCCTCGAGAACGGGAAGGATCCGGCCGGCCTCGTCGAGGCGCAGGCCCCGCGCGCCGAGGCCCTCGGCCGCGCGCTCGTAGGCCGAGGGCGCGAGAACGGTGCCGACGTCGTCCCGCAGAACCTCGACCTGCTCGCGGGCGATCTGCGTCCAGCCCGCGTCGTTGCCGACGAGGGCGACGATCCCGAGGCGGTGACGGGCGAAGGTGTCAGCCTCGACCAGGCTGTAGCCGACCGAGCCGTCGCCGTAGACGACCCACACGTCCGCGGACGGCCGCACGAGCTTCGCGCCGAGGGCGAACCCGGCGCCGACCCCGAGGGTGCCGAAGGGACCGGGGTCGAGCCAGGAGAGCGGCCGGCGAGGTCGAAGGACGTAGGAGGCGGTGGAGACGAAGTCTCCGCCGTCGGCCACGATCACGCTGTCGTCCGCGAGGGCGTCCTCGAGACCGCGGCAGACGGCCAACGGGTTGAGGCCGCCGGTGGAGTCCGCCTCCGCCTGGGCGGCGATCTCGGAGTCTCGCGCGTCATCCCGTGCGCGCAGGGCGTCGCGCCAGGCGGCCCAGGCGGGGCGCGGCCCGGAGGCCGCGCGGACGAGGCGGCGCAGGAAGAGCTCGGGCGCGCCGAGCGCAGGGACCGCCGGGCGCCGGTTCCTCGCGATCTCGGCGCGGCTGCGGTTGGCCGACACGACGACGGCCCGGCGGCCGATCTGGCGCCCGTAGTCCAGCCGGAAGTCGCAGGGGACTCCGGCGAGGACGACGAGGTCGGCCTCGCGGAGCGCCTCCTTCCGGCGGTGGCGCATCTGGAGGGGATCGCGCGCGCCCAGCAGGCCGCGGGCCATGCCCGAGAGGTACACGGGCGCTCCGAGCGTCCGCACGGCCTCCGCGAGGTCTTCCGTCTCCGTGGCCGAGAGCAGCGCCTGCGAGCCCACGAGGAGAACGGGGCGCTCCGACCGGGAGAGGAGGATGGCCGCCCGGCGCACGCGCGCCTCGTCGGGCTCCGGTGGAGCGACCGGCCTCGGTCGGTCCGACGTGCTTCGGCCCCCACCCGCGAGAAGACGCTCCACGTGCCGGCCCACGTACCACCGCCGGGCCAGCTCGCCGAGCGGGCGCGCTCCCCCGCCCGCGCCCGTCGCCGTCACGCCGCGCCCGTCGGAGGACCGGGCGTACCACTCGCGCACGACCGCCTCGGGATAGAGGAGGTCCACCGGGCATTCGAGGAAGACCGGCCCCGGCACTCCCGCCCGGGAGAGCTCGAAGGCCTCCTCGAGCGCAGGGACGAGTTCGCGCACGCGCGTCACCCGGCTCGCCCGCTTCACGTGCGGGCGCACGAGGGCCATCTGGTCGATGTCCTGGAGGGCTCCCTGGCCCCGGAGCAGGGTGGCGGCCGCCCCGCCGAGGAGCACGATCGGCGACTCGGCGAGCTGCGCGTTCTTGAGCGCGGTGATCGTGTTCGTCACCCCCGGGCCGGCGGTGACGGCGGCGACCCCGGGGACGCCGGTGAGCCGCGCCACGGCGTCGGCGGCGAACACGGCGGTCGCCTCGTGCCGCGTGTCGACGACGCGCAGGCCTCGCGCCCTCGCGGACACGAGGATGGGCGCGATGTGGCCGCCGCAGAGGGTGAAGAGGAACCGCACCCCCTGCCGGGCGAGCACGTCCGCCACGAGATCGCCTCCGGTCATGGAGGCGCCCATCTTAACCCCGCTACAATGGCCGGACCCGTTCCCGAGGAGACGTGATGGCCGAAGGCTTCCGCCCCGAAGAAGACCTCGCGCGCGCGACGACGCTGCCCGCGTCCTGGTACGTCGACCCGTCGGCCCTCGAGCGGGAGCGGGAGCGGGTCTTCGCGCGGTCCTGGCAGCTCGTCGCGTACGCCGAGGATCTCTCGAGCCCGGGCGACTTCGTGACCGCGGACGTCGCCGGGGAGCCCGTCGTGGGCGCGAGAGGAGAGGACGGTGCGCTCCGAGCATTCTCGAACGTCTGCCGCCACCGAGCCGGTCCGGTGGCGAGCGGCAAGGGTCGCCGATCGACCTTCCGTTGCGGCTACCACGGCTGGACCTATGCCCTCGACGGCCGGCTCGTCGCCACACCCGAGTTCGACGGCGTCCTCGACTTCGACCGGACCCGCGCGCGCCTGCCCGAGCTGCGGATCGAGGCCTTCGG
>Ga0335076_10004193_pt1 | contig 14564 bp, 13 predicted proteins | sample Lox_Sample_25_FD_206717 | JGI IMG/M metagenome (GOLD analysis project Ga0335076, IMG submission 206717) | Soil microbial communities from Loxahatchee National Wildlife Refuge, Florida, United States - Lox_Sample_2.5 | ecosystem: Environmental > Terrestrial > Soil > Wetlands | place: USA... | reverse complement strand
TATGCGATGTCGATGGCGGTGGACCGCGCGACGGCGATCGCCAATGTCGCCGACCGCGCCGGCGCTTATGCGATGCCGGGCGTCATCGTCGACGGCAACGATTTCGCCGCCGTGGCCGAGGCTTCGTTCGCGGCGACGGGTCGGGCGCGGGCCGGCCAGGGGCCGACCCTGATCGAGGCCAAGACCTATCGCACCCGCGGCCATTCCCGCTCCGACCGCAACCGCTATCGTTCGCGCGAGGAGATCGAGGCGTGGAAGGCGCGCGATCCGATCGCGCGCTTCGAGGCGGAGATCGTCGGGCTTGGGCTTGCGACCGAGGCGCGGGTCGCGGCGATCGCGGCCGAAGTGGAAAAGGAGATGGCCGAAGCGGCGGCCGAGGCGAGCGCGAGCCCCTGGCCGGAGGCCGCTGACGTCATGCGCGATGTCTATTCGCCCGCGGGGGGCGCGCGCTGATGAGCGGTCGCGAGCTCTCCTACGCGGAGGCGATCCGCGAAGCGCTCGCCATCGCGCTCGAGCGCGACGAGCGCGTGTTCCTGATGGGCGAGGATATCGGCGTCTACGGCGGCGCCTTTCAGGTGACGGGCGATCTCGTCGAGCGCTTCGGCGAGGAGCGGGTGATGGATACGCCGATCTCGGAGCTCGGCGGCGCGGGCGTCGCCGTCGGCGCGGCGCTGACCGGGATGCGGCCGGTCTACGAGTTTCAGTTCTCAGACTTTTCGATGCTGGCGATGGAGCAGATCGTCAATCAGGCCGCCAAGCTCCGCTTCATGCTCGGCGGCGCGGTCCATGTCCCGGTCGTCTTTCGCATGCCAACCGGATCGGGACTCGGCGGCGCCGCGCAGCACAGCCAGAGCATCGAAGCCTGGTACGCTCATGTCCCGGGCTTGAAGGTCGTCGAGCCGTCGACGCCGGAAGATGTCAAGGGCATGCTGCTGGCTGCGATCAAGGACCCCGATCCGGTGATCGTGTTCGAGCATAAGCTGCTTTACAAAATGAAAGGCGCGACGCCGGAGGGCTATTACGAGACGCCGCTCGACCGCGCAGTCACGAGGCGCGAGGGCCGCGATCTCACGATCGTCGCCGCCGCCATCATGGTGCACCGCGCGCTCGAAGCCGCGGATGTCTTGGCTAAGGAGGGGATCGAGGCCGAAGTGATCGATCTTCGCTGCTTGAGGCCGATTGACAAAGACGCAATCGTCGCCAGCGTCAAGAAGACCGGACGGCTGCTTGCGGTTTATGAGGGGGTCAAGACGCTCGGCGTCGGGGCGGAAGTCTCCGCCATCGTGGCCGAAAGCGAGGCGTTCGACTATCTCGACGCGCCGATCATGCGGCTCGGCGGGATCGAAGCTCCCATTCCCTATAGTCCAGTGCTGGAGAAGGCCGCCGTGCCACAAGTCGAGGACATTCTCGCGGCGGCGCGGCGCCTGGCGTTGACCGAGGTCTGAACATGGCGGTTGAGGTCGTCATGCCGCGCGTCGACATGGACATGAGCTCGGGCCGCATGGGCCGCTGGCATGCCGCCGAAGGCGCGCACGTGGTCAAGGGCGCGACGTTGTTCGAGATCGAGACCGACAAGGCGGCGATGGAGGTCGACGCGCCGGCCTCTGGCGTGCTCAAGTTCGTCGCGGCCTCGGAGGGCGATGTGCTGCCGGTCGGCGCCTGCATCGGCTGGATTGTCGCCGAGGGGGAAGATTTCGCGCCGCCGGTCGCGCCCCCGCCCCCTATAGCCCGTCGAGAGACGGGCGTTCTTCCGAACGCCCTATGGTGGGGGCGGGACGGCGCGGGGGCGCGCGCGGAGGATCCAACATCAATCGATCTGGCTAACGTAGATACGGTCGGGGAGAAAAGCCGAGCAGAGCGGCGTGACCCCGCTCCCGGCCTCCGCCACAAGGGGGGAGGAGATGCACAAGGCCTTCGTCCGCGCGCGACGCCCGCCGCCCGCCTGCTCGCCCGGGAGCGCGGTTTGCGGCTCGAGAGCCTAAGCGGCTCTGGACCGCACGGCCGCATCCAGCGGCGCGACCTCGAAGCGCAGAGGACGCAAGCCCGGAGCGCTGAGCACGTGAATCGGCTCTGGCTGCAGCGGGGCGAAGGTCCGCCGGTCGTGTTCCTGCACGGCTTCGGCGCCGACCTCAACGGTTGGCGGCCGGTCCAGCGCCTGTTGCCCGAGTCACGCCCAGCGCTGGCGATCGACCTGCCCGGTCACGGGTTGACGCCGCTCGGCGAGGAGGCGAGCTTCGAAGCGCTGGTCGAGGCGGCGCGCGCGGCGCTCGCCGCCGAAGGGGTCGGCGCGGCGCATCTCGTCGGCCATTCGCTCGGCGGCGCGGTCGCGGCGGTCCTGGCGGGCGAGCCGGGCTTGAAGACGCTGTCGCTGATGCTGATCGCACCGGCCGGACTCGGCGAGGAGACCAACGCCGTGTTCTTCGACGGCTTTCTACAGGCCGACGACGAGGCGGGCCTCACGCCCTGGCTCCATATGCTGGTCGTCGACCCCGCGGCGCTCGGTTCCGGGCTCGCCCGGACGACGCTGCGCCAGCGCCGCGAGCGTCCGCTGGTCGCCGAGCAGCGGCGGCTCGCCGGGTCCATTCTCGCCGGAGGGCGGCAGGCATTCGATGTCCGCAGCTATCTCGCCACGCCTGTGGCGCCGACCAAAATCGTTTTGGGGATCGAGGATCGCATAACGCCGCCCCACCGCGTGGAACGCTTGAGCGGCCTGATCGCGGTGCACCGTTTCGCCAGAGTCGGGCACATGCCGCATCTCGAGGCGCGGCGCGAGGTCGCGCGGCTGATCGAGGAGTTGGCGAGGGCGGGCGCGTCTCCCTAAGAGCTTCCTGATCCCTTTCCCCGCCCGTGGCGCGTGCCGGCGCCAATGAGCATGCGCGATCGCGCCCGCGCTATTTCCGTTCCGCGAGCCTGCGCGCGCTCGCCGCGTCGGTGACCAGCGTCGTCGGCTTCAAGAGCTTGATCGCGCCGGCGATCGCCGCAAGCTTGTGGCCGCCACCGGCGGCCAGCACCCGGACCGGCGCGGCGCGCACGGCCTCGAGGGGGACCGACATCACCCGCTGGTTCAGCGCGTGATCGAGGATGCGGCCCTCACGGTCGAACACATTGCACAGCATTTCGCCGACGCCGCCATACTCGCGCAGGGTTTTGCGATCGCCGTCGCCGATGAGCGCGAACCGGGCTATCGCCGCTTCCGGTCCCAGCGATCCGACGCTGACGACCACAGCGTCGAGCCTCTCGGCGAAATCGTAGACGGATTTGAGCCCGCAGCGCTCGATCAGCGCCGTCTTCGTCGCCTGGCTGTCGACAAGCGCGGGCGCGGGGATAAGATAGCAGTCGGCGTTGAAGGCGCGGGCGAAGGCCGAGGGAAACTCGGCCGGATTGTCGTGGACGAAATGGGTGACGCCGCCGACCAGCGACACCACGTTGAGTGCGCGCAGCGAGCGCTCGCGCAAATATTCGAGCGACCGGTTGAGGGTGCGTCCCCAGCCGAGGCCGATCTTCATTTCGTTGCGCAGAAATCCCGAAACATGATCGCCGAGCGCGGCGGCGATCGGCGCGGTCGGATCGGCCGTCGCCGAGGAGAGCGGCGCAACGATCGCCTCCGAAAACCCGTGAAGGTGGCATAGAGCCGCCTCGAGTCCGCCAAGCTCTGCGTCGCCGCGCGCGAGCGCAATCCTGACTTCGCCGAGCGCCTTCGCCTCCGCCAGCATCCTGACCACCGTCACTCGGCCGACGCCGAGCGCGTCCGCAATCGCGCTCTGGGTCATCTCCTCGACGAAATACATCCAGGCCGCGCGCTGCCGCAGGCGCTCGCTGCGCTTGGGCGCGCGCAGGAGGTCGCCGGCCGGGATGTCTTGAGTCATGGCGTGCCTTCCTTGTCGATCGCCGGCGTGAAGCTCAACACATCCACGCAAGCGAAAGCAACCGGTCGGCCTGGGCTCACGTCAGGCTGTCGAGGAAGGTGGCGACAACAATGATGAGCCCCGCAAGCGCCGCCAGGATGACGAAGCCGACAACTACGGCGCGCTCCTCGCTCCAGGCGCCGGCAGCCTCCGCAGCCGGCGGCTCGGAGGCGGATGGCCGAAGCTCGCCTCGCGGCGCGCGGTCGGAGGCGGGTTCGCCGAGGGTTCCGAAGCCGGCCGCGGCCAGCGGCGGCGGCCCGACTGCAATTGAGGGCGCAGCCGCGGTCAACGCTGCGCGCGCCGGCTCGATCGCGCGGCGCGGCGAGCGTCGTTCCGCTCCCTCGCCGGCGAGCCAGACGAAGAGAGCGCCGAGAGCGGGAGCGAACACGGCGAGCGCCGGCGCGTTGGCCTGAACCCAGCCCGCGACCAGCGGATCCGAGACCGCCATCTCTCCGGCGACCCAACCGAGAACCACCGCGCCCAGGGTCAGAATCGCCGGCGCGCGGCGTAGGATCTCGGACAGGATGAGGCTGCCAAAGGCAATGATCGGTATGCTGAGCGCGACCCCGAGCGCGAGCAGCCAGAAATTTCGCCCAGCGACAGCGGCGAGCGCCACGACATTGTCGAGGCTCATCGCCGCGTCGGCCAGCATGATGACCGCCGCGGCGGCGACGATGTCGCCTGCGCCTGCGCCCTCGGCGATCGCGCCGCTGTCGTCGCCGGCCTTCCGCGCGCGCACGTTGAGGGCGATGACAATCAGCGTCCATGCGGCGATGAGCTTGACCAGCGGCACGTCGAGAAGGGCGTTGGCGAACGCGAGCATGCCGAGCCTGAGCGCGATCGCGCCGACCGCGCCGAGCACGACCGCTCGGCGCGTTTCCTCCGCCGGCAGCCTCGCGCAGGCGAGCGCGATCGCGACGGCGTTGTCGGCGCCGAGCAGGAGATCGATGCAGAGGATCTGCGCGAGGACGACGATCCAGGCGACGCCGTCGGTCAAGGCAGAGCCTCCGCTGGAGCGCTCCCGTCCGACGCGGCTTGCGGCCTGCTCAAGGTTTGGCGCTTTCGGCGACTGGCGCCGACGCGGCCTCGGGCCTGGGGCCGGATTTGAGGGTCTGGATGAAGTCGGCGTCCGGGCTCACGACCATCGTCGGCGCCGAATTGGCGAGCGCGTTACGGTAGGTCTCGAGCGAGCGGTAAAACGAATAGAATTGGGGGTCTTGCGAGAAGGCCTGGGCGAGCGCCCGGTTGGCTTCGGCGTCGCCGTCGCCGCGCGCGATCGCCGCGTCGCGGCGGGCCTCGGAAAGGATGACGGTGCGATCGTGGTCGGCCTTGGCCTCGATCTGCTGCGCCCATTCGAAACCTTGCGCCCTCAGTTCCTTCGCCTCGCGCTGACGTTCCGATTTCATCCGGTCGTAAATCGCCTGACTGGTCTCGAACGGCAGGTCGGAGCGGTCGAATCGCACTTCGTCGACCTTGATGCCCAGCCGCTCGGCCTTCGCTGCGACTTCGTCCTTGATGACGTCGAGGATCTGGCTGCGCTCCTCGGTCAGCAGCGCCCGGAGCGGCGCCTGCCCGAGCTCACGCCGGGCCGAGGAGCTCACAAGCTGGGCAAGCTGGGCGTTGGCCGCCTCGCTCGTGCGCAGCGCCTGGTAGAAGCGCAGCGGATCGACGATGCGATAGCGCGCGTAAGGCTGCACTTCGAGCCGTTTTTCGTCGCCCATGATCACCTGCTCGAGCGGCGGCTCGAGCAGGAGCGAGCGCGTCGAGGTGACGTAGACGCTGTCGATGAACGGCGCCTTGAACTTGAGTCCCGGCTTGTCGATGATTCCGAGCGGCGCGCCGAGGCGAACGACAAGACCCTGTTCGCCTTCGTTGACGACATAGACCGACGAGGCGGCGAGATAGAGGGCAAGCGCGGCCAGAGCGAGCGCTACCATGAGCGGGCGCCCCTTCATTTCGCCGCTCCCGCCGGCGGCGGGGCGAGGGCCGGCGCCAACGGCTTCAAGTCCGGCATCGGCAGATAGGGAACGACGCTCGACACGCCTTTGCCGGAAACGTCGAGAATCACCTTCGACGACTTCTTCAAGAGCTCGTCGACGCTGTCCATGTACAGGCGGCGCGCGGTCACGTCCCTTGCGGCTTCGTAGCTTCTTAGCAGCGGGATGAACGCGTCGGCGTCGCCATGCGCGAGATTCACCACCTGGATTTTATAGGCTTCGGCTTCCTGGCGGATCCGTTCGGCGTCGCCGCGCGCGCGCGGCAGGATGTCATTGGCGTAGGCCTCGGCCTCGTTGCGCGCCCGCTCCTGATCGGCGCGCGCGCGCTGAACGTCGTTGAACGCGTCGATGACGGCGAGCGGCGGCTCGACGCGCTGCAACTGCACCTGCGTGATCTCGACCCCGGTCCCATCCTCGTCCAGCAGCTTCTGCAGCAAGGCCTGGGTCTCGTCGGCGATCTGCTGGCGCTTGTTCGACATCGCCGCCTGGATCGGAGTACGGCTAATGACGTCGCGCAGCGCCCCCTCCGCGGCGATTCTCACCGCCAGCTCCGGATTGTCGACCTTGAACAGGAATTGGTCGGGATCGCGAATTTTCCAGAAGACGGCGCCGTCCGCCTCGACAATGTTCTCGTCGCCCGTCAGCATCTGGCGGCCGCGGCCGCTCTGGGCGTCGCCGGCGGCGGCCGAGCCGACGCCAAGCTGGATCTGATTGATCTGCGTCACCTTGGGCAGGAGCACGGTTTCGATCGGATAGGGCAGGTGGACGTGCAGGCCTGGCTCGGTGGTCGCAACCCATTGTCCGAACCGCAGCACGACGCCCTTTTCGTCCGGCTGAACGCGATAAAGCGAGGTCGAGAGCCAGCCGAGGAGCAGGAGTCCCGCGCAAGCGAGAACGCCGCGCCGGTCGAGGCGGGGCAGGCGAAAGAGATCGCCGACGCTGGCGCGAAGCGCGCCCGCCAGATCGAGCGGCGCCGCGCGTAGGCCGTCTTCGCGCGCTTCCTCGCTCACGAGGGCGTCCCTCCGGTCCCCATCGCGAATGGCTCTGGCGTCAGTCCTGTCCAACGGCCAAGCTCTCCTCGAGCATCATCCGGGCCCGCACCCTGAGTTTCTCACTCTCGCTCTTGAGCTGGCCGCAGGCGGCCAGAATGTCGCGGCCGCGCGGCGTGCGCACCGGGCTCGCATAACCGGCGTTGAAGACGATCTCCGAGAAGCGTTCGATCGTCTCCCAGTCCGAACATTCGAAGCTGCTTCCGGGCCAGGGGTTGAATGGGATGAGGTTGATCTTGGCCGGCAGGCCTTTAAGCAGGCGAACGAGCGCCTTCGCCTCCGCCGGCGTATCGTTGACGCCTTTCAGCATCACATATTCAAACGTGATGCGCCGGGCGTTCGAGGCGCCGGGATAGTCGCGGCAGGCTTGGATCAGGGTCTTGAGCGGATATCTGCGGTTCAGCGGCACGAGCTTGTCGCGCAGCGCATCGTTGGTCGCATGCAGCGAGACCGCGAGCATGGTCCCGCATTCGGCCCCGAGCCGCGCCATCTCTGGAACGACGCCCGAGGTCGAGACGGTGATGCGCCGCTTCGAGAGCGACAAGCCATCGCCGTCGGTCAGAATCGCGATCGCGTCGCGCACCGCCTCGAAATTGTAGAGCGGTTCGCCCATGCCCATGAACACGATGTTGGAGACCGCGCGCACCCCCTCGCCCTTAGGTACGATCCCGTCCGCCGGAGCGAGGCCGCCGGGAAAATCGCCGAGCCGGTCGCGGGCGACAAGCACCTGGCCGACGATCTCGGCGGCGGTCAGGTTGCGCACGAGCGGCATCGTGCCGGTGTGGCAGAACGAGCAGTTCAGGGTGCAGCCGACCTGGCTCGAGACGCAGAGGGTGCCGCGGTCGGACTCCGGGATATAGACGCATTCGATCTCCGCGCCTTTGTCGAATCGATGCGCGGGCGACATGTGCAGCAGCCACTTGCGGGTCCCGTCCGCGGAGACCTGCTCGGCGACGATTTCGGGGCGCGCAAGCGTGCAGCTTTCCGCGAGCTGTTCGAGCAGGGGCCGGGCGATGTTGCGCATCGCGCCGAAGTCACGGGTGCCGCGGTGGTAGATCCAGTGCCAGAGTTGCGAGGCGCGCATGTTAAGTTCGCGATCGGGCACGCCGGTCTCGCGGAGGCTCCGGACGATTTCGCCGCGCGTCGCGCCAGCGAGGCGGATCGGCGCACGGTCCTTGGCTCGAGTGGCGGCGGCTGTCATGGCCGGCGTTCTATCATGCGCGGATTGGGCGGACCAACGACCCATTGTCGCAGGGCCGTGCGGTCTGCGTCCCGTAACGACCCCTCACCCCCCGAACACGTCGTTCGTCTGCGCAGTCACCCGCACGAAGGTGGTGCGCTTCGACACCTCCTTGAGGTGGGCCGCGCCGATATAGGTCATCATCGAGCGCACGCCGCCCATGATCTCGGCCATCGTGCCCTCGACCGGACCGCGATAGGGCGTCTCGACCGTCTTGCCCTCGGCGGCGCGATAATGGGCGACGCCGCCGGAATGTTTCCTCATCGCAGTCTCCGACGACATGCCGTAGAAGTTCATCCCGACCGGGACCTTCTCGCCGCCGCGCGCCTCGTAGCGGATCTCGCCGTCGCATTCGTCATGGCCGGCGAGCATGCCGCCCAGCATGACGAAATCGGCGCCTGCCCCATAGGCCTTGGCGACGTCGCCCGGCGCTGTGCAGCCCCCGTCGGCGCAGACCTGACCTTTGAGCCCGTGGGCGGCGTCGGCGCATTCGATGATCGCCGAAAGCTGCGGATAGCCGACCCCGGTCACCCGGCGGGTGGTGCAGACCGAGCCCGGGCCGATGCCGATCTTGACGACGTCCGCGCCGGCCAGGATCAGCGCCTCGGTCATGTCGCCGGTGACGACATTGCCGGCCATGATGACGGCATTGGGATAGTCGTCCCGCACCCGCTTGACCGTGTCGAGGAACTTCTCCGCGTAGCCGTTGGCGACGTCGAGGCAGATGAATTTGATCTGCGTCGCCTTGGCGACCGAGGCCAGCTTCTTGACGTCGGCCGCGGTCGTGCCGAGGGAGTAGAATGCGTGCGCGCCCTCGGGTCCGGCGAAGAACTCGATCAGCTTCGGCTCGGGGTAATGCTTGTGCAGCGCGGTCAGCGCTCCGTGCTTGCCGAGCGCGCGCGCCATCGCCATGGTGCCGGTGACGTCCATGTTGGCGGCGATGAGCGGAAACCCCTTCCATTCCGCGCCGGTGTGGAGGAAACGAAAGGCGCGGTCGACGTCGACGGCGCTGCGGGTGTTGAGCGTCGACCGCTTGGGGCGGATGAGGACGTCCTTGAAATCGAGCTTGACGTCGGTTTCGATGCGCATGTTTGGTCCGATGGGCGCCGGGAGAACGGGCTTCGCCGCGCCATAGTGTAGTAATTCCGGGCGGAGACCTCAACGAGCGCGCATGCGGGCGTTCGATCGGTCCCGCCGAGCGCGACAAAGGTAGCGGCATGCGACTGAAGGGCAAGGCGGCGCTGGTGACCGGTGCGGGGCAGGGGTTCGGGTTCGGCATCGCCGAAGCGTTCGTGCGCGAAGGCGCCCGGGTCGCCTGCCTGGACCTGAAGGCCGACGTCGCCGAGGCGGCCGCCAAGAGATTTGGCCCTTCGGCGATGGCCATTCATGCCGACGTCTCGAGCCGCGCCGACGTCGAGCGCGCGGCGCGGGCGGCGATCGATGCGCTCGGGCGGGTCGACATCGTCGTCAACAACGCCGGCACGACCCATCGCAACAAGCCGCTGATGGAGGTGACGGAGGACGAGTTCGACCGGATCTTCGCGGTCAACGTCAAATCGATCCTGCTGACCGCCCAGGCGTTCGTTCCGCATATGCGCGCCCATGGCGGCGGCGTCTTTGTCAACATCGGCTCGACCGCCGCGCTGCGGCCGCGGCCGGGCCTGACCGTCTACAACGGGTCGAAAGGCGCGGTGCATGTGATGACGAAGTCGATGGCGGTCGAGCTCGCGCCGGACAAGATCCGGGTCTGCGGCCTCGCACCGGTCGCCGGCGAGACGCCGCTGCTCGCGATGTTCATGGGCGAGGACACGCCCGAGAAGCGGGCGGCGTTCAAGGCGACGGTGCCGCTCGGCCGCTTCTCGACGCCGCAGGACATCGGCGCGGCGGCGCTCTTTCTCGCCAGCGACGAGGCCGCGTTCCTGACCGGGGTGGTGCTCGAAGTCGACGGCGGCCGCTGTATCTGAGGCTTGAGCCGCGGTCTGGTTTGGATTTGCTTGGGCGAAGCCGGCGTCCGCCCGCCCGCCTCATCGGGGAGCGGGCGCGGGCCTTGGATTCCCTTGGAATCTCTCGTCCGAATCGAGCGTTCTCAATGGGTTATGCGGGAATTTCGGCGGAGTTTGTTTCGTCTCCGCCCGCCGCCGCAGCAGCCCGGGGCGGGGCTTTATCGATGCCCAGATTGGCGGCGACGCGGTTGATCTTGTCGAGCAGCCGCTTCCGCTCCTCGGGTCCGTAGTGATATTTCGCCACTACCGTCACCTGATGCCTGTCCATCCGGTCGATGACTTTGATCAGCGGCGCGATGGCCCTGATGTCGCCGCGCGCGATCGCCTCGCCAGCGAGCCTGAGCGCCGGCATGAGGCGTTCGAGCTGGAGGTGGGCATATTCGGGGCCGCGGTCGATGACGCGCTTGCCGAGAACCTCGGCGACGATCTGGCGGACGCGCTCGGCGCTCAGGCCCTCGTCGCGGGCGATCTCGTCATAGGCCCAGCCTTCGCGCAGGCGGGCGAAGATCCGCTTGGTCCGCGCCTTCCGGGTGAGGATATTGAGCCGCGGACGCGGCGCCGTGGTCTGGTTCATTGGGGAATAGCCTCTTTCTGCAAAAGAGGTATTATTATACGTCGTTTCTGAAAAAGTCAAGAGAAATGTGCTAAAGGAGATTCATGTGCGGCTCGACAACTTCGCCAGGCTCGGTTTCCCGAACTGACGACCTGGGCGATCGTGCTCGCAGGCTTCGCCGGCCTCGGCTTCGGGAGCCATTCTCGCGACTTATTGATCTTCCTGAATCGCGCGCAGAAAGCTCAGGATCTGCCTGAATTCCTCCGGAGTGTAGACTCCCTTCCACGGCGGCATGCCCTTTGACGGGCGTCCGTCCGCGACAGCCGCGTAGAACACTTCGTCCATGCTGTCGCCGTAACGGTAGCGAAGGCGACGCAAGTCCCCTCTCTTCGCGGCGGCCATGGCGTCGTGACCATGACAGCGATAGCAGACGCTGTTGAAGATCGATCGACCGGCCTCCGCCAGACTTGGGTCTGGCGCTGCGAGCGGTCTAGTGGACGAAGCGTCGGAGGTCGGCGACCCGGCGGAGGCTCGCCCGTAGCCCAGCGCCGGCTGAAGCGGCTCAGAGTGTTTCCCGTCCGGGGCGGCGCCTTTGCGCATCCGGGGAAAGCCGTACTTGTCCGCGAGACGACGAATATCGTCCATCTTCTGCGCAACGATTGCGTTAATCTGATTGCGCAGCGCCTCATTGCGAGCAGCGAAGCCAATCCCCGCCTGATAGTGAAAGCGCTCTTCGGAGAGCGGGGTCACACGATAGGCGCCGCTCATCTTTGTCCTATTGAGGTATCCAGCTTCAGGTCCCCACAGCAGTGCGGCGTCCGCGCGGCGCCGGGCAAGAGCTTCCATGCCCTCCCGGACGGTCAGGACGGTGACCGGGGTAATATCTGAGTGCTCCGCCACAAAGTCCTGTACGATCGAGTCGAACTCGACGACGACCCGCAGCCCACTCAGGTCAGCGAGATCGGAAATATGGGCGCCAGTAGGCGTGACCAGCGCGTAACCGACATCGACGAGGGGGACTGAAACGACGAGCGCCGGCGCCATGAAGCCAAGATTTGCCGGGAGGCCGACCATCATGTCGCAATGGCCCGCCAGCAGGACACTGTGGATCGTGCGCTTGGCCCGAGCCAAGGGGGTCCAGACCGGCTCCATCGGGCGCCCCAGCCGGTCGGCGATTTGCTGCGCCAGGTCCAGATACATGCCCCGATCGCCGCGCCCGTTGCTCGAGAACGGGAGATTGTCCGGATCGGCGCAGACGCGTAGCGGCGGGGCGTCGCCATCCGCCCACGAAACGGACGCCCGGAAGGCGAAGAGACATGCGGCCAACAGGGCTCGCAGCACCGTCCTCAACCGCCCAGCGCAAATACGGTTAGGACGCCGCCCTCAGCCGTCGCCGCCTCCATGCGCTCACCGAGTTCGCCTCCCACAAACCTCGGCAATGCGGTCGAGCGCCCGGCGACGACCGCGACATATTGCCTGCCGCTGACCTGATAGGTGATCGCGCCCGCGGTGATGCTTGATCCCATATTGAATCTCCAGAGATCCTCGCCGGTCTTGGCGTTGAGCGCATGAAATACGCCGCGCCAGTCGCCGAAGAAAACCAGGTTCCCGGCAGTGGTCATCGTGCCGCCGTTGCAGGGAAACTCCTGTTTGACGGACCAGATTTTCTGGCGCTTCACGGGATCCCACGCCTCGATCTCCCCGCCGAATCCCCCAGGACCAGGTCGAAGGTCTTCTTCTTCGCCCAGATATAAGCCGCCTCTTTTGAATCGCAGAGCGTTCGAGAGCCTGATGTCCATACAGAGATTGTTCGCAGGGATATATGCCAGCCCGAGGTTCGGGTTATAGGCCATGGGCTGCCAGCCCTTGCCGCCGATCGAAGATGGGCAGGTTTCCGTAACTTCATGTTCCTTGGTCGGGTACTTGTCCGGGTTGACGATCGGGACACCGCGCTGGCGGTCGAAGGCCTTGGCCCAGGTGACGTTCACAAACGGATCGGCTGAAATGAATTCGCCCGTCTCGCGGTTGACAACGAAAAAGAAGCCGTTCTTGTCGGCCTTCATATAGGTGGGCACGATCTTGCCTTTGATGTTGAGATCCGCCAACACGACCTCGCCCGTGCTGTCAAAGTCCCAAACGTCGGCAGGAGTATGCTGGTAGAACCACTTGATCTTTCCAGTGGCGGGTTCGAGCGCGATGGTCCCTGCGGTGTAAGAGTTCGAATATCTGCCCCAGTCAGGCGTTCCCGGGCCGCGAACGAGGGGGTTCCTAGGCGCGGGGTTGCCCGTACCCCAAAGGACGGTGTCGGTCTTCTGGTCGTAGGAGCCTACGTTCCAAGCGTCGCCGCCGCCGTGCTTAGCGCTGTCGCCCTTCCACGTGTCGCCCTCGGGCTCGTTCTTGAGCGCTGTCATGTAGGTACGCCAAAGTTCCTTCCCGGATCTGGCCTCTATCCCCACCAGGGCGCCGCGAACTCCAAGTTCGCCGCCGGCGTATCCCGTGATGAGAATGCCGTGCGCATAGATAGGCGGCGACGTTATGGTCGCTCCATCCTTGTAGTCTACGATCTTCGACCGCCAGAGCTCCTTGCCTGTCTTGGCGTCGAGCGCCGCGAGCAACCCATCCAGGCGGCCGACAAAAACCGTTCCCGAGTCGTATGCAACGCCCCGCGTCACGGGGTCACAGCAAGCATATGCCCACACGTCGTCCGGCATCTCGGAGTGATACTGCCATTTGATCTCACCTGTGCGCGCGTCGATTGCGAAGAGGTTCTGCGGCCCGAAGGAGCTTGCGACATACATCGTGTCGTCGATGACGATCGGTGTACTCTCCTGCCCGCTCAATGAGCCGAGTTGAAGCGAATAGGCGACCTTGAGGCCGCTGACGTTGCGGTCGTTGATCTGGTCCAAGGCGCTATAGCGGGTGTTCGCCAGAGTGCCGCCGTAGGACGACCACGCGCTATCAGCGTCGGCTGCCGGGGCGAATGTGGAAACGCAGCTGAGCAGTGCGGCGCCGGCCGCGGCGAGACATGAACCGATGAGCCGTCTCCCGATCGTGTCGCAGTCCCTGTCGCTCACGACCCCTCCTGAGTTGTGTCTCGGCGTCCAGTTCCGAAGCGTCTGAAGCCGCCGGAAGTTCGCTCGCGCCCGCCGCCCGCGCCGTTTTCAGGCTTCCATTTAGCACAAGCCACGCATTGGTAGGAACGAGCGGTGCTACTGGCCATGGGACGGTTTGGGGTCGAACTGACGCGCCAGCAGCTCATTTCGGGGAGCGACCGCCGTTGGTGCAGAGCGGACCCCCTGGTCGCGATGAGTGAGGTCCGCTTCGGGTCGATACCAGTCTGATTGAGCTTTGACCCGAGCATGGAGCCGCCTCGCGGTCGGCCTCTTTACCGAGTGGTGTTCGGGACCCCGCGCCACGCCCACGCGGTTCGCCTCGGAGGAGGTCCGGAGTCCGCGCCAAAGCCGCCCTCCATTGTCGGCGGAGAGTGCGTATCGCCGCCCGCAGCCAAGCGTAGTCGCCGAGATCCGTTAAACTCAACCAAATCGGGCAAATTGGGCTGACTTTTGTGGTAATGTGCCGGCAGCCGGAGGCACGCGATGAGCGAGAACCGGGAGCTCGCGGCGATTCTGGCGACGGAGGTCGTCGGGTACAGTCGGATTGCGGGCGGCGACGCGGAGCGAGCGCTTGCGCGCCTTCGGAGACTGCGCAGCGACCTGATCGACCGCGCCATCGTCGCCCGTCATGGCCGCGCCGCCAACCGCGCCGGCGACACCTCGATCATCGAAAATCGCGCCGCCGCGAGGCCGGCATGATGCAG
>Ga0335076_10004192_pt1 | contig 14566 bp, 12 predicted proteins | sample Lox_Sample_25_FD_206717 | JGI IMG/M metagenome (GOLD analysis project Ga0335076, IMG submission 206717) | Soil microbial communities from Loxahatchee National Wildlife Refuge, Florida, United States - Lox_Sample_2.5 | ecosystem: Environmental > Terrestrial > Soil > Wetlands | place: USA... | reverse complement strand
CACGCGAGTGTGGGCCATCGGATTTCCTTTCCTAGTCGGATACTTTCAATGTCGTTGAACTGCAAAGTGTTAAGCCTCTACGAACGCCGGTGTTGTGGCAGCCGGCGTTGCGTGCGCGGCACGCGGCGGCAGCAGCCACGCGACGATGACAGCGGCGGTGAAGGCGATGCCGGCACAGACCAGCGTTCCCACCTGAAGGCCGTCGAGGAATGCCCCATTGACCGCGTCACGGACATCGGCGATGCGTCCTGCCGGCATCTGTCCGATCACGTTGTGCGCCACGGCCATCGAACGCCCCATTGCGGAGCGGACGTTTGCAGGCAGCCCTGTCAGCGCTGAGGCCGCTGCGAGGCGTCCGGAGTAGACGGACGCGAAGACGCTGCCCACGATCGCGACGCCGAGGGTGCCGCCGAATTCACGGGTGGTGTCATTGACGGCCGAGCCGACCCCGGCCTTGTCGGCCGACAGCGATCCCATGATCGCCTCGGTGGCCGGGGCTGTCGTGAGCCCGAGGCCGCCGCCGAGTAGCAGCATCTGCATCGCGATCTGGCTGTACGACGTCGCAGTATCGACCGTGGACGCCCAGGCCAAGCCGGCGGCGAACGTGGTCAGACCGGCCACGACGACGGCGGTGGTGCCGATCCGTTCGACCATTCGGGGTCCAATGACGCTGGCTAGCGCGATCGAGACGGCGACCGGCAGCAACCGGACCCCGGTCTCGAATGCGCTGTAGTTCTTGATGAATTGGAAGTACTGGGTGATGACGAAGATGAATCCGAACAGCGTGAGAAAGCCCGCGGTCACGGACAGGCTGCCGCCCGAGAATCGACGGTTGAAGAACACCGACACGTCCAACATCGGGTACCTGCTGCGCCGCTCCCACAGCGCGAACCCTGCAATAACGACGGCGGCCAGGGTGAAGCCGGTCGCAGCCCGGGCACTGCCCCATCCCCAACTAGGCGCTTCGATGACGGTGTAGACCAACGCGGTCACCCCCGTCGTGGACAGGATGAGGCCAGGCACGTCGACGGGCGGCGTCGCCGGGTCGCGGGAGGTCGGAACGAACAGGATTCCGCCGACGATCGCCACCAGAGCGATCGGAACGTTGACCAGGAAGATCGCGCCCCAAGAGAAGTGCTCGAGCAGCCAGCCGCCGCTGATGGGTCCGACGGCCACGCCGACACCGACCATCGCAGCCCATAGCCCGATCGCCTTGGCGCGAGGTATCGGGTCGGTGAAGATGTTGGTGATCAGTCCCAGTGTGGTCGGGAAGATCACCGCTGCGCCGACGCCCATCGCAGCACGCGCCGCGATGAGCGCATCTGCCGAATGTACTTGCGCCGCAACAGCGGAGGTGAGCGCGAACAGTGCCAGCCCAGAACTGAGCCAACCCCGCCTGCCGTAGCGGTCGCCAAGGCTGCCGGCCGACAGCAGTAGGCCGGACATGACGAGCGTGTACGCGTCCACGATCCATTGCAGCTGTGCGGTGTCGGCACCTAGATCGCGCGACAACGTGGGCAGCGCGACGTTGACGATCGTGGCGTCGACGCTGATGACGAACACGGACAAGCAGATGACGGCAAGCGCGGCGATGGAGTGATTGCGGACTACCAGGTGACGAGGGCTTCGTGGACTCATGGGCACGACACTAAACCGACTAGACAAGATTTTCAAGTAATAAATTGAAAAAGATGTCTTCCGCTGGTACGGTGACAGTATGTCCGCGCGCAAGAGCTACAACCAGAACTGCCCGATCGCCAAGGGGCTCGACGTTCTCGGTGACCGGTGGACGCTGCTGATCCTGCGTGAACTGGTCGGAGGGCCGCGCCGGTACAGTGACCTGCGCGCCGAGCTGCCGGGTATCGCGACCAACCTGCTCGCCGAGCGACTCAAGGAACTAGAAGACGCCGGGCTGGTGAATCGTGCGGAGCTACCGCCGCCGATCGCTCGTACCGTCTACACACTCAGCGATATCGGCTGGCAGGGCGTGCTACCTGTGCTGCAGAGCTTCGCATGGTTTGGCCTGGACCGGATCGAGCCCGTCGATCGCGGCCCGGTGAGCCCGTTGACTGGCTTCCTCGCCGGAATCGTGCTGGCCTTCGACCCGCTCAAAGCCGGGGATTTGAACGCGGCATACCGTGTCGAAATCGACGGTCGCCGTTTCGACTTCGCGGTGAAGCAGGGCCATCTCGGGGCCGCTCACGGCGAACCCGCAGTGACGGTCACCGCCAGTGCGGTAGATCTTGCCAACGCGCGCCTGGAATCCACCGAAGCCAAGCGCAAGGCGGCGCTGCGGCGAGTGAAATTCGAAGGCGAGGACGACGCCGTCGATGCGTTGCGCACGGTGTTTTCGTTGTCGCCGACGGGCGGCCACTAGACTGTGCCGGTGGAGTCAGCATCGCCCCGTCCCGTGCTCGTCGTCGATTTCGGTGCGCAGTATGCCCAGCTGATCGCCCGCAGGGTACGCGAGGCCCGGGTGTACTCCGAGGTCATTCCACACACCGCATCGGTCGACGAGATCAAGGCCCGCGACCCGCAGGCCGTCGTGCTCTCCGGCGGGCCGGCCAGTGTGTACGCCGAGGGCGCGCCAGTGCTGGATCCGGCATTGTTCGACCTGGGCGTGCCGGTGTTCGGTATCTGCTATGGATTTCAGGCGATGGCGCAGGCCCTCGGCGGCGCCGTCGCGCACACCGGAACCAGCGAGTATGGCCGGACCGAATTGAAAGTCGTTGGTGGTGAACTGCATTCGGATCTGCCCGAGACGCAGCCGGTGTGGATGAGTCACGGTGACGCCGTCACCTCGGCGCCGGACGGTTTCCAGGTGGTGGCCACCAGCGCGGGTTCGCCGGTGGCCGCGTTCGAAGACCGGTCCCGGCGGTTGGCCGGTGTGCAGTACCACCCCGAGGTTCTGCACACTCCGCATGGACAGCAGGTGCTCACCCGGTTCCTGCACGACTTCGCCGGCATCGGTGCGGATTGGACGCCGGCCGGCATCGCCAGCGCACTCGTTGAGCAGGTGCGCAACCAGGTTGGTGACGGGCACGCGATCTGCGGGCTGTCCGGCGGGGTGGATTCCGCGGTGGCCGCTGCGCTGGTGCAGCGTGCCATCGGGGATCGGCTGACCTGTGTCTTCGTCGACCACGGGTTGTTGCGCGCCGGCGAACGCGCGCAGGTGCAGCGGGACTTCGTCGCCGCTACCGGCGCCAACCTGGTGACGGTCGACGCGGAGGCGACATTCCTCGAGGCGCTGTCCGGGGTGACCAATCCCGAGGGTAAGCGCAAGATCATCGGGCGGCATTTCATCCGCGCCTTCGAAGTCGCCGTGCGGGACACGTTGGAAAATAAGGATATTGAGTTCCTGGTTCAGGGCACACTGTACCCCGACGTGGTGGAGTCGGGCGGCGGCACCGGCGCAGCGAACATCAAGAGCCACCACAATGTCGGCGGTTTGCCCGGTGACCTGAAGTTCAAACTCGTCGAGCCGCTGCGGCTGCTGTTCAAAGACGAGGTGCGCGCGGTCGGGCGCGAGTTGGGGCTGCCCGAGGAAATCGTTGCGCGCCAACCCTTTCCCGGCCCAGGGCTCGCGATCCGGATCGTCGGTGAAGTCACCGCGGCGCGGCTCGACACATTGCGGCGTGCCGACTCGATCGCGCGCGAGGAGCTGACGGCGGCCGGCTTGGATCACCAGATCTGGCAATGCCCGGTAGTGCTGCTGGCCGATATCCGTTCGGTCGGCGTGCAAGGCGACGGCCGCACCTACGGGCACCCGATCGTGTTGCGGCCCGTGTCCAGCGAGGACGCCATGACCGCGGACTGGACGCGGGTGCCCTACGACGTGCTGGAGCGGATCTCCACCCGGATCACCAACGAGGTCGCCGAGGTCAATCGGGTGGTGCTGGACGTCACCAGCAAGCCGCCCGGCACCATTGAGTGGGAGTAACCGACATTACCTCGCCGAATCGACCTGATCGGGGGAGAATTCGATGACGGGAGTTGAGTCGCCGTAGACGTCGAGGGTGTGCAGGAAGCGGTGTAGTCCCATCGCGGAAGCGCAGGTGAAGCCGAGTTCGACGATCTGCGCGGCGGTGAACTGCTCGCCCAGTCGCCGGTAGAACTCGTCGTCGATGGAGTGGTGATCACCGGATAGCCGGTCGATGAATTCCACCGCCAGTTGCTCCTGTGCCGTCAAAGAGTCGCGGGCCGGCGCGAGCAGGCACGCGACGTCCTCGTCGGTGATCGAATCGTGCTTGCGTGATTGGCTGCACGGCTCGCACTCGCCCAGTTGGGCGCTGCGTATCCGCAGCAGCTCGAGTATCCGGCCGCCGAGCAGTGTGCCAGCGCCCAGATGCGTTCTGGCCATGTCCACTTGCGCGAGTTGGGCACTGCGGTAAGCAAAGATCTGCAACGGCACGGGCGTGGCGTAAAGACCCGCCGCGACACCTGCCTCCACGATGTGTCGCGAATGTGGGCTCAACTGATCCATCGGGATCGGCGCGATGCGTGGCATGCTCTCAGCCGCCCGTCGGTCCCAGCGCATAGGCGCCGGTCTCCGGATGGTGGTACCAGCCGCTGGCCGCGTGGGTGCCGCCATCGACGTGGATCGTTTGTCCGGTGATATAGCTGGCCATGTCCGACGCGAGAAACACTGCCGCGCCTGCCATTTCGTCGACATGACCCGCGCGTCCCATCGGGACCGTGAGGCCGAACCGCTGTTCGGAACCTGGTGGCGCCACTTGCATGATTCCTTCCGTCAAGGTGATGTCGGGGGCCAGAGCGTTGACCCGGATGCCATATGGGGCAAGCTCGAGGGCTGCGGTCTTGGTGTAGTTGATGACCCCGGCTTTGGCTGCCGCATAGGTTGCGTAACCCGGTGCGGCGCGGACACCTTCGATCGAGGTGACGTTGATGATACTGCCGCTCAACTTCTGCTCCACGAGGCCGCGAGCCACCCGCTGGGTGCACAGGTAGACGTGGCGCAGATTGGACTTGTACAGCGCGTCCCAGCCGTTCTCGGTGGTGTCCAGGATCCCCGACCAGAAGACCCCTCCGGCGTTGTTGACCAGGATCGTGATCGGTCCGAGGTCGGCGGTGGTCTGGGCTAGGGCGGCGTCCACCGCGGCACTGTCTCGCACGTCGGTGGGGATGCCCAGTGCGCCGATCTCATCGGCGGCCGACGCGCACGATTCGGGGTTGCGCTCCCAGATCGACACCTTTGCGCCCATTGCCTTCATCCCCGCGGCGATGCCGCGCCCGATTCCCGCGCCGCCACCGGTGACGACTGCGACACGGTCGGTCAGAAGGATGCTTGCCGGATCGAGCGCCATGCACAAACGATAGAGTATTTACAGCTCAATCGTTACAAGATTTACTGTAGATGTTGTATCTGTAACCAGAAAGGGGCTCAGGCCATGGCCAGCACGATCTTCGTCACCGGCGCCACCGGCCAGACCGGCAGCAATGTTTGTGAACAGCTGGTCGAGCGTGGTGACCATGTCCGTGCGCTGGTGCGCAACCCAGACGAGGCCGCGGCGCTGGCCGGCATCGGCGTCGAATTGGTCAAGGGCGACATCAGCGACGTCGGTGATGTGCTTCGCGCAGCCAAGGGCGCCGAGGCGGCTATCCACTGTGCGGCGCTGCTGGGTGGAGCCAGTCAGGACCTCGGCGACTTCAGGGCAGTCAACATGGTCGGCACCACCAACGTGCTCGATGCCGCACGGAGCCACGGCATGCGTCGCGTCGTTGCGCTGAGCACGGCGACGTTCTTCAACCTGAGCACCGGCGTCGACTTCGAAGAGGCCCCCGTCCTCGAAAACCCGCCGGACGACCCCTATACGGTCACCAAGCTCGCCGCCTTCCTGGACGCCCACAAACGTGCCGCCGCGGGCGAGGATGTGCTGACCTGCCACCCCGGCGCGATCTTCGGTCCCGGCTTGGTGGTTGAGCGGGCTTTGCATCGCACCAGCTTCAACAGGGTGTTGTTGGCCGGTATGCGCCGAAAGATCAAGCGCTATCTTGCATTTCCGGTGACCTGGGTCGCGGGCAAGGACGTCGCACGCGGTTCAATCGCGGCACTCGACAGGGGAGTGGCCGGTGAGCGATATCTGTTGATCGGTCAGCCGCAGGACACCCTCAGCACCGCCGCCGGCATCAACCGCGCCTGCCAGATCGCCGGGATCGACCACCACGTCGAAGATCTCGACTACCGTTCCGATCCCGAGGCGCTGAAAGCGGAGTTCGGTCCCACCTTGATGGCCATCGCGGCAGCCGCGGCCAAAGCCGTCCGCAAGCCGAGAGCAAAAGACAACCTGACCACCCGGCAGCTGGGTTACGAGCCGATGTCGTTCGATGACGGACTGCGACTACTGATCCCCTGGCTGCGTGAACTCGGCCGACTCGATCCGGTGGCCGTCTGAATGTTGATTGCCGAATCACGCCGATCAGGTTCAGATCACGGCGATCTGGCCGATCGGATACTCGACGCGGCCCGACGGCTGGTGCTGAGGACAGGCGCACGCAAGTTGTCGTTGTCTGACGTGGCAACTCTGGCCGGGGTGTCACGGCCGACCATCTATCGCTACTTCGTGTCCAAAGAGGATCTGATAGATGCGCTGGGAGCGCAGGAACGACGACGTTTCGACGCGGCAATGGCGCGGGCGATGGACGGGGTCACCGGGGTCGCGCGACTGGAAGCTGCGATCGACGTCGTGGCGACTTTTGTCGAGGACCAGCCGCCGGGGAGCCAGCTCGACCTCGAGCCGGGCTTCGCCCATCAACAGATGGCCGGGGCGTTACCCATGATCACCGAGGGGTTGAAGGCGGTCTTAGAGCAATGCGCTCGTGAAGACGGCTTCGATGCCGCGGCGCGGCCCCGGGACCTTGCCGGTGCAATTGCACGAATCGCATTGAGTCACTACATATTCCGCGATAAAGATCCGGCGGCTACGCGCCGGCAGATCCGTGCCGCTGCCGGTCTTTAGCCAACACCACATCACATAACGGTCGACCCCGGCACGGGATACGGGGGTTGGCTCGTCGGGTTGTTGGGGCACCACGGGTTTTGCGGCACGCCCAGGCAGGGATTGGGCATGCTGGGTTGCGGGGTCAGCGGCGCCAGCTGGACCCCCGTCGGGCGCGGGTAGTTCGTGTAGGGGGTGCTCGGGCAGGGGCCGAGGAACTGCGAGTTGCAAGCGACCTCCAGGCTGAGGATGCTGATGATCCCTGCGCCCGCGTCCGGGATTCCGCAGATGTTATGCGGGAACAACTGGAGGAAAGGTGGTGCGCTCGTGACGCCTGCGCGGCCGAGCTGAAAGTGCTTGGCGTTGATGGCCTTGCCGGAGGTGTCGACGTTGCCGTGCCAGCAGTTGCCGGGATAGGCAAGGTTGGAGATCTCCGCAAGATCGCTGTTACTCGGGTTGCCGAAGAAGCCGTTGTGGCTCAGCTTGTTGTTCTCGATCTCGTTGCCCCAGTCGTCGTAGTAGCAGAACGACAACGCCTTCAGGCCGACGCCGCCCTTGCAGTGGGCGATCGGTATCCAGGCCTCGGTGTCGACCTCGGGGACCAGCAGCACGCCCCACGCACCGTTGTCGTGGATGTCGTTGTCGTCGACGGTGTCGTACCGGCCACCGACAAGCATGACGCCGACTCCCACCGGAACACCGCTGACTTCGGAGTTGGTGGGTGTGTTCGGATTGTTGTTGTCGTGCACCGAGTTGTGCGTGACCAGCCAACACGAATGGGTCCCGGTCGGACCGGTCTCGATGCCGGGGCAGTGACCGGACTGGGGCGACGGTTGGTCGTCGTTGTTCTGGCTGTTGGTGACGATCCCGATGTAGTTGTGGTCGAACTCGGAGTTCTGGATGATCAGGTGGCCGCCGGAGTTGGTTCCCGAATATCCTTCGGCCGAGTTCTGGGCATGGGCGTGGTCGAGGACCGCGTTGCAGTCCGGGCAGGCGCCGATGTAGAACCCGGCGTCGCCCATGTTGTTCGCGTACACCTGCGTGAACACCCCCGGCCCGTAGCCGTTGGAGGAGTAGATCCCGTACTGGGTGTTCTGGTTCGGGCCGCCGTAGTAGCTCGAGGTGGCCGACAGGTACGCGCCGCGCCAGCTTCCCTGCTGCTGCTTGCCGGTCGAGCCGCCGCCGTCGAACCAGAGCTCATCGCCGGGGGTGAGGTCGCCCGAGATGAAGTTGCAGGCGGTCAGGTTCTCCACGCTGACACCGGACGCCTTGAATACGATCAGGCCGTTACGGCCCGACTGGAGTCCGTTGGAATCGAGCGGGCCGAGGTTCTGGTCGCCCGGCGCCGGGCTGCACTGAGGCGCTCCCGGTTTGGTGCCGTCGAGCACAACTCCGTTGCGGTCCATGCCGCGGATCCAGATGTTGGGCGTGGTCACGAGCACAGCGGCCCCGGCCATGTCGTCGCCGGCCGCCCCGGAAGGAACGCGATTGCCGGCCTCGTGGTAGTCGCCCGGGCCGATCAGCACCCAGTCTCCGGGCCGGGCGGCGTCGATCGCTGCCTGGATGCTCGAGTACTGCCCGGGAATCCCTTGATAGCTGCCCACGCGCAGGACCGTGGCGGGGCTCCAAGGGGCCGCACGCGCTATGCACACCCCCCCGGCGACAAGGACGGACACGCCGCAAACCGCAAGCACGCGCCGCCACAGCGGCGCGCGTGAAATCCAGCTAAGAGCATCTTCCAGCGCCGGCATCCCACTCCTCATCTGCTTGGGGTGCGCTTATGGCACTCAAGTCACGTCAACAACAGTGGGTGACCGCCGTCACATCGGGAACACGGTGAGATAAACGTTCGAGCGCGACTCCGGATCCGCGCGGTTGCTCGAGTGGCCGGCTTCCCGGCGCAGCCGAGTTTGCTGGCTAGGGAGTCGCTTGACGTTTGTCGGTGGGCGGGTGTTGACTGATCCATATCGAACATACATTCGAACATCAGTAGTAACACCCGTGACATCAGGAGGTGGTGATGACGGCGATTCTCGCCTCCAATCAGCCCCATCACGACCGTGCCGACCAGCTTAAACAGCTGCGTCGCCAGATGGCGGCGGTGTCCGGGAAGATCGGCTCTCCTCGGCGCGGCCATGCGCATAGCCACCCCGGCCCGGATAACCTGTTACCGGGTACGGAAACCAGGCTGCCGATCCCGCAACTGCTCGCCGATGTGTTGCCAGACGCGTTGCCACGGGGAACGGTGGCGGTGTTGTCGGGAGCCCGGTCGCTGTCGCTGAGCATGGTGGCCGCGGTGACGGCCGCGGGCGGGAACGCGGCCATTGTCGGTCAGCCGGATAGCGGCCTGCTGGCCGCCGTGGAAATGGGAGCGGATCTGAGCCGGCTCGCGGTAATCCCGGATCCCGGTTCTGATCCGGTGGAGGTGGCCGCGGTCCTCATGGACGGAATGGACCTGGTCGTGCTGGCTCTGGGCGGGCGCTCGGTGCCACTGACCCGGGCGCGGGCAGTGGTGGCGCGCGCTCACCACAAAGGCTGCACCCTGCTGGTCACCGATGGTGACTGGCAGGGTGCATCGATACGACTACAGGCCCGGGTCTGCGGCTATGAGACCACGGTGGGTACGCCCGGTTTCGGACGGATCAGCAAGGTGCGGCTACAGATCAGCGGAGCGGGACGGGCAATCGGCCGGGTGCGAGCCGGGTAATTCACGTGGCCTCCCGGGTATTGGCGATTTGGTGTATGGACTGGCCTGCGGTCGCCGCGGCGGCGGCCGCAAGTCTGCCCGCAACGGCCCCGGTCGCCGTCACGCTGGCCAACCGGGTGATCGCCTGCTCGTCGGCTGCCCGTTCGGCTGGAGTGCGACGCGGATTGCGGCGACGAGAGGCGGCGGCCCGCTGTCCGCAACTGCACGTCGTGACCGCCGACTCCGACCGCGACGCCCGCTTCTTCGAAGGGGTTATCGCGGCAGTGGACGAGATGGTGCCTCGCGCCGAGGTGCTGCGGCCCGGGCTTTTGGTGTTGCCGGTACGTGGGGCGGCCCGCTTTTTCGGATCCGAACAGCAGGCCGCCGAGCGGCTGACCGATGCAGTGGCCGCAGCCGGCGCCGAGTGCCAGGTCGGGATCGCCGACCAGCTGTCCACCGCGGTCTTCGCCGCCCGCGCCGGTCGAGTCGTCGAACCGGGAGAAGACGCGCGGTTCCTGTCGGCGCTGTCGATCCGGCAACTGGCCACCGAGCCCAGCCTGTCCGGGCCCGGACGGGACGACCTGGCAGATCTGCTGTGGCGGATGGGGATTCGAACCATCGGGCAGTTCGCCGCATTGCCGCGCACCGACGTGGCTTCCCGGTTCGGCGCTGACGCGGTGAGTGCGCACCGGTTCGCCCGCGCCGAGCCGGAACGCGGGCCGTCCGGGCATGAGCCGCCGGCCGAACTCGACGCCGTGCTGCACTGCGATCCGCCGATCGACCGGGTCGATGCCGCGGCCTTTGCCGGTCGCTCGCTGGCCAGCGCGTTGCATCAAACCTTGATGGCCGCTGGAGTGGGATGCACCCGACTGGCCGTTCATGCGGTCACCGCCAATGGTCAAGAGCTGACCCGGGTGTGGCGATGCGCCGAGCCGCTGACCGAGGACGCCACGGCAGATCGGGTGCGCTGGCAACTGGACGGATGGTTGAACACCCGGACCGTCGTGGATCGGCCCACCGCACCGGTGACGCTGCTCCGACTGCAGCCGGTGGAGGTGGTGTCAGCCGGGGCGCTGCAGTTACCGCTATGGGGTGGTCTCGGCGATGAGGACAGGATGCGGGCCCGTCGTGCGCTGGTGCGGGTGCAGGGTCTGCTCGGCCCGGAGGCAGTGCAGGTGCCGGTACTGTCCGGCGGTCGTGGGCCTGCCGAGCGCATCACGTTGACGCCGCTGGGTGACGAGCCGGGGCCGCGGGCCGATCCGGGTCTGCCGTGGCCCGGTCAACTGCCCGAGCCGTCGCCGACGGTGCTGCTCGATGATCCGGTGGAATTGCTTGATGCCCAAGGCAACTCGATTCAGGTGACCAGCCGTGGGCTGTTCTCCGCCGATCCGGCACGACTAACCTCCCGTGGTCGTGACGAGTGGCTGCGCTGGTGGGCCGGACCATGGTCGGTCGACGAACGCTGGTGGGATCCGGATCGGGCGGCCATCGGCGCCGGGGGGCGTACTGCCCGGGCCCAGGTCTTACTGGAAGAAGAGCGCGCAATGCTGCTGTGCTACCGCCAAAGGCGGTGGTATCTGGAGGGAATCTACGAGTGAACCTGAGCATGACCACTTTTCGCGTCGAGAGTGAAACTGTTGCGAAAAACCGGCCGAATTTCCGCAACAGTTTCACGCTCGGCGAGTCAGCCGAGTCGACGCGCGAACGGCCCGATCAAATCGACGAACCGATCGAAGAACACTGCCGGGTCGACTCCGACACCGATCAGCGCGTTGGGCTTTCGGCCCCAGCGTCCCGACCAGTCGGTGACCGTCATGCCGCGGGTCAGTGAACCCGTCAGCTCGACGTCTACGGTCGCGTGCCGGGTGTTGACCAGACCCGAGTCCACTGCGACCGCCGCGGCCAACGGGTCGTGCAGATGCGCCAGATAACCGTGACCGAGGGCGTGGTAGGACTCCATGTAAAAGCGCGTCGCGTCCTCAATCACTCGAATCAACGCGTTGGACGCGGACGATCGGGTGCCGCGTTCGTCGTCGACGCTCATTACCGTGGTCGTCGAGTCCGCGGCGGCTGCCAGGCGGTTGAGTATATCCGGTGTAATCGCGATTTGCCGGGTCAAGTTCAGGCCGCACAAGATCGGAAGGCTTTGCGGCCCAGCTGCTTCCAATGCTTCAGGGGACCAGGCGGCGAACACCTCGGCCGCGGCCTCGGGGTCGAAGGCGATGTTCCACTCGGCCACCGGATTGGTATTGCCGCGGTAGTCGTAGGCGCCGCCCATGATCACCAGCCGGCGCAACAACGTCGGCAGCGCAGGTTCTTTGCGCAGCGCCAACGCCAGGTTGGTCAGCGGCCCGGTGGCCAGTCCGATCAGCTCGCCCGGATGCTCGTGTGCCGCCTTGACCCACGCCGTCGCGGCATCATCGCGGGAGAGCTGCCGATCGCTCGGCGGCAATTCGGCGTAGCCCAGGCCTCGCGGGCCGTGGACCGGGCTGTCGGCGAGTGCGGGGGAGTTCAACGGATGATCTGCGCCTCTGGACACCGGCACGCCGTCGACGCGGCACAGGTCAAGCAGCCCGAGATTGTTCTCGCAGACTTGTTCCACCCCAACGTTTCCGCCAGTCGAGGCGATACCGACCAGTTCGGCGTCCCGGCTTGCCAGCAGATAAACCAGCGCGATCGCGTCGTCTACACCGGTGTCGACGTCGGCGAAAACGGGTGTGGCGGCCACTGCGCCAACGATACCGGGACGCGAGTTGCTCAGGCCGTGAAGGTGATCACCAAGACGCGTTCGCAATTATATGGAAAGCGCCCGCCGGCCGGGTTGCGAGAAGCCCGGAACCCGACGATCCGACTGGCACTGGAAGGCTGGCCCTCCGGACCATTCACTCAGTCAGGCGAACCAAGTGAACGAAGATGCCAGCTCGGCGGTCTTCAATCGAATGCGCGAGGCAGCAACCCGCCTCGCGGTAAAGGGCCTCCCACTGTGCTAGGTCGGGTGGTGGTATGCCCTGGGAGGAGACGAGTTGAATCCAGTCATGCAGCGCACGGTATCGTGGCGGATTATGCCCATGGCCGAGCACGCCGTAATAGTCGGCGACAACAAGAATTGCATCGGGCAGCACACCGCGGAGACTCTGCAGCCAGGCTACAACGCTCTGGCCGCCCGCCATAAAAAACTCATTGAGAAGGTTCGCCGCCACGACAGTCTTCGTGTGCTGCAGCACCGCTTCGGGAATGGCGGTCGACGGGTCACTGACGTCTCCGACGATGAACTCAACAGCATGCTGGCCGATATCAGAGGACCGTCGTCGTTGTTCAGCGATGCGAATCATGTCGGCGTTGGCGTCGATGCCGGTACCTCGAAACGTCTTGTCGCGTCGTGCCATTTCGATCAGCAAGCCTCCGGCACCGCAGCCTAAATCGAGGATCGCGTCGAGCCCGAGCTTTTGCACGATGTCGGGAAGCAAAGCCTCTCCTGGACCGCTCACCTCGGTATACGCACGCGCGTGACGTTGTCGGTTCACCGCCGCTCGGCCGCTGCTGGCATCTACCATGATCGTGCTCAGCGAGCAAGCATTGGGACCGTACGCCCCGAGATATTGGTCGATCACCGCACGTCCTGGCCGGTTTAGACCTGGGCCTCGTCTGAATCCGCGATCACCTCGAACGACGATGTCGGTTCGGTCTGCGAGGAAATTCAGCAGTCCAGCCATCAGGATCGGGTCGACTGCTGCCCGTGTGCTTATCGCGTCAGCTGAGCTTTCGGTGTCGTCAAGCACATCGGTGGCAGCCAGATAGTCTGCGGCATGGGCGAGGTGGAATGCTTCGGCCAGATCCCAGGCGGACCATCGCTGATCGCTCACGCCGATACCAGTGCGGATCGGTGGACCAGAAGACCGGCAGCAACCAGATCGGACACCGCGTTATGGAACCCGGAGTCGGACTCAGACAGTCCGAGCATCCGCGCGACGTCCGCGGTGCAGCGGCCGGTGCCGAACATTTCGAGAAGTCCTACGACCGGCGGATCGAGCCGGGTCATCTTTTTGCGATCCTCAAGCCACACATAGCTGGAGCGCGAGAACGTCGCGGGGTTCTCTGCGGCGTCGAGCCACAGCTGCACTTCCTCATATGTGTGTACGTCAGCAAGGATCTCCGCGTCCGGCGGCACGGCATAAGCGGCGGCGGGATCGATGGAACCGGTCTCGTTGCGGTTGTCGGCCGTTGTGCGGGAGGTTGTTCGGTCGTTAAACAGTTCGAAGCGCACTGCGGATGTCAATGGGTCGCCGTCGCCAAAGTGACGTCGGGCGTAATGTTCGAGATCTGCTGCGCGGGGGGTGGTGCCAGGGAAATCGACCAATGCCAAGACGAGGTCGGCGAGGCTTGAATTGTGTCGGCGGATTAGCGCTGCCAGCAGCGGTCGGCTGAGCTTGCGCAATAGATCAACGGTGTCCACCACTGCCACATGCCGATTTCGGTCCAGTGTTGCCGGATAATAGTGATAGGTCGCAAAGATGTCGGGCGCGGCGAGTACGTCATCTCGATCATGTGTTCCGAGAAGCGACGCATTGAATGGCGTTGCGTAACCGTCGAATGCGAGTTCGTCACGATAGGTGTCGAATAGGGGTGTCCCAGGCTCCGGGGTGAGAATGTGTAACTGCGGCAAGCAGGCCGCCGCGGCCCGGGTGAAGCATGTGCCGAGTAGATCGATGGTGGCACGTTGATCTTCGCTGGTTTCCTCGGGATACCCGGTGATGAACGATGTCGTCGTTTCGATCCCAAGGCGTTCGCAGGTGTCCAGTATTGGGTCAACCAGGTCGAGATCCAGCCGCTTGCAAGAGATTTTTTGCATCCGCGCCGATCCGGTTTCAATGCCGAAATACAAGCCCACGCAACCCGCGTCGGCCATCTGTTCCAGTAATTCTGG
>Ga0335076_10004190_pt1 | contig 14574 bp, 12 predicted proteins | sample Lox_Sample_25_FD_206717 | JGI IMG/M metagenome (GOLD analysis project Ga0335076, IMG submission 206717) | Soil microbial communities from Loxahatchee National Wildlife Refuge, Florida, United States - Lox_Sample_2.5 | ecosystem: Environmental > Terrestrial > Soil > Wetlands | place: USA... | reverse complement strand
GTTGCGTATTCCGGCTCGCTGTAGCTGCCGCCGCCGGCGGTTCCCACCAGCATGTTCAGGGCAAAGAGCGCGCCGAAGCGGGGCGCGGTCTTCTCCGGCTCGAGGATAAAATCCTGCATCACCACCCGTCCTCCGGGAGCCAGCGCGGCGTGCGCCCGGCGATAGAGCGCGCGGTTCTCCTCTGGCGAGAACATGTGGCAGATGGCCGAGAGCAGCACCAGGTCAAACCCCTCGCCCAGTGGATCGCTCAGCATATTTCCCGCGCGCGTCTGGATGCGGCAGGCGATTCCAGCTCGCTGAATGTATTGCTGGGTGAGCGGAATGACGTCAGCGAGATCGACAACCTCGGCGGTTATGGCCGGGTTGGCGCGGGCGAACGCAATCGAGTAAGCCGCCGAACCGCCGCCCAGGTCCAGGATGCGCCGAACGCCATCGGTGCCCACCGCCTTTACCAATGCCTGTGCTCGCTCGCGGGAGTTGCGGTCCATGGCGGCAATGAAGGTGTCTGTCCAAACGTCGCCATCGGCCCTTGGCGCCGGCGTTCCCGAGCGCACTGCGCCGGTCAGGCCCGACCACCGCTTCCAGAGATTCACCATGTGAAGCAAGGCATGGCGGGCGCTATCGGGCGAGGCATCGGCCAGGAAGCGCGCGCTGACCGGAGTGTTGTGGAAGATTTCATTTTCCTTGCGCAGCAACTTCAGGGCGGCGAGCGCATTCAGCAGCGCTTCCGTGCCGCGAGGGCTGGCCTGCAGCTTTTGAGCAACCTGGCCAGCGGACGCACCTTCACCAATCATGGTGAACACGTCCAGCTCCAGCCCAGTCAGCACCGCCCGGCTGGACATGAATCCGCGAATCAGTTCGTTGAGGTCATCGGGCACCACGCCGGCCTGATCCTTGGCCTTCAGCATGGCGTGATACTGCTCGGTATGCTCGGCCGCCATTTGCTTCATGGCCAGCGCATCGTTCCACACCAGTCGCGAAACAGGTTTGCCGGAGCGCAGGTGCGATTGAACAATTTCGGAAGCGTCCCCTGGCGTCACCTTCCGATACCACACGCCTTCGGGATAAACGATGACGATGGGCCCTTCATCGCACAGACCCAGGCAGCCGCAACTGCTCACCTGGACCCCGCTGGATAGTCCTTGTTTCCCCAACTCTCCGTACAAGGCCCCAAGCACTGCGCTTGAGCATGCGGCGGAGCATGAAGTCACGCCCTCCGGCTTTTCCTGCATACAAACGAAAACATGATGGCGGAACGGTTCCATAATCTTCTCCTGGGCTTAATTGTCTCGCGCGGAGGCGATTTTTGTGCATATGTACCTTCGGACGTGATTTTCGTCACAGACCGTAGGTGACAACCTGGGCTAACAATGCCGTTGCCCCAGGCGAGTTCCCTGCTATCAGCTTGTCCGGCGGATTGAAACGTCTTCTTAGAACGAGGTGGAGCGTGAAACAACTTGCGCTTATAGGGTTAATTCTGCTGTGTCTGGCGGACATGGCTTTTGCCCAACAGACCATCACCATCGGGTTCACGGTCTCCAAGACCGGCGCCCTGAATGTCGACTCCCTCGAGCAATATCGCGGTTTCGAACTGTGGCGTGACCAGGTCAACGCCGCCGGCGGCATCAAGGCGGGCGGCAAGATCTACAAGATCCAGTTCGCCAGTTATGACGACGAGTCCAATTCCAAGCGCGTGCAGCAGCTTTACACGCGCATGATCCTGCAAGACAAGGCGGACTTCCTCTTCAGCCCTTATTCCTCCCCACTCACCGCAACCGCTGCGGTAGTGACCGAGCAGTACGGCAAGATCATGCTCACCAGCGGCGCAGCCGAAGGCAAGACTTACACCCTCGGCAACCACTACCTCTACCAGATGTTCGCGCCCGCGCCTGAGTATCTAAAGGTGGCGCTTGATTCACTGAAAAGCAAGGACCCCAAAGCCACGGTGGCCTTCGTCTATGAGGATGCTTCCTTCTCCGTGGCCGTGGTAACTCCGGCGAAAGCTTATGCGCAGCAGCTTGGATTCAACGTGGTGTTCAGCGAAGCCTACGCGCCCAACACCACCGACTTCAGCGCCATTATCGACAAGGTGATCGCCTCCAAGGCCACCGTGCTTCTCGGCGGCGGACACTATGCCGATGGCTCGACCCTGGCGCGGCAACTCTACGGCCACAAAGTTCCATTGAAGATGCTCACCCTGCTGGTAGCCCCGGACAGCCCGCAGTGGGTAGAGCTGGGCGATGCAGCAATCGGAGTGACGGTGCCCTCGCAGTGGGCGCCGCAATCCACCTTCAAGGCGCAATACGGCCCCAGCGGCGCGGATTTCGCTAAAGCCTATGCGGCGAAGTACAACACGCCTCCCAGCTACGAATCGGCTGGCGGCTATGGATGCGGAATGATCCTGCAGCGCGCCATCGAACAGGCGGGCGGCGTCGACACCGCCAAAGTTGCCGATGCGCTGAATGCCACCGACATCACCACCTTCTATGGGCGGACGAAGTTCTCCACCGCGGCCAACGAGCACGGCCTGCAGGTGGGCCACTCCATGATTCTGGCGCAGTGGCAGAAGGACAAATCCGGCAAGCTCACAAAAGAAGTGGTGTGGCCGCTGCCTAACAAGAGCGCCAACCCGCTGTACCCGATTCGCTGAAGGTGACTATGTCCGGCGTTCTTGCCTCCATGATCGATGGCGTGCTGGTCGGGGCGGTTTACGGCCTCGCAGCCATGGGCCTCAGCCTGATCTGGGGCGTGATGGACGTCATCAACCTCACCCACGGCGCCATGATCGCGCTGGGCATGTTCGCCATGTATCTGCTATACACCCTCCATGCCGGCACGGCCTACCTGCTGCTCCTGCCGGTGATGGGCGTCGGCCTGCTGCTGGGGATCATGGTTTACTGGATGTCGGTGCACAGGGTGGTGGGCCGGCCCATGCTCATGAGCCTACTCTCCACCTTTGCTGTGAACATGATGGTGATCGGCATCGGCACCGCCATCTGGAGCACCAGCCCTTATAACGTCAACTATTCGGTGCAAGGTCTTACCCTCGGAGCTTACACCTTCACCGGCAACCACATTGCGGCTGCGCTCGCCGCGCTGCTGATCGCGCTGGCGCTGCAGTGGTTCCTTTACCGCACGCGCACCGGCAAGGCGATTCGCGCCGTCGCTGACAATCGCGAAGCCGCCGAACTGATGGGCATCTCCTCAACCGCGATTTTGACCATCGCCTTCGCCATCGGCATTGCCCTGGCGATGACCTCCGGCGCGCTGGTCTCCACCCTGTTTCCCTTTACCATCCTCTCGGGAGCTACTTACCAGTTGAAGAGCTTCGTGGTCACCATCCTTGCCGGGCTAGGCAAGCCTTTCGGGGCGCTGATTGCCGGAGTGCTGCTGGGATTGCTGGAAGGAGTGGTCACGCCTTTCATCGCGGTCAGTTGGATTCCGCTGATCGAGTTCGGCCTGTTCGTGGTGGCGCTGGTTGCATTTCCGCAAGGCATCTTCGGTAAGAGGGCTGCAGCATGATTCTGCGCCGGCCCTTCTTCTGGATCATTCTTGCAATCGCCGCCTTGTTTATTTATCTCCCCCTTCACGGCAACAACGTTTCCTTGCGCGAGGATCTGATCCTGGTCGCCATCGCCATCATTCTTGCCAGCAACCTGAATTTGATGATCGGCTACACCGGCTACGTGAACTTCGGCCACATTGTTTTTTACGGGCTCGGCGGTTACGTCGGACTTTATCTGGCGACGGTGCGCGGGTTGAACCTTGTGGCCGCCGCGCTGATTGCCGGCGTTGTCGTCAGCCTCTGTGCCTTTCTCTTCGGGCTGGCAATTCTGCGTCTGCGAGGCGCATATTTCGCCCTGGCTACCATCGGCATTCTCCAGGCCGTGCAGTCGTTCGTCTCTAACTTCGATCCCTGGGGCCGCTCGACCGGCATGTATCTCTCCTTTGAGAGCTATCAGTCGCTGGGCGGCGCCATGCACGCCTTGTGGGTGACTTACTACCTAATCATTGGCGTGATGGCCCTTTCCATGATCCTCAGCTTGGCCGTCAAGAATTCCAAGTTTGGGCTGGGACTGTTTGCCATCCGCGAAGACGAGGACGCCGCCGTCGTGCTGGGCGTCAATGCCACGGTCTACAAGTCGATTGTCTATAGTGTCTCGGCCTTTCTGCCGGCCGTGGCGGGAACGTTCATGTTCTACAAGAACGGCATGATCGATCCCTCTATTGCCTTTGAGTACATGCTTTCGCTCGAGGGAATCGTCATGCTGATGCTGGGCGGGCAAGGCGCGGTGATGGGCGCGGCGCTGGGCGCAGGCCTTTACGAGAAACTGCGCTCCTACCTGCTCACCTCTCCCAAGCTTTCCGACTTCCACCTGGTGATCGCCGGCGGGTTGTTGCTGCTGGTAGTGCTGTTCGCGCCCGGAGGGCTGATGGGCTGGTTCTATCGCCTGCTGCCGCGTGCGCGCGAGGTGGTCGAGTGAGCGCACTGCTCGAGGTCAGCGGCGTCAGCAAACGCTTCGGCGGCCTGCTCGCCGTCTCGGACGTAACCTTCAACCTCGATGAAGGCGAAATCCTCGGCCTCATCGGTCCCAATGGCGCGGGAAAGACGACCTTGTTCAACATTGTCAACGGCGTCTACAAGCCGGATGGCGGAACCATCCGCTTTCAAGGCAGGAACATTACCGGAATTTCGCCGGACAAAGTGGTCCACCGCGGCATGGCGCGCACCCACCAGATCGTGAAGCCGCTGAACGATCTCACGCTGCTGGATAACGTCACCGTGGGCGCCTGTTTCGGCCGCGAATATCTCGACCTGAAAGGCGCGCGCGCCGTAGCGCTTGAGGTTCTGCAGCAGGTGGGCCTGGGAAAACGCGCTCACATGCTGGCGCGCTCGCTGACCATCGCCGGCAAAAAGCGCCTGGAAGTGGCTCGCGCCCTGGCCGCAAAACCCAAGCTTCTGCTGCTCGATGAAGTGCTCGCCGGGTTGAACCCCAGCGAAGTCGGTCAGATGATCGACCTGGTGCGCAAGATCCGCGACGGCGGGGTCTCGGTCTTCATGATCGAGCATTTGATGCAGGCCATCATGAGCCTTTCCGACCGTATCGTGGTGCTGAACCTTGGGCGCAAGCTGGCGGAAGGCCCTCCCGATGAAGTGGTGCATAACTCCGACGTGGTGGAGGCGTATCTCGGCTTCCCGGACATCGTCGACAAACTTACGAGGACGGCACAAGCATAAATGGACCTGGCTCTCCAGTTAGAGAACATCGAATCCGGCTACGGCGAGGTGCAAGTATTGTGGGGAATTTCGCTGCAAATTGTGCGTGGCCGGCTCACCACCATCATCGGCGCCAACGGTGCAGGCAAAACCACGACCCTGCGCACTACCATGGGTAGCCTTCGTTCCTGGAAGGGCCGCGTGCTGTTGTATGGCGACGATGTAACCCGGCTTTCTCCCCACGCCAAGGCGAACCGCGGGCTGGTGCTGGTGCCCGAAGGACGTCAGCTCTTTCCCGACATGACGGTGGAAGAAAACCTCGACATGGGAGGTTATTCGCACCGCGCGCGCAGGCGCCACAAGCAGAACCTCGATCGCGTCTACGATTTGTTTCCTCGCCTCAAAGAGCGCCGCACGCAGAAGTCTTCCACTCTCTCCGGCGGCGAGCAGCAGATGCTGGCCATGGGCCGCGGCTTGATGCAGGAGCCCGAGATCCTGATGATCGACGAGCTCTCCTTGGGACTCGCTCCCGTCCTGGCGCAACAATTGTTCCTTACCCTTAAGACGCTGCGTGACCAGGGACTCACCATTGTGCTGGTGGAGCAGAACGTCCACCTGGCTCTCACCCTGAGTGACGAAACCTATGTGCTCAGTGAAGGCCGTATCAGTATTCAGGGAGATTCGCACGAGGTCGCTAAGATGGACGAGGTGCGCGAGGCATACTTGGGACTATAAGCGGCTATCCTTGTCTTTCCCTCGAAAAAAAGCTGTTTGTAAGAGCCTTCCGCCGCCTGTCTCCTTTGATAGACTAAGTTGCCAATCAGGCAACAGGAGGAAGCACACCATTGGACATTAATCGGATCCTCGCTGAGCTGAGGGTTGAACGCGGTCGCATTGATACGGCTATCACTGCTATTGAGAGCATCGGCTCGGGAAATGGCCGCCGGAGAGGCAGACCTCCGGGAAGCACCAACAAGGTCCGGCGCAAGCATCGGTTGACGCCAGCTGGCCGCAGACGGCTTTCCGAAATGATGAAGAAGCGGTGGGCGGAGCGGCGCAGGAAGGCGAAAGCGGCCTAGCCGCGCGCCTTCTCACTTTTCAGCAGCTTGCGGGCTTGTTCCAGTTCTTTCCGCCGGGCGGCATCGACGCGGGGATAACCTAGCCGCAACTCCTCCAGTGTATCCACGATCGCGGACGCCACCACGAGCCGGGTGAACCACTTATGGTCGGCCGGAACCACGTACCATGGCGCCTCGGGAGTGGACGTGTGCCGAATTGCCTCTTGGTAGGCCTGGCGGTAGTCGTGCCAGTATTTGCGCTCGTGAATATCGCTGGCGGAAAACTTCCAGTTCTTTTCCGGTTCATCCAGCCGCGCTAGAAAACGTTTAGCTTGCTCTTTCTTCGATAAGTTCAAAAAAAACTTTCTTATCACGACGCCGTTGTGCGCCAGATAACGCTCCCAGGCGCAGATATCATCGAAGCGCTGCTCCCAGATTTCCTTTCCTGCCAGCGAAGGCGGAATTCTCTCGTTCTCCAGCGCCTCGGGATGCACCCGCACCACCAGCACTTCCTCATAGTAGGAGCGGTTGAAGATGCCGATGCGTCCGCGCTGCGGAAGATGGCGCTGGCATCGCCACAGGTAATCGTGGTTCAGCTCTTCAACCGACGGCTGTTTGAAGGAGTAAACCTGGCAGCCCTGCGGATTCACTCCGGACATGACGTGCTTGATGGCGCTGTCCTTGCCGCCGGCGTCCATGCCCTGAAAGATCAGCAGCAACGCCCAGCGGTCCTGCGCATAGAGTTTGTCCTGCAGTTCGCGAAGCTGCTCGATGCCTTTCTCCAAAGCTTCGGACGCGTGCTCTTCGGAACGGAGACTTCCGTGGTCGTCAGGATCGAAGTCCTTCAGCCGAAAATGGTGCCCGTGATCGACGCGATAGGACTTCGCCAATTTTTCCAGTTTTGCCATAGCCGATAACCTTCCTCACAAGCGCCCCGAAAGCACACTCACGCACGGAAGGCGCGCCAGCGACCAGCGAATTTAGCCCGGCTCTTCAGCGACGGGTAAGCGCAAGTCCGAGGCAAGTCCCGCAAGGGACGGCTGACAAATATTCGTGCCGCCCCTGAAGGGGCTCAAGTTTCGTTTCTGCTTACCCGGCACTTGCGTGCCGGGCTAATCTCGTCGCGTCCGCCGATGCGAACGCGATTCCCCACCTTAAGACTTTCCGCGAAATAGAAATACCAGCTCAATAATGAGAATAACGACCACCATCAACTCCAGCGCAAAGGTGCGCGCCTGGTGAAATTCCCCCAGCATGAAGCTGTACAGGTTGCCGGCTATTCTTAGCTTCTCCTCCACCAGCGACTTGTAATCATTCACGCCCACGCGCGCCGACGCCAGGTTGTACAGGCGCGCCGAAAACATGTCGCTCAGGAACTTGACGGCGTTCTCGGTGCGCTCGGTCAGCTCGGTTACGTCGATGGTCACGCGCTGCAGGCGCGCGCCTTCCCGCGCCAGCCGCCAGCGCCGCAGGATCGAGCTGCTGCGCTCCAGGAACTTGTAGCCGCTTTCCAGCTCGCGGGTCAGCAGTTCGTCGTAATGGCGAAATTCGAGCAGCTGCGCGTTGCTGTGCTCCAGCAGCTCGAGCGTGGTCTGCGCGCCCGCGGGAGTGTCATAGACGAAAGCGCCCAGCCAGCCGATCACCACCACATCACGCGGATAATAGGAAAGCTGCGCCTGCAGCACTTCACCTTTCTCCGCCTCCGAAAGCGCACAGGTCTCGCCGCGCACGATCTGCGCGATCTTGTCGCCGCAGCGCGCGATCAGCTCCGAAGCGCCGGGCGTGCCCGGCGCCTCGGCGGCGTGGAAGATGAAGTAATCCTCCCAAAGCCAGTGCTGGTACGCCTTCTCGACGGCCGGGCCCACGCGCTCCATCTGCTGTTTGACCAGCTCGTGCGCCCGGCGCTCAAATTCCTGGCTTGCCATCCAGCGGCTGGCCAGCTCGATCCACTGCGGCCAGTCGCCGGCAAAAGGAGTTTCAAAGAGCAGGCTGACCACGCCGTAGTCATAAAACTTCATGCGCGTGCGCAGGCGCTCGCCGGAGGAGAGTTGGACCTCGCCGGTATCCTGAATCACCGGGGCGCGGCGAAAACCCACGTACTCAGGCGTGGGATGCTTGGAGACTCCCTCCACGGGCCGCGCTCCCGAGGCTTGCCGCAGGCGATCGAGATTGATCTCCTCCCCCACGTCATACAGGATGAGAGCAACCGCGGAGCCGCTCAAAGAAGCTGGCATCATGTCGGACTCGCGACAGACATTCTAGGCTTCCCGCTTCCCTTCTGCCGCCGTTTCTGCATCGGTTGAATCGCCAGCACATCAAAATTCCTTAAGGAGAAACTCATGGAACCGAGAATCGACTATGTGCGCTCTGCCCGGGGTGTGTACGAAGCCATGCTGGGCCTGGAAAAATATCTTGACCAATGCGGGCTGGCGCCTGGCCTCCTCGACCTGGTAAAGCTGCGCGCTTCGCAGATCAACGGCTGCGCCTACTGCATCGACATGCACTGGAAAGACCTGCGCGCTCTGGGCGAAACCGAGCAGCGGCTCTACGGCCTGGACGCGTGGGAAGAATCTCCTTACTACAACGAGCGCGAGCGCGCCGCCATGCTGTGGACCGAAGCGCTCACCAACATTCAGGAAGGCCACGTGCCGGACGAGGTCTACGAAAAAGTCCGCAAGCAGTTTTCGGAGAAGGAACTGGCAGACCTGAGCCTGGCGGTTGCCGCCATCAACGCGTGGAACCGGCTGGCGATCGCCGCACGGGCCGTTCCCGGAAGATATCAGCCTGCGCGGAGAGAGGAAACAAAAACCGCCTGAGCTGCAAGCGGGGTGAAAAAGTGGCGCGCCGCAACACGACGCGCCGTCTTGCTTTTGAAGAATCTACGCTGCCGCGGGTTGATGCGCGCGCGATGGTTCCCGGGTTGCGATCTCCTGCGCGCGGCGCTTGAGGTGCTCGCGATATTGTTTGATGTCAACCGGCTCCAGCGCTACGCCCGACTCCATAGCCGCTAGCGCCACAGCCGATGCCTCCCACACCAGCACCCGCTGGTCGAACGGTTTGGGAATGATGTAGTCGCGGCCGAACTCCAGCCGTTTGACGTTGTAGGCGCGGCAGACCGACTCGGGCACCTCCTGCTTGGCCAGCTCGGCCAGCGCCTTGGTCGCCGCGATCTTCATCTCTTCGTTGATGGCGGTTGCGTGAACGTCCAGCGCCCCGCGGAAGATGAACGGGAATCCCAGAACGTTGTTCACCTGGTTGGGATAATCGGAGCGTCCGGTCGCCATGATCAGGTCCTTGCGTACCGCCACGGCGTCCTCGTAGGTGATCTCCGGATCAGGATTGGCCATGGCGAAGACAATCGGGTTCTCGTTCATGGAGCGAATCATGTCCTGGGTGAACGCCCCTTTCACGGAAAGCCCAACCAGAACGTCGCATCCGACCACCGCCTCCACCAGCTTGCGCAGATTGGTGTTCCGGGCGAAGCGCAGCTTGTACGGATTCATGCCTTCGCGCCGCCCTTCGCAAATCACACCCTTGGTGTCTACCAGGGTAATGTTCTCCCGCTTCACGCCGAGGCGAACGTAGTGCTCGGCGCAAGCGATGCCGGAAGCTCCGGCGCCGTTGAATACGACCTTGATGTTATGAATGTCCTTGCCCACGAGTTCGAGCGCGTTGAGCAAGGCGGCGCCAGTGATAATAGCGGTCCCGTGCTGATCGTCGTGGAACACGGGAATCTTCATGGTCGCCTTCAGCTTCTCCTCGATGTAGAAGCACTCCGGCGCTTTGATGTCCTCCAGGTTGATGCCGCCGAACGTGGGTTCGAGCAGCTGGCATAGGCGGATGACTTCTTCGGGGTCGAGCGAATCCACTTCCAGATCGAAGACGTCGACATCGGCGAACCGTTTGAAGAGGACGCCCTTGCCCTCCATCACCGGTTTGCCGGCCAGCGCCCCGATGTGCCCCAGGCCCAGCACCGCGGTCCCGTTGGTGACCACCGCCACCAGGTTGCCGCGAGCGGTGTACTTGAATGCGTCGTGTGGATTTTTTTCGATCTCCAGGCAGGGGTCGGCCACGCCGGGAGTGTAGGCCAGGCTCAGATCATGCTGCGTCTGGCAAGGTTTGGTGGGAGTAACTTCGATTTTCCCGGGACGTGCCCCGGCATGATAGTCGAGCGCGTCCTGCTTGCTGATGGGCATACTGACCTCCTCTTGGGAGTTGCCAGGAGGCCGCTAGTCGCAGGCCCGACGGTACTCTCACCGGTGAGCATAGCCCCGGCGAATCAGCACGCGCCATGATGCCGGTCACCGACGTTTGTGAGCGCAGCGGATTTTCTCCCACAGCGATTCGTGACTACGCTCCATGGCGGGATTAAAATCATTGCATAGGTGGAAGTGAGGTGTCCTATGCCTATACTCCTCAGCCGCGACGAGCAGGAATTCCTCCTTGACCTTCTCCGGCTGACCCGCAACGATCTTCGGGAAGAAATCTACAAGACGGAGGCTCACGAATTTCGCGATGAGCTGAAGCGGAAGCAGAAAATCCTGGAGTCTTTATTGCAGAAAGTGGAGTTCGAAAAGCCGGCCCAGGCAGCAGCTTGACGAAAAAGCTTCGCCTTCACCCTGTCTGCCGGAACCGGCGCCGTTGGCCACCGAGTCACAGAGACACAGAGAAAAGTATTTCATGAACCTCTGTGCCGCTGTGTCTCTGTGGCTGGAATCTAGGCGGCGCTGAAGGCACGTCTCCTGCCCGATGTGGGGCGCCATCGCATCACCGTTGAACGAATATTCCTGAAATGGTTCCCCCGCCTGTGACTTCTGTGTCTCACTTCGCCGCTGGCTGACATAATGAAAAGATGGCCCATGTTTTCATCAACCGGAATTGGCTTCCTAAATCCGTCCTTTGTCTGCGCGGCTATAACCGGCATAAGTTTCTGCTCGATTTGATCGCGGGCGTAACCGTGGGGCTGGTGGCGCTGCCGCTGGCCATGGCGTTTGCCATTGCTTCCGGGCTGACGCCGCAGGCCGGGATTTACTGCGCCATTGTCACCGGGTTCCTGATTTCGCTGCTGGGCGGGTCGAAGACGCAGATTGGCGGCCCCACCGGCGCGTTCGTAGTGGTAGTGGCCGGAATCGTAGCCGCACACGGCGTGGGCGGACTGTTCATGTGCACCGTGATGGCTGGCGTGCTGCTGGTGATCATGGGCGTGACCGGCCTGGGCACGGCGGTAAAGTTCATCCCCCGGCCAGTGGTCATCGGATTCACCAACGGCATTGCGGTGTTGATCGCCAGCACCCAGGTCAAAGACTTCTTCGGATTGCATCTGGAAAAAGTTCCGGGCGTGTTCTGGCTGCGCATGGAGGCGCTGGCCGCCCATTTCAAGACTCTGTCATTCGAAGCGGCCGCGCTCGCCGGGTTCACGCTGTTGACGCTGATCATTTGCCGCAGCATTTCCCCTCGCATCCCCGGCCCGATCGTGGCGCTGCTTGTAGCGACCTGCGCGGTTTACCTCTTCAAGCTGCCGGTGGAAACTATCGGCACCAGGTTCGGAGGAATTCCCGGCGGCCTGCCGCGCCTGGAGATTCCGCCGTTTCGCTCCAGCCTGATCCACGGCCTGCTGGGACCGGCGTTCACGGTGGCGATGCTGGGAGCAATCGAATCGCTCATGTCGGCGGTGGTCTCCGACCGCATGAGCAACGATCGCCATAATCCCAACGTCGAGCTGGTGGGGCAGGGCGTGGCCAATATTTTTTCACCGATGTTCGGGGGATTGCCAGCCACCGGCGCCATCGCGCGCACCGCGACCAATATTCGCTCGGGCGCGCAGTCGCCGATCGCGGGAATTGTGCACGCGCTTACGCTTCTGTGCATTCTGCTCTTCGCGGCGCCGCTGGTCAGTTATGTGCCCATGGCCGCGCTGGCGGCGATCCTGATGGTGGTGGCCTACAACATGGGCGAGTGGCGCGAGATTCCGCAACTGCTCAAGCTGACCAAGACGGACATCAGCATCTGGCTGGTAACTTTCGCGCTGACCGTGTTCGCCGATCTCACGGTCGCGGTGGAAGCCGGAATGATTCTGGCGGCGCTGCTGTTCATCAGCCGCGTGGCCGCGACCACCACGGTTTCGCAGGTCACCGAGGACTACGTCGAAGACGGGCGCGTGCACATCCTGCAGGACAAGGACATTCCCTATTACGCGACCATTTTCCGCATCCATGGGCCGTTCCTGTTCGGGGCGACGGACAAGATTTCCGTGGTGACGGAAGACCTGCACAAACTGCCGCCGGTGGTCATCCTCAGGCTGCGGAACATGACCGCGCTGGACGCCACCGGGCTGTTCGCCATCGAAGAAATCGCCAGACAACTGCAGGCCAGCAAGCGGACGCTGATTCTGTGCGGCGCGCGCGAGCAGCCATCCAGGCTGATGCATCAGGCGGAGTTCGAAGAGGTGGTGGGCAGCGAGAACATCTGCGACAACGTGCAGGAGGCGTTGCGCAGGGCGGAAGAAGTGTACGAGGGGCTGGAAACCAAGAGCATGACGGCCGAAGCGTAGGCGGGGTTCAAAATGGCCCACATCTGCCGAAGCCGGGCAGATGTAGGGCGCCAAAACCCTCAGCGTTCCTCGAATGCTTTTGCCAATGCCAGCACGCGCGCCTCGCCGCCCGCCGGGCCAGCAATCTGCAGCCCCACCGGCAGCCCGTCCGCGGTTTCGCCGCACGGCACCGAGATCGCCGGCAATCCCAGCACGTTGAACGGGCGCGTGTTCCGCAACATCAGCACTTCGCGCCCACGCAGCCGCGAGATGTCGGCCTGCAGTTCTGCGATCAGCGGCGGTGGGACCGGCGACGTCGGCGTCACCAGCACGTCTACATCCTTGAAGATCGCCGCCGCGTTGCGCCGCTCCAGTTCCAACTCCTGCAGCCTGGCGATGTAGTCGCGCACGCTCACCCCGGCGCCGTTGTTGATGCGGCGCAGCGTCTCCGGGTCGTACTTGCCCGCGTGCTCGGACACGTGCGGCTGGTGATACGCGTAAATCTCCGCCATCGCCACGGTGCGGTCGTCGTCTATTGGGACTGTGACGTCATGCACCTCCGCCGCCAGCTTGCTGACAACGCGCAGCGCATCTTCGACCACGCGCGCGACTTCCCCGTCCAGGTTCTCGTAGAAGAATTGGCGCGGCACGCCTACGCGCAGCTTTGGCGCAGGTTCGCGCACTGCCGCCGCGTAATCCGTGATTGGAATTTCACGGCTGCTGGGATCGGCCGCATCGTATCCGGCGATGGCTGCCAGAATCATCGCCAAATCAGTGACGCTGCGCGCCATGGGGCCAACGTGATCGAGCGACCACGAGAGCGGCATCACCCCGCGCGCGCTCACCATGCCGTAGGTCGGCTTGAATCCCACCAGCCCACAATAAGCCGCGGGCAGGCGAATCGAGCCGGCCGTGTCCGTTACAATCGCGCCGTAACACAGCCCAGCCGCCACTGCCGCCGCGGAGCCGGAAGAAGAGCCGGCGGTGGTGCGCCCCTCGTAGCGCGGATTCTGCGCCGGCCCATAATGGCTAATCACGCCGCTTCCGCCATAGGCGCACTCGTGCATGTTGTTCTTGCCGATAATCAGCGCGCCCGCGGCCTTCAACCGACGCACGACTTCGGCGTCTTCTTGCGCGATGCGGTGCTCGAAGACCGCACTGGCCGCGGTGGTTGGCACGCCAGCTACATCGATCAGATCCTTGAGCGCCAGAGGAATTCCGTGGAGCGGCCCGCGCCAATCGCCCCGCTGGATCTCGGCTTCGGCGGCGCGTGCCTGCGCCAGCGCGGTATCGGCGGTCACGGTGATGAAAGCATTCAGCTCAGGATTGAGCTTTTCGATCTGCGCCAGACAGGCCTGGGTCAACTCGACGGGAGAAAGCTTCTTGCTGCGCAGAAGCTCGGAGACCAGCGCGAAGCTTGTGAGCAGAATGTCGCCTTCGGACTGCCAGGTTCCCGGCGGCATATCAGCGCAATGCCTCCTCCAACGCGCTTCCGCGGTCGGTTTTTTCGTCGCGGTATTTGATGATCACCGGTGCGTAGATCGAGAGGCCCCACTCCCGCGCTTTGCCGCGATCGAGCGCGCGCGTGCCCGGAACCACCACCGCGTTCTCCGGCACAATCAGCGGACGCTCGCCCTCGGCGTAATAAATTTCCCCGCGCGCCAGATCGTAGAGCGGAGTCGAGCGCGTCAGGATCGTCCCCGCGCCCAGCACGGCCCGCGCCCGTACCCGCGTGCCTTCATAGACGCCGCAGTTGCCGCCCACGAGCA
>Ga0335076_10004185_pt1 | contig 14577 bp, 21 predicted proteins | sample Lox_Sample_25_FD_206717 | JGI IMG/M metagenome (GOLD analysis project Ga0335076, IMG submission 206717) | Soil microbial communities from Loxahatchee National Wildlife Refuge, Florida, United States - Lox_Sample_2.5 | ecosystem: Environmental > Terrestrial > Soil > Wetlands | place: USA... | reverse complement strand
AGCGGGGTTGTCACCCGACCGATTTTCGGATCGGTCGGATTCTAACATCAGTCTGATCCGACCGGTTCTGGATCGAGTTTAATTATTGTCAAGCCCAACTCGACCGGGTTTAAATATTATCAAGCCTGACTCGACCGATTTGATGGTCAATTCGATATTGTAACGGACAAATCAGTATTTTTGATCTGGCGGTTGTACGTAACAATGTAACGGGAATATTGATCGCCACATGATTTATGATTAATTGTCTATTACATAGAACTATGTGACTTCGAATCGCCACAATAGTCCAACCGGACTCGACCGATTGGCTAAATTATGAAAACGCGACTCGATCGACATTCAAATTAATTCGATCGATAATATAACTTTAGTGATCTGGGATCCGGTTCACTTTTAAGAATTGTAACTTGAACTCGATTGGAAATCGGTTTGGGTTACAACAATTATAACCCGAACTCGATCCGAAACGCAAAAAAGCCGGTCGGTCCCCAGTCGACTCTCCGGTTTGGCTCGACCGGCGGACATCTCTGGACTCGATTGATTCATGATTAAGTTAAATATTATCAAGTCTGCCTTGACTAACTTGATATTCGACTTGACATTGTAATATATAAACATTATAAATCAGGATCAAAAATGGTGATTTATATGTTATAAAGTAATAGGAACATTAATTACAACATAATTTATGATTAATTGCCTATTATATATTTTGAATCACTACGATAGCTTAATTCGACTCGTCTGATATAAAATATTAAGAAAAGTCGACTTGATTGATATTTAAATTAACTCCATCGATAATGTAACTTTACTGATCTAGGATCTAGTTTACTTTTTAAGAATTGTAATTCAAACTTGATTTAAAACTTGAAGAAGCTAGTTCATTTTCAGTTGATTTTTCAGTTTAGCTTGACCGAGGAATATCACCGCTCCAGTTTGACTCGACTGATGGATATCACTAGATATTACTGATAATAGAGGCAATAACCTCCCTATGCCATTGAATAATACTATAAAAGAACACTGAATAATAATTAAAATTTACAATATTCTAATATTATATTAGTATTTATAATTTACAAGTCTCTGGCGTTTCAAATTCTTACTGGACTGCGGCTTTTCCACTCTGAGACCATTGCCGTGGTAGCCGCCGGCCAATCAGAACCAAAGGTTGACGCTCGCTACGAAGGTTTATGACTGGTGCGCCCGCCGCCGTTAACGTAGATCAAGAGACCCCGATCGTTGTTGTTGAAGCGAGCAAGCAGAGCGAGCGAGGATGGGGAGCAGACTCTATTCGGCGTTCACAAACATCCGCGAATACATCACCCCCGCTCCAACAGGGCCCTCGACCTTCCGCGAAACAGGAAACATCACCGTTGACGAGTTCCTCGAGGCAGGCGACTACCTCGTCTCTAGATTCCCAACATGGAAATGGTACACAGGGCCCCTCCTTTGTTCAAGGTCGTATGTTAACGGGGGGCTTGTTAAGGGAATCCGGACCTGCCAGCCGACGGAAAGACCATCTTCCGCCCAACAAGCAATACATCGTCACCCACCGAGTGCCATGCCGTCACCGTCCAAAGGCCCTCGAACGCGAGGCTGCAAACGAGGCGGAACAGCTTGTTGATGCCGGCGGAGACTATGAGGCATGGGTTGCTACGCATACCGATCGACAGGGGCGGTCTGAGACTACCGGTGCGGCGCTTGAAGTGGGCGTCATCCCGGACATTGAAATGGATGATGCGCAGGACGATGACGATGTTAGGGATATGGACATTGATGATATCCCTGGGTTGGAGGATATGCAGATGCCCAGCGATGACGAGTCTGATGATGACGAGGCTGCCCGGAAGCTGTACCACCCAACTTTTTCCCCCCTCTGGTGCTCGGGGACTCTGACTCTGACACAGTGACCGTACGGTTCGCACGCGAACGTACGATTTATACATTACATACGACAAATACTGGCGTTGTCCTCGCCTATGGTTATTCGGCTATACGGCCCTTGGAGCCCCACTCCCCGTCCAAGCAATCATGGAAGACATTTCGACAGACTATGTCGATAAAACTGTGACAATGGAAACTTGGCCGTACATGGAAGGACCGAGTATGAGTATGGCGACGGTCCATCCGTGTAAGCATTCACATGTTATGCAAGTTATCATTGCAAGGCAGGAAGAACGCGGTGAACAAGTTCGGGTTGATCAGTACTCCCCACATCCTCCCGCACCGATTCCCTTGGCTCTGTTGACCGTAGGTATCTGGTGATTTTCTTAAAGTTCATGGGGAGTGTCATTCCGACGATTGAACATGATCATACAATGGGCTTTTAGAGCATTTATTTCTCTTTGTTCTTAGTCTTTGATGGGGGGTGGAGGAATTGTTGGGTTCGTGGAGTTTGGGAGGAATGGCACTTGCGGGGCATTGATTCAAATTGGAAACTCATACTTTGTTCTTTTGACAAATATATTTGGTAATGGATGGGGTTTCCCCCGCTTCATAACGAGATCTTCCTATTCCATCTCTACAGATAGAGAGATAGGGAAACACTATTTAGTATGGTGCACCCTGAGCGGCGAAGAGCGCCCTTGCCTTGGTGACATAACGTTCCTTCGCCTCCTCCTGAGACATCCCTACCGAATCAGGTTGGACAGGGACTAAGGGTGAAATACCGCGAACACTATTCCAAGCATCCCATTTGATTTGGCCTTTCTTGTCAATGCCTCCAGGTCTCGCAATGTTACAATCCCCAAGGATGGCTTGTTTGTACCTACATAGCCGTCAGCGACTCCAACGACATACGAAGCGGGAAAGAAGGGACAATCTGTAAAGCTCCAATTTATCTTCGGGGGCTGCTTCTTTGGGCAATTCCCAGACACGTTTGGTTGCGTATTCAAATCCGGACATTGTGCTGTTGGTAAGGTGGAGTGCAGATTCGAAGGGACGGCTGGGGGGGATTTTAAATGCGATTAGCTGCGGATGAGACTCGAAGAGAATCTCAGACAAGGACTCTCAATCTCAAAAAGGCACAGGTTTGTGAGGGGTATCAATGTACATGAAAGGTTCGACTTACGGATCTAAGCCGGATCAGGGTCTGAGATGCTCAGTGTTCGTCTCAATTGCGATTTCTCAATTTGTTGTGGTCAATTGTTGGTTCCCCTTACGCAGCTCCGCTCAAGATAAATATCTCATTCGTCGAGGATGAGATATACAATGCCGTCCCTTAATGGTATCAGGACCTTAGCCATCGCGAGTGCGCGACTGGAAATGACACCGTGCGTCGATCACAATCCCTGTCCATCACCACACCATGCTTCGCCGTCTGCCCATCGGCCAATCCCTCCGTTCCCTTCACACAGCCCGTCCCCTCCACAAAGAGCCCCCTCAAGTAACCTGGAAAACCCCCTTCAAATCAATCAGATTCAAGAGCCCCAAATCCTTTGCCGCAGGAATCGTCGCCGCCACTCTCTTCCTCACCTTCCCCCTATGGTTCAAACAACCCCTCCCCGCCGACCTGCGTCCCTCCAAGGCGAATGCGCCCCTTCCTCCGCCCGTACGAGGGGCCCCCCATGCCGAGGGTTCGGTGGCGGCGTCAGCGTCAGTGCAACTGAAGAGCGTCGAGGAACCAAGCTCGGCAACGGAGAACTTCCCGGATTTCCTCGAGGTGGAAGGGAAGAAGTTTCGACTTATTGCATGGGGTGTTCGCACCGTTTCTTTCCTGCGAATTCAAGTGTATAATGTCGGTCTCTATATCCCCGAGACAGAATACAATGTCCTGCCTACGTACAGCCTAAGTCATATTTCTGCAAACGACCCGTTTTCCACACTGATCAGAATCTTTTCATATCCCCTCTTACTCAGGATAATCCCCGTCCGCAACACCGATTTCGCCCATTTACGAGATGGCTTCGTACGTAGCACCACACAAAGGCTCGGAAAAATTGACGACCCTGCGGAAAAGGAGGCAATTGACCGGGCTACCGTGGAATTTAAGAAATTGTTTCCGGCGGGGAAGTTGAAAAAGGGGGAGGTGTTGAGCGTGTTGCAGTGGGGACCTGAGGTGAGGTTGTATGTTGGCGGTGGAATGGAGGAAGATTTAGGGGCTGTGAAGAATGATGAGTTTGCGAGGGGGTTGATGGGGGCGTATCTTGTCGGGGAGAATGTTGTTTCGCCGGATTTATTGAGGAAGTTGAGAGCCAAAGTCAAGGCGATTGCGGAGGACGCAAATGAGCTGGTTAACCCGATGGAAATGAAGACACGGTAAGGAACGGAGTGCAAATATAATGGTAGCAATGTGATGATCTTCAGGAAAAGATGTGAATTAAGTGTCGATCCCATTAAGGTCCCTGAGTTACACGTACGCTACCAAGATTACCAGTTGGGTATGAATATCCGAATCAAATCCCTTCCCTTTCAAAGCACAAAAGATTGATAAGGCTTTCGTCGTGATGGATGGCTTAGGCTGGTTTGGATCCTCCTAGGCCGTGTCCTCCTGACGCTTTGCCAGCTTCAATGAGACTGACGAGTCCACCAAGCCATTTATCTACTTCGGCCTCGCTATCCGCACAAAACCTCAGGACCTTCTCTTTCGTTACGATTTGAAAGCAGTGTCGTTTACTCCGTGAAAGGGGGTCTGTGTCAACGGCCGCCAGAATCGAATGTAATGGCATTATCCGGAGCGGTTTGTATTCCTGAAGTTCAGGCAGGGACCCAAAGAAGGGAAGAGAGAGTAGAAAGGGGGAACAAAAACATGGAAAGGATTGGGGGAGCGAAGGGGGAAGGAGGGGCGTGTATTACCTCAAAATTCTTGTAGAGAGTAAGAGATCGCCCACGGAGTACAACCCATCTCCTCTTCCATTGCCTCACACCACTAACATTCTTTAAACAAAGCAAATACCCCTGACAAACAACCCGATCCTCCGCCAAACCCTCCAACTCATCCGTCTCAAAACTCTGTCTTTCCTCCTCAGCAGCCGCACTCGTCGTTCCCACTGCCGCTGCCGCCGCCGTCGGCGGAACAACCGAGGCTTCCAGCGGCGACGGACTCAATTCGGTGCCCGAAAAGTACCCGCCCGACGACTCGAACGAGTTTAAGCGTGGGGCTTCCGTCGACGGCCCACGGAGCGACTGCGGGGATGCCACAGTCGTGGCATGAAGAGCGGCGTTCAACGGGGAGGAGGTATCTAGTGGCGCGAGAGATGGTGCGACTCGGGTGACCGGCGAGAGGGAAGTGGCCGCGGTGGCAGGAGCAGCGGGGTGCTGCTGGTCTAGTTCTTGGAGCTCTTCTTCGCATCTATGTGCTGAGAGCTGTGATGAGTGGAGGAGGGATTCGATCCATTCTTGGGCTATTTGGTCACTTGGTGCTGCCAGCGTGAAATCTCGTGACGACGTAAAAATGGCGAATGCTACAATTGCAGGTCAGAGGGGAATTTGGAGGAGGAGCACTGTGTGGTTTCTTGGATTTAATGAAGGTCACTGTGTTTATATCCAGAGCAGGGATAATCCTGAGTGTTTTGTATTCCTGTCGTTATCAGCGCCTGGCAAAGTTAGGTACGTGGCGTGGAGATACCTTTTCGTCCTTGTAGTAGGCCAGTCTGTCTGACCGCAGTACGAACCAGCGTTTCTTCCAATTCTTCACCAGCAGGTTAGTTTCTTTTCTGGAATAGATGGGGCAACTCACCCCACGCCGTCCCTTTTTAGTTAGCCAGCCAGTCTTGAGGACGGTCTCGTCGGGAAGTTCGTCAAACACATCGTCGGAATGGGCGGGGGCCAGCGTCTGATTCAGGGGACGGATGTCGATTGGCAGGGGCATCGTCGTCGTCATCATCGCAGTCGCCGGCGCGCGTCTCCCCTGGAACCCAGAGGACGAGCGGGCGGGCGGGAATCGTTGCTCCGTGGCAGGGGAGGCGCGAAGTGCCCGGGCAGGAAGGGGAAACGCAAGGGGGGAGGACCCGCCCTAAATTGGCAGCTGCATTTTGGCTTGTGTAACTCCCGTGGCGATCGGCGGATTACGGCAGCGGCCACGCAGACGCCGCTGAGTTGCAAAAGAAACGGCGGTGACACCAACGGCACAAACTTTCGCTCTTCCAAAAAATGCTCCGTCGACAGCTGCTGAGGATCGGCCAGCAGGCCCCTCGCAGGACATTCCGCACGCCCATAGCGACTCGCACACAGCCATTCTCCTCCTCCCTCCGATCCAGGGCAGAACAGCCGGAATCGCCCCCCGTACAACAGCCAGAAACACCGCCCGCAGAACACCCAAAACCAGACCCCCGAGACACCCAAATATCAGAATTAAAGGTTTCCCTGCTCCTGCCATCGGGTGCTGACTCTGCAGGAAAAACACGCCAAATCCCGAGCAGACGTGAAAACCCTCGAGGAACAGAGTAAACGCGAAATCTACGCCGCAAAAACCTTTGCCATCCAACGTCTTGCCCGAGACCTCCTTGAAACCGTCGATAATCTCGCCCGCGCCGCCAAAGTCGTCAGCACCGAGGCAAAAGAGGATGCAGACAGACACAAGGAGTTTGCCGATTTGCTGGAGGATATGGAGAAGGTCGAGGCGCGGTTGATGGGCACGTTGACGGATCATGGCCTCGCCGTGATTGATCCTGCCGGAGACAGGTTTGATCCAAATGTCCACGAGGCGACGTTTGAGCTGCCGATGCCGGGGAAGGAGGCTGGGACGGTCTTTTTTGTGGAGCAAAAGGGCTATTCTTTGAATGGGCGGGTATTAAGACCTGCTAAGGTAACCCTCGTCGTCACCTCCCTGCCTGGATCTGGTGCTGATCATGGTGTTAGGTTGGGATTGTGAAGGGAGACGAGTAAAATTGAATGCATAGAACGGAACCCCCCCTCTCATACGTTAGAACCAAAACAAGATACCTATTTTGGCATGAACACACTAATTCGAAAATGTGAAGCCTCATTTCTTGCCCTTCTTTGGAGCCGCAGCCGCCTTTTTCCTTGCGGCAGATCCTCCTTTCTTCGCATTCTTCTCCTTAATCATCTTATCCTTGGAAATATCCTCCTCATCCTCATCCTCATCAACAGCCTGCATATCCTCCACTATCTCGTCCTCATCACTATCCTCAAATGCATCCTCCACATCTGGCTGCTCCCTCTTCCCACCACTCTTAGCAGCAAGCACCGCGCTCGCCTTCTGAAATGCCATAGGATGTGACATCGAATTATACCTTTGATCAACGACTCACCCAAAAGCAGGAGGGAGCGGGGAAGGGAAGGTGGGGACGTACTTGCGAGTAAATGCGGCCTTGGCATTCGAACTCACATCTTTCATTAAGGCTTCGCCCTCACCTCCCACAGACAACTCGACAATAGAATCAAAATCTTCCTTCGTAAGATAATACTCGTCCATCAGCGCGATAATATCGTCAATGGACCCCGCTCCCTCGGCTGCGAACCGTCGCACTAGCCGATCGAACAATGTCTGCATGTAACTCTGTCGAACATCATTTCTGTCCCCTGAAATACGCAGGCGCATATGTCCTTGAATCTCGCGCAGGAGACGCATTAACTTGCCTTGTTTCGAATTGTTTCCCAGCCATGAAGTGAAGCTGTATTGTGCGGACGAGGAGCCGTGCATGTAATATGAGGGGATGACACAGGAAAATACGGCATGCGTAGGCATCAAGGACCATTGTTGTTGGGATCTCAACGTCAGCTCTCCGCCCTTGCTCGGGAATTTTTGAATTGTGTGGGAGGTACCCATGAATCATAGCGTCGACGAGATCGGCGTTCGAAATGGATTCAGAAGCCTTTTCAGCTAATTCCAATGCCTTGAATTTTTGTTCTTTGACGTTACCTGCGTTCCGTGCAAAGTCCGGGTTGGGTTTCAAGTAATTTTCTTGAATCATCAGGCTCGAAAATTCAAAGTCGTTGAAGTATAATTCGATTTTTTCGCTGAGGGAAACTTTGGAATTTGGATGGAACATTCCTCCACTCAGGTATCGGCCAGCAATATCCCACGGTTTCAAAATGATATACTTTTCTGCATCTTTCGCACTGGCTCAATTAACACTCTCCCTCCAAAGTTACAACAAAAAAAATTACGGGTCGATGAACAGGGAGGGGATTGTGAATTTATGGGGTTATGGGAAGGGTACACTTTCTTACTCTCGTCAAGGGCGAGGTTGGTTCGACTGAGGCGATAAGTTGATAAAAGATTCAGAATTTGGCGGATATCAGAACGCGTTGCTTCAACGAATTGATCAATGACGTTCGGCTGCAATTTCAGGCCTTCGCGGAAAGCGATCGTCATGATTCTTGAACGGATTTCGGTTGCCGTTGGGCGGCGGAAGCTGAGGTCGTAGACTATTCTGTCCAGTGGTTTGAGTTTTTGATGCTTGCGGTCATTGCAAATGCAAATGATGGGGATCTCACATTAGAAAAACGAGAGATGCGTGCGAGGCACCTTTGTCTGATTGATAATTCTTTTGAGGGCCCCGACACCCCCTCTGTCACCCCCTGACATACCGTCAATTTCATCCATGATAAGCACAAGTTTCCGAGACCCGGTATGCAGAGGCTACGGTCAATTACATTAACGAGAGAGGGGTACATCATGCTGCATATACCCGGTAATAGACGTATTGTCGGTAACCCCCGTAAGTTTCTCCTTCAACACTTTTTCGTTCCTCGTATCACTTGCATTATACTCGAGAATATCATAGCCCTCCAATTTCGCGACGAGATGAGCAGACGTCGTTTTACCGATTCCGGGCGGTCCGGAAAGACAGACGGAACGGTATAATCCCAGTCCATCAGGGCCAGGTTTCTTAAACCCCGCCTTGACATTCTTTGGCCTACAACGTCAGCCGTTGGGAACACGTTGAGAGGTCTTTACCAATCTCGTAACCACCTCTGGAGTTTCTCGACGAGGCCCTTGTTTCCAATGATATCCTTGATCGCCGTGGGCGCGTACTTCTCTGTCCACAACTGACTCTCTGCCACAGTCCCAGCCGCAGCAGCACCAGTTCCCCCACCCCCCTTCGCCTGTTCTGCCATCTTTTGCTGTTTCCTCTTATCCTTCTCCAATTTATCCATTTCACTCGCCAACTCCTTCATCTTCTTCTCTTCGGCCTCCTTCTTGGCAGCGGCAGCAGCTCCAACCTTCCCCGTCCCACCATGAGCAGGCAACGTCCGTATCAGCTGGAAAAGTCCATTTTCATCGATCGTGCGTATATTATTCTTGCGAATCGTTTCGATTTTCTTTGGACCTGCGTCGTTGCCAAGGACCACGTAACTAGTTTTACTGGATGGGGCGCCGGTAACTTTGCCGCCGTAGCGTTTGACGAGGTTTATTGCATCATCGCGTTCAAGGCTGTCTAAGACCCCTGTAAACACGAATGTTAAGCCCTGCACGTGTTAGGCACACGATCGAATTGCGATGTATGTGTGAGGGAAGATACCGTTAGACATTCTTCTGCGCCCACGGGGATTTCTTTGCTTCCAAGGGCTTGTGGGCCAGGACGCGCAGCCGCATCACGGAAGTTGAATTTACCATCTGTGGCGGGTGCAGGATCCGGTAACTTGACGGTTTCAATGCTATCGAGAATGGCTTTTCTCTCGGCATCTCCGTCCGTGACTTCCTTATCCACGACCTTCTTCGATTGCTTCGTAGTTGTTGACTTTGCCGGTGACTTTGTTGATGCCTTTGTAGGCGTCTTTGCGGGCTCCTTCTTGGGCATCGTTTCGATAGCTTTTGCCTTTTTCGGAGTATGGCGAGAGGATTTGTCGATTTGGGGAGCAGGTTTAGGATCAAGGAATTCATCGTCGGACGACTCAGCCTCGATCCCCTTTCGTTTCGTAGGTGTGGTCGTCTTTGCGGCATGCTTTTTCTTCACAGGAGTCTTCTTTTTGTCAACAGCAGTAGATCCCGTAGGTGTTCCGTTCCTTGCGCCATTGGGTTTAGGAGCAGGTTGTGAAGATTCAATTTCCTGCATCAAATCTTCGTCAAGGTCGAAATCGTCGTCATCGACAATGAAGTCGTCGTCTTCTTTCTTGATGCGTTTCTTGGGAGTAGGTTTCTTGGGAGGAAGGGCCGTTCGCTTGATTTTATTGGAGGATTCAAAGTAAGACGAGGCATCTGTATCCTCCAGCTTTTGCTTTTTGCCCTTTGGTTTGTCAACGACACTAAATTAGCCCGCAATCGCCGTGATGGAGACGCACGCAGGTTTCTTGGGAGTTGTATTGGGCGTTATCTTGACCTTGGCGTTCTTCGGACTACAATGTCAGAAACGACCACAAAGTGAGTAAGGAAGGCGGTTGTTGTACTTGTCGTCCTCATCCTCATCGGATTCTGCAGATGCCAGTTAGCAAGCGCGAAGGACGCGTGGGTGGGGGAATTAATTACCAATTACTTTTGACTTGCGCTTCCTGCTCGGTTTGACGGGCGTCGTCTTCTTCGTCAAGTCCTTCTGTGAGGACCCGGATGATTGGGAAGGTTTGCCGCCAAAGAAGGAGCGGATGTCCATCTTCGCTGTGGTTCAAGGGTCGGTGACCTGTTTCGGTCACGGCAATGATCCAACGTTGTGGTGATTCGATCCACGTCTGCTGATCCCGCCCAGGTGCGATTTGATCTCACAGCAATGCTACCCTATTTTACTTTAGATTAAGTCCCAGCGGCGCTGACGAAATGCTCCCGAAAGAAATGATATGCCCTAACAACAACCGTTCATGCTCCGTAACAATCTCCTTAATCTTAATCAGGATCCCTCCCGCCATCATCTTCATCTTCCCCTCTTCCACCCGCTGAAATAAATCTCCTATCAACCTTGATCTTCAGGGGGAACTGTACCAGCGGTCCAGGCTTGTGTTTCAACGACGTGCTTCGGGAAGTATTCTGCTGCCTCCCGGGATCCAGTTATTTCCAGGATAACAAGGAGACTGAAGAGGACGGCTTCGAGGATGGCAGGGTCAGATGAGGCATTCTGCATTGCAAGCAATAAATCCCAGTATTCTTTCGTCATTTCTCGCAAGTCGAGTGCGGACGGTGCAGAGGCGTGGAGAATAATCCCGATTGTACGAAGGAAAGTCGATAATAAATTCGGCTCCGAATGAACCGTCCGACCACTACTACATCAGACCGACTCCTGATTCTTCAAAAGTACAAATCCTGTTGATGCATCCACCATCTTCCCAGGAAGGGGAAAATAAATACCTTCCCCGCAAGGTTGAAAAGACGATTTACATGTCCCCGGAATCCACGTTTTTCAGGAGGAATCCGCGAGAACCGACGGACCTGAAGGACTCGTGGGCCCGAGATTTTAGCAACAGCCTCCTCTCGAATGGGTTCGATCATCATCGTTTCAAGGTCTCTTGAAAGGCGGTCCATGGGAGAGACATATTGCCGGTGCAGTGCCAGCGGCAACAATTGCGGCGAAGGGATTTCCTTCGGGTCAGTCCGCCCAAAATCGAAGGGGGAGGGGCGAACCTTCTTTTCGAGGCCAGCTAGTTCCCTTGCACCGAGTCCCAGTGCGGAAAGGATAATAAGTTGTTGTTGCAGGGACAAGTCTCCCGTAAAATACACATCGATGAGGTATGGTACAACGACTTCTGGAGCAGAGGCGACGAGAGCCACGAGAGCAGCCTGACGCATCTCTTGAAATTCCTCCATTTCAAATGTATCCTGCATGCCCACAAGGATCCTCGTCAGATCATATGCATGGTCTGATAATTCAGTTCCAAAGGTAGCCTTTTGACGAATTAGATTTGGAGCGGATTTGAGTCCCATATGAAGGTTTTCGTATTTATCGGCCTGAAAATATTTCATGATGTCACGGATGTACCTGGTATCAGCAAAGTGAATGGGGATTCGTACAGAGGAGTTGTGATTTTCTCGCGGGAGACGAGAGTTGGATCGTCATCTGAATCTTCTGCGTCAGACACGGGAATAGGATATGTAGGTAAGTCAACATCGGCATTCTCTTCTTCAGCCACAGGGATTTCCTCTGCTGGCTCGAAGACGGGTTTCTCTTCCACGGCAGATTCGGTAACCTCCTCCACAATTCCACCCTGGAGCTCTTTAAGGGGATAAATTTCATCATCAACATCAATTAGACTCCTCCATTGTTCGGCAGTAGGGTCATCAGTGTCTTTAACCCTGAACTGCAACCGCATCTTTTCCGTATCAATTTTGCGACTGATGGCTTCCGCTACGATCATCCCAAGAAAACGTATTCGGTCGACGCTTGCAGATAAGCGATTCGACAGACCTTCATTATAGGTGGGCGAGGCGAAGATTTCGCGGAGCTGCGGTTCGGCTGCTCTAGAGAGGGCAAGAAGGAGAAGCTGGGTGCGCGCTTCTGTCAATTATTTAAGCTGGGGACAAGTACCTTCTTGGGCTACAACGGGGCTGTGCTCAATGTAGACTTTATCTGACCATGTTGCGATGATGTTTTGAATAACGTCATCAATCTGTCCCAGTTGGGATATGGCGAGAACACAAGATCTCTGGATTGAAAAGGAATCCACGCCTGTGCTGCCCTTGACAACGCCAAGCAAGAGTTGTGCATTTTTGTCAGTGTTGAAGATGTCGTAGAGGACTCCGGCCACGGCACCAATGCGCGTTCGATCCGAATCCCACCAACGAGCGCCTTCCCGGGATATCGTGTAGTCAAAGTATGTACTAGAAAGATGCTGCAACACAGCTTTGGTCAAGATGATGCCTGACGTTCGTCGAAGGTGAGTTATCACCATGGCAAATTCTGCCAAATGATGTACGACTCGGGGAAACATGCCCTCGACAATCAGATCTACTTTGTCAACGCCATCGACAAGAGACCAAACTTGGATAGCCGATAGTCAGAGCTTTCCCCAGAAGTGCCGAGACCTCTGCCATGCTTGGCAATGCGCTGATTGCCGCCGCACACTGTCGTCCAAGCCATTTACTGTACTGCCTCCCATCCGCAGCCCAACATTTCTCCTCAACCTCCATCGACACTTTTGACAGTACATTCAAAATCTTGCTCCCGCCAACCAGCGAAATATACTCGTTCATCAACAGCTTCCCTTGCGTCCCATTCGCCTTCCCAAACTCAAATACGCTGACCGTGCTGAAACGTTCATTCTCCAGGATCAAAGAGACGACTTCCAATGCATCCACCAGTTGAGCTTTCTCGTTCCCAGATGCCGATGAGTGTCGCATTTGTCCATGTAACTGGTCCATTCTCATAATCAATGCGTTTACGCCAGCTATAGAAGCGAGACAACGCAAGATAAGTTGGGCCGTTGCTGATGACGACTGTAGTGACTTCCATATTTCGGGGATCGTGGTGTTGACGAGTGCAAAGACTACTGCGGCTGTGGAGGCAGAAGGAAGATGTGCGACCGGTTCAAAACGGCTGAGGATATTGCGTAGTTCTTCTTGAGAGGGTTGGGAGGCGAGGATTTGGACGACGAGTTTCGCCTCGTCCTCGGAGAGGGACATGGGTCTTGTTGTTTCGCGGGCGCAATTCACAACCTGTCAGTTCGCGGCGCGGCGATCCCGAGCGTCATACAAAATGGTAATGAGTTGACGAACGGATGTTCACCCTGATGAATGCTTATGTGGGATTCGGGTCTCCTCCCGTATTTAGTCTCTTATATGCTTTCGGAACATGTCTAACGGGTTTTCAAATCCACCAATTGATGTATGATCTCTACTATCCCAGGAAACGAGTGCTGCCTAAACATTTTCCCCTCAGACGCGGGTACCGGTGAAAGCACATACTTCGATACATCTATACTATCTCTCGACTCTGGCCGTCCAATCCCAACAGATATCCGTAGGAAAGCCTAAATCCCACATATCAATGATATTCCCAAGAAACGCTGAAGGGCAGTACCTCTGTCTGCAAACAACTCACACAACTCAAAATCCCGTTATGTCCTCTGCCACATTAACGCCATCAAAGAGCTATACGAAGGGTGGGATGAGTACTTCCCCCTTCCAATGGTCCGTAATTTGACCTGCCCAACCGGCAGTTCAAGATCATCATGAATAACGAGGACCCGGCTCGTGTTCCCCAACCGTATTTTGCGGTATGCAGCAGCCACGGAGCGACCTGCATTATTCATAAATCCACCTGTTTTGAAAAGGATTAAATTCTCTCTTTTCTCGCTCCAGAAGCCAGAAACTGACTTGTCCTTGACCCACACGGGGTAGTCGAAATGGTCTCTGAGGTAGTCGGTCATCAGGCGGCCTATGGAATGGCGGGTGTGCAGGTATTCTGAGCCTGAGTTACCTATTCCGCAGACCTGATTGTTCGAGTCAAACAGTCTACTTGAGGAGGGGAAAGGGAGGGAACGAGTAGCCGGGAGATGGGCGTTTTTGCGAGGCTCATTCTCGCGTCGGAGATGTTCTGGTCGAGAGGCTTGGCTTCGTGGAATTTCTCCGAGACGATCACCGCCATTCGTCTGCCTTTGTTGACGCTCTGCTGCGACGATGGGTCGGCCTGTTCTCGATCGCGATTTTGCGCAACGATGTTTAACCCGCCATCTCGCTCGCCCTCCTCGCAAGATCTCTCTACATTCGGTTTTTTTCCAATGCTCCCCCGTTGGCAAATTCAT
>Ga0335076_10004184_pt1 | contig 14577 bp, 14 predicted proteins | sample Lox_Sample_25_FD_206717 | JGI IMG/M metagenome (GOLD analysis project Ga0335076, IMG submission 206717) | Soil microbial communities from Loxahatchee National Wildlife Refuge, Florida, United States - Lox_Sample_2.5 | ecosystem: Environmental > Terrestrial > Soil > Wetlands | place: USA... | reverse complement strand
GGCCGGGCTCATGGACCGGAATTTTCTGTTCCGCCTCGCGACCGAATGTCCGTTGAACCTGCCTGCCGTCGTCTTCGCCCGCGAGACCTTCGAGCGGGTCGGGCTGTTCCGCGCCGACCTGCCGATGATGGCTGACTGGGAATGGTATGTGCGGAGCGCGGTCAAATGCCCCTGGCTCCATTTGCCGGAGCGGCTCGCCTGTTGGCGGACCGACCACGCGCATCAGCTCACCGACCAGCTTGTCGAATCGTTCGCAGCGCAGTTCGACTTCCGCAGAACGCTCGACATCTTCGCCCGAACGCTGCCCGCTGGCGTCGCCGCGGCGGTGTTGCCCGAGGCGCGGACTTTAAGGACGAGGCGCTATCTCGCCGGCGCGGCCGAATGTTTGCGCAACGGCCGCGTCGACCTCGCCAGAAGAAACGTCTGGGAAGCTTTCGCCCTCGGCGAAGGAGCGGCTTCCTTGCCGGAATTCGCGGAGCTCGTCCAGCGTCCGGACTGCGGATGGCTCAGAGCCCAGATGCAGGCCGCCGGGCTGGCGGCGCTGACGCCGCAAGCCGGATAGCAGCGGAAGCTCGCGCTCAAGGAGCCTTGCCGGCGCGCACCTCCGCGTGGTAAGGAATATCCTTACTGCGAAGCCGTAGACGGCGCTATGATCACCAGCAAACTAACCAGCAAGGCGCAGACGACGATTCCTCAGCCCGTGCGCGCGGCTCTCCGTCTCGTGGAGGGCGACGAGCTCGCCTACGAAATCGACGGCGGCAGAGTGATTCTGACGAAGGCTTCGAATCGCGGCGGCGAAGACCCTTTCGGGGAGTTTACGGAATGGGACGGCGCGGCCGATCGAAAGGCCTATGCCAAGCTTTGAGCAAGGCGACATCGTTCGCGTCCCCTTTCCCTATACGGATCGCTTCGCCCGCCAGCGCCGTCCCGCTTTGGTCGTCTCGCGCGGCGGCCTCGGCGAGAACAATCGCTTGCTTTGGGTGGCGATGATCACCAGCGCCGAAAACCGATCGTGGACGGACGACGTTCCCTTCGGGGAGGCCTACGCCGAGGCGGGCCTGCCGGCGCCATCCATCATCCGGCCGTGCAAGCTGGCGACCATCGAAATCGGCCAAGCGGAGAAGATCGGCCGAGTCAACGAGCGCATGTTGGCGAGAGTCGTCGCGTACCTGCGGCGTTCCATCCGCTATGGAATTTGACGAAACTGCTGGAACCTGGGCAGCGGAGCCGCGACCGCAATGGATTGGGACAATGTTCGCGTGTTTCTCGCGGTGGCGCGTTGCGGGCAGTTCGTCGCCGCCGCCAAGCGGCTCAAGCTCGATCACGCGACGGTGAGCCGCCGGATCGCCGCCCTGGAAGCGAGCGTCGGGGCCAAGCTGTTCGACCGGCGCACCACCGGCGCCAGGCTCACCGGCGCGGGCGAGCGGTTCATCGGCGCGGCGGAGCAGATGGAGAGCGCCTTCCTGCACGCGCAGGGCGAAATCTCCGGCGTCGATCTCGAGCTCTCGGGCGACGTGCGGATCGGCGCGCCGGACGGGTTCTCGACCTATTATCTGACGGCGGCGCTGCGCGACTTCGCCGAGCGTCATCCGGGCGTGAGGTTGCAACTGATGCCGCTGCCGCAACTCACCCCGCTCGCCCGGCGCGAGGTGGACGTGGTGGTCGGCCTCGACAAGCCGGAAGCCGGACGGTTCGTCGCCCGCAAGCTCACCGACTATACGCTCGGAATCTACGCCAGCGCATCTTATCTCAGGCGCCACGGCGCGCCGGCCGACATCGAGGCGCTGAAGGGGCGCCGGCTGATCGGCTATGTCGAGGAGCACGCGTTCTCGACCGCGCTTTCTTATGTGCACGAGCTCTTCGACGGCGCGCCGACCGGCTTCGAAAGCGCGAGCGCGGTGACCCAGCTCGAGGCGGTCCGCGCCGGCGTCGGCCTCGGCGTCGTGCACGATTTCATCGCCCGGCGGTTCAAGGACCTCGTCCGCGTGCTGCCGGAGCGGAGCGCGATGCGGGCCTATTGGCTCGTCACCCACGAGGATACGCGCGGCCTAGGCCGCATCCGCGCGGTCGCCGATCATCTGGCGAAGTCGGTCACGCGCGATCGCGGGATATTTCTGTGACGCCGGACTCCTGGCCAAACCGAAACGTGTTGAACTGGAAATGCTGCGTCACGCCCTGGGGCGTAAGGTGATCGTGTCGACGCGTATCGATCAGATCAAACCCAGGCCCAAGCGCTCTGCCCATGCGTTCGGTGTTTTGCCGTGCGACCGGCAGTCCGCTGCACTTCTCAGGGCCGTCAAGCGCGAAAGCGCCGATGATGGCGTATTCGCCGGGCCGTAGCGCGCGACGAAGCCGGGCGACATAGCGGGTTGATCGGCAGCATTGGTAAGAAAGTGGAACGTCGCTCGGTCGTGCCAAACATCATAGGCGCGCGAAGGCTCCCATGTCGTCACATCGGCGACGAGCCAATGGACTTGCTCGGCTTTTACGCCAACGCGCGCCTTTGCGACCGTGAAGGCCGCAGCCGATACATCCAGGACCGTCAAGTCTTCATAGCCCTGGACGATGAGACGATCGACCAGCCGGGAAGCGCCGCCTCCGATATCGATGATGGCGGCTTGGCGGCTGGCGCCGACGAGCGCAATCAGGTCTAGCGACGGAGCGGGATTCTCCTCAAACCAGCTGACCATGGTGTCGTGTTTGATCGTGTATACGCTCTGCCAGTGCGACTGGGGTTTGGCCGCGTTCATGGCTCTTTCCTCCCCGTTGGGGTAGGCCCAGTATCGTTCGGGACATGTTCAAAGTGGTTGCTCCGCCCATCCTTGACAACAAGCGCGCCGCTTCGAAATCGCTCTTCACGCCATCGGCGTTGCTGCGCGAGGCGCGCCGCCAGAAGGGGTTGGCCGACGTCCCAGCGCCGTCGGTCTGCATTTTTGATCCGGACGGCGATTTGGCGCGCCGGTTGCGTCAGACGGGCGCGTCGAAACCGTTTACGGCATGGCCCTGCTATCATACGGAGCTCGACACTTTCGAGCTTGGCGGGCGTCGCGTCGGCATCATCGGCCGCGTCGTCGGGGCCTCCTTCGCCGTCCTCGTCGCCGAGGAGCTGTTCGCCTGCGGATGCCGTCTACTGGTCAGCCTGACCTCCGCCGGGCAGATCCAGGCCTCAGGCCCGCCGCCCTATTTCGTGGTGATTGACCGCGCGCTCAGGGATGAGGGTGCAAGCTACCACTATGCTGCGCCATCCGACTTCGCCGAGGCCGACCCCGGCTTGGTGACGACCGCCGCCGCTGCGCTGGCTCTGATCAAGCCTCGCTGCGTCGTCGGAGCGAGCTGGACGACCGACGCTCCCTTTCGCGAAACCGCCGAAGCCATCGAATCCGCGCGCAGCAAAGGCATCCTCGCGGTCGAAATGGAGGCGTCGGCGCTCTACGCGTTCGCTCGCGCCGCGGGCGTTGGCATCCTATGCCTCGCGCATGTCACCAATACGATGGGGCTCGCGGGCGACGACTTCGAGAAGGGCGAAGCGGACGGGACGACGGACGCCCTCGCCGTCCTCGAAGCGACGATCGCCGCGTTGCGACCGCCTTGAGGCCAACGCGGTTCATATAGCCAAAGCCTCAGCGGGCCGCCTCTTTGGCGCGCTCGGCGTCGCAGAACGCAAGATGCATCGGCTGCGGCAGTTTGGCCGCTCTGTCGGAAGGGACGCAAAGCGGCGCGCCCGCCTTGACCAGCGACGCCACGATCTTGTCTCCGTCCCCGGCGCGCCTGTAGGCCGTTGTGTAGCCCAAGTCCTCAATGGCGACGCCTGGAAAAAGCCGCTTGAATTCCGCAAGCGTCGCTGCTGCCGAGCCATCGCCGAGCTCGGCTTCGCTGGCGAGCTCAATGCCCATCCGGTAGGGGTTCGGCGGAATCCAGGCGTGCGTCCGGCGAACCATGTCAATGGCGTCGGCGTGCCGGCCCGCCAAGAAATAGGACTCGGAGCAGTGGATGGCGTACCACACCACCGGCATCGTGTTGAGGCGGAATGCGCGATCGCAGAGCTCGGCGCCGCGTTCAGGCTGACCCAGATAGGCAAGCGACAGCGCGGACTTCATCATGATGTCGGAGGAGCTCGGGTTGAGTCTCAAGCCCCGTTCGACCTCGGCCTCGCTCTGGGCGAAATCGCCGACCATCGCGCGATTCGCGGCAAGCGCGACATGCGGCTCGGCGTCGAGCGGATCGACCTCGATCGCCTTGCGGATGTAGCGCTCCATTTCCGTGAGCGCGGCGCCGAAGTCTCCCCCTGAGACCATCGCATAAAGCAGCGCCGCCCAGCCTCGCTGGACATAGACGAAACTGAGTCGCGGGTCCTTGGCGATCGCGGCGTCGAAATCGCGCTTCGCGCCGGCAAAGCCGTCTACCGTCCCCTTGAGGTAGTCAGCATAGCCGAGCGCATAAAGATCGTAGGCGGTGCGCGCTTCGGGCGGCTTCGACTTGGCGACGTCCATCGCCCTCATGACGAAGAAGTTGCGGCTGCCGAGCGTCGAGGCGACGCCGTCGGCGATGTCCGCCTGCAAGGCGAGGAGATCCCCCGCGGCCGGACTCTGCCAGCGGTTGGACCAGACGCTCGCACCCGTTGCGCCGTCGGTGACCTGGGCGCTGGCCTGGACGAGATCGCCGTCGCGCTGGACCGCGCCGGTCAGCACGTATTGGACCTTTAAATCCCTGGCGACCTTGCGTGCGTCGAAATCGGGGCCGTTCAAGGAGGAGGTCACCGAATCGGCGATCACGTCGAGATCGCGAAGACGCGAGAAGTCGGTGGCGATATCGGTCGTGACGCCCTTGGCGATCTGCCCGGAAAGCGAATCGCCGCTGACATTGACGAAGGGCATCGCCGCCAGACTGGGCTTGCCTGACGGCGGCGGCCCGCGCGGGCGCAGGCCCCAGCCAACGGCGATGACGAGCGCGACGAAGGCGGCCGCGCCGACCCCCCACAATCGCCGGTCCAAGCCGAGCCAGCCGCTCCGCCCGTGCAACGACATGGCCCTGACCCCAGCGGCCGACGGCTCCGGCTCGGACGCAGGCCGCCGGTCTGAAAGTCGGGGCGCCGCCTCAGACGCAACGAATTGATATCCCCGTCCGGGCACGGTCGAGATCGCGTCCGCGCCCAGAAGGCGCCGCAATGTGGCGATCTGGACCTGCAGATTGCCTTCCTCGACTGTGACATTGGGCCAGACGAGGTCGAGGAGTTGTTCCTTGGGAACGACCCGGTCTCGTCTTTCAATCAGGGCCATCAGGAGGTCGAAGGCGCGCGCGCCGATCTTCGCCGGCTCGCCATCGATCAGGAGCCGGCGACGCGCCGGCTCGACGACGATCCTGCCGAAACTCTGCTGGAAGGCTTCGTCCATGGCGCGCCTTCTCCTCGCGGCCACGCGGTCGAATGGCCCTTTCGATTCATACGCCGACCTTAGGTCGCGGAAAAGACACCCGCCGGCGACGCTGGAGAGGATTCAGATCTTTTAAGGTTGAATTTAAGCCCCGCTAAGGACGGAGGCCGCGATCTTCGGCCAAGGTTGCCCGCATCGGGACGCGCGCCCCGCGCCTCGATGCATCAAGGAGGGCCAGTCATGGCGATGAAGGTTTCCACGGTCGCGCTCTGCGCGCTGATCGCGGATTTCGCGGCTGCGGCCCCCGGCGCAAGCGCGGTCCTGCCGCCCGACGGCGCGACGGCGTACGCCACGGAGGCGGTTGGGAGGGTCATTGACGTCTCTCCGGACGGCAAGGGAGCGGTGGAGACGCTCGTGGAAATGGCCGGGACAACCCAAAACACGCTCGGCCAGTCGACCTTCGACAAGATGATGGCCCATTGCCTGATCTCTTTCACCTCGGACGGCGGCAAGTCCTCCACCGTGGGCGCCTGTACGGAAACCGACAGCGACGGCGACATTCTCTTCACCAGCTTCGACGGCCAGGCGGGCACGCTCATCGGCGGGACCGGCAAGTACGCCAAGATGATTGGCTCGGCCGTCTTCTCCCTCACGCGCGAGCCGACTTCAGAGACAGGCAAGATCGCCTTCTCCGTGAAGCACGAGGTCACTTGGGCGCTGAGGTAAGCGATTTCGCATGCCCCTGGTGAGAGGTGACGCACGAGCACACGCGGGGCCTCGGGCGCATCACACGATCGCCGATCATCTGGAGCAAGCCGTGACGCCAGACAACGGGATGTTTGTGTGACGGTCGCGGCGACCTTCGCGCCCTCGGCGTTGTACAGCGCCCCCATCGCCCGGCCGATGCCGGAAGCCGCGCCCGTGATTAGCGCGGCTTTGCTCTGAAGACGCCCAGCCCTTGTTCCGGCATCTTTGTTCACCCGTGCCGCGAATGACGCTGCGCGATGGTCACTTTGGCCGGACCGCATCGGCGGTGCCCTGGATGAACGCCTTGATCTTTTCCAGGTCCGCGGGCGTCAGCTTGCCGGTGAAATCGGGCATCCCCAACTCGGCAAACTCCCTGCTCAACACCGCCCTGTCCAGATTCGCGATCATGTCCGCATCGACATAGCCGAGGTTCGGAATGTTGCCGCCTTTGTCGACGGCCGGCACGCCGTGACAGAACAGGCAATTGCTGACGTAAAGCCCGAAGCCCGCGGGGACGTCGTTGGGATCATACTTCACCCCGGAGATGAGCGGCCCAAGCTGATAGCGCGCGACGTCGGGAAATTTGGCGTCGCCGCCGATCGCGAAAGTGTACACCGTGCCGGGCGACGCGTGATCGGTCGCACGATGCGACTCGCCGAAAACGCCGCCCCAACCGACCGCGATCGACACATATTGCTTGCCGTCGATCTCATAGGTCATCGGGGCCGCAACCACCCCGTTGCCGAGCGAGGCGTCCCACAGTTTCCCGCCGTTCGTCGCGTCGTAAGCGACAAGTCGCCCGTCTGCCGTGCCTTGGAAGACGAGGCCGCCCGCCGTCGCAAGCGTGCCGCCATTCCAAGGCGAAGCGTAGTCCTGCGTCCAGGCTGCTTTCTGGTGAATCGGGTCCCAGGCGATCAGCCGGCCGAAAGGCTTGCCTTTCGGCGGATCCGCGACGAGATTCTTACCAAGGTTCCAGCCGATGCCGTTCATGGGCTGACCGACGGTCGTGCTGCCCTGGCTCCACTTGGGATCGTCGATCAGCATAATGGGAACGTTCTGCGCCGGGATATAGGCGAAGCCCGTCTTCGGACTGAACGCCATCGATTGCCAATTGTGCGCGCCGAAGGGCCCCGGAATCGCCTCCATCGGCTTGTCGGTCCCGCGCGCGCCCGGGATTTCGATCGGCTTGCCATCGGCCGTGTAGCCACTGGCCCAATTCACATCGACGAAATTCTGGGCCGAAATGAACTGCCCCGTCTTGCGGTCGAGAACGTAAAAGAAGCCGTTCTTGTCCGCGTGCAGCAGAACGGCCCGTTTCTGACCATCGATCGTGAGGTCGGTGAGGATCAGGTCCTGATCGGCGTCGTAATCCCAAGCGTCCGCAGGGGTTGCCTGATAGTGCCAGACGTATTTGCCTGTGTCGATATCCAGCGCGACGATGGACGCCGTGTAGAGATTGTCCTTGGCCGAGGAATTGCGGATCGACGAGCCCCAGGGGCCAGCATTGCCGGTGCCGAAATAGACGAGGTTCAGTTCAGGATCGGCGGAGAAGGTGTTCCAGACCGGGCCGCCGCCGCCGTTCTCCCACCAGTGGAACTTCTCGTCCCAGGTCGCGGCCGCCTTGGCCATCGCCTCGTTCTCGAATGGTCTCGCAGGGTCGCCGGGAACGGTGTACCAGCGCCAGGCGAGCTTGCCGCTCTCCGCATCGAAGGCGCTGACGACGCCGCGAACGCCGTATTCGCCCCCGCCGCCGCCGACGAAAACTTTGCCCTTGATGACGATCGGCGCGCCAGTGAGCGTGTAGGGACGCGCACGATCAGGGCTCGCGTCGACGCTCCAGGCCACCTTGCCGGTCGCCGCGTCGAGCGCGATCAGGCGCGCGTCGGGCGTTCCGACATAGACCTTGCCCTTGTAGACCGCGACGCCGCGATTCACTACGTCGCAACACAATCTGTACCCATCGCTGCGGGGGGATTGGGAATCGAACGTCCAGATCTTTTCCCCAGTCTTGGCGTTGATGGCGTGCACGATGGTCCATGGCGTCGTGACGTACATGACGCCGTCGACGACGATTGGCGTCGCTTCGACGCCGCGGATCGAGGCCAGTGGATAGGACCAGGCAAGACCCAGTTTCCCGACATTGGCGGTGGTGATCTGATCAAGTTGGCTGAACCTGCTCGCGTCGTAGCCCAGGCTGTTGCTCAGCCATTCCTTGCCGCTACTGGCATTGTCGATGATGCGCGCATCGTCGACATTTGCGACATCCGCCGCCCGCGCTGTCCCGGCAATCGATGAAGCCGCGCCCAGGGCGAGAGTCAGGGCGACAAGAGCGCCGGCGCCACGTTTCGCCGCTGCAAGCGGCATCGCACTGGGATTGCCCATTCTTCTTCCTCCCTGATCGTCTCGTTGGCCGAGGTTCTACAAGGTAAGGGCCTCAGCGAGGCTAGGATTGCCGAGGCGGCTGTGTTTTGCAAGGCGGATTCGCCCAGCCAATCCCGTGGAGGCGAGGCAGATCACTGCGCCGTCAGCCCCCCGTCGACCACAAATTCGCCGCCGGTGGTGAACGAGGACTCGTCGCTGGCGAGGAACAGGATCGTGTTCGCGACCTCCTCGGCCTTGCCCATCCGGCCCATCGGCGCGGCGCGCGCGAGCCCCGCGCGGACCCGCTCGGGGTCCTTCGCCTGCGCGATCCCTTCGAGCACCATCGGCGTCTCGGCGAACGAGGGATGCACGGAATTCACGCGAATCTTGTAGCCGGCGCGGGCGCAATGGAGCGCCGCGGATTTGGTCAGCAGCCGGACGGCGCCCTTGCTCGCGCAGTAGGCGGCTGAATTGGCGTCGCCGATGATGCCGGCGACCGAGGACAGATTGACGATCGAGCCGCCGCCGCTCGCCTTCATCGCCCGCACCGCCTCGCGGCAGCCAATGAACGTGCCCTCGACATTGACCGCGTTGGTCTTGCGCCAGTCGGCCAGCGTCGCGGTCTCGATATTGCCGAGCGTGCCAATGCCGGCGCTGTTGACCAGGATGTCGAGGCGGCCGAACTTCGCCAGGACCGCGTCGACCACCTCGCGCCAGCGGGCCTCGTCGGTCACATCCTGCGCGAGCGCGAGATCGGCGTCGGCCCCGAGCGACTGCAGGCCCGCTTCGTTGCGGTCGGTCGCGGCGACCTTCGCGCCCTCGGCATGGAACAAAGTCGTCGTCGCCCGGCCGATGCCGGACGCCGCGCCGGTGATCAGCGCGACCTTGCCCTGAAGTCGCCCCGCCATGGTCCCCTCCCCCGCGCCTACCTCGGCGCCATCCTCAGCGCGCCGTCGATACGGATCGTTTCGCCGTTGATATAGCCGTTCTCGACGATATGGGCGGCGAGCGCGGCGTATTCGGCGGGCTGGCCGAGGCGCGCCGGGAACGGCACCGACGCGCCGAGCGAATCCTGCGCCGCCTGCGGCAGTCCGGCCATCATTGGGGTCATGAACACGCCCGGCGCAATCGCGTTGACCCGGACGCCGATCTGGGCCAGCTCGCGCGCGATCGGCAGCGTCATCGCCACCACGCCGCCCTTGGAAGCGGAATAGGCGGCCTGGCCGATCTGGCCGTCATAAGCCGCGACCGAGGCGGTCGAGACGATGACGCCGCGCTCGCCGTCGATCGGCTCGAGCTTGGCCATCGCGACGGCCGCGAGACGGATCATGTTGAAGGTGCCGACGAGGTTGACGCGGATCACCCGCTCGAAATCGGCAAGCGGATGGGGCCCGTCGCGGCCGACGACCCGCTTTGCGACGCCGATGCCGGCGCAATTGACGAGCACCCGCGCAGCCCCGTGCGCCGCCGCGGCTTTGGCGATCGCGGCGGTCGCGGATGCTTCGTCGGCGACGTCAGCCACGACAGCGACGCCGCCGATCGCCTTCGCCGCTTCTTCGGCGGCGGCGGGATTGAGGTCGATAACCGCGACTCTCGCCCCCTTGGCGGCGAGCGCGTCGGCGGTCGCCCGGCCAAGCCCGGAGCCGCCGCCGGTCACGATCGCCGCTGCTCCGTCGAGTTTCATTGCCCTTCCTCCCTCGGCTCTCAGGCGAGCCTGCCCAAATCAGTAGTCAAGGCTTCGCGCCATAGTGGCCGCACGGACGGCAACGCGAGGCGGGGCTCGCGGTCAGCCGAGCTTAACGAGCAGCCTTCCTCCTTCGACCTTTACCGGAAACGTCTCGAGATTGACGCAGGCCGGCGCGCCTTTGGCCTCGCCGGTGGTGAAGTCGAACCGGCCGTTGTGCATCGGGCACTCGATGATCGTGCCCTGGACGAAGCCGTCGGCAAGTTCGACCTGCTCGTGCGTACAGAGACCGTCGGTGGCGAAGTAACGGTTGTCCGCCGTCCGATAGAGCGCGTACTGGCGCCCCTGATGCTCGAACGGCGCGACGTCTTCCGGCGATATGCGGTCGGCCGAACCGGCGTCGATCCAGGTCTCGCTCATGCCTGACACTCCGGTTAGGCCTTCGCCGCCGCCGCGGCTGCGACGCGCGGGCCGCGGTCGGGCAGAGGCGTCACGCCGGCCGGAAGCTCACGCTTTGCGAAGTAAGTCGGCTCCCGAAGCTGCCGGATCACCGTCGGGATGATCTCGCAATACGCGGCGAGCGTGTTCGGATAGGGCGTCGGGCACTGCGACTTGATCTTCGCGTGCAGCGCGGGGAGCGCGTGATACGGGATCAGGGGAAATATGTGATGCTCGACGTGATAGTTCATGTTCCAATAGAGGAACCGGAAGATCGGGTTCATGTAGACGGTGCGCGAATTGAGCCGGTGGTCGAGAACGTCCTCGGCGAGGCCGAGATGCTGGGTCGCGCCGAAGAACAGCACAAGCCATGCGCCGTAGAAGGACGGCAGGCCGATCAACATGGCCGGCAGGATCGAGCGCGACCAAACGCAGGCGACAATTACGGCGGCGTAGATCGCGAGATAAATGCGCGCCTTACGATAGACCTTGGGCCGCTCGCTCTCGGGAACATAGGTTTGCTCCTCGGGGTCGAGGCGACCGCCCGCATGCAGGAAGAGCTTCTTGAAAAAAGCCGGGCCGCCTTTCAGCGCAAAGATGTTCAGGAGCAGCGAGCGGACGTCCGGGGGGCGGGGCGTGATGATCTCCGGGTCGCGGCCGACAATGATTGTGTCGGTGTGGTGGCGGGTGTGGCTCCAGCGCCAGATTTCCGGCTCGCGCATCACCATGAAGCAGGCAATCTCGTAGACCGCGTCGTTCATCCATTTCGTCTTGAAGGCGGTGCGGTGGCCGCACTCGTGCCAGCGGCTGTCGGAAGAGCCGCCGTAGATCGCGCCGTAAATGATGAAGAACGGAACGGCGGCCCAGCTTCCCCAAAAATAGACGCCAAGGCCGCCCGTTGCGATGAGCGCCGCAAACCAGATCAGCGTGTCGCGGATCGCCGGGCCGTCCTTGCGCTCCATCAGCGCCTTGAGCTCGGCGCGCGGGATTTGCGGCGCGTACCATTTGGCCGACGCGAGACCGGCGGCGACCGCCTTTTCGGATTCCGGTCCAACGAGACTGTAATCGCGCGCGCCGATCGCTGACATCGGCCTCCTCCTTGCTCGGCGGCAAGTCTTTCCAACCGCCGATGAGACCAATGGCTAGCGGCAAGCTCGCCGCGACTCAATGTCTCACTTTCATTTTCTATCAAAATCAATCATCCTGGCCGCGAGGTGGGCTTGCATTTCTCTCAAAACGTCGGAGTGTTTCGTCTGAGCCGTCCAACCATCGCCGATCTTGCCCGCGCCGCCGGAGTCAGCGTGGCCACCGTCGATCGGGTGCTGAACGCCCGTCATCGCGTGCGCGAGCCGACGGCCGAACGCGTCCTCGGCGCCGCCGAGACGATCGGCTATCACGGCACGCCGCTGCTCAAAAGCCGGCTGCGATCGAAAATCCCGGAGCGCACGTTCGGCTTTTTGCTTCAGCGCAAGGATGCTTTCTATGAGCAGTTGGGCGCGGACCTTGCGGTTGCGACGCAGGCGCTGACCCAGTTTCGCGCGAAGCCCGTCGTCGATTTCGCACCCGACCTCTCTGCCGCCGTGATCGCGGAGCGCCTCCTCAGGCTTGGCGAAACTGCGCATGTGGTCGCCGTCGTTTCGGTCGATCATCCGCGAGTGAGCGATGCAATCGCCTCGTTGCGGCTGCGGGGCGTGGTGACCTTCGCGATCCTGACCGAGCTCGGTGCCGAGGCCGCGGCGCCTTACGTGGGACGCGACAACCGCAAGGAAGGGCGAACGGCCGCCTGGTTGATCGCCAATGCGGCGAGACGGCCCGGCAAGATCGGCATCATTGTAGGCAGCCACAGATTTCTCTGTCAGGAGACGGCAGAAATCTCGTTCCGCGCCTATCTGCGGGAGAACGCGCCCGAATTCACGCCGCTCGAGCCGCTCGTCAACCTTGAGGAGCCGCGCATCGCTTATGCGGCGACGCAGGACCTGATCGCGACCCACCCCGACCTCGCCGGCCTCTATGTTTGCGGCGGCGGCCAGGAAGGCGTGATCGCCAGCGCGCGGGACGACCCAGGTTCGCGCGGATTGGCTATCGTTTGCAACGAGTTGACCCCCGCGGCGCGGGCGGGCCTTATCGACGGCGTGCTGACGGCCGTCATCTCAACCCCAACGACGCTGCTCGCCGAGCGCGCCGCCGCTTCGATGGCCGCGGCGATCGAAGCGCCGCAGGAAGCGATTGCGAGTCCGGTCTATGTGCCGTTCGAGCTTTATCTGCCGACCAATATCTGAGCCGTTGGCTGAGATCCGGGAGGGGCTCGCGGCCCTGGCCTGGAGGAAACGCAAGCGTTTCGCCATGATCGAACTGGAAAAAAGCAAAAATTTATGGAACGAATATTCCGCTCTTGATAGATTTTGGAATGTTTGTTACACATAGGTCGTATGCCCGCCATCGACGGCGGGTTATAGCTCAAGCCTGCGCGTCGTCGCCGGACGCCGCCTTAAGGGAGGAAAGCCGACATGAAACGCCTTCTCATCACGCTTGCCGCCGCTACCGTCCTGTCGAGCCCCGCTCTCGCGGCCAAGATCGGCGTGTCGATGGACAAATTCGACGACAACTTCCTGACCGTGCTCCGAAACGGCATGGCCGACTACGCCAAGACGCAGCCAGGCGTGACGCTGCAGATCGAGGACGCCAAGGACGACGTCTCGAAGCAACTGAGCCAGGTTCAGAACTTCATCGCCAACGGGGTCGACGCGATCATCGTCAATCCCGTCGACACGAGCGCCACCGCGGCAATCACCAAGGCGGCGGCCGACGCCGGCGTGCCGCTCGTCTACGTCAACCGCGAGCCGGCGGACGTCGAGAAGCTCGGGCCGAAGGCCGCGTTCGTCGCCTCGAACGAAGCCGAATCCGGCACGCTCGAGACTAAGCAGATCTGCAAGCTTCTCGGCGGCAAGGGCAATATCCTGGTGATCGAGGGCCAGCTCTCGAACCAGGCCGCGGTGCAGCGCACCAAGGACATCCATGAGGTGATCTCCGGCCCCGATTGCAGCGGCATGAAGATCGTCGCCGAACAGACCGCAACCTGGGACCGCACCCAGGCGCAGAACCTTATGACCAACTGGCTGTCGAAAGGCCTCAAGTTTGACGCGGTGGTTTCGAACAACGATGAAATGGCGATCGGCGCCCTTCAGGCGATGAAAGCGGCCGGCATCGACACCAAGACGGCGATCGTCGGCGGGGTCGACGCGACGCAGGACGCGCTTGCTTCGATGAAGGCGGGCGATCTCAAGGTCACGGTGTTCCAGGACGCGGCCGGCCAGGGCAAGGGCGCCGTCGACGCCGCCTTGGCGCTCGCCGCCGGCAAGCCGGTCGAGAAGAAGGTCTATATTCCCTTCCTGCTCGTGACGCCGGCCAACATGGACCAGTTCATGAAGAAGAACTGATCTGAAGACCGTCCGCCACGACGAGACCGAAGGCGCGCCAAAAGCGAGCCTCCGACGCTCACCCCGGGCCGGTATGATAGGGTGCATGGACAATTGGGGCGGCCCCCGCGAGGAAAGGGTCGCTCCGAGCTAGAGCGGGACGAAGCGCCATGGCGACCATCAGTCCATCGACCGCCGAGATCGTCCGGCAAAGCGGGGCCGTACCGGGCGCCGAATATCTGCTCGAGGTCGCCAACGTCCGCAAGGCCTTTCCCGGCGTCCTGGCGCTTGACGATGTCTCGTTTCGCCTCAAGCGCGGCCACGTCCATGCGCTGATGGGCGAGAACGGGGCCGGAAAGTCGACGCTGATGAAGATCATCGCCGGCATCTACACGCCCGATTCCGGCTCCTTCAAACTGAAGGGCCAGGAGATCAAGCTGACGTCGCCGCTCGACGCGCTGCGCTACGGCATCGCGATGATCCATCAGGAGCTGAACCTGATGAATTATATGACGGTCGCCGAGAACATCTGGATCCGCCGCGAGCCCCTGAACGGCCTGGG